>Ga0114945_10000050_pt1 | contig 61934 bp, 62 predicted proteins | sample OV2TP3_FD_87194 | JGI IMG/M metagenome (GOLD analysis project Ga0114945, IMG submission 87194) | Hot spring microbial communities from Beatty, Nevada to study Microbial Dark Matter (Phase II) - OV2 TP3 | ecosystem: Environmental > Aquatic > Thermal springs > Hot (42-90C) | place: USA: Beatty... | reverse complement strand
TCCGCGTGGCGCAGGATCGCTTCGGCAAGGGAAAGCCGATCACGGGCGAGCAGATGCGCTGGGGCATCGAGAACCTCAACATCACCGATGCGCGCCTGAAGCAGCTCGGAGCGGTCGGCCTGATGTCCGCGCTCAAGGTGTCCTGCCTTGACCACGAGGGCGGCGGGGCGGTGAAGTTCATGCAGTGGGACGGCAAGAAATGGAACGTGGTCACGGACTGGATCGCCACCGACCAGTCGATCGTGCGGCCGATGGTCGAAGCGTCCGCCGCGCAGTACGCGAAGGAGAAAGGCATCACCCCGCGCGACTGTGCCAAGGAGAAGTGATTGCCGCGTAAGTAACGCGTTGCGGGACCGGACGGCGGGCTTCAGGCCCGCCGTTTAGTTTGGCGACCCGGAAAATTGTCATCGAGGCGACTATGTCCGCAGTGCTCAAGCCGCAACCGCAGCCCGAGGCGCAGGCGTACCTCGCGGTCAACAACGTGGAGGTCATCTACGACCACGTCATCCTGGTGCTGAAAGGCGTGTCGCTGCAGGTGACCGAGGGCAACATCGTGACCCTGCTCGGCGCCAATGGCGCGGGCAAGACCACCACGCTGAAGGCGATCTCGAACCTGCTCCGCGCCGAGCGCGGCGACGTCACCAAGGGCCACATCACGTTCAAGGGCGAGCGCATCGACCAGCTCAATCCGGCGGAACTCGTGCGGCGCGGCATCTGCCAGGTGATGGAGGGGCGGCATTGCTTCCAGCACCTCACCGTGGAGGAGAATCTGCTCACGGGGGCCTACACTCGCGGGGGCGCGGACCTGCGCGAAGACCTGGAGCGCGTCTACACCTACTTCCCGCGCCTGAAGGAGAGGCGCAAGTCGCTCGCCGGCTACACCTCGGGCGGCGAGCAGCAGATGACCTCGATCGGCCGCGCGCTGATGGCGCGGCCGCAGATGATCCTGCTCGATGAGCCCTCGATGGGCCTGGCGCCGCAGCTCGTCGAGGAGATCTTCGAGATCGTGAAGGAACTCAACCAGAAGGAGAAGGTGAGCCTGCTGCTTGCGGAGCAGAACACCAACATGGCGCTCAAGTACGCCAAGTACGGCTACATCCTGGAAAACGGGCGCGTCGTGATGGACGGCGTGGCGAAGGACCTCGCGGACAACGAGGACGTGAAGGAGTTCTATCTCGGTTACTCCTCCGGCGAGCGCAAGAGCTTCCGCGACGTGAAGTCCTACCGGCGCCGCAAGCGCTGGCTGTAAAGAACGGCAACGCGCCTCGGGCGTCGCCGTCCCGCGGTCGCGGCCCCGGCAGCCGCGCCGGGGATCCACGCACCTTACTGCCCTACGATGTCCTTCTTCATGCCGCCGAGCGCCCCGAGCAGCTCATCCTTCTCGCGCGCCGCGACCGAGCGCTTTTCGAGCGCCTTGGCGAGATTCTCGACGGTGGCGTTCCATTCGGCCTCGCTGACCCTCATGCCCTTGTGCGCGGTTTTCATGTCGCGCCCGAGGTAGGAGCACGGTCCTCCCGCGGCCTCGCAGATCTGGTCCGAAAGATTGGACTTGAGCCGGTTGACGGCGGGGGGGTTCAGGGCCTTGAAGCGGCCGCTGACGCGCGCATCGGCCACCATGTTGGCGACGAAGTCGTCTACGACGAACGCGATCGCGTCGCGCCCGCCGAGGCGCTTGTAGAGCGAGGGCTCGTCCATCGTCGCGCAGGCGCCGAGGACTGCGGCGGCGAGCGCGATTCCGATCCGCTTGATCGATGACGGTTTCATTGCGTTCCTCCTTTCGATTTCAACTCAGCCAGCGCTTGCGCCGGCGGTAGTGCTTGACCTCGCGGTAGGACTTCTTCGCTCCGACCTCGGTCAAGCCCAGGTAGAACTCCTTGATGTCGGCGTTGTCGCGCAGGGCCGCCGCCGCCCCGTCGAGCACGATGCGGCCGTTCTCCATGACGTACCCGTGCTCCGCGATTTCAAGCGCCATGGCCGCATTCTGCTCCACGAGCAGCACGGTCAACCGCTCCTCGCGGGTCAGGCGCTGGATGATCTCAAAGATCTCCTCGACCAGCTGCGGCGCGAGCCCGAGCGAGGGCTCGTCGAGCAGCATCACGCGCGGACGCGCCATCAGCGCCCGGCCGATCGCGAGCATCTGCTGCTCGCCGCCCGACAGGTAACCCGCCTTGACGGCCTTGCGCGCGGCAAGCCGCGGAAAATAGCCGTACACCATGCCGAGGTCGCGCCGCAGCTCCGCGAGGTTCGTGCGGCGCGTATGGGCCCCGGAGACGAGGTTCTCCTCGGCGGTCAGGTCCCCGAACACGCGCCGCCCCTCCATCACTTGAGTCACGCCCAGTTTCACGATGTCTTCGGGCTGGTGGTGGTCGATGCGAACGCCGTTCAACTCCACCGAGCCCGTGGTGATCTCGCCCCGCTCCGGTCCGAGCAGCCCGGAAATCGCCTTGAGCGTCGTACTCTTGCCGGCGCCGTTGGCGCCGAGAAGCGCCACGATGCGCCGTTCGGGCACTTCGAGCGAGATGCCTTTCAGCACCCAGATCACCCGGTCGTAGACGACCTCGACGTTGCTGAGCCGGAGCATCGGGCGCTATTTCTTCTTGTTCGCCTTGTCCACGAGGCCCATCACCTCCTCGCGGTAGCCGCGGACCCAGTCGCTCACGGGGACCAACTCGGTGCCCTTCACCTGGTAGATCTTCACCCAGCCGCCGCCTTCGTGGTCGTCAGGCCTCACGGTCATCGGCGGCAGGAACCCCTGCAAGTCGAAGTTGGTGATCGCCTCGTAGCCCTTCGCCACTTTTTCGCCGGTCACCGGCAGGCCGTGGTTCTGGATCGCGAGCCGCACGCCTTCGGTCAGGATCGCTGCAATGAGCACGCCGCGGTTGTAGTACACGCCGCCGACGTACTCGGGCGCTGCCTTGCCCTCTTCCTGGTGCATCTTGACGATCTCCTGGATGACCGGGAGGTTGCGGCCGACCGCCGCGAACTGAAGCCCGAGGTAACCTTGCGCGTCGCCCCAGCCGGCCGCTTTCGCGTCCGCTTCGCCCGAGCCCCACACGAAGCTGATCACGCGGTCGAGCGGGAATCCCGCCTTCTTCAGCTCCTTGATCGAGACCGAGGGCGAACGCCCGAACAGATGCGCGACCACCCAGTCGGCCTTGAAGCGGCGGGTGATGTCGATCACCTGCGGGCTCATCTCGAGTCCCGGCGACGGGACCGCGAAGTGGCGCAACTGGTAGCCTTCCTTTTCGGCGACCGCCTCCACGATCGGGATGCCTTCGCGTCCGGCCGGGTTGTCGAAGTAGAGATAGGCGATCCTGGTTCCCTTTTTACCGCCCTTGTCCTTGATGTACTTCATCGCCGCGCCCGCCTGCGACCAATACGATGCGGCCATCGGGAAGATGTAGGGCCAGACCCGGCCGTCGATCGAGTCGGCGCGCCCGAAGCCGGGCGTGATCGCCGGGATTTTGTCGGTCATGTGGCGCGGCGTGAGCGCGTACACGATCGGCGTGCCGTAGTCGAGCATCGCCACGACGCCGTCGCGCTTGAGCCGCTCGTAGGCTTCCACCCCGCGATCCACCGTGTAACCATGCTCAACCTCCGAATATTCGAGCTTGTGGCCGAGCACGCCGCCCTTCTTGTTCACCAGGCGGACGTAGTCGGAGACCCCGGGGCAGAGCTCCACGCCGATCAGCCGGGTCGGCCCGGTGCGGTCGCACTGGCCGCCGATCCGGATGGTGTGGTCCGCGACCGCCGGGGTCACGATCGACGCGACGCCGAGAGAGAGTGCGCCTGCAAGCCATCGTTTCAGTCTCATGAGTGCCTCCTCCTTGGTAAGGGCCGGCGCCGTTCAGTAGGAGAACGGCCACAGCCGAAAGTAACGCTTCACGTGCCCCCACAGGCGATAGAGCCCTTCGGGCTCGATCGCCAGCGACAGGATGATCAGCGCGCCGAAGATGATCAGGCGCAGGTTGGCGAGGAAGTCGGCCACGCTCGCGTACTCGTAGCCGGCAAGGCGCGCCGCGCCCTCGACCACGTACACGAGCACGATCGGCAGCAGGGTGATGAACACGGCCCCGAACACCGAGCCGAGCACGCTTCCCAGCCCTCCGATGATGATCATGGCAAGGTACTGGATCGACGTCACCAGCGTAAAGTGCTCGTAATTGGCGATCTTGAGGTAGTAGGTCCAGAGCGCCCCGGCCACCCCGGCGTAGAACGAGCTGAGCGCGAACGCGAGGAGCTTGTAGCGGAAAATGTTGACGCCAATGATCTCGGCCGCGATGTCGCGGTCGCGGATGGCGACGAATGCGCGCCCGATGCGGGTGCGCGCGAGATTGAGCGCCGCGACGTAGGCGATGATCGCGACCGGCAGGATCATGAACCAGCGCCTGAACTCGGTGTCGATCTCCCAGCCGAAGAACGCCGGGGTCGGCACGTAGATCGTGGACTGCGCGCCGCCGCTGATCCAGGTCGAGTGGTTGATGATCCACTCGACGATGAACTGCGCGGCGAGCGTGGCGATGGCGAGGTAGAGCCCCTTGATCCGGAGCGACGGAATGCCGAAAAAGGCGCCCACCGCCGCCGCCATCACGCCCCCGAGCGGGATGCCGAGCCAGAAGGGAACGCCGTAGCGCATGGTGAGGATCGCCGCCGTGTAGGAGCCGACCATCATGAACGCGCCGTGACCGAGCGAAACCTGCCCGGTGTAGCCGACCAGGATGTTCAACCCGATGGCGCCGATCGAGGCGAGCGCCATCAGGTTCACGAGCGCCATCGCGTGGCTGTCGAGCACGAGCGGAAGCGCCGCGAGGCACGCCACCGAGACAATCGCCGCGAGTTTGGCGACCGGCAAGGGATAGAGCGCCATGTCGGCCTCGTAGCTCGTCTTGTAGACGCCCGATTCGCGCCCGATCATGTTCAGACCCGCTCGATCGTCTCGCGGCCGAAGAATCCATAGGGCCGCACCATCAGCGCCAGGATCATCAGCACGTACGGAATGAAATCCTTCGTGCCTCCGCCGACGTAGGGATCGATGTAGCCGGCGGCGACGCTCTCGATGGCGCCGACAATGAGCCCGCCCAGCACCGCCCCCGGAATGCTGTCGAGGCCGCCGAGGATCACCACCGGGAACACCTTCAGCCCGACGAGCGCGAGATTCGTGTCGACGCCGAGCATGTTGCCCCACATGATGCCGCCGATGCCTGCGGCGAGTCCCGCGATCGCCCAGGACAACGCGAAGATGAACCGCACATTGATCCCGACGGCCATCGCCGCCTGCTGGTCGTTGGCGACGGCGCGCATCGCGATCCCCATCCGGCTGGCGCGGAAAAAGTACGCGAACCCGACCAGGAACCCCGCCGAGATCACCGCCGCGACGATGTTGGTGGGCGAGACCAGGATTTCCCCGAGCACGAGCGGTTGCGAGGGGATCGGCAGCGGCATGTTGATCGTCGCCGCGCCCCAGATCATCGCGGCGGTCCCCTGCAGGACCTGCGCGAGCCCGATCGTGACCATCACGACCGAGATCACGCTGTGCCCGACGAGCGGCCGCAGGACGCCGCGCTCGAGCGCGAACCCGAGCAGCACCATCCCCGCAAGCATCGCGGGCACCGCGACCGCGAGCGGCAGGTGATACAGACTCACCATCGCCGCGGCGATGTAGCCGCCGAACATGACCAGATCGCCCTGCGCGAAGTTGACGACGCTGGTGGCCTTGTAGATCAGGACGAACCCGAGCGCGATCAGGGCGTACATCGCGCCGATCATGAGACCGTTGACGAAAAGGTCGGCGAAAAACGACATCCGTCGCCCTTTACCCGGCCGCCGCCGCGAATCCCGCACCGGCGCTGCGGATCGCGAGCTCGGTCTGCAGCGTTGCCTGGCGGCCGTCCTGGTACGTGATGGTCGTCGTCACCGCCACCGACGGCGCCTCCGAGTACAGCGCGGCGATGATGCCGGCGTATTTCGAGGCGACGAACCCGCGCCGCACCTTGCGCGTGCGCGTGACCTCATCGTCGTCCGGATCGAGTTCCTTGTGCAGCAGTACGTACTTCTGGATCCGCGCGGCCTCGGGCAGGTCGCGATTGACGCGCTCCACCTCGCGGCCGATCAGGTCGTACACGGCGCGCTTCTGCGCGAGATCGGCGTACGTCGTGTAGGCGATCGCGCGTCGCTCGGCCCATTTGCCGACATTCTCCATGTCGATGTTGATCATCGCCGCGACAAACGGCCGGTCCTGCCCTACCGCCACCGCCTCCTTGACGTACGGGCTGAACTTGAGCTTGTTCTCGATGAACTGCGGAGCGAACCTGGTGCCGTCCCCGAGCGTGGTCACGTCCTTGACGCGGTCGATCACGATCAGGTGGCCGTCCGGGTCGAGCATCGCGGCGTCGCCCGAGTGCAGCCATCCGTCGCGCACCGCCTGCGCCGTGGCTTCCGGGTTCTTGTAGTAACCGACGAAGATGGCCGGGCCGCGGCTGAGCACCTCGCCCGCCTCGCCGACGCGCATCTCGACATTCGGATACGGCTTGCCGACCGTTCCGAGCTTCACGTCGCCGTCGCGCTGCACCCAGCCGATGCCGGTGGTCTCGGTCTGGCCGTACACCTGCTTGAGGTTCAGGCCGATGCCGCGGAAGAAGAGAAACACCTCCGGACCGAGCGGCGCGCCGCCGGTGTACGCGTACCGGACGCGGCGCATGCCCAAACGGTCCCTGAGCGGAGCGAACACCAGAATCTCGCCGATCGCGCGGCGCAGCCGCAGCCCGGGCGAAACCGGCTGTTTCTCCATCTCGCGGCGCGCGGCCTCCTCGCCCGCGGGAAGCAGCGCCCGGTACAGCGCGCGCTTGAACCGGGAGGCGTCCTCCATGCGCACCTGAATCGTCGACACCAGATTCTCCCAGATCCGTGGCGGAGCGATCACGATCTGCGGTCCGATCTCCTTGAGATTTTCGAGCACCGTTTCCGGGCGCTCGGGGCAGTTCACGGTGAAGCCCGCGATCAGCGCGCACCCGAGCGAGAAGAACGATTCCCCGATCCAGGCGAGCGGCAGGTAGGCAAGGACCTCGTCGGTCCGCTCGAAGCGCTCGACCTCGAGGATGCCGCGAACCGCCGCGAGGTAGTTGGCGTGCGACAGCATGGCCCCCTTGGGCGCGCCGGTGGTTCCGGAGGTGTAGGAGAACACCGCGATGTCCTCCGCGCGGCCCGCCGCCACGAGCTCCTCGAAAAGCTGTGGCTGCTCCGCCGCGAGCGCGCGACCTGATTTCTCCAGTTCCTCGAGGGGCATGAGGATCGGGTCGGCGTAGTGGCGCAGACCCTTCGGATCGGCGTAGAACACCTTCTCGACCTTCGGCAGGCTTGCCTTCAGCTCGAGGAGCTTGTCGACCTGCTCCTGGTCCTCGGCGAGGACGAATTTCGCGTCGGCATGATCGATCACGTACCTGAGTTCGCGGGCGATCGAATCCTGATACAGCGGAACCGTCACCCCGCCCGCCGCCTGCGCCGCGAGAAGCGCCGCGTAAAGCTGCGGCCGGTTGTCGGAGAGCGCGGCGAGCTTGTCGCCGCGTTTGAAGCCGAGCTTCACCAGGCCAAGCGCGACCGCCCGGACGTGATCGCGATACTCTGCCCACGTCCACTCCCGCCAGATGCCGCGGTCCTTTTCCCGCATCGCCGGCGCGCCCGGGAAATCGCGGGCATTGCGCAGCAGGAATTGCGGCAGCGTAGAAGGGTTCACGCGCAGGCTGCTACAGCGCCGCCTTGGTGCCGAGGTAGGCCCTGATCACCCGGGGGTCGGCCTTGACCTCTGCCGGACTGCCCTCCGTGATCTTGCGCCCGAGATCGAGCACCACGACCCGCTGCGAGATGTCCATCACGACCCCCATGTCGTGTTCGATCAGGATGATCGTCGTGCGCCACTCGTCGTTCACGTCGAGGATGAAGCGGGCCATGTCCTCCTTCTCCTCGTGGTTGGTGCCGCCCATCGGCTCGTCCAGCAGCAGCACCTTGGGGTGCAGCGCGAGCGCGCGACCGAGCTCGACGCGTTTCTGCAGTCCATACGGCAGCGAGCCCACTGGCTGCTTGCGAATCGCCTCGATCTCGAGAAAATCGACGATGTCCTCGACCACCTTGCGGTGCGCAACCTCCTCGCGCTGCGCCGGTCCCCAGAACGCGAGCGAACTCACCACGCCGTTGCGCATGTGCAGGTGCCGGCCGAGCATGAGGTTGTCCACCACGGTCATGCCGCGGAACAGCGCGATGTTCTGGAAGGTACGGGCGACCCCGCGTGCGGCCACCCGCGAAGGCGAAAGCCCGCCGATGTCCGCGCCCTCGAGCCGGATGCGGCCGCCGTCGGGATGAAAGACGCCGCTGATGCAATTGAGAAGCGTGGTCTTGCCGGCGCCGTTGGGTCCGATGACTGAAAGGATCTCGCCCTTGTGCACGTCCATGCTTACGTCGTCGACGGCACGCACGCCGCCAAAATGCTTGGCGACGCCTTCGACCGATAGCTGGATCCCGCCGGCCGGTCCGTCCATCCGGCCGCCTAGACGCGGCGCGACGCGCGTGTCTTCATCCGAAGCCCTCCTCGACCTGCCGGCGGAACGCTGCGCACGGCCGGTCTCCCGGTCGCAATGATGAAGTGGTTGTGCGCCGATGGCAACCACGGCGCGCCAGGATTGTTTCATTGTCCACCAGATGACAGTGGTTTCCCCGGCCCCGATTACAATCGCACCCATGCACTACTACGACGCCCTGGAAACCCGCGCGGCCGGGGCGCGGGAGGCGGCGCTCATGGCGGCGCTACCGGCGCACCTTGCGCACGCCAAGCAAAACGCCCCCGGTTTCGCCCGCATCCTTTCCGGCGTCGATCCGGCCGCGGTGAATTCGCGCGCGGCACTCGCGAAGATTCCGGTCACCCGCAAATCCGACCTCGGGGAACTGCAAAAGGCCCGACCGCCGCTCGGCGGGCTGAACGCGACGCCGGTCGAGAAACTGGCGAAGCTGTTCGTTTCGCCGGGCCCGGTTTACGATCCCGAGGGGCACGGCCGCGACTGGTGGCGATTCGCGCGCGCGCTGCATGCGGCCGGTTTTCGCGCCGGTGACCTGGTCGCGAACACGTTCGCCTACCATTTCACGCCCGCCGCCTCGATGGTCGAGTCCGGCGCGCTCGCGCTGGGCTGCGTGGTGGTGCCAACCGGCGTCGGTCAGACGGAAATGCAGATTGCCGCCATGCGGGACTTGCGCGTGTGCGCGTTCATCGGCACACCGTCCTTTCTCAAGCTCATCGTGGAGAAGGCCGACGAGATCAAGGCCGATATCTCGTGTCTTAAAAAGGCCCTGGTCGGCGCCGAGTACCTGCCCCCGGCGCTGAGGCAGCGGATGCGCGAACGAGGCATCCAGGTACTGCAAAATTACGGCACCGCGGATCTCGGCCTCATTGCCTATGAAAGCGCGATGCCGGACGGCAGGGTGACGGAAGGCATGATCCTGGAGGAGAGCCTGATCCTCGAGATCGTCCGTCCCGGGACCGGCGATCCGGCACCGGAGGGTGAAGTGGGCGAAGTGGTGATCACGAGTTTCAACCGCGACTATCCGCTGATCCGCTTCGGCACCGGCGACCTCTCGGCGGTGCTGCCGGGCGCGAGCCCCTGCGGGCGCACCAACGTCCGGATCCGCGGCTGGATGGGGCGCGCCGACCAGACCACCAAGGTGCGCGCGATGTTCGTCACGCCGAAGCAGGTGAACGAAGTGGTGCAGCGCCATCCCGAAGTGCTGCGCGCGCGCCTGGTGGTGGAAGGGGAGACGGGGAACGACCGCATGACGCTCAAGTGCGAGGTGCGGGAACGCCCCGGGGGGCTTGCCGAGGCGATCGTCGCCGCGATCCGCGACGTGACCAAGCTGCGCGGCGAAGTGGAGCTGGTCTCCCCGGGGACCCTGCCGAACGACGGCAAAGTGATCGAGGACGCGCGAAAATACGGCTGAGCGGCCGCCCCCGGGGCGGGGCGGACGCGCACGGATTCGACGCGTCCAAACGGAGGTCGCAATGGCCGAGAACGTGCCCACCAGCAAGGACCTCGCGCTCTGGGAGGAAGCCGCCCGCAAGGCGCTCAAGGGCGCTTCCGCCGATGCGCTCGGATGGCGCACCCCGGAGGGGATCGAGCTGAAGCCGCTCTACACCGCGGCCGATCTGCGCGATCTGCCGTACACCGACACGCTGCCTGGCTTCGTGCCGTTCGTCCGCGGGCCGCAGGCGACGATGTATGCGGTAAAGCCGTGGACGATTCGCCAGTACGCCGGGTTCTCCACCGCCGAGGAATCGAACGCGTTCTTCCGCCAGACGCTCGCCGGGGGCGGCCAGGGGGTGTCCGTCGCGTTCGATCTCGCCACCCACCGCGGCTACGACTCGGACCACCCGCGCGTCGTGGGCGATGTCGGCAAGGCGGGCGTCGCGATCGATTCGGTCGAGGACATGAAGGTCCTCTTCGACGGCATCCCGCTCGACCGCGTCTCGGTGTCGATGACCATGAACGGGGCGGTGCTGCCCGTGCTCGCGGGCTACATCGTCGCCGCCGAAGAGCAGGGGGTGGGGCCGGAACGGCTTTCGGGGACCATCCAGAACGACATCCTCAAGGAGTTCATGGTCCGCAACACCTACATCTATCCGCCCGAGCCCTCGATGCGCATCGTCGGCGACATCATCGAGCACGCGGCGCGGCACATGCCGAAATTCAACTCGATCTCGATCTCGGGCTACCACATCCAGGAGGCGGGCGCGACCCAGGCGCTCGAACTCGCGCTCACGCTCGCCGACGGCAAGGAGTACGTCAAGGCGGCGCTCGCGCGCGGCATGGACGTGGACGACTTCGCCGGCCGGCTGTCGTTTTTCTTCTGCGTCGGCATGAATTTCTACCTGGAGGTGGCGAAGCTGCGCGCGGCGCGGCTGCTGTGGTGGCGCATCATGAACGGGTTCGGCGCGAAGAACGAGCGCTCGATGATGCTGCGCACGCACTGCCAGACCTCGGGCTGGTCGCTCACCGAGCAGGACCCGTACAACAACGTCGTGCGCACCGCGATCGAGGCGATGGCGGCGGTCTTCGGCGGCACCCAGTCGCTGCACACCAACTCGTTCGACGAGGCGATCGCGCTGCCGTCCGACTTCTCGGCGCGCATCGCCCGCAACACGCAGCTCATCCTGCAGGAAGAGACGCATCTCACCGCGGCGATCGATCCGTGGGCGGGGTCGTACCTGATGGAGCGCCTGACCCAGGAGATGGCGGACGCGGCCTGGGCGATGATCGGGGAGATCGACGGCATGGGCGGAATGGTGCGCGCGATCGAATCGGGCTGGGCCAAGCGGCGCATCGAGCGCTGCGCGGCGGCCAAGCAGGCGCGCATCGACCGCGGCGAGGACGTGATCGTCGGCGTCAACAAGTACCGGCTCGAGTCCGAGCCGCCGGTCGCGATCCGCGAGGTCGACAACAGCGCGGTGCGCGAAGCGCAGATCCGGCGCCTGAAGGAAGTGCGCGGCCGGCGCGATGCGCGCGCAGTGCAGGCTGCGCTCGCGGCGCTCGGCGAAGCGGCGAAAGGCGGCCGGGGCAACCTGCTGGAACTTTCCCTTCGCGCGGCGCGGGCGCGCGCGACCGTCGGCGAGATTTCCTCCGCGCTGGAGGCGGTCTGGGGACGCTACCGCGCCGCCGGCGAACTGGTGTCGGGCGTCTACGGCGCCGCGTTCGGCCGCGACGAGCAGTGGATGAAGCTCAAGGGCGAGGTCGAGGCGTTCGCCGAGGACGAGGGACGCCGGCCGCGGATCCTCGTCGCCAAGCTCGGTCAGGACGGGCACGACCGCGGCTCCAAGGTGATCGCCACCGCCTTCGCCGACCTGGGTTTCGACGTCGACGTGGGCCCGCTTTTTCAGACGCCCGAGGAGGCGGCGCGCCAGGCGATCGAAAACGACGTGCACGCCGTGGGCGTCTCCACGCTCGCAGCGGCGCATAAGACGCTGGTGCCCGCGCTGGTCGCGGCGCTGCGCGAGGGCGGCGGGGCCGAAGTCGTGGTGGTCGTCGGAGGGGTCATCCCGGCGCAGGACTACGAATTCCTCGCCCAGGCGGGCGCTGCCGCGGTGTTCGGGCCGGGAACCGTGATCGCGCATGCCGCCCGCGAGGTCCTCGCGGCGATCCGGGCCTCGCGCCGGGTCGCCGCCGCCGGATCGGCGTGAGCGAGCCGCAGCGCGTGCCGCTCGCTTCGCTCGCGGCGGAGGACCGCGGTCTTGCCAGCCGCCTGCTCGCCGGCGACCGGCGCGCGCTCGCCAAGGCGATCACGCTGATCGAATCGCGCCGGCCCGAGCATCGGGCGCGCGCCGCCGCGTTGCTCGACGCGTTGCTGCCGCATTCGGGGCGCGCGGTGCGGCTCGGCGTGAGCGGCGCCCCGGGCGCGGGCAAGTCGACTCTCATCGAAACGCTCGGCCTGCGCCTGTGCGAAGAGGGTCGCCGCGTCGCGGTGCTGGCGGTGGACCCGACGAGCGCGGTGACGGGCGGTTCGATCCTCGGCGACAAGACGCGCATGGTCGGCCTCGCGCGGCACGCCAACGCCTACATCCGGCCCTCGCCCTCGGGCGGCACGCTCGGCGGCGTGGCGGAAAAGACGCGCGAGGCGATGACGTTGTGCGAAGCCGCGGGGCACGACGTGATCCTGGTCGAAACGGTGGGCGTCGGGCAATCGGAGGTGACGGTATCCGGAATGGTCGACGTGTTCGCGCTGCTGCAGCTCCCCAACGCGGGGGACGAACTGCAGGCGCTCAAGAAGGGGATCGTGGAGCTTGCCGACATCATCGTCATCAACAAGACGGACGCCGACCCGAAGGGGGCGCAGATCGCGCAGCTCGCGGTCGAAAACGTGCTCACGCTGCTCGTGCGCGCCTCGCCGCACTGGGATCCGCCGGTGCTCGCGCTGAGCTCGCTCACCGGCGAAGGCGTGGGTGAATTCTGGCAGGCGGTCGAGCGCTACCGCGTGGCGATGCAGCGCAGCGGCGAATGGGCCGAAAAGCGCCGCCGTCAGGCCGTCGACTGGATGTGGAACCTGATCGAATCCGGATTGCGTGCCGCGTTTCGCCACCATCCGGAGGTGCGCGCCGAGCTGCCGCGGCTGAGCGAAGCGGTCGAGCACGGACGCATGGCGCCTTCCGCGGCGGCCGCGAAACTGCTTGCGCTCGTGCAGCGGGACTCCTGAGGGCTCTATGCAAGACATCATCCGACGACTCGAAGAACAGCGCGCCGCGGCGCGCCTCGGTGGCGGCCAGAAACGCATCGATGCCCAGCACGCCAAGGGCAAGCTCACGGCGCGCGAACGCATCGAGCTGCTGCTCGATCCGGAGAGCTTCGAGGAATGGGACATGTTCGTCGAGCACCGCTGCAGCGATTTCGGCATGGCGGCGAACCGCATTCCGGGCGACGGCGTGGTGACCGGCTACGGCACGGTGAACGGCCGGCTGGTGTTCGTCTTCAGCCAGGATTTCACCGTGTTCGGCGGCGCGCTCTCGGAGCCGCACGCCGAGAAGATCTGCAAGATCATGGACCACGCGATGAAGGTGGGCGCCCCCGTGGTGGGTCTCAACGATTCGGGCGGGGCGCGCATCCAGGAAGGGGTCGCTTCGCTCGGCGGCTACGCGGAGGTGTTCCAGCGCAATGTGCTTGCCTCGGGGGTGATTCCGCAGATCTCGCTCGTCCTGGGACCGTGCGCCGGCGGCGCCGTGTACTCGCCCGCCATGACCGACTTCATCTTCATGGTGAAGGATTCGTCCTACATGTTCGTGACCGGTCCCGAGGTGGTGCGCACCGTGACGCACGAGGAGGTGACCGCCGAGGAGCTGGGAGGCGCGGTGACGCACGCGACCCGTTCGGGCGTCGCCGACCTCGCCTTCGAGAACGACGTCGAGGCGCTCCTGATGGCGCGCCGGCTGATCAGTTTCCTGCCGTCCAACAACCGCGAGCGCCCGCCCACCGTGCCGACCGAGGATCCGGCCGAGCGCATCGAGCGCTCGCTCGACACGCTGGTGCCGGAAAACCCCAACCAGCCCTACGACATCAAGGAGCTCGTCGCCAAGATCGCGGATGAGGGGGATTTCTTCGAGCTGCAGCCGGAGTCGGCGAAGAACATCGTGATCGGCTTCGCGCGCATGAACGGGATGCCGGTCGGCATCGTCGCCAACCAGCCGCTGGTGCTCGCCGGGTGCCTGGACATCAAGTCCTCGATCAAGGGGGCGCGCTTCGTGCGCTTCTGCGACGCGTTCAACATTCCGCTCGTCACCTTCGTCGATGTGCCGGGTTTCCTCCCCGGAACGGCGCAGGAGTACGGCGGCATCATCAAGCACGGCGCGAAGCTGCTGTATGCCTACGCCGAATGCACCGTCCCCAAGGTGACGGTGATCACGCGCAAGGCTTACGGCGGCGCCTACGACGTCATGAGCTCCAAGCACCTGCGCGGCGACGTGAACTTCGCCTGGCCCACCGCGGAGATCGCGGTGATGGGGCCCAAGGGGGCGGTCGAGATCATCTTCCGCGAGGAGAAGGGCGATGCCGCCAAGCTTGCCGCGCGCGAAGCCGAGTACCGGGCGAAATTCGCCAACCCGTTCATCGCCAGTCACCGCGGCTTCATCGACGACGTGATCATGCCGCACGAGACGCGCCGGCGGGTCTGCCGCTCGCTCGCGATGCTCAAGGACAAGAAGCTCGAGAACCCCTGGCGCAAGCACGACAACATCCCGTTGTAGAGCGAATGTTCAAGAAGATCCTGATCGCCAACCGGGGCGAAATTGCCTGCCGGGTGATCAAGACCGCGCGCCGCATGGGCATCGCCACGGTCGCCGTGTATTCGCAGGCCGACTGCAACGCGCGCCATGTCGCGCTGGCGGACGAGGCGGTCGCGATCGGCGCGCCGCCGGCGGGCGAGTCCTACCTCGTGATGGACCGGATCGCCGAAGCGTGCCGCGCGACCGGGGCGCAGGCGGTGCATCCGGGCTACGGTTTTCTGTCGGAGAACGCCGAATTCTGCGCCCGGCTCGAAGCGGCGGGCGTGGTGTTCATCGGTCCCAAGGCGCGCTCGATCCAGGCGATGGGCGACAAGATCGCCTCGAAAAAGCTTGCGCTGGGCGCCGGGGTCAGCGCGATCCCGGGCCACACCGACGTCATCCGCGACGCCGCCCACGCCGTGAAGATCGCGCGCCAGATCGGCTACCCGGTGATGCTCAAGGCGAGCGCGGGCGGCGGCGGCAAGGGGCTGCGCGTCGCGCGGGACGACGCCGAGTGCCGCGAAGGCTTCGCTTCCTGCCGCAACGAGGCGCGCAACGCCTTCGGCGACGATCGCGTGTTCGTCGAGAAGTTCATCGAGGAGCCGCGCCACATCGAGATCCAGGTGCTCGGCGACGCGCACGGAAATTGCGTCCACCTCTGGGAGCGCGAATGCTCGATCCAGCGCCGGCACCAGAAGGTGATCGAGGAGGCGCCGTCGCCCTTTCTCGACGACCGGACCCGCCGCGCGATGGGCGAGCAGGCGGTGGCGCTCGCGAGAGCGGTCGATTACCAGTCCGCGGGCACGGTCGAATTCGTGGTCGACAAGGACCGCAACTTCTATTTCCTCGAGATGAACACGCGGCTGCAGGTCGAGCACCCGGTGACCGAGGCGATCACCGGACTCGACCTGGTCGAATGCATGATTTGCATCGCCGCGGGCGAGCGCCTGCCTTTCGCGCAGGCGGAGGTGAAGCGGGAAGGCTGGGCGATCGAGTGCCGGATCAACGCCGAGGACCCGTTTCGCGGCTTCCTGCCCTCGACCGGGCGGCTGGTGCGCTTCCAGCCGCCGGCGGAAATTCCGGGCGCGGTGCGCGTCGATACCGGCGTCTACGAAGGCGGTGAAATCTCGATGCACTACGACTCGCTGATCGCGAAGCTCGTCACGTACGGCGCCAACCGCGACGAGGCGATCCGGCGCATGCGCGATGCGCTCGACGCGTTCGTGATCCGCGGCGTGTCCTCGACGATCTCGTTCCAGGCGGCGCTGATGCAGCACCCGCGGTTCGTCTCGGGGCGCTTCCACACCGGGCTCATCGCCGAGGAGTATCCGAGGGGATTCCAGGCGGCCAACGTCCGGCACGAGGACCCGATGCTGCTCGCCGCGGTCGCGGTGTTCGCGCGCCGGCGCTACATCGAGCGCGCGGTGCGCACGAGCGGACAGCTCCCGGGGCACCAGCGCAAGGTCGGAAGCGCATGGGTGGCCCTGCTCGGTCCCGAGCGCTATCGGCTGGACCTCGAGCGCATCGCGGGCGGCTACGCCATGCGCCTGGACGGAGACCGCCACGAGCTCAAGTCGGACTGGCAGCCCGGCCAGCTACTATTCCGCGGCACCTGGGACGGCGCCGCGGTCTGCCTGCAGGTCGAACGCCGCGGGCTCCACTACCGCGTGATCCACGGCGGCACCGAGATCGACGCCATCGTGATGACCGCACGCGCCGCCGAACTGCTGGCGATGATGCCGGCGAAGGCGCCGCCCGATCTTTCGAAGTTCCTCATCTCGCCGATGCCGGGACTGCTGCGCGAAGTGGCGGTCACCTCGGGGCAGGACGTGAAGGCGGGCGAGAAGCTCGCGGTTATCGAGGCGATGAAGATGGAGAACATCCTCAAGGCGGAGAACGATTGCACCGTGGAGGCGGTCCTTGCGAGCGCCGGCGAGAGCGTCGCGGTGGACCAGCCGATCCTGCGCTTCAGGTAGCGGCGCGCTCGAAGGCGGCGACCACCTCGGCGGGCGCCTGAACCAGTTCGATCAGCACGCCTTCGCCACCGACGGGCGACGTCTCGTCGCCCCGCGGATGGATGAAGCAGATGTCGTGCCCCGAAGCCCCCTTGCGGATTCCGCCCGGCGCGAAGCGCACGCCCTGCTTCTGCAGCCAGTCGAACGCGGCCGGCAGGTCATCCACCCACAAGCCGACGTGGTTGAGCGGCGGGTCGTTCACCGCCGGCTTGCGCTCGGGATCGAGCGGCTGCATCAGGTCCACTTCGCAGCGTCCTGCGCCGCGGCCGAGCACGCCGATGTCCTCGTCTACGTTCTCGCGCTCGGAGCGGTAGCCGCCGACGATTTCCAGCCCGAGCAGTTCCACCCAGAGCCGCGCCAGCCGCGACTTGTCGCGCGCACCGAGCGCGATCTGCTGCAGACCGAGAATGCGGAACGGTCTTGGCCCCATGAAAAACTTGAACCAGGAAACGGTTGGTCCCCGGTTCCAACGCCGCGCTGCTACTTCACCGCAAAGCAGTAAAACAGGCCGTCACCGCCCGTGCTGCGAATTCCCTCCTGGGTGCAGCCGCGGGTCGGGTGCGATGAGTTCCAGGATTTCGCCCATTCGTGGTCGATCGGCCCTGCGCGATCATGGTGTCCCGTCATTGCCGAGCCCTCGGCGCCGCTCCTGGTCCAGTTGCCGCAGGTCATATCCGGGAAGAACGCGCCTGCAAAAGCCGTTCCATCGGGCCGCGAGCCGGTGAGGATATCGTGCTTGTTCGGCTTCTCGGTGCGGCCGTTCACCATCCGGCCCTTCTCATCGAGCGCCGTCTCTTTGGTCAGGTTGTTGCTCGCCGAGTGCAGCTCCTCCACGTTTCGCGCGATCAGAACGCCCTTCGCGTTGTGCCACGGACCGGATCCGATGCGGTCGCGCGCATGCAGGACCTTCGGGTCGTTCAGTGCCGAGCCCTGGGTGCTGAGGTAGGCGCGCCACGTGCGGTTGCCGGCACCTGCCGCGCTCGCAAGCGTCTGGCAATGCCGGTCCGCGCCCTCGAGGCCGCCCAAATCGCCTCCCTTGCCCGGCCCCATGCTGGTGATGAAGAAAGTCATTGCCCCGCCGCCGCTCGACGGTCCGGTGGCACAACTACCCAGGGTCAAAATGCCGGCTGCTGCCACGGCAACGCCTCGTATTGCGCAGTGCATACGAACTCCTCCTTTCGGTCAGATGCGATGCGGAGGTTACCGTGAAAGGACGGCCTGTGGGGCTGGGTGTTTCCGGCAAGTCACAACTTCGTGCGGCAGCGGTCAAGTGCGGGAATAAGTTCGGGCCTTCTCATGTTTTCCGCGCTGCCCCCACGGGGAGCTCATCGAGCCGGCGCATCTCGTCGTCGCGCAGCACCGACGGGTCGGCGAGGAACGCGCGCACGAACTCGAGCGAGTCCGCGCCCCAGAACAGTTCTCCGTCCACTTCGAAGGACGGAACGCCGAACACCCCGCGCGCGGCGGCCTCTTCGGTGTTCCGGCGCAGCGCCGCCTTGATCTCGGGAGCGCCGAGCCGCGCCGCATCCACCCGGAGCGCGTTCGCCAACTCGGCGAATGCCGCGGCATCGGCCGCATCGGCGCCGGTGGTCCAGAGCGCGTCGAAAATCCGCCGCACTGCATCGGGCGTGCAGCCGCAGGCGATCGCGAGCCGCAGGTGATGCAACGGGTTGAAGGGGTGAGCGGCCGGAAAGCGGAATTCGATCCCCAGACGCTGCGCCCACCACTGGCACCAGCGGTAGGTGTAGCGGCGCTTCGTCCCGATCTCCGCCGGGCCCTTCTGTCCCCAACGATCGAGCAGCCCGGCGAACAGCACCGGACGGTACTCGATCGCGACCCCCGCCGGCAGTTCCCGCAGGCGGTGCAGGCAGATGCAGGAAAAAGGCGAGACGAAATCGAAATACCACGTCACGGCGCGCATGTATTGCTATCCTAGCGCGGTCCGACAGGGAGAGCACCGATGAGGCTCGGCAACAAGGTGGCGCTGGTCACCGGGGCAGCGCGCGGCATCGGGCGCGCGATCGCGAGCGCATTCGAGCGCGAGGGCGCGAAGGTCGCGGTGTGCGATCTCGAGGCGCGGGGAGACCTCGCCTGGCGCGCCGACATCTCGCGCGAGGAGGACGTGCGTGCGCTCTTCGTGGCGGTGCTCGGGCGGCTCGGGCGGCTCGATGTGCTGGTGAATAACGCCGGAGTGGGGCTGGCGCGACCGGTGGCGGAGACTACGCTCGAGGAGTGGAACCGCACCATCGGCGTGAACCTCACCGGCACGTTCCTGTGCTGCCGCGAGGCCGCGCGCCTCATGGCGGCACAGCGCTCGGGATCGATCGTCAACATCTCCTCGATCACCGCCGAGACCGGCGGCGCGGGCCGCGGCGCGTACGGCGCCTCCAAGGGCGGCGTCACCACGCTCACCAAGGTGCTGGCGGTGGAACTGGCGCCGTTCGGCGTGCGCGCCAACGCGATTCAGCCCGGCCCGGTCGCCACCGCGCTGGCGGAGGGCATGCACGATCCGCGAACGGTGGCCGAATACAAGGCGCGGATCCCGCTCGGCCGCTACGCCAGCGAGGAGGAGATCGCGAACGTCGCCGTGTTCCTCGCGAGCGACGAAGCCTCCTACGTCACCGGCCAGGCGCTCAACGTCGACGGCGGCTTCAACAGCGCCGGCCTGCTGCTGCGGGGAGAGCCGTGAGACCCGCCCGCGGGGAGACGAAAAACCAAAAGGAGACGACGATGGCCAACTACGCAGGGATCATGACCGGCGCGCTCTCGGCGCACACCCGGGAGCTTCTCACCCGCTACCGGCGAATCGCCATGGTGGGCGTGTCGGGCAATCCGACGCGCGCGAGCTACCGCGCGCTCGTGCACATGAAGAGCAAGGGCTACACCGTCTATCCGGTGAACCCCGGCGCGGAGGAGATCCTGGGGCTGCGCTGCTACCGCGCGCTCGCCGAGATCGGCGAGCCGGTCGACATCGTCGACATCTTCCGCCGCGGCGAGACGGTGCTGCCGCTCGTTGCCGAGGCGCGCGCGATCGGCGCCAAGGTGTTCTGGATGCAGATCGGAGTGATCAACGACGAGGCGGCGCGGGCCGCGGCGCGCGAGGGCATGGAAGTGGTGATGGACCGCTGCGTCAAGATCGAGCACTGCCGCTTTTTCGGCAAGAAGGACTATGGGCTGGATGTCGTCGGTTTGAGCACCGGCGTGATCACCGCCAACCGCTACGAGTGCGCGTTCGCGTAAGGGAGACAGACATGATGGAGAAGTTCGACTTCGGCTTCGACACGCGGATGCTGCATGCCGGGCAGACGCCCGACCCGACCACCGGCGCGCGTGCGATGCCGATCTACCAGACCACCTCGTTCGTTTTCGAGGACACCGCGCACGCGGCGCACCTGTTCGCCCTGAACAAGTTCGGCAACATCTACACGCGCATCTCCAACCCGACCACCGCGGCGTTCGAAGAGCGCGTCGCCTCGCTCGAAGGCGGCGTGGGCGCGCTCGCGGCGGCCTCGGGCCAGGCCGCGCAACTGGTCGCGATCACCACGCTTCTCAAGGCGGGCGACGAGATGGTGTCCGCGAACACGCTCTACGGGGGCACCTACAACCAGTTCGCGCTCACCTTCAAGCGCTTCGGGATCAAGGTGCACTTCGTGGACACGGATGACCCGGAGAATTTCGCGCGCGCCATCACGCCGCGCACGAAGCTCCTGTACGGCGAGACCATCGGCAACCCCAAGGGCGACATCTTCCCGATCGGCGAAGTCGCGGCGATCGCGCGCGCGCGCAGGATCCCGCTCATGATCGACAACACGTTCGCTTCGCCCTACCTGTGCCGCCCGTTCGAGCATGGCGCGGACATCGTGGTGCACTCGGCGACCAAGTTCATCGGCGGGCACGGCACCTGCATTGGCGGGGTGATCGTCGATGGCGGCACGTTTCGCTGGGACAACGGCACGTTTCCCGAGATGGTCGAGCCCTCGCCGGGCTACCACGGCATGCGCTACTGGGAGACCTTCGGCAACTTCACCTTCATCCTCAAGGCGCGCGTGGAAATGATGCGCGACCTCGGCGCCTGCATGAGCCCGTTCAACGCGTTCCTGTTTCTGCAGGGGCTGGAGACGCTCTCGATGCGGATGGAACGCCACGCCGCGAACGGCCGGGCGGTCGCCGAATGGCTGGCGAAGCATCCGCTCGTGCCGTGGGTGAACTACGCCGGGCTTCCCTCGAGCCGCTTTTACGAGCGCGCGAGGAAGTACCTGCCCAAGGGCCCAGGGTCGATTTTCACGTTCGGGATCAAGGGCGGCCGCGAAGCAGGGCGGCGCTTCATCGAGGCGGTGAAGCTGCACTCGCACCTCGCCAACGTGGGCGACGCGAAAAGCCTCGTCATTCACCCGGCGAGCACCACCCACCAGCAGCTCTCCGACGCCGAGCAGGTCGCGGCCGGAATCGGTCCGGACATGATCCGCATCTCGGTCGGGCTGGAAAACGCGGAGGACCTGTTCTGGGACCTCGACCAGGCGCTCGCGGCTTCGCAGAAAGGAGATTGACATGACGGTGAGGATCGAGAAGAAGGGCAGGGTCTGGACGGTGATCCACAGCCGCCCGCAAGCGCGCAACGCGATGGACCCGGAGAGTGCCGATGCGCTGGTGGACGCCTTCGTCGCGTTCGATCGCGACCGCGAGGCCGCGGTCGCGGTGCTGTGGGGCGAGGGCGGCGCGTTCTGCGCCGGCTGGGACCTGAAGTACGGCGCCTCGCTCATCGAGGACCCGAGCCCGCTCGACGCGATCGCGTACCCGCTCGATGAGCGCGTGCGCGAAAACGGGCAACTGCCGCGCGGGCCGCTCGGACCGACGCGCTTGGAACTCGACAAGCCGGTGATCGCGGCGGTCGCCGGGCCTGCGGTCGCCGGCGGGTTCGAGCTTGCGCTCTGGTGCGATGTGCGCGTGTTGGAGCAGTCGGCGTACTTCGGCGTCTATTGCCGGCGCTGGGGGGTGCCGCTGATCGACGGCGGCACCGTGCGGCTGCCGCGCATCGTCGGAACCGGCCGCGCGCTCGAGATCATCCTCACCGGCCGCAAGGTGCCGGCCGAGGAAGCGCTGCGCATCGGCTGCTGCGAGCATGTAGTGCCCGATGGGCATTCTCGCGAATTCGCCGAAGCGATGGCCTACGAGATCGCGCGCTTTCCGCAGGCGTGCACCCGCGCCGATCGCCGCTCGGTGTACATGCAGCAGGGACTCTCGGTGCGAGAGGCGATGCGCCGCGAGTGGTACAACGGCATCCCCGCCTTCATCGCGGAGGGGGCCGAAGGCGCGGCGCGTTTTTCCTCTGGCAAGGGTAGGCACGGGGATTTCCGCGACATCTAATGGGGAGTCTCGAGCCAGCCGACTTGATCCCGATCCGTACAGTCTGTACAGTTCGCCCATGTCGCGATCGGACCGCAAAGGCGTCGAAGAGGCGCGCAACCAGTTGCCCGCGCTACTCGCCGAGGCCGAGAAGGGCCGCACCACCGTGATTACGCGCCACGGCCGCTCGATCGCCGCGATCGTTCCGGTCGAGCGTGCGCCGCTTGCGCGGCGCCAGAAGTCGCTCGCGGCGCTGGCCGGCTCGGGCAGGGGCCTCTGGGGTAAAGACAGTCGGAAGACCCTGCGCCGCCTGCGCGACGAGTGGGCCCGCTAGACTTCTCCGGCCTGCCGCAGGGCGCGCTGGTTCTGATCGATGCCGCGCCCGTCATCTATATCCTGGAAGGGAATTCCAGGTTCGCACCACGGTTCCAGCCCCTGTTCGATCGGCAGGCGAGCGGTGACATTCTTTTCGCAGTGACAACCCTGGCGATCGCCGAGGTCCTCACCGGGCCCTTGGGCGCCGGCGAGGAAGCGCTCGCCAAGCGCTATCGCGCCGTGATGGAATCCTGGCAGGTTGTCAACCTGACGGCCGAGATCGCCGAGAGCGCGGCGCGGTTTCGCGCCAGCCTGAAGCTCAAGCTTGCCGACGCAGTTCAGGTGGCGAGCGCGATGGCGGTGAATGCGGACGCCTTGGTGACGCACGACCGCGATTTTTCCCGGGTCAAGGCGCTGATGGTGTTGTCGTAACGGGCCAGGCAGGTACAGAAGTGTCGCGGCAGTGACTCGAGCGGCGGGCGCTCGCCTACCCTCCGCCCGCAACCGGCTCCAGGCGCACGAGCACCCCGCGCAGCTCGTCGGTGAGGAGGTACACGTAGCCGTCGGGCGAGACGCGCACGTCGCGGATGCGGCCGAGCGCGCCCTGCAGCAGGCGTTCTTCGCGCACCACCCGCTCGCCGTCGAGCCTGAGACGCACCAGCATCTGGTCCTTGAGCGCGCCGACGAAAAGATCGCCGCGCCAGCGCGGAAACTTGTCACCCGCGTAGAACGCCATGCCCGAGGGCGCGATCGAGGGCACCCAGTAGTGAACCGGCTGCGCCATGCCGGGCTTCGCGGTGCCCTCCCCGATCCGCGTGCCGATGCCGTACTGCACGCCGTAGGTGATCACCGGCCAGCCGTAATTCACGCCCGCGCGAATCACGTTCACTTCGTCGCCGCCCTGCGGCCCGTGCTCGTGGGTCCACAGCGCTCCCGTCTGCGGGTGCAGCGCCGCGCCCTGCTGGTTGCGGTTGCCGAGCGTGTATTTCTCCGGCTTCCAGCCCGGCCTGCCGACGAACGGGTTGTCCGCCGGCACCCGGCCGTCGTCGTGGAGCCGAATGACCGAGCCGGCGTGATCGTCCGGTTTTTGCGCGCGCTCCATCTCGCCGCGATCGCCAAGCGTGACGTAGAGGAAGCCGGCGCGGTCGAACACCAGGCGTGAACCGAAGTGCCGTCCCGTCGTGCCCTTCGGACTCTGGCGGAAGATCACCTGCACGTTCTCGAGCCGATTTCCGGCGAGGCGGCCGCGTGCCACCTCGGTACCGACGCCGTCCGCGCCGCGCGCCGCGTAGGACAGGTACACGAGGCCGTTCTCGGCGAAACGCGGGTGGAGCGCCACGTCCATGAGCCCTCCCTGGCCCTGGACCGTGACCTCGGGCAGGGCCGCGACCGGCAGCGGCTCGAGCCGGCCGTCCCTGACGATCCGCAGCCGGCCCGCCTTTTCCGTCACGAGCATGCTGCCGTCGGGGAGAAGAGCGAGCGACCAGGGCTGTTCGAGCCCGCGCACGAGTTCGATCACGCGGAAGGCGTGCTCTTCCGAGCGAATCGTCTGCGCGACTGCCTGGGAGGACAGCACGGCCGCTGCCAGAACGAGCGCCTGCGCGAGCGAAACCGCGGTCCGACCCGCGCATCTTGCGCGCGACCCGCGATAATGAGCGCCGCCGAAGGTAGGTTTCATCCGGACAGGCAATTTACATGATTCCGAATCCAGTACGCGTCTGCCCCAAATGCGGCTACGCGCGGAGCGCGAGCGAAACCGCGCCGCAGTGGCAATGCCCTGCCTGCGGCATCGCGTATCACAAGTACGCCGCGTACCTCGCGAGCGCGAAGCAGGGCGCGCGCGCGATGGTGACCCCGCCCCGTGCCGGGGAGGCGCCACCGGCTCCGGCGGTCGACGGCTCGGTGTGGGCGCTCATCGCCGCGAACGTCTTCGCGCTTGGCGTTGCGCTGTGGCAGGACTGGGGCGCGGCGCCGCTCATGCTGCTCTATTGGGGGCAAAGCGTGGTGATCGGAATCGCGAACGTCTTTCGCATCCTCGCGCTGGATCGTTTCTCGACCGAGAACTTCACGATGAACAATCGGCCGGTCGAGCCGACCCCGGCAACCAAGCGCCAGGTGGCGGTCTTTTTCGCCATGCACTACGGCCTGTTCCACGCCGTGTACCTGGTGTTCCTGGTGGCGGGCCCGCGCGGTGAGCCGCTGACGCCATGGTTCTGGGCCTGCACGGCGGCCTTCGCCCTCAATCACCTTTGGTCCTACCGCTACAACCGGGACATCGACCGCCAGGGAACGCCGAACATCGGCACGCTGATGTTCACGCCTTACCTGCGCATCGTGCCGATGCACCTGACCATCATTTTCGGCGGCCTCCTGGGAGGGGCGCGTCCGGGCCTGCTGCTGTTCGGCGCCCTCAAGACCGTGGCCGACGTGGCGATGCATTTCGTCGAGCACGCCCAGCTGCAGAAGGTGCGCGCGGCGAAAAGCCGACGCGAGGCCGCGGCAAGTTGACCTGGATCAACTGCGTCGCGCCGCTGCCCCTTAGCATGTCGGCGTCGGATCGATAGGATTCGTGCGTGCAGACACCGGAAACGGGCACTGCGGGGCATTGGCAATGAGAATCCGCTGGATGCGCTACTGGCTTGCGTTTTTCGCGGCGCTGTTCGTCGCGAACAACGTGGCCGCGGCCGTGCGCGGCTGCCTGCTGGAACTCGGCGGCACGGGGCACGCGGCGATCCAGGCCCAAGCGTTGGCGGGAAACGAGCCGCCCTGTCCGGTCGGCGAGGCGGCGGCGCGCTGCGCCACGCATTGCGTGCAAAGCACCAAGGACGACGGCCAGAAATTCTCGATCGATGTTTCGGCGCCGGTCTTCGCACCGCCTGCTTCCGGTCCCGGCCTCTGGGTCCAGACCGCGCAACGCGACCTGGTGATCGCGTCGGCCGAACCGGTGTTCCGGCCGCCGCTCACGATCCTGTTCCGCAACTACCGGAATTGATCCTCGTTAGGCGTCACCCGGTGCCGCGCGTGCGGCGCCCGGCGTGATCCCGCGCGCCGCGCGAGCGACGCGATCCGTGATTGCATCCGTTCCGGGTCCGGTTCGCCGTCGGCCCGGGCGCTCCGCAAAGAGCAACACGACACAGTCAACACAGTCGGGAAAGGTCGGTACCAGATGAAATCATCCATGCGACGCAGGTTCCTGTGGCAGGGGGCGCTGCTCCTGTTTGCCGCTTCGTCCTCCGGAGGGGCGTTCGCGATCCAGATGCAGCGCGTGCAGGCCTACAAAAGCCCCACCTGCGGCTGTTGCACGCTGTGGGTCGAGCACATGAGGAAAAGCGGTTTCAGCGTCGAGGCGTACGACGTTCGCGACGTGGCGCCGCTGCGAGAGCGCTTCGGCGTGCCCGACGTGCTGGCGTCGTGCCACACCTCGGTGGTGGGCGGCTACGTAATCGAGGGACACGTGCCCGCCGAAGACATCCAGCGGCTGCTGCGCGAACGGCCGAAGGCGACCGGCATCGCGGTACCGGGAATGGTCCAGGGCTCGCCAGGGATGGAGCAGGGCCGGGGCAAGGATCCCTACGACGTCGTGCTCTTCGGGCCCGGCGGACGCGCCACGGTCTTCGCCAAACACTGACACGAGCGAGGAGCGAACCATGGCCAAGACCGCCAGCATCGAATCGAAAATGTCCCTGAAGAGCGGGAAATCCCAGGCGCCCACGTTCTGGAAGTCGATCCTTTCCGAATACTGGCCCGCGCTCGCGACCTTCGCGGTCGTCCTTCTCGCGCTCGCCGGCCTGATCGTGGCGGCGAGGCCGGGGACGGCGCCGGCGCCCGCGTCGAGAAGCGCGCCTGCTGCCGAGGCGCGTTCGCAGGGCACGCTGAGCGCGAGGGAGGCGCGACACGACTTCGGCGCGATCTCGATGGCGGCGGGAAAGGTCACGCACCGATTCGAGATCCGGAACACCGGCGTCGAGCCGGTGCTGATCCGCAAGATGTACACCTCGTGCATGTGCACCACGGCCTCGCTCATCCGCGGTGGCCGCAAGACGGCGCCTTCCGGCATGCCGGGACATGGACTCATTGCCACGCTCAACGAGTCGCTCGACATGAACGAACGGGCTTTGGTCGAGGTGGTGTTCGATCCGGCCGCGCATGGCCCGTCCGGGGTCGGCCCCACCGAACGGATCGTGACGATCCAGAACAATGCCGGCGGACCGCTGGAGCTGATGATCACGGCCCTGGTGAAGCCGTAGCGACGATGACCAAGAAGCTGACCGCCCTCGTTTCCGGCACCGTTCTGCTTTTCGGCCTGGTTTATTTCTTCAGGCTGGAGAACATCGGCACCGCCACGCTGTGGAACCTGAGCGACGGCGGCAAGTGGCTCCTGCCGCTGGTGAGCGTCGCGGCGCTCATCGACAGCATCAACCCGTGCGCCTTCTCGATTCTGCTGGTCACGATCGCGTTCCTGCTGAGCGTCGGGAAGCTCCGCTCCAACGTCCTTGCGATCGGCGCGGCGTACATCCTCGGCATCTTCTTCGTCTACCTGGCGATCGGTCTGGGGCTGCTCCAGACGCTGCACATCTTCGATACGCCGCATTTCATGGCGAAGGTGGGCGCGACGCTGCTGGTGGCGCTGGGGATGATCAACCTCGCCAACGCGGCGTTTCCCGCGTTTCCGGTGAAGCTGAGCATTCCGCAGGCGGCGCACCATAAGATCGCGGTGCTGATGGAGCGGGTTTCGGTGCCCACCGGCCTGGTGCTCGGCGGCCTCGTGGGCCTGTGCGAATTCCCCTGCACCGGCGGGCCGTATCTCATGGTGTTGGGCCTGCTGCACGACCATGCCACGTATTACACCGGGGTCCTGTACCTGCTGCTCTACAACCTGATCTTCGTCTTGCCGCTCATTCTGATTCTCCTGGTGGCGAGCGACCGCAACCTGCTCGGCAAGGTGCAGGCCTGGCAGCAGAGCGAGAAGAAGACCATGCGATGGACGGGCGGAGCGGCCATGGTCGGGCTCGGCGCGTTCGTCTTCGCGCTCTGAGCGCCATGGGCATCGTTGTCGCGACCGCCGTCTCGATCCTCGCGATCACGGCCCTCGCGTGGGCCGCAACGAGGACACGGAGCAAGTCCGTATGCCCGATCTGCATCGGGGTGGCGGGAACCTGGCTGTGGATGGCGATCGCGCGGCATCTGGACGGCGCGTTCGACACTTCGATGCTCCCGATCCTGCTCGGCGGCACCGTGGTCGGTCTTGCCTATCTGCTCGAAGGCCGCCTTCCTGCGGGACGGTCTGCGCTCCTGTGGAAGACGCTTTTCCTGCCCGCGGGATTTGTCGCGGCGTGGGCTTTTACCGCGCTGCACTGGATCGTGCTCGCCGCATCGATCGCCGTGCTGGCACTGCTGACGCTCGCGTTCATGACGGCGCCGCGCGCTGCGCGGGCGAAAGATAGTACCGTCGTCGAGAAGCTCGAGCGGCAGATGAAAGAGTGCTGCTGACCCGGCAGGGCCAAAGGCAAGGAGCAAATCCAATGACCGAAGACGTTCTTGCGGGCAGCGCGCCGGCGCCGGAAAAGCGCCCGCGCCTGGCCGGCTACCTGCCGCTTCTGGTGTTCATCACGATGGCGGTGCTGCTGGGCATCGGACTCACCATGAACCCGAGGGTCATTCCGTCGCCGCTCATCGGCAAGCCGGTGCCGGAATTCAGCCTCCCGCCCGTCAAGGGGCGAACGCTCGGGCTTTCCAGGGCCGACCTCAAGGGCGAAGTTTCGCTCGTCAACGTGTTCGCCTCGTGGTGCGTCGCCTGCCGCGACGAGCACCCGGTGCTGATGGACATGCAAAGGCAGGGGCTCGTCCCGATTCACGGCCTGAACTACAAGGACAAGCCCGATGACGCACAGGGGTGGCTCGACCGGCTCGGCGATCCGTACACCCGCACCGGCGCCGACATCTCGGGCCGGGTGGCGATCGACTGGGGGGTCTACGGCGTTCCCGAGACGTTCGTCGTCGACCGCAACGGCAATATCGTGCACAAGCACATCGGGGCGCTCACGCCGCAGGCCGTGCGCGATACCATCCTTCCCTTGCTGCGCAAGCTGAAGGAGTGAGTCGAGCGCACCGATGGACGGGATCTCGGCCATTGCCCTGCTGACGGCGTTCGGCGCCGGGATCGTTTCGTTCCTTTCGCCTTGCGTGCTGCCGCTCGTGCCCGGCTACATCTCGTACGTTGCCGGCGACAACCTCGCGCTGGCGCGCCGCGCCGAATCCGGAACCGGGCGTCTGGCGGCGCTCGGCCTGAGCGCGAGTTTCGTCGCCGGGTTCTCGACCGTGTTCATCGTGCTGGGTGCCGGCGCCACGTGGCTCGGGCAACTGCTGCTGCGCTACAAGTACGAGGCCAACATCGTCGCCGGCATCATCGTGATCCTGTTCGGCCTGTTCCTGCTCGGCGCGCTGAAACTTTCGTGGCTGCAGCGCGACCTGCGCTTTCATGGCGAGATCAAGGGCGCGCGGCCGCTCGGCGCGTACCTCATCGGACTCGCGTTTGCCTTCGGCTGGAGCCCGTGCATCGGGCCGGTGCTGGGCGCGATTCTCACCCTGAGCGCGGTCACGGCGACCGTGCAGGGCGGCGTGCTCCTGCTCGGCGCCTACTCGCTCGGGCTGGGGATTCCGTTCCTCGTGACCGCGCTTTTCACCGGGGCGCTGCTCGCGTGGCTGAAGTCGATGCGGCGCATCGGGCGCTGGCTGCAGATCGGGGCGGGCGCGGGGATGGTGCTCATGGGAGTCGCGATGATCACGGGCATGCTCACTGCGGCCGCGCTCTGGCTTCTGGATACGTTTCCGGCACTGGCCAGCATCGGATAGCGGCCCGCCCGGCGGCCGCGGGTGTTCGTGCGCTCAGTCCGGTCCCGACAGCGGAACATTCTCGTACGCGCGCTCGGCGCGGCGTCTTGCGAGTTCCTGCAACACCCGTCCGCGCTCCGCATCCTCCATCGCCCCCCAGCGCGCGATCTCGTCGAGCGTGCGATAGCAGCCGCGGCAGAGCCCTCGCTCGGGATCCATCACGCAGACCTTGTTGCAGGGCGAGGCGATCAAGCCGCGGCCCTTGCCTTCTTCGCCGCGATCGCCCGGCCCGCCTTGGTCGAGGGTTCGCGGCCGAGCACGCCGCAGATCCACTGGCCGATTCCGACCAGGCGCTCGAGGTCTACCCCGGTTTCGATGCCAAGACCGTGCAGCAGGTACACCACGTCCTCGGTGGCGACGTTGCCCGAGGCGCCGGCGGCGTACGGGCAGCCGCCGAGGCCCGCGACCGATGCGTCGAACGTGGCGACGCCGAGCTCGAGCGAGGCGTAGATGTTGGCGAGCGCCTGTCCGTAGGTATCGTGGTAATGGCCGGCGAGCTGCTCGACCGGCACGCGCCGGGCGCAGGCCTCGATCATGCGCTGTGCCCGCGCCGGCGTTCCGACGCCGATCGTGTCGCCGAGCGACACCTCGTAACAGCCCATCTCGTGCAGCGCCGCGGCAACCTCGGCGACCTTCTGCGCGGCGATTTCTCCCTCGTAGGGGCAGCCGAGAACGCAGGAAATGTAGCCCCTGACCCTGATCTTCGCACCGTGCGCCGCCTCGGCGACCGGCCGGAAACGCTCGAGCGATTCGGCGATCGAGCAATTGATGTTCTTCTTCGAAAACGCTTCGGACGCGGCGCCGAAGATCGCAACTTCGGTCGCCCCGGCGGCGCGCGCCGCTTCGAACCCCTTGAGGTTCGGCGTCAGCACGGGATACGCAACGCCGGGCTTGCGGTGCAGGCGCTCGAGCACTTCGCTGTGGTCGGCCATCTGCGGGATCCATTTCGGCGACACGAATGCGGTTGCCTCGACCGCCGTCAGACCCGCCTCGGCAAGCCGCTCGATCAGCTCGAGCTTGATTTCGGTCGGCACATCGCGCGGTTCGTTCTGCAGGCCGTCGCGCGGCCCGACTTCGACGATGCGTACGCGCTGCGGAAGATTCATGCCTCCTCCAGTTCGAGCAGCTCGGCGCCCTCGCTCACCTGGTCGCCGACGCGAAAGAAGATCTCCTTCACCGCCCCGTCGCGCGGTGCGACGATCGTGTGCTCCATCTTCATCGCCTCCAGGATGACGAGCGGAGCGCCTTTCTTCACACGGGCGCCGGGCTCGACCAGCACCTGGGCGATCTTGCCCGGCATCGGTGCGGCAAGCGAAGCCCCGCCCGCCTCGATATCGAGACCCTGCAGTTCGCTCTCGAGACGCAACCGGCAACGCGACCCGGCGCCGAAGAGGTGCCAGTCTTCGCCGTCCCGCACCGCGCGTACCGCGTACGTGCGCCCGTCGAGCTGCAGTTGCAGCCTTCCGTCTTCGAGCCGTTCTGCGGCGAGCGCATGATCGCGTTCGCCGATCCGGAGCCGATAGCCCGCGCCGAGAAAATCGACGCTCGCCTCGCACGCCTGGGTGCCGTCGCTGAAGACGAAGCGGTGGTGCGATCCCTGATTGAGCCGCCAGCCGTCGACCCGATGCCAGGGCGAGTAGGGGTCGGCGGAGGCGCGCGCGTGCTCGCGGGCCGCGTCTTCCTCGGCCGCGAGCTCCGCGCATGCGGCGGCGGCGATCATGTCGTCCGGCAGCGGCGGATTGAGCGGGAAAAGCGTCTCGGCGTTGCGCTCGATCAGTCCGGTGTCCAGCTCGCCCTGCGCAAACGAGCTGCTGCGTACGACGCGTGCGAGGAACTCGAGGTTGGTGGCAGGGCCCACAACCTCGAATTCGGCGAGTGCGCGCTCCAGGCGCGCGAGCGCCGCTTCGCGTTCCTCGCCCCACACGATCAGCTTCGCGATCATGGAATCGTAATGCGGCGAGATCGCATCGCCGGGCCGAATCCCCGAATCGACGCGCACCGGCAGCGGCAGGCACTGGAATTCGCTCGCGTGCGGCATTCGCAGGTGCTTGAGTACGCCGCTGGAGGGGAGAAACCCCCTGTCCGGGTCCTCCGCGCAGATTCGTGCCTCGACTGCATGGCCGCGAAAGGCAAGCTCTTCCTGCGTGCGCGGTAGCGCTTCCCCCGCGGCGACGCGCAGCTGCCACTCGACGAGGTCGATGCCCGTAATCATCTCGGTGACCGGGTGCTCCACCTGCAGGCGCGTGTTCATCTCCATGAAGTAGAACGCACCGTCGGGTGCGACGATGAATTCCACAGTGCCGGCGCCGACGTAGCCGACCGCCTTCGCCGCGGCCACCGCGGCCGCGCCGATTTCGCGGCGCCGCTCTTCGCTCATGCCCGGCGCCGGCGCCTCCTCGAGCACTTTCTGGTTGCGCCGCTGTACCGAGCAATCGCGCTCGAACAGGTGCACCACGTTGCCCCGCGTGTCGCCGAACACCTGGACCTCGATGTGGCGCGGCCGCTCGAGGTATCGCTCGATCAGCATGCGCTCATCGCCGAAGCTCGAAGCCGCCTCGCGGCGTGCCGCCTGCAGCGCCGCTTCGAATTCGCTCGGGGCGCGCACCACACGCATGCCCTTGCCGCCCCCGCCTGCACAGGCCTTGATCAGGACCGGATAGCCGATCGCGCCCGCCCGGACGGCAAGAAACGATGCGTCCTGGTTCGTTCCATGGTAGCCCGGGACCACGGGCACTCCCGCCTTGTCCATGAGCGCCTTCGCCGCCGACTTGTCACCCATCGCGCCAATCGCCTGCGGCGTCGGACCGATGAACACGACGCGGGCTCGCGCGCACGCCGCAGCGAAGCCTTCGTTCTCCGCGAGAAAGCCGTAGCCGGGATGAATCGCCTGCGCGCCAGCGCGCTGCGCGGCCTCGAGGATCGCCTCGCCGCGCAGGTAGCTCTCGCGCGCCGCGGCCGGTCCGATGCGGTACGCCTCATCCGCCGCGCTCACATGGCGCGCGCCGGCGTCGGCATCCGAATACACCGCGACCACGCCGATGCCCATGCGCCGCGCGGTCGCCGCGACGCGACAGGCGATCTCGCCGCGGTTCGCGATCAGGATCTTCGAGAACACGCTAGGAGTCGGCCGCCGGTTTGCTGCCGGGGGTTGCCGTCGCATGCCCGTTGGCCCAGGCGGGTTTGCGTTTTTCGAGGAAGGAGGCGATGCCCTCGGTTCCCTCGGGCGAGACGCGGATCTCGGCGATGCGCCGGGCAGTGTCGTCGATCAGCACGTCGTCGAGCGGCACGGCCGATACGGCGGCGATCAGGTCCTTGATGCTCGCAAGCGCCATCGGCCCCGCCGCAAGCAGGAGATCGAGCAACCCGCGCACGGCGGCATCGAGCTCGGGTGCCGGAACGATTGCCGAAAGCAGCCCGATCCGGTGCGCTTCCTCGGCCGCGAAGACCTCGGCGGTGAGGAAGTAGCGGCGCGCCATGCGCGCGCCGACGGCGCGGATGACGTAGGGGCTGATCGTCGCGGGAGAAAGCCCGAGTTTCGCTTCCGAAAGGCAGAACTTCGCCTCCGGCGTGCCGACCGCGATGTCGCAGGCGGCGACGAGGCCGATCCCGCCGGCGAACGCCGCCCCGTGCACCCGCGCGAGGGTCGGCTTCGAAAGCCGGTCGAGCGTCTTCAGCATCGCGGCGAGGGCGCGCGCATCCTCGAGGTTCTGCTCGTAGCCGTATCCGGCCATGCGCCGCATCCAGTTGAGATCGGCGCCGGCGCAGAACGCCGTTCCTGCCCCCGCGAGCACCACCGCGCGCACGCCCGGATCGGCATCGAGTTCGCCCAGCACCGCGGTGAGGCGCGCGATCAACGCCTCGTCGAACGCGTTGCGGACTTCCGGACGGTTGAGCGTGACGGTTGCGATGCGGTCGCTTTTCTCGACGAGCAGGGTCTCGGCCACGGCGTTCTCAGGCGAGTTGCGGTTCGACGACGATTTCGGTCTTCACCGAGTTCGCGATGTAGCAACGCTCGTGCGCTTTCTCGTGCAATCGCGCGTGCTCTTCGGACGCAGGCGCCGGGCCGTCGAACGACACGACCGGCCGCAGGGTGACCCGGGTGAGCGCTTCCTTGCCGTCGGCCGCCTGCGCCAGGACGCCGACCGCCTCGTCGCGGTAGCGCGTGACCCTCAGCCCGCGGTTGCAGGCGAGATGCAGGAACCAGAGCATGTGGCAGGAGGAAAGCGCGGCGACGAACGCCTGCTCGGGGTCCACGCCCGGGGCGCCCGCCGCGCCGCGCGGAATGTTTTCCGGCGCCGCACCGGCCGGCGCCGTGATGCCGCCGTCGAACGTCCAGGCGTGCGTGCGGTTGTAGGTCGGGTACGAGAACTCTGCGGTTTCCAGCCGCCACTCGACGGTCGCGCGGTGTTCCGACATGGTCACATCCGGAACACGCCGAAGCGGGTCTCTTCGATCGGCGCATTGAGCGAGGCGGAAATCGCCAGGCCCAGAAGCCGGCGCGTGTCGGCCGGATCGACGACGCCGTCGTCCCACAGGCGGGCGCTCGCGTAATACGGATGGCCCTGGCGCTCGTACTGCTCGAGGATCGGCCGCTTGAATTCGGCTTCCTCCCCGGCCGACCACGCGCCGCCCTTCGCCTCGATGCCGTCGCGGCGCACGGTGGCAAGCACGCTGGCGGCCTGCTCGCCCCCCAGCACCGAGATGCGCGCGTTCGGCCACATCCACAGAAAACGCGGGCTGTAGCCGCGCCCGCACATGCCGTAGTTGCCGGCACCGAACGAGCCCCCCAGGATCAGTGTGAACTTCGGCACGCGCGCGGTCGCCACCGCGGTCACCATTTTCGCTCCGTCCTTGGCGATCCCGCCGGCCTCGTATTTGCGGCCGACCATGTAGCCGGTGATGTTCTGCAGGAACAGCAGCGGAATTCCGCGCTGGCAGGCGAGTTCGATGAAGTGCGCCGCCTTGAGGGCGGACTCGGAGAACAGGATCCCGTTGTTGGCGAGGATCGCCACCGGGTAGCCGTGGACGTGCGCAAAGCCGGTCACCAGCGTGGTCGCGTAATTGGCCTTGAATTCGTCCAGCTCGGAGCCGTCCAGGACGCGCGCCAGGACCTCGCGCATGTCGAAGGGCTTTCTCGCGTCCCGCGGGATGACGCCGTAGATCTCCTCCGCCGGATACAGCGGTTCGCGCGGCTCGCGCACTTCGAGCGCCACGCACTTGCGCACGTTCAGGCCGGAGACGATCCTGCGCACGATCGCGAGCGCATGCGCATCGTTCAGTGCGTAGTGATCGGCGACCCCGGAGACGCGCGTGTGCACCTCGGCGCCGCCCAGTTCCTCCGGCGTCACGATCTCGCCGATCGCCGCCTTCACCAGCGGCGGCCCGCCGAGGAAGATGGTGCCCTGGTTGCGCACGATCACGGTTTCGTCCGACATGGCGGGTACGTAGGCCCCGCCCGCGGTGCACGAGCCCATCACGCAGGCGATCTGCGGGATGCGCGCCGCCGACAGGTTGGCGATGTTGAAGAAGATCCGTCCGAAATGTTCGCGATCGGGGAACACCTCGTCCTGGTTGGGAAGGTTCGCCCCGCCCGAGTCGACCAGGTACACGGTGGGAAGCCGGTTCTGCGCCGCGATCTCCTGCGCGCGCAGGTGCTTTTTCACGGTCATCGGGAAGTACGTGCCGCCCTTGACCGTGGCGTCGTTGCACACCACCACGCACTCGCGCCCGGAGACGCGCCCGATGCCGCAGATGATGCCGGCGCCCGGGGCCTCGCCGCCGTACATGCCGTACGCGGCAAGCTGCCCGATTTCGAGAAAGGGCGAACCGGGATCGAGCAGGGTGCGCACGCGCTCGCGCGGCAGGAGTTTGCCGCGCGCGACGTGCTTGGCGCGCGCGTCGGCATCGCCGCCGAGCGCGATCTGGGCGACCTTTTCCTGCAGGTCCGCGACCAGCAATTTCATGCGCGCGGCGTTGGCGCCGAATTCCTCGGCGCGCACGTTGAGCTGGCTGCGCAGAACCGGCACTAGAACGGCCCCGTCGCGAGCCAGCGCTCGATCTGCTCGAAGCGGTCCACCCCCCAGAACGGCTCGCCGTCCACCACCACGTAGGGCGAGCCGAAAACGCCCTTGGCGATCGCGCCCTCGACTTCGGCACGGGTGCGGTCCTTGACCTCGGGATCGTTCAGCGCAGCGCCCAGTTCGGCGCCGTTCAGGCCGAGCCGCTCGCCGACCTGGATCACGTTTTCCGGCCTGGAGATGTCCAGTCCGTCGACGAAGTAGGCGCGGTAGAGCGCCTTGGCAAGCTCCACGGCGTTGCGCGGATCCTTGCCCTGCAACCAGTAAAAGGCGCGTACCGGCGGCACGGTGGAGATCGGAAACACCGCCGGGATCCGCAATTGGATGCCGTGGAACTTCGCCGAGCGCAGGAAATCGCGCCGCGCGTAATCGCCTTTGAGCGGCAGCTCGGGGAGCGGCCGGCCGCCGGTCACCTTCATCGCCACGCCGAGCAGCATCGGCCGCCAGTTCACCGTGCGGCCGTGCCGCGCGGCGAGCGCCTCGATCTTGTGCGAGGCGAGGTAGCCGTAGGGCGAGGAAAAATCGAAGTAGAAGTCGATCGCGGCTGCCACGGACCCCGTCCTTTCAGGCCGCGAGCGTGCGGCCGATCACCAGGCGCTGGATGTCGCTGGCACCCTCGTAGATCTGGGTGACGCGCACGTCGCGCCAGATGCGCTCGACCGGAAAATCGGACACGTAGCCGTAGCCGCCGTGCAGCTGCAGCGCGTCCGAACACACGTTCTCGGCCATTTCGGAGGCAAACAGCTTCGCCATGGACGCTTCCCGGATGCACGGTTTCCCGGCGTCGCGCAGCCGCGCTGCGTGCAGGTAGAGCTGGCGTCCGGCTTCGATCCCGGTGGCCATGTCGGCGAGCCGGAAATTGACCGCCTGGTGCTCGAAGAGCAGCTTGCCGAAACTCTTCCGTTCCAGCGCGTACGCGATGGCCGCCTCCAGCGCCGACTGCGCCATGCCGACCGACTGCGCGGCGACGTTGATGCGGCCCGACTCGAGATTGGAGAGCGCAACGCGGTAGCCGACGCCCTCCGCGCCGAGCAGGTTTTCTTCCGGTACGCGGCAGTTCTCGAGCACGATCTGCGCCGTGTCCGAGGCGTGCTGGCCCGTTTTTTCCTCGATCCGCGCCACCACGTAGCCGGGCGCATCGGTCGGCACGATGAAGGCGCTGATGCCTTTCTTGCCGGCGGTCTTGTCGGTGACCGCGAACACGATCGCCAGGTCGGCGTTCTTGCCCGAGGTGATGAACTGCTTCACGCCGTTGAGCTGCCAGCCGCCCGCGACGCGCTCGGCGCGCGTCGTGATCGCGCCCGCATCCGAGCCGACGTGCGGTTCGGTGAGGGCGAAGGCGCCCAGCCGCTCGCCGCGCGCGATGGGCTTGAGATGGCGCTCCTTCTGCGGCGCATCGCCGTAGCCGAGCAGGATGCCGGCGACGAGGTTGTTGACCTGCACGACGGTCGAGGTGGCGCCGTCGCCCGCGGCGAGTTCCTCGATCGTGATCGCGAGCGCGGTGTAATCCATGCCGGCGCCGCCCCACGCCTCGGGGATCGCGACCCCGCACAGGCCCATCGCCGCCGCCTGGCGCAGCTCCTCGCGCGGGAAATGGCTTTCGCGGTCCCAGCGCGCCGCGTGGGGACGCAGGCGCTCGCGCGCGAACTTGCGCACGCTCTCGCGGATCAGTTCGTGCTGTTCGTCGAGCGCCATGTTCACGTCACGCGCACGTAGGTCATGGTGTGATGGGTGAAGAGCCCGCCGTTGTGGTCGTGGCACTGGGCGACGCCGTAGATCCTGCGCTTGCCGAACTTGAGGATCCGCGCGGTGCAGTAGACCGGCTCGTTGCGCGCCGGCGCAAGAAATGCGGTGTCGAGGTCGGAGGTGAGCGCGTCGTGCTCCACGCCCAGTTGCGCCTTGATCGCCATCCACATCGCGCAGTCGGCAGCCGCCATCAGCGCGGGGCCGTTGACGATGCCGCCCGGGCGCTGCAGCGTGCGGCGGAACGGCATCAGGACGGTGCAGGTCCCTGCCCCGACCGACACCACGCGAAATCCATAGTGGCGCAGAAAGCGCGAGCCGTCGAGCAGCGCCTGCAGTTGTCGCTTGCTCGCCGCAAGCGGCGCTGCGCGCTTCACGGCAACTCGAGCGCGAGCGCCGTGGCTTCGCCGCCGCCGATGCACAGCGCGGCGACCCCGCGCCTGCCGCCGTACTTGCGCAGCGCGCCAAGAAGCGTCACCACGATGCGCGCCCCGGAGGCGCCGATGGGATGGCCGAGCGCGCAGGCGCCGCCGTGCACGTTCACCTTTTCGTGCGGGAGGGCGTGTTCCTGCATCGCCGCCAGCGTCACCACGGCGAAGGCCTCGTTGATTTCGTAGAGGTCGACGTCGGCGGCGCGCCAGCCGGTGCGCTCGAAGAGCTTGCGGATCGCGCCCACCGGCGCGGTGGTGAACCATCCCGGTTCCTGCGCATGCGTGGAGTGACCGACCACCGTCGCGAGGGTCGCGAGGCCGCGCCGATCGGCTTCCGAGCGTCGCATCAGGACGAGCGCCGCCGCCCCATCCGAGATCGAAGAGGAGTTCGCCGCGGTCACGGTGCCGTCCTTGCGGAACGCGGGCTTGAGTCCCGGGATCTTGTCGATCACCGCCTTGAAGGGCTGCTCGTCCATCTCGACGAACTTCTCCTCCTTTCCGAGCTTGATCGCGAGCGGCGTGATCTCCCATGCGAACCAGCCCTGCCGGTTCGCCTGCTGCGCGCGCTCGAGGGAAGTGATCGCGAACCGGTCCTGCGCCTGCCGCGAGAACTGGTATTTCTGCGCGCAGTCCTCGGCGAAGGTGCCCATCAGGCGGCCCTTGTCGTAGGCGTCCTCCAGCCCGTCGTAGAACATGTGGTCGAGCACCTGCTGGTGGCCCATGCGGTATCCGGCGCGCGCCTTGGGAAGGAGATAGGGCGCGTTGCTCATCGACTCCATGCCGCCGGCGACCACGATCGCGGCGCTTCCCGAGGCGAGCTGGTCGTGCGCGAACATGACCGCCTTCATGCCCGAACCGCACATCTTGTTGATCGTGGTGCAGCCGGCCCCGAGCGGAAGGCCGGCGCCGAGCGAAGCCTGGCGAGCCGGGGCCTGGCCCTGGCCCGCGGGCAGCACGCAGCCCATCAGCACTTCGTCCACATCCTCGGGCTTGAGTCGGGCGCGCTCGACCGCGGCGCGGATCGCTGCCGCGCCCAGCTCGGGGGCCGTAAAGCCCTTCAGTTCGCCCTGAAAGCCGCCCATCGGCGTGCGGGCGGCGGCAACGATGACGATCGGATCGGCTTGCATGAGCTACTCCTCGATGAATTCGGCGACCTTGCGGATCGCGGCGATGGTTTCGGCCTCCAGGCGCTCGATCAGGTCGGCCGCGGGAAGCGCGCGCGCAAGCGGCGCAGCCTGGCCGGCCCAGAGGGCGTAGAAATCAGGGCTGCCTGCCTTGGCGGAGGCGGCCCGCAATCTGCCGGTGAGGCTATTCTGCGCCGGGTGGGCGATGTGGGGAAAGTGTTTCGCTTCGGCTTCGCGCAGGAAACGGTTGGCGATGCCGCGTGCCGGCTTGCCTGAAAACTTTTCGGTGATCCGGGTGTCGTCCTCGCGCGCGGCGAGGATCGCCTGCTTGTGGACTTCCGGCGCGCCACTCTCCGGGCAGGGGATGAACGCGGTGCCGAGTTGCGCCGCTTGCGCGCCGAGCGAGAGCACGGCCGTGATTCCCTCGCCGTCCATGATGCCGCCTGCGGCGACCACCGGGATCTTCACGGCGCGCACGAGAAGGCGCGTGAGCGCAAGCGTTCCGGTGAGCGCCTCGCGCGGATCGCGCAGGTAGGTGCCGCGGTGGCCGCCAGCCTCGGCGCCCTGCGCAGTCACGAATTCGAATCCAAGCGCCTCGGCCCGCTCGGCCTCGGCGACGCAGGTTGCGCTTGCGCCGACGCGAATGCCGAGTCTCTTGAAGCGGCGCACCCACTCCTCCTCGATCTCGCCGAGGTGCGCCGTGAACACCGCCGGCCGGATTTCAGCAACCACCGCAAGCTGCGACTCTAGTTCAGGCGCGTAGGGCGCTCGCGCCGGTTCGGGCGGCGGTAGTCCCAGTTCGGCATACCAGGGGCCGAGCGCGGCCAGCGCCGCGCTCTGGTGCACCGCGTCCACAGGCGCCGGCTGCGGCGCGACGATCAAATTGACGCAGAACGGCCGCTCCGTCCTCGCGCGCACCGCCGCCGCCTGTTTCTTCATGTCCTCGGGCTGGGTAATCGCAAAGCCGAATGAGCCGAGCGCCCCCGCGGCCGACACCGCGGCAACCAGCTCGGGCGAGCTGGGGCCGCCCGCCATCGGCGCCTGGATGATCGGCACGCGCAGGCCGAGCGATTTCGATAGCGGGGTCGAAAGTTTCACGCAGTCTCGGAAAACAGTTCCCTGCCGATCAGCCAGCGGCGGATCTCGGAAGTGCCGGCGCCGATCTCGTAGAGCTTGGCGTCGCGCCACAGCCGCCCGGTGGGCGTCTCGTTGATGTATCCCATGCCGCCGAGCGCCTGGATCGCCTCGCCCGCCATCCAGGTCGCTTTCTCGGCGGCAAAGAGGATCGCGCCGGCGGCGTCCTTGCGGGTGGTCTCGCCGCGGTCGAGCGCCTGTCCCACCGCATACACGTACGCGCGAGCGGCCGAAAACGTCACGTACATGTCGGCGAGCTTTCCCTGCATGAGCTGGAATTCCCCGATCGGCTGGCCAAACTGCTTGCGCTCGTGCACGTACGGGACCACCACGTCGAGGCAGGCCGCCATGATGCCCAAGGGGCCGCCGGCCAGCACCGCGCGCTCGTAGTCGAGGCCGCTCATCAGCACGTTCACGCCGCCGCCTTCCGCCCCGAGCAGGTTTTCGGCCGGCACCTCGCAGTCGCGAAACACCAGTTCGCAGGTATTAGAGCCGCGCATCCCGAGCTTGTCGAGTTTCTGCGCGGTGCTGAAGCCTTTCATGCCTTTTTCGACCAGGAACGCGGTGATGCCGCGCGGCCCGGCGTTGGCATCGGTCTTGGCGTACACCACCAGCACGTCGGCGTCCGGACCGTTGGTGATCCACATCTTGTTGCCGTTCATCACGAAGCGGTCGCCGCGGCGCTCGGCGCGCAGGCGCATTCCGACCACGTCCGACCCGGCTCCAGGCTCGCTCATCGCGAGCGCTCCGACGTGCTCCCCGCTGATCAGCCTGGGAAGGTAACGCCCTTTCTGCGCTTCGCTGCCGTTTCTGCGGATCTGATTCACGCACAGGTTCGAATGCGCGCCGTAGGAAAGCCCGATCGCGCCGGAGGCGCGGGAGATCTCCTCCACCGCGACGATGTGCGCGAGGTAGCCCATGTGCGTGCCGCCGTAGACCTCCTCGGCGGTGATTCCGAGCAGGCCGAGCGCCCCGAGTTTCCTCCACAGGTCGGCCGGAAACTCGTTCGTGCGGTCGATCTCGGCGGCGCGCGGCGCGATCTCGTTGCGCGCGAACTCCTGAACCGTGGCACGCAGCATCTCGATCGTCTCGCCGTGCTCGAACCTGAGGACAGGGATCTCCATCGCGTTCACTCCGCGCCCGTGCGGGGGACTTCGTCCGCCTCCGGGGTATCGGGGGTATCGGGCAGCATCATGAGGGTCTGCTGCGTGGCGGCGACCAGCACGCTCCGGCCCGCGTGCCGCGCATACACTTCGCCGCTCGTGATGGACAGCGTGCGCCCCGGCTTGACGACCGCGCCGCGCGCAACCAGCAGGCCCTGCCGCGCCGGCGCCAGGAGATTGATCTTGTACTCGACGGTGACGAGCGAAGCCGTAGCGGGCATCAGCGTATAGGCCGCGTAGCCGCAGGCGGAATCCGCGATCATGCCGATGATCCCGCCATGAACGTAGCCCTTCTGCTGGGTCAGCGCCTCGTGCCAGGGCAGCTCGATCTCGCACAACCCCGGTTCGACCAGCGAGAGCGTGGCGCCGATCAGTGTCATCGCGCGCTGGCGGGCGAAGCTCGCGCGCACGCGGACCGCGAATTCCGGATCCTGCGGTTCGAAGCGGGTTGCGGAGGTGGGATCTGGGGCGTTCATCGCCCGGCAAGGCTACTTTACGTTTACGTAAGCGTCAACTCCAACCCGATTTCCCTGGGGCATCCGAACGCGCCTCGCACGCCGTCAGGTGTCCTTCCGCCGGTTGCGCCCGCCGAGCCGCTGGCGGATGCGCTTTTCGAACATGCCGATCTCCGAGAGCTGCGCCTCGATGTCGGTGCGCTGCTGCTCCAGTGAGGAGCGGTGCTGCGCGAGCACCGCGAGGAAGCGCTCGAGCTGCGGCCGCTCGTCGCGCCCGGGTTCGTACATGTCGATGAGTTCGCGCACTTCGGAAAGCGTGAGGCCCAGCCGCTTGCCGCGCAGCGTGAGCTTGAGCCGCGTGCGGTCGCGCAGCGTGTAGATGCGGCGCTGGCCGGCGCGGCGCGGGGCGAGCAATCCCTGGTCCTCGTAGAAGCGGATCGCGCGCGGCGTGACGTCGAATTCGCGCGCCAGCTCGCCGATCGAATACTCGGCAGGCTCCTTTTCGCGCTGTCCCCCGGATGGTTCGCTGGTCACGTCGGCGGTTCGCGGGCCGCCCGGCTGCTGCGGCGCGGAAAAAACCAACTACAATCGCTTCATTCTAGCTCATGCCGGCCGCAATCCCAGTCGAATACCAGTACCCGTTCGCCTCGCTTCCCGAGTCCGGCGCCGCGGTTCGGGCAGCCCCCGGCGTCCACTGGATCCGGATGCGGCTGCCGTTCGAACTCGACCATATCAACCTCTGGCTGCTCGAGGACGAGGGCGGCTGGACGATCGTCGATTGTGGAATCGCCGACGACGCGACACGCAGCGCGTGGGAACGGATCTTTGCGGACCAGCTCGGCGGGCGGCCGGTCCACCGCGTGCTCGTGACGCACTATCACCCGGACCATGCAGGCAACTGCGCCTGGCTCTGCGAACGGTTCGGCGCGGTACCCTGGATGAGCCGCGGCGAATACCTCACCGCGCACGCCGCGCGCGGCGGAACCGCGGGCTACTCCGCGGCGGCGCAGAGGGCGCTCTTTCGCGCCCACGGCCTCGCGGAGCCGCACAGCGTGGCGCTGCTGCGGCGCGGAGATCTCTACCGCAAGCTGGTGCCGGAGTTTCCCAGCGGACACCGCCGGCTGCTCGACGGCGAGCGGATCGCGATCGGCGGCAGGGTCTGGCAGGTGATCGTGGGCTACGGACACGCGCCGGAGCATGTCTCGCTTTATTGCGAGCAGACGAAGGTGTTGATCGCCGGCGACATGCTGCTGCCGAAGATCTCCACCCATGTCGCGGTGCGGCCGGTGGACCCGTGGTCCGATCCGCTGAAGGTGTTTCTCGGTTCGATTCGCCGCTACCGTGAATTGCCCGCCGACACGCTGGTCCTGCCTTCGCATGGCCAGCCGTTCCGCGGGGCGCATGAGCGCGTGGCGGCGCTCGAGGCGCACCACGAAGCGCGCCTTGCCGAGCTGCTCGGTGCCTGCGCCGCCGGCCCGCGCTGCGCGGCCGACGTGCTCGAAGTCCTGTTCCGGCGGCGGCTCGACGGCAACCAGATTTTTTTCGCGATGGGCGAGGCGATCGCCCATCTGCACCGGCTGTACTACGAGGGACGGCTCTCGCGGGCGGTCGGCGCCGACGGCGTCGTGCGCTTTGCGCGCGCTGCGGCCGAGGCTACCCAGACGAGGTGAACAGGATGGATGCGGCAAAGTTGGGAGTGGATCCGGAGCAGATGCACCACATTTTCCGCGAGGTGGCGGAGCGTTCGGGACGCATCCTGGGCGAGTTCGCGCAGAAACACGTCGCCAACAGCGTCTCGGCGGCGGTGAGCGACGAACTCGGCATCGCCAAGGCCTACATGGACCTGTACGCGCGCATGCTGAGCAATCCGTACCTGCTGGCGAGCGCCTCGGCCAACCTGATGCTCGACTACGCGCGGCTGTGGCAGTCGAGCTGGATGAAGGTGCTCGGCATGGACGCCCGGCCGGTCGCGGAGCCTGCCAAGAGCGATTCGCGCTTCCGGGACGAGGACTGGAATTCGAGTTTCCTGTTCGATTTCATCAAGCAGAGCTACCTCATCGCCGCGCGCCAGATCCAGCACGCGGTGGCAAGCGTGGACGGCCTGCCCGAGGAGTCGCAGAAGAAGGTCGCCTTCTTCACCCGGCAGTACGTGGACGCGCTCGCGCCTTCGAACTTCGTGCTCACCAATCCCCAGGTGCTGCGGGAGACGGTTTCGAGCGGCGGGCAGAACCTCGTGAAGGGGCTCAACAACCTGCTCGCCGACATCGAAAAGGGGGAAGGGCAGCTGCAGATCAGCATGACCGACGAGAACGCGTTCCAGCTCGGCAGGAACGTCGCCACCACGCCCGGCAAGGTCGTCTTCCAGACCGACCTCATGCAGCTCATTCAGTTCGCGCCGACCACGCGCGAGGCGTACCGGCGGCCGCTCGTCATCGTCCCGCCGTGGATCAACAAGTACTACATCCTCGATCTGCGGGAAAAGAACTCGTTCATCAAGTGGGCGACCGACCAGGGCCACAGCGTGTTCGTGCTCTCCTGGGTGAATCCGGACGCGCGCCTGGCGCAAAAAGGCTTCGACGACTACATGCTCGAAGGCACGCTCGCCGCGCTCGAGGCGGTCGCGCAGGCGACCGGCGAGCGCAAGGTGAACTTCATCGGCTATTGCCTGGGCGGGACGCTGCTCGGCTGCACGCTCGCGTACCTCGCCGCGCGCGGCGAGGACCGGGTCGGCTGCGCGACGTTCTTCGTCAGCCTGCTGGACTTTTCGGCGCCCGGCGAGCTCGGCGTATTCATCGACGAGCAGCAGGTCCAGAGCCTGGAGAAGAAGATGAACGAGCGCGGCTACCTCGAGGGCTCGGAGATGGCCTCGACGTTCAACCTGCTGCGCGCCAACGACCTGGTGTGGTCGTTCGTCATCAACAACTACCTGCTCGGCAAGGACCCGTTCCCGTTCGACCTGCTGTACTGGAACTCGGACTCGACGCGCATGCCGGCGCGCATGCACAGCTTCTACCTGCGCAACATGTACATGGCGAACCGGCTGGGGGTGCCGGGCGGGATCTCGCTCGCCGGCGTGCCGATCGATCTGTCGCAGGTGCGCATGCCGGCGTATTTCGTGTCGACGGTCGAGGACCATATCGCGCCGTGGAAGACGACCTACCGCGGGGCGCGCTATCTCGGCGGCCCGGTGCGGTTCGTCCTCGGCGGCTCGGGCCATATCGCCGGGATCGTCAATCCGCCTGCGGGGCGCAAGTACCACTACTGGACCAACGAGGATCTGCCCGAGGCGCCCGAGCAGTGGTTCGAGGGCGCAACGCAGCACCCGGGTTCGTGGTGGGAGGACTGGCAGGCGTGGATCGACGCACAGAACGCGGGCGACAAGGTTCCGGCGCGGGTGCCGGGCGAGGGCGCGCTGCCGACGATCGAGGATGCGCCGGGCCGCTACGTCATGCAGCGCCTGGCGGCGAAGACTTCGCCAGGCGCGCGCTGAACTCGGCGAGGTAGGCGAGGCCGCGGATCGCGCGGCCGCCGTACCAGGACGTCATTTCGCCGTCGATGAGGGCGGCGGGCCTTGCGGAGATCGCCGCCACGGCGCGCAGATCGCGCTCGCGAAAGGGGTAGGGTTCGCTCGGAAGCAGGACGAGGTCAAAGCGGCCGCCTCGGATGTCTTTGAGCCTCGGATAGCGCACTTTCGAGGCTGCCGGAACCGTCTGCATGCCGAACAGCGCGAGCATGCGTGAGATGTAGGTGTTGCGCGACACGGTCATCCACGGCTTTTTCCAGACGAGGTAGAGCACCCGGCGGCGCGGGAACCGCATCGCCGCCACTTCGTCGTAGGCGCTCTGAAAACGCGCGCACAGCGCCTCGGCTTCGCGCTCGCGTGCGAAGGCCGCGCCGATCTGGCGATAGAGCCGCAGATTGTCGAGCGGCCCGAGCGGATGCGTAACGACCAGGTGCGGCACGAACTGCGCGATCGCGTCCGCGGTCGGTTTCTCGTTCTCGTCCACGTTGACGATCACATGCGTGGGCGCGAGCGCGCGCACCTTCTCCACATTCACCGACTTCGTGCCGCCCACCTTCGGAATGCGCCGCACCACCTCGCGCGGGTGGATGCAGAACCCGGTGCGCCCCACGATCTGCTCCGCGAGGCCGAGATCGCACAGCAGCTCGGTGATCGAGGGAACGAGAGAAACGATGCGGTTCAAAGGCGGACGTTGCGCGGCTTGCGAGGGGCGCGCGCGGCCAACCGATCGTAGAGCGCCGCCGGCACGAGGCGCAGCAGGCGGCCCACGAGCGCCATCTGCCACGGGATGATGGCGAAGCGCCGCCTTGCCTCGATCGCGCGGGCGATGCGCCGCGCCGCCTCGTCGGCGGGAAGGAGAAAGGGCATGCGGTAGCGGTTGACGCGCGTCATCGGCGTGTCGACGAAGCCGGGACAGACCGTCACCACCGCCACGCCGCTTCCTGCAAGTTCGACGCGCAGCGCTTCGAGCCAGGCGATCGCGGCCGCCTTCGAGGCGCTATAGGCCCCCGCGCCCGGCAGCCCCCGGATCCCCGCCACGCTCGCGATGCCACAGAGCGTGCCCTGGCGCGCGGCGCGCATCGCGGGCGCAAACGCGGCGAGCGTCGCCGCGAGCCCCGCGACATTGATGTCGAGCAGCCGGCGCAACTTGGGTAAATCGCCGCAATCGTCGGCGTGCGTGCCGATCGAGACTCCGGCATTGGCGATGACCAGGTCGGGCGCGCCGTGCCTCTGCACAAAGCCCTCAGCCGCCGCCTGCACCGCGGCGACGTCCGCCACGTCGAGGGGGAAGATCGAGACGCGGCCGGGCAATTGCGCCGCCAGGGCGTCAAGGAGGTCCTTGCGTCGCGCGGCAAGCCCCAGCACGACCCCGGGGCCGGCGTACTGGAGCGCGAGCGCCGCGCCGATGCCCGACGAGGCACCGGTGATGAAAATCCGCTTCACCGCCTACTTCTTGGCGCGCTCCTCGCGGGCCCGTGCCACCAGGTACTCCACCACGTCCATCATTTCCTTCACCCCGCCCGCCAGGCGCGCCGAGGTGAGGTAGCGGCCGTCGACGATCATGGTCGGCACGCCGCGCACGTTGTACGTGTCGAGCAATTTGCGCGCGGCCTCCACGTTTGCCTTGACGTCGTCGGAATCGAAGGCCTGCTTGAAGCGCGTCGTGTCGACGCCGTTCGATTGCAGCCAGCCGAGCAGGTTTTTCTCGTCGTTCAACCGCCGGCCGTCGAATTGATGATTGTCGTACACGGGCCAGTGCAGGCGCTCGACCAGACCGGTCGCTTCGAGCGCGTAGAAAACGCGCGCAAACGTCGCCCACGCCTCGCTCGACACCGCCGGCACGCGCTTGAGATCCACGCTCTTGCCGGCCGAGAGCATCCAGCGCGCGATGTGCGGCTGCGCCTCGTAGCACACGGGGCAGCCGTAGTAGAAGAACTCGATCACCTCGACGCGCGCGCCGCTCGCGGCGGCGCGCGGAGGGTCGAGCACCGTGTAGTCCCGGCCCGCGACCGGCTGCGCGCGCGCTGCCGCACAGGCCGCGGCGAGCAGAACCAGTGCCGCGAAACGAAGAAAGGAGGCTCTCATGGAATCCCGTGCCGCCTGAGGAGGCTCCAAGTCTACCCCCGATTGCGCGTCCGGCGTCAAAGCCCTAGCCTGTGGCCATGCCGCGGCGCGCGCTTCTGTTCGCGATCGCACTGGCGCTCGCCTGCGCGCCGGCGCGCGCCGACGAAGATGCCGATTACGGCCTCGCGCCGGTGGCGACGCTTCGCCTGGCCGATTTCGCCGCGCCGACACCGCGTGAAGTGCCGGGCGCGCGGACGGTGGGCACCGCGCTGCTGCGCGATTGGCTGCGCGGCGAGCCGCGCGCGCAGCCGCTGCTTTTCGACGTCCTCGGAGGCGATACGCACGACTCGCTTCCGGGAGCGATCTGGCTACCCGGGGCGGGTCGCGGGCAATCGTTTCAGGACGCGATCCAGGAACAACTCGCGAAGACGCTGCGCGCCGCGACCCGGGACGACCGGGCACGGCGTCTGGTGTTCTTCTGCCAGGGACCGCAGTGCTGGCTTTCCTACAACGCGGTGCTGCGTGCGGTCGCCCTGGGTTACCAGGAAGTCTATTGGTATCGCGGCGGGATCGAGGCCTGGATCGCCGCCGGCGGAACGCTCGCGCCGCCGCGCCTCAGCTGGCGGCGGCCCGCCGAGTAGCCTTTACTTCGGCGCGCCCGTCTTGCGCGCCAGCTCGATCAGATAATCCACCGTCGCGAGCATCGTCTGCTGGCTGCGGGCCTGCTCCGCGCCAACGGTGTAGCGCCCGTGGACCGCCATCGCCGGCGTGCCGTCGATGCGGTAGGCGACCGAAAGCTGCGCCGCACGACGCACCTTGCTCTGCACGCCGAAGGAGCGAGCCACCTCGTCGAATTTCCTGGTGTCCACGCCCTGCTTTTTCAGCCACTGGCCGAGCGCCTCCCCGCTGTCGGTGCGAAGCCCGTCGCGATGGATCGCATCGAAGAGCGGCCGGTGCAGGCGCTCGGCGACGCCGAGCGCCTCCAACGCGTAGAAAATCGCCGCGTCCTTTGCCCAGCGTTCGTTGAAGACGGCCGGAATCCGCACGAACCGCGCATCGGGCGGCAGCCGGCGCAGCCAGGTCTCGATCAGGGGTTCGAGCGTATAGCAGTGCGGGCAGCCGTACCAGAAAAACTCCACCACCTCGATCTTGCCGGGGCTATCCACCGGAAGCTCGGGCTTGAGCGTGACGTAATCGACCCCAGGGCGGGGCTGCTGCGCCCGCGCGGCAAGCGGCGCTCCGAGCGCAGCGGCCGCGAGCGCGACCAGAATCGCACGGCGGTTGAGGTTCATCGGTCTCCTAGTTCGTCTTCAGTTTGACCAGGTTTGCGTCGATCCCGTTCTGCGCCAGCATCTGGCGCACGCGGTTCAGTTCGTCGATGCTGCGGTACGGCCCCAGGCGCACGCGGTACAACGTGCCCTTGTCCGCCACGCTCGCCGCCTCGACGCTCGAATCGATTCCCAGGATCGCGAGACGCGCCTTCTGGTTGTCCGCATCGGCCGGGCTCTGGAACGAACCCGCCTGGATGTAATAGAGGTCCTTGGCGTCTGCGGGTCCCTTCGCGGCGCGCGCCGCCTCCTTGAGTTCCCGGTCGGTGACCGGCTCCTCGCCCCCCGGAAGGATCTTGTAGAAATCGAATTTCGGCTTCTCGGGCGCCTGGCCCGAGGCGGCAGCACCTTGCGGCGGCAGCCCGACAAGACCGGGCGTGCGGGCGGCATCGGCCGCGGCGTCCTTCGCCGTCGACGGCTTCGCCTTGGCGAGAAACGGGATCGGCGTGCGGTTGAGATAGAAGGCGACGCCGAGCGCGATGCCGAGACCGAGCACGAGGCCGACGAACACGCCGAGCAGGAACCCGCCGCGGGCGCGGCTTCTGGACACGGTCTTGGCAGGCTTGCGCATCACATCTTCTCCGGCGCGCGCACGCCGAGCAGCGCCAGGCCGTTGGCCAGGGTCTGGCGCACCGCCGCGCACAGGGCGAGGCGCGAAGTCCGCAGGGGCGCGTCCTCGACGAGAATTCGCTCGCCATTATAGTAGCTGTGAAACTCCGCCGCGAGCTCGCGCAGATAGAACGCGATCGCATGCGGCGCGAGTTCGCGCGCCGCGCTCTGCACCAGCTCCGGAAATTCCGCGACGCGCTGCGCCAGCGCGAGTTCGCGCTCCAGCGCGAGCGGCGCCAGCGATGCGCCTTTCAGGAGCGCCGGGTCGCCGCCCCATTGCGCGAACACGCTGCACACGCGCGCGTGCGCGTACTGGACGTAGTAGACCGGGTTGTCGGCGGATTCGCTCTTGGCGAGATCGAGATCGAACTCGAGGTGCTGATCGGATTTGCGCAGCACATAGAAAAAACGCGCCGCGTCCTCGCCGACTTCGCGCCGGAGCTCGCGCAACGTGATGAATTCCCCGGAGCGCTTGCCCATCGCCACCTTTTCGCCGCCCCGGTACAGGACCGCGAACTGGTAAAGCGCCACCATGAAGCGCTCGGCGGGCAGGCCAAGCGCCTGCAGGGCGGCCTTTACCCGCGCCACGTACCCGTGGTGATCGGCGCCCCAGACGTCGATCAGGCGGCCGTAGCCGCGCGCGAATTTGTCGGCGTGATACGCGATGTCGGAAGCGAAGTAGGTGTACTGGCCGTTTTCCCGGCGCACCACGCGGTCTTTTTCGTCGCCGAACGCGCTCGAGCGGAACCAGAGCGCGCCCTCCTTTTCGTACAGATGCCCGCGCCCGGCGAGTTGCGCGACCGTCTGCTCGACCCGCCCGGAGTCGTACAGCGACTGCTCGGAGAACCAGCGCTCGAAGGTGACGCGAAAGCCCGCGAGGTCGTCGCGCTGATCGGCGAGCATGGCGGAAAGCGCAGCGCCGTGAATCGCCCGCCAGTCCCCCGCGAGCAGTTCTTTCGCGCGTGCGATCAGCGCATCGAGCGCCGCATCGGGGTCGTCTTCGGGCCGCTCTCGGGGCAGGAGCGCCGCGTCGCGCGCCAGTTGCGCGCCGTGCGTCCGCGCCAGCTGCGACGCGATCTCGCGCACATAATCGCCGCGATAGCCGTCCTCGGGAAACGCCACCTCTTCGCCGCGCGCCTGAAGGTAGCGCAGCCAGACCGAAAGCGCGAGGATATCCATCTGGCGGCCGGCATCGTTGACGTAGAACTCGCGCTCGACCTCGTGCCCGGCGAAGGCGAGCAGGTTGGCGAGGCTCGCGCCGTAGGCCGCGCAGCGCCCATGGCCGACGTGCAGCGGGCCGGTGGGATTGGCCGATACGAATTCCACCTGGATGCGCTCCACGGGCTGCGGGCGTCCGCGGCCGAATTCCGCCCCCTCGGCAAGCGCACGCGCGATTGCAGCATGCTTCGCGCGCGGCGCAAGCCGCAGGTTGATGAACCCGGGGCCTGCCACCTGTGCCTCGTGCACATAACCCTCCGCGAAGGCGGGCAGCGTGCGCAGCGCCGCGACCACGCTTGCCGCGAGCTCGCGCGGGTTCTTGCGCAGCCGCTTGCCGAGCTGAAGCGCGAGATTGCAGGCGATGTCGCCGTGCGACGGCTCGCGCGGCCGCTCGAGCACGATCTCGACGCCCGCGGCGTCCGGCGCCACCTGCGCGAGCGCGTCGCGCAGGAGCGCCGCGACATGAGCTTTGATGTCCATGGAAAAGGGCGCGGATTATAAACCCCGGGCCCGGATCCCGATCGCAGCGGGAAACCGGCGCGTGTCAGGCGAACTCGATCGGATCCACGTCCAGATGCCAGCGTGCGTTCGCTCGCGGCTCGCCCTGCAGCGCCTGGCGCAGCTCGCGAACATACCCCTGCAATGCCGGACGCGATGCCGATTGCATCAGCAGCTGCGCACGCTCGAGCCCCGCGCGCCGGGTGATCACGAGCGGCACCGGGTCGTACACCCGCACCGATGCGGGCACCGGCAGGCGGGTCTTTGCGCGGCGCAGGAAGCCGAGTGCCGCGCCGAGCTTTGTTGCTTCCGCGCGCAGCGCCACCTCGAATACGAATGGCGGAAAACCGCTTGCCTTGCGCTCGGCGAGCTGCGAGGCGGCGAATCCGGCAAAGTCGTGGCGCTCCAGCGCGGCGAAGAGCGGATGACCGGGATAGCGGGTCTGGATCCGGACTTCGCCCGGCTCCTCGCGCCGCCCGGCACGGCCGGAAACCTGCGCCAGCGTGGCGAACAGCCGCTCGGCGGCGCGATAGTCGGTGGAAACCAGTGCCGTGTCGGCATTGAGCACGCACACCAGCGTCAGGAGCGGAAAATCGTGCCCCTTCGCGAGCAGCTGGGTCCCGACCAGCAGATCGGCCTCGCCACGGCTCACTGCGTCCAGCGTGCGCGAGAGCTCGGCGCGCCGCCGCGCGCTGTCGCGGTCGATGCGCACGATGCGGGCCGACGGAAACAGCGCGGCGAGCGTTTCCTGGACGCGCTGCGTGCCGCGCCCGAGCGGACGCAGGTCGGCGTTGCCGCACGTCGGGCAATGGCGCGGTATCGCGGCCTCCGCGCCGCAATGGTGGCAGCGCAGGCGCCGGTCCACAGCGTGCAAGACGAGTCTCGCGGTGCAGCGCGTGCAGCCGGCCGCCCAGCCGCAGGCGCCGCACGCGAGTACCGGTGCATAACCGCGCCGGTTGATGAACACCAGACTTTGCTCGCGGCGCGCAAGGCGTTCGCCAATTCCCTCCACGACGGCGCGCGCCAGTCCCTGGTGCAGGACCTCGGGGCGCAGATCGATGGTGCGGACCGACGGGAGCCGCGAGCCGGGCACGGCGCGCTCGGGAAGTTCGATCCTCTGGTAGCGCCCGAGCAGGCAGTTGTGCCAGGTTTCGAGTGCGGGCGTGGCGGTTCCCAGGACCACAGTGCACCGAGCGAGCTTGGCGCGCGCGACCGCTGTGTCGCGCCCGGAGTAGCGCAGGCCTTCCTGCTGCTTGAACGACGTGTCGTGCTCCTCGTCGACGACGACGAGGGCAAGGCACGGTAGCGGCGTGAGCACCGCCAGCCGCGTTCCCAGAACGATGCCGGCCTGTCCGCTCGCGGCGGCGAGCCAGGCGGAGGTGCGGGCGATGTCCCGCAGGCCGCTGTGCAGCACCGCGATGCAGGTCTCGGGAAAAGCGGCCCGAATCCGCGCTTCGAGTTGCGGCGTGAGGCTGATTTCCGGAACCAGGACGAGCGCCTGCCCGCCGCGCCTGAGCGCTTCGGCAGCGAGCTGCAGGTACACCTCGGTCTTGCCGCTTCCGGTCACGCCGTGCAGCAGAAAGACGGCAAAGGATCCGAGCGCGCCCGCGATCCGTTCCACGGCACGCGCCTGCGCTTCGGACGGCGAATGCCGAGGGACAAATCGCGTCCCGGAAGCCTCTGCCGCGGCCGCGCTGCGGCTTCGCTTCGGCAACGGCCTGAGCGATCGCAGGCGCGGCGGCAGCGCCTTCACCATTGTTTCGCCGATCGGTCTTTGGTAGTAGGCGGCGACAAAGCGCATCAACTCCAGCCATTGCGGCGAGAGCCGCGGCGCGTCGGGCAATATCCGCGCGATCGGTCGGAGCCGCGCGGAGTCGATCTTGCTGCCGGTCGCGGTCTCTACCGCGATTCCTACGCGCTGGCGATTGCCGAACGGGACTGCGAGGCGGTCGCCCGGCTGCGGGTCGAGCGCATCCGGCACCAGATAATCGAACAGCCGATCGAGCGGAACATCGAGCGCGACGCGCACGATCCTCATCGCGCCTGCGAAACCGCATTTCCCGGTGCAGTTTTTCTTACGAACTGCAACGGGTTAGTTCCTGGACTTCAGTTTCCGCATCGGATTATGCAGCGTACCTGTTGCTGCAAAAGGTCATTTTCTGCGGATGCAAATGCGTGTGGATAAATTTGTGGACAATCGCCCGCCCCAATCCGCTGTTATTCACAAATCGGCCGGGCGTTCCGGCCCTTCTCTCTGGGGAGAGCCTCTTTTTCATTCATTCTCATCTGGTTACCTCGCATTCGGGGCCTGCGCACAGCCCGTAGAGGCGTCTCGTACGCTGCGAGCGACATTGTGAATAAGTCCTTCGCATCTGGCGTCCTCCGGAGGCTACCGATCCGTGCCGCTGCGGAGGCGTTTACTGTAAGTGCGCACTTCGTCCACGAGCACCGATACCGAATCGACCGCGGTCTGCGGCGCGATCCCGTGCCCCAGGTTGAACACATGTCCGGGCGCGGGTCCGAACGCATCGAGTACCTTGCGCGCTTCCTTGCGGATTTGCTCTGCTGGCGCATGCAGGACCGCAGGATCGAGGTTGCCCTGCAGCGCGACGCGACCACCGAGCCGCTTTCGCGCTTCGGCGAGGTCGGTGCTCCAATCCAGCCCAAGCGCGTCGCAGCCGCACGATGCCATTGCCTCCAGCCATTGACCACCTCCCTTGGTGAACAGGATGGCCGGAACGCGCCGCCCCTCGCTTTGACGCGTCAAGCCCGCGAACACGCGGCGCGAATAGGCAAGAGAGAATTCCTCGTAACCGGCGGCGCTCAGGTTCCCGCCCCAGGTATCGAACAGCATCACCGCCTGTACCCCCGCCTCGATCTGTGCGTTCAGGTAGTCGGTGACTGCCGTGGCATTGACTTCCAGAATCCGGTGCAGCAGATCCGGCCGCCCGTAGAGCATCGATTTGAGCGTGTGGAAATCGTCGCTTCCCGCGCCCTCGACCATGTAGCAGGCGAGCGTATAGGGACTTCCTGCAAAGCCGATCAGCGGAACACGCCCGGCGAGCGCACGCCGGATTTCCCGCACCGCGTCGGTGACGTAGCTCAACTCGGCAGCCGGATCGGGTGCAGCCAATCGCCGGATCGCCGTCTCGTCGCGCAGCGGATGCGCGAAGCGTGGGCCCTCGCCCTCGGCGAAGGACAGACCCAGCCCCATCGCGTCCGGGACCGTCAGGATGTCGGAAAACAGGATTGCCGCGTCGAGCGCATAGCGCTCCAGCGGCTGCAGCGTCACTTCGCAGGCAAGCGCCGGCGTCTTGGCAAGCGCGAGAAAACTTCCGGCACGCGCGCGGGTGCGGTTGTACTCGGGAAGGTAGCGCCCGGCCTGGCGCATCAGCCAGATTGGCGTGTAATCGACCGGCTCGCGCGCGAGCGCCCGCAGGAGCGCGTCATTTTGCAGCGCGCTCACGCGAGCAGCGTTCGGATCGTCGACCACTGCGAAGCGCTGACAGGCGTGATCGAAAGCCGGTTTCCCGGGCGAAGCACCCACATGCGGGCGAGCTTGCGGTGGGCGCGTAATTGCGCGAGCGGCAGGAACCGCGTCTTGCGCAGCGCGCGCACATCGACGCAGAACCAGCGCGGCGCGGCGCGCGAAGCCTTGGGGTCGTAGTAAGCGCTTTGGCGATCGAACTGGGCCGGGTCCGGATAGGCCGCCGAGGCAACTTCCGCGAGGCCCGCGACGCCGGGATCGGGGCAGCCGGAGTGGTAATAGAGCACGCCGTCACCGATCCGCATCCGGTCGCGCAGGAAATTTCGTGCCTGATAATTGCGTACGCCGGTCCACGGAGTGATGCGGCCCGGCGCGGCGAGCACATCGTCGATCGAGCACTCGTCCGGCTCCGACTTCATCAACCAGTAGTTCACGCAGTGGTTTTCCCGAACGTTGGCATTGCGGTGCGGCACGCAGTGACACACCGCAATGCATCGTAGTACTGATGGGTGCCCCCCGCTCGTGCCGGTGGGCTCGGCTCCCGAACCCTGCCAAACAGGGTGGTTGCTTTCCGGTCACATCAGGTTCGTCCGTCACGCCTGGCGTGGGACGATCACAACAGTGACGCTTGGGGCCGCAACCTCAGGAAGCTATCGGTTCGGAAAATTTGAGCCCTGTCGAACACAGCAGGGGACCAGGAACAATCTAAAACAGCTTTTCCTGCCTGGCGAGCACGCTGTCGAGCTTTGCCTCGATCGCAACGATTCTACGCTTCGCCTCACCGATGTCAAAGCCGCCGAACTTGGTGGTGAGCAGTTCATGCGCGATGTTGAGCGCAGCCATGACTGCGATGCGTTCGGTGCCGCTGACTTTTCCCGCCTTGCGAATCTCGCTCATCTTGCCGTCGAGATAGGCGGCCGTGCGCAGCAACGCTTCGCGCTCGCCTTCCTCGCAGGCGACACGGTAGGAGCGTCCGAGAATCGTTACGTCGATGGTCTTCGCGCCGTCGCTCATCGCGGCGTCAATCCGGCAGCCGCTCGATCAGCCGCTCGAGCTTCGCCTTGGCCGAGTCGATGCGCTCGTTCAGGCGCCTGGCGTCGCCCTGCGCCGAGGCGAGCTGCTGGCGCAACTCGACGTTTTCCGCGCGCAGCCGATCGCACAGGCTGACGATCTGCGCGACCTTCGCTTCGAGCGATGCGAACTCGGCCTCCACGGTCGCACAATATGTTGCAAATCCGCCGCACCGTCAAGAAATAACGGGCGTTTCTGAATGTGTTTCCTGACTTGGCGGCGCGGGCGCGGACGCCGCTATAATGAGCGCGTTGCACGCTGCAAGGTGTCCCCGCGGGAAATCCGTTCCCCGGGGATGAAACGGGAAACAGGTGCGCGGTCCCGCAAGAGCAGGGACGCGGCAAATCCTGTACTGCCCCCGCAACGGTAGGCGAGAGGGTGCACATGCCCGGCCACTGCGACGCTTTGCTCGCGGGAAGGCCGTGCGCCCGGCGGAGTCGTTCCGTCCGCTCGCGAGTCCGGAGACCGGCCTTGGAGCAGAACGTGAACCGACTTGCGGCGTCGGGGACGACGCCAGAGGAGGACCGTCATGCGCCCTGCCGTTACCGGACCCATCGCCGCGGTTGCGGTCGCGATCGCGCTCGCCGCGTCGCCTCCGCCCGCGCAGGGCGAAGACGCAGTAGTGGTGGAGGCGACGCGCTTTCCGGAACCGGTGCACCGCCTGCCCGCCAGCGTGACCGTACTGGGCGCCGAGGACATCGCCGCAAGCGCGGCGCGCACGCTTCCCGAGCTGCTTTCCCGGCAGGTCGGCGTCGCGACGCGGGATTTCTTCGGCAACAACGCCGCCGTCACGGGCGTGGACTTGCGCGGCTTCGGGGTGACCGGGCCGCAGAACACGCTCATCCTGCTCGACGGACGGCGCATCACCGACATCGACCTCACCAGCGTGCAGTGGGCCGCGTTTCCGCTCGCCGGCATCGAGCGCATCGAGATCCTGCGCGGAGCGGGAGCGGTGCTGTACGGCGACGGCGCAACGGCGGGGGTCATCAACATCGTGACGCGCTCGCCGCTCAAGCTGGGCAAGGCGCTCGAGGCGTTCGGTCGCGCCGCCACGTTCGACACGCACGAGGGGCAGCTCTACGCGAGCGCCGCGCAGGGAAATTTCGGCGTCAACGCCTCGGTGTACGGCTACGCCTCGAATGGTTACCGCGTCAACAACCGCAACGAGCAGCAGAACAACACGCTCAACCTGCGCTGGGGGCCGGGCGATACCCTGATCGATCTTCGCCTGGGGACCGACCGGCAGGACCTGCGCCTGCCCGGTGCGCGCCGCGTGCAGCCTTCGATCGGGCTGGACGAATACGCCTCTGACCGGCGCGGCGCGCAGACGCCGCTCGATTTCGCGAGCCGCGATGGCGCGCGCGCCGGCTTGACCCTCGGGCACCGGCGGCACGAGGCCGATTTTTCGCTTGGCGTCGATTGGCGGCGAAAGGACCAGCGCTCGTACTTCGACCAGAGCGGATTCCCGGTTGCGCGCGCCGACGCGCTGGAGCTGCTCTCGCTCACCCCGCGCGCGCGGATTCCGTTCCTCCTTGCCGGAATGGCACATCGGCTCACCCTGGGCGCCGACTGGAACGCGTGGCGCTACGACTCGCGCCGCTCCGACACGCCGGAAAACAGCGCGCGGCCGATTAACCGGGTTCGCGTGTCGCAGGATGCGCGCGCGCTGTACCTGCAGGACACGGTGGCGCTCGGGCGCGCAAGCCAGATCGTGGCGGGCTGGCGCAGCGAGCGCGTGAAATTCGACGCCAGCGACGCGCTCGATCCCACCGCGCCCGGCTTTTTCTTCCACACGGCGGCGCCGGCCGTGCAGCAGACCCAGCGCGAGCGCGCCTGGGAATTGGGCCTGCGCCACGCAATTTCCGCGACCTGGGCTGCGTTCGTGCGCACCGGGCGCAGCTTCCGCTTCGTCAACGTCGACGAGCTGTACGAGAACGACGCCTTTTTCAACGCCGAGTTCCAGATCCTGCGCCCGCAGCGCGCGCGCAGCCACGAGGCCGGCGCCGAATGGCGGGGCAGGGCGCTCGCGCTGCGCGGCGCGCTGTTCCGCACCGACGTGACGGACGAGATCCATCTCGATCCGTTCACCAGCGGCGTGGGCAACACCAACCTGCCGCCCGCGCGCCGCCAGGGCATGGAACTCGAGGGGCACTGGAACGCAACGCGCGCGCTGCGGCTGCAGACCGCCTACGCCTACACCGATGCGCGCTACCGGGGAGGCATCCTTGCCGGCAGCCCGTTTGCGATTGCTACCGACATGGATGTGGCGGGCCGAACAGTGCCTCTCGTACCCCGGCACAAGCTGAACGTTTCGTTTTCCTGGGATCTCGCGGCGGAGACGCGCCTGTCCGGCGCCTTCACCGCCGTGAGCCGCCAGTACATGGACAACGACGAGCCGAACACGCTCGGGGCGCGGATTCCGGGCTACGGCGTCGCGGACCTGAAGATCGCGCGGCAGTTTCGCTGGGGCCGGCTTGCGGTTGCGGTGAATAACGTGTTCGATCGGCACTACTACACCTACGCCGTGCGCAGCGCGTTCGTCGCCGATCGCTATTCGGTGTACCCGCTCCCGGGTCGCACGCTCGGGCTCACGGCCGAAGTGCGGCTCGACTGAGGCCCCAACGCGCGTCGGCCGGGCGGACGCGCGCGCGAGCCGGGTGGTGTATCTTCGCTGCGTGCGCATCGCGCTGGTCAGGCAACGCTACACACCCTTCGGCGGCGCGGAGCGCTTCATCGAATACGCGCTCACCGCGCTGGAGCGCGGCGGCGCCGAGGTCACGCTGATCGCGCGCGAATGGCGCGAGGCGAGCGCGCGCCGCGTGCTGCGGGTCGATCCGCCGTATCTCGGCAACCTGTGGCGCGACGCGGGATTCGCGCGCGCCGCGCGCGCCGCCTGGCGCCGCGAGCGCTTCGACCTGGTGCAGTCGCACGAGCGCATTCCCGGCTGCGACGTGTACCGCGCCGGGGACGGCGTGCACCGGCAATGGCTGGAGTACCGCCTTGCGCGCGCAAGCTCCTGGGAACGGCTGCGGGTACGCGCCAACCCGTACCATCGCTACACGTGCTGGGCCGAGCGGCGGCTGTTCGAGCATCCCCGCCTGCGCGCGGTGATCTGCAATTCGCGCATGGTGCGGGAGGACATCCTGCGGCATTTCCGCGTCGCGCCGGAGAAGCTCCACGTGATCCACAACGGGGTCGACCTGCAGCATTTCCATCCGGAACGCCGCAACGCGCTGCGCGCGCAGGCGCGCTCGGCGCTCGGCGCCGGTCCAGAGGACGCGCTGTTTGTCTTCGTGGGATCGGGCTTCGAGCGCAAGGGACTTGGCTGCGCCATCGACGCGCTCGCGCGGGCGGGCAATGCGCGGCTGCGTCTTGCGGCGGCCGGGCGGGACCGCGCAGCGGCGCGGTTTGCGGAACGCGCGCGCGCGGCAGGCGTCGGCGAGCGGCTGCGCCTCCTCGGTGGCGTGCAGGACGTTCGCCCGCTCTACGCCGCCGCGGATTGCTTTATCCTTCCCACCCTCTACGACCCGTTTCCGAACGCCGCGCTCGAAGCGCTCGCGATGGGTGTGCCGGTGATCGTCGGCCGCCACTGCGGAGTAGCCGAGCTGGTGCGCGAGGGTGAGAACGGCTGGATCTGCGAGCCGGGCGATGCGCCGGGGCTGGCGGCGATCCTGCGTGCCGCGGCGCAGCCGGCGCGGACCGCGGGCATGCTCGCCGCGGCGCGCGCCAGCGCGGAGCGCTTGGGCATCGACGACATGGCGAAAAAGCTGTCCGACCTCTACAGCACGCTCGGTTCGCACGCGGCATGAGCACAGCGGAACCCGCGAGCCACGAGCTCTATCTGAGACTGCTCTCGTATGTGCGGCCGCACGCGACGCCGTTCGGCATCGCCGTGCTCTGCATGATCGCCGCGGCGGTCACCGAACCGCTCTTTCCGGCGCTGATGAAGCCGCTCCTCGACGGCGGGTTCGCCGCCGGCCAGCGACCCGTCTGGCCGCCGATCGTGTTTGCCGCGCTGCTCGTGGCGATCTTCGTGCTGCGCGGCTTTCTCACCCTGGTCTCCTCGTACTTCCTCGCCTGGGTCTCGAACCGCGTGGTCCTCGATCTGCGCGGCGCGATGTTTGCGCGCCTGGTGCGCATGCCGACCGCGTTCTACGACGATCAGTCCTCGGGGGCGCTCCTGTCGAGGATCGCCTACGACGTGAACGGCGTCACCTCGGCCGCAACCACCGTTCTCACGGTGGCGGTCAAGGATTCAGTGGCGGCGCTGGCGCTGCTGGCGTGGCTGTTCTGGCTCAACTGGAAGCTGACGCTGATCGCGCTCGCCGCGGTGCCGCTGATCGCGCTCACGATGCGCCTGTTCTCGCGCCGGTTGCGGCGCATGGCGCGCGAGGCGCAGTACGCGATGGGCGAGCTGGTGCACGTGCTCGAGGAGACGATCGAGTGCCACAAGGTCGTCAAGGTGTTCGGCGGCCACGACTACGAGAGCGCGCGCTTCGAGCGCGCGAGCCAGCGCCTGCGCGGCTTCAGCATGCGCCAGACCGTGCCCGCCGCCGCGACCGTTCCGATCACCCAGTTCCTCGCTTCGCTCGCGCTCGCGATCATCGTGTACATCGCGCTCGAGGATTCGCTCGCGAGCCGCACGACCGTGGGCGAGTTCGCTTCCTTCATCACCGCGATGCTGATGCTGCTGGCGCCGCTCAAGCGCCTTACCGACGTGAACGCGCCGCTGCAGCGCGGTCTCGCCGCGGCCGAGAGCGTGTTCGGCCTCATCGATGCGCCGGTCGAGGAGGACCGGGGCGCGGTGAAACTCGAGCGCGCCCGCGGCGAGGTGCGCTACGAGGAGGTGAGCTTCGTCTACCCCACGCGGACCGAGCCCGCGCTCTCGGGCGTCACGCTCACGGTCCGGCCCGGCGAGACGGTGGCGCTGGTGGGCGGCTCGGGCGGGGGCAAGACCACGCTGGTCAATCTGCTGCCGCGGTTCTACTCGCCGACGCGCGGGCGCATCCTGCTCGATGGCCGCGATCTGCAGGAGCTTACGCTCGGGAGCCTGCGCGGCAACCTCGCCCTGGTATCGCAGGACGTGGTGCTCTTCAACGACACCATCCGGGCGAATATCGCCTACGGGAGGATGAGCGGGGCGAGCGAGAAGGAAATCCTTGCCGCCGCCGAGGCCGCGCATGCCATCGAGTTCATCCGCGAAACGCCGCAGGGCCTGCTCACGCTCATCGGCGAGAACGGGCTGCGGCTTTCCGGCGGGCAGCGCCAGCGGCTGGCGATCGCACGCGCCCTGCTCAAGAACGCCCCGCTGCTCATACTCGACGAGGCCACTTCGGCGCTCGACTCGGAGTCGGAACGGCTGGTACAGGCCGCGCTCGAGGTGCTGATGCGCGGCCGCACCACCATCGTCATCGCGCATCGCCTTTCGACGATCGAGCGCGCCGACCGCATCGTGGTGCTCGAACGCGGCCGGATCGTGGAGGCGGGTACGCATGCCGAGCTGCTCGCGCGCGAAGGCGCGTACGCCCGGCTGTATCGCATCCAGTTTGCGACCGGCGGCGGCGAGGCGTCGGTCGCGCGCTCCGGTTCGGCCGCGCATCCGGCGTGAAGCGGCTCTCGATCGTCCACACCGAGTCGTCGCTCGGCTGGGGCGGACAGGAGATCCGGATCCTCTGCGAGTCGCAGGGCTTCATCCGGCGCGGGCACGAGGCGCGAATTCTCTGTCCAGGCGAGGCGCGCATCCACGCCGAGGCCCCCGCCTGGGGCGTGCCGGCGGTGGCGCTGCCGATCGCGCGAAAGCGTCTCGCCGGCCTGCGCGCGCTCGCGGGCTGGTTCGGCGCGAACCGCTGCGATGTCGTCAATACCCACAGCTCGACCGACTCGTGGCTGACCGCGCTCGCCCTTGCCATGCACAGACGGCGCATTCCGGTGGTCCGCACGCGCCACATTTCGGCGGCCGTGCCGCGCAACCCGCTCTCGCGCTGGTTGTACGAGCGCGCGGCGACGCGAATCGTCACGACCGGCGAAGCGCTCAAGCGCCAGCTGGTGGAAGTGAACGGATTTTCTCCCGCCCGCATCGTATCGGTGCCGACCGGCATCGATGCGGCGCGCTTTCGTCCCGGCAACCAGGCGGCGGCGCGTGCGGCGCTCGGGCTGGGCGCGGAGCGAACACTGGTCGGAATCGTCGCGACGCTGCGGAGCTGGAAGGGGCATCGCACTCTGCTCGAAGCGATGGCGCTCCTGCCGCCGAGCATTGCGCTGATCGTCGTCGGCGACGGTCCGCAGCGCGCGCTGCTGGAACGGCAGATCGGCGAGCTCGCCCTGGGTGAACGCGTGCTCATGGCGGGAAACCAGGCCGACGTGCTGCCCTGGCTGCACGCGCTGGATGTCTTCGCGCTGCCGTCATACGCGAACGAGGGCGTACCGCAGGCGCTGGTGCAGGCGATGCTGTGCGGCCTGCCCTGCGTGACGACGCTGGCGGGGAGCATTTCGGAGCTCGCGACGCACGAGGCGAGCGCGCTTGTCGTGCCGCCGAGAGACGCGGAGGCGCTCGCCGCGGCGATCCTGCGCCTCACCGAGGACCCTGGGCTGCGGCGCGATCTGGGCGAGGCCGCGCGCAGGCACTGCGCCGAGAATTTCACCTACGAGCGCATGCTCGATCGCATGGAG
>Ga0114945_10000049_pt1 | contig 63003 bp, 71 predicted proteins | sample OV2TP3_FD_87194 | JGI IMG/M metagenome (GOLD analysis project Ga0114945, IMG submission 87194) | Hot spring microbial communities from Beatty, Nevada to study Microbial Dark Matter (Phase II) - OV2 TP3 | ecosystem: Environmental > Aquatic > Thermal springs > Hot (42-90C) | place: USA: Beatty... | reverse complement strand
GTCAATAGAGGAAGGGGGACCAGCCCTCGCGCGGATGGTTGGCGAGGGCGAGAGGGGGGAAACCTGTTGGTTGCCCCCCTATGGAGCGAGTGTCCCTCGATTTCGTACAGACGCGAGCGACGCCCCAGTAGCTCAGTATGGAAGAGCAGCGGTTTCCTAAACCGCGCGTCGGCTGTTCGAATCAGCCCTGGGGCATTTTGTCAGTCCAGCAAAGTCCAACAAACTTCCGTAAAATTGCATACCGGATATTACAAATATGTTAAAAAATGCTTGACAAAGCAGGCCATCCTGCCTATAGTAGGGCCAAGTTGGAAGGAGGTGTCTGGACTCCCGGGGAAGGGGAGGAACGAGCTTGCAGAGGTGGGCAGTTCCCTTACTTTCATGCGTCTGGACACTGAGTGACTGTCTGCGATGGTCGATCGTGGGGCAGGCCAACAAGGAGGGGGATCCATGGTGAAGGCTACGCTTCGAGGCGCAGTCCTTCTCGGGCTTCTGGCGTGTTCCGCACCGGGCTTCGCCGAAGTCCAAAATGTCCGCGTGGGTGGGGAAGTCAACGTGCGATCGTTTCTCCGCAAGAACCTCCGGTTGAACGAAGACGTGTTCAACGGCGTCGGGGCCGGGAGCACGAGCGTCGTGGGCACCGCAACAGGGGCGGGTTCCGACTTTGGGTCGGGGGAAGACAACTTCCTCCAGCAGCTGACCGCCGTGGACGTCGGGGCGGATCTGACGGAGAACGTCGCGGCCCAAATCCGCTTGATCAACCAGCGGGTGTGGGGTGGCTTCGGCTCGGATGCCGCTGACGCCGCGGTCACCGATGCGAACCGGGTGGACCTCTCCCTGGCCAACGTGACGTTAAAGGAGCTGTTCTACTCGCCGCTCACGGTCACGGTGGGCCGGCAGCGGATCTGGTTTGGGCGCGGGTTCATTGTGGGCAGCCGCCTCATGCGGGGCGACATCGACCCCGGCCAGAACCTCGGCGCGGATGAGTTCAGCGACCTGACCGCCTTTGACGCGATCCGCGGAACGCTGGATCTGTCCGGCGTCCTTGGCGGCTTCCCATTAGTCGTGGATGGCGTCTACGCCAAGGTGGATGAAAACGGTATCAGCCTCTCCAGCGACACGGATAGCACCGCCGATGACGTCAACCTGGCCGGCGTAAACCTCGGCACCCGGTTCGATCAGATGAACGGGGAACTGGAGACGTACTTTTTCCAAAAGGTGGATAAGGACCTGGACGACACAGGCGCCGGGGCCGGCGATCTCGAGAGTGACCCCCAGTCCAACACCCTTGGGCTGCGGGGAAGCCTCTCGCCAGCGGAAGGGTTCTCGCTCTGGAGCGAGCTGGCCTTCCAGTGGGGCCACCGGATCACCAGCACGATCACGTTCGACGCCGAAGGGGCCGCGGGGGATGACTACCAGGCGTGGGCTGCCAACCTCGGGCTCGACTACGGCCTGAGCGACGCCCCGTGGAGCCCGACGGTCGGAGCGGAGTGGCTCTTCTGGGCCGGCGACGATGGCGGCGGAGCCGTCGCGACCGGATCGGCCATCGCCGGGTGGGAGCCCGTCTTCCGTGGACGCTTCACCACATTGATCCGCGAGTTCCAGGCTCCCGGCTTCTATATGCCGGCGCAGTCTGGATCGACGGTCGGGGGGACGTTCAACAACATCACGAGCTCCGCCACCAACCAGCACCAGTTGGCTCTCCACGCGACCCTCAATCCCATTGAGGACCTGTCGGTGGACAACCGGTTAACCTGGTTCCTCACCGACAAGGCGATCAAGGCGGACACCGGCAATACCAAGACGGAGAAGTTCCTGGGCACCGAGTGGGACCTGAACGCAAACTACAACTACACCGATGATGTCCAGATGGGCCTGATCTACGGCATCTTCTGGCCTGGCGCGGTGTTCAGGCACCCGCACGACGACATGGCCCAGGAGCTGGTCACGTCAGTGAGCGTGAAGTTCTAAGCCGGTCGGTTCACGGGTTGGCGCCCCCCGTTTCGCAAGGAACGGGGGGCGTTTTTTTAACAAACCTGCTCTGTCGAAAAGCCGCGGTTCCAGAGCAAAACGGGTCAGACACCTTTCCCGCTGCGAGACGACAGGTCGAACGGTGTCTGACACCTGTTGCGGAATCACGTATGTCGTCCCCCTTATCGATCGCGTTCATCTGGCACATGCACCAGCCCTATTACCGGGACCTCGCCAGCGGCTCGTGCTCCATGCCATGGGTGCGCCTCCATGCGACGAAAGACTACCTCGACATGGTCACCCGCCTGGACGCGTTCCCGGCGATCCACCAGACGTTCAACCTCGTCCCATCGCTGCTCGACCAGCTTGAGGAGTACCTGCCGCCTGCCAGCCGGTCCGACGTGTTTCTGGACCTCTCGCGCAAACCCGCCGCCGCCCTGGACGAATCGGAGCGGCGGTTCCTCCTGGAGTGGTTTTTCCTGGCCAACCCCGAGCGCATGATCCGCCCTCACCCCCGCTACGCGGATCTGTTGGCCAAACGCGGCGCGCGCCTGCAGGCCGGCCTGCCTGCCGCACCGACGGGGCAGATTGGTGGCGCGGCGCAGGCAGGCCGGTGGCCCCAGCTCTTGAAGCGGTTTTCCACTCAGGACTTCCTCGATCTCCAGGTCTGGTTCAACCTGGTTTGGATCGATCCCTGGTTGCGTCGCCAGCACCCCCGACTGGCCGCGCTGGAGGCCAAGGGTGAGCGGTTCAGCGAGGACGAGAAGCGGGTGGTCCTGGACGCGCACCTGGAACTCATCGGCCGCGTGATCCCGGCATACCGCGAAGCCCACGCGCGGGGTGCGATCGAGCTCACGACCTCGCCGTACTACCATCCCATCCTGCCGCTGTTGTGCGACCTGCGGGAAGCGAAGATGGCGCTGCCGGACCTGCCGCTTCCTGAAGCGGGGTACCGCCATCCAGAGGACGCGCGCTGGCAGCTGCAGCAGGCGATCGCGCGCCATCGGCAGGCGTTCGGCACGCTCCCCAAGGGACTCTGGCCGCCTGAGGGAAGCGTCAGCGAAGCGGCGATCGCGCTGGCCATTGAAGCCGGGATCGGCTGGCTGGCCACGGATGAGGGGATTCTCTGGCGAACCCTCAAGAGCCCGCGGAATCCCTCGCTGCTCTACCGACCCCACCTCGTCCAGCGCTCCCAGGGGCGTGTGGCCATGGTCTTCAGAGATCGGGAGTTATCGGATCTCATCGGCTTTACCTACAGCCGCTGGGACGCCCGCCAGGCCGTGGAAGACTTCCTCAAGCGCCTCGCAAGCATCCACCATCGGATGGCGGGCCGGCCGGCCTTGGTCCCGGTCATCCTGGACGGCGAGAACGCGTGGGAGAGCTATCCGGATGACGGGCACGAGTTTCTCACCGCGCTCTACGGCGCGCTCGCGCATGACGCTAGGTTCCGCTGCGTCACGGTCAGCGAATTTCTCGAGCGGCATCCCCCGGATCCGGCCGAGTCGCTGCCGCCGCTCTTCAGCGGCTCGTGGATCGACGCGAACTTTGCCACATGGGCCGGGCACCCGGAGAAAAATGCCGCCTGGACCCGCTTGGCCGAAGCCCGACACGCGCTCGAGGGGCGCGCCCAGGATGATCCGTCCCTGCAGGGGGCCTGGAGAAGCTTTGGCGCTGCCGAAGGCAGCGACTGGATGTGGTGGTTCGGCGACACGCACGTCTCCGCCCAAGCAGAGGAATTCGATCGGCTGTTTCGCCTGCATCTGGCGAACGGCTACCAGCTCGCAGGAGTCCCGATCCCGGATGCGCTCAAGAAGCCCATCCGGCGCCCGCCCTCCTCGGTCACAGAACCGCCCACCGCCCTTCTCCATCCGACCATCGATGGACGGGAGACCTCGTACTACGAATGGCTCTTCGCCGGCGCGATCCGGCTTCAACACCAGTCGGGCGCGATCCAGCGCAGCGAGCAGCACTTGCGCGGCCTTCGATATGGCTTTGACCAGACGCACCACTACCTGCGCCTGGACTTCGACCCGGCGTTCCTCACCCGCCGTCAGCCCTGGGGTCTGCTCGTATCCTACGCCCCGGACGTCTCCGTTCGCATCGAGCCCGCGTGGCCGCAGGAGCTCGCCTCGGGCTCTCTCGTCCTCCAGGTCGATCTCACGGGCCCCGTCCATGCCCCGGTCAGCGCGGCGTGCGCGCGCATCTGTGAAGTGGCGATCCCCTTGGCGGCCCTCGGGCCGTCGGAGCAGGGAAGACCGCTGCAGCTGGCGGTCACGCTGCTGGAAGACGGGCAGCCGCATGAGCACTACCCTGAGCATGGCTTTTTCACGCTGGCGCCCGCCTCCGCCGAGCGTGAAGCCCATGGCTGGTCCATCTAAATGGGGTCAGGCACTTTTCCCGCTTTGAAAAGTGCCTGACCCCGTGGGCCTCTTGCGCCACCGTCGAGAGTAGCCTATAATGAAAGCTTCCATGCCCAAAAAACCGATCCGCATCGCCATCGCCGGGGTCGGGAATTGCGCCAGCTCCCTCCTCCAGGGCGTGGCGTACTACGCCAGGCCTGGCTCGAACGGACCGCTCATTCCCGGATTGCTCCACCGGCGCATCGGCCCCTATACGCCCGCCGACATCCGGGTGGTCGCCGCGTTTGACATCGATGCCCGGAAGGTCGGCAAACGCCTTGAGGCGGCCTGCACCGCGCCGCCCAACTGTACCACGCAGTTCATCAGGCGGTTCCCCCGCTACGGGATCCGGGTCCAGATGGGGCCGGTGCTTGACGGGGTCGCCCGCCACATGCATCGTTACCCGCCGGCCCAGACGTTTCTCATCGCCAGGCGACGCCCGGTGAACGCCGCCCGGGTGCTGAAACAGTCCGGGGCGGAGATCCTCCTCAACTACCTGCCGGTCGGCTCCCAGCGCGCCACCGAGGCCTACGCTGACGCCTGCCTGGAGGCCGGCGTCAGCCTCCTCAATTGCATCCCGGTCTTCATCGCGTCACACCCGGCCTGGGCAGCCCGCTTCGCCGCCCGCGGCATTCCGCTCGTCGGGGATGACGTCAAAGGGCAGGTCGGCGCGACGATCCTCCACCGCACCCTGGCCCGGCTGTTCATGGAGCGGGGAGCGGTCATCGACCAGACCTACCAGCTCAACGTCGGCGGCAACACGGATTTCCTGAACATGCTGAGCCAAGACCGGCTGAAGCTGAAAAAGATTTCAAAGACGGAAGCCGTGCAATCGGTGCTTCTCAAGCCGCTCGATGAGCGCAAGATCCACATCGGGCCGAGCGACTATGTCGCCTGGCAGCGCGATCGCAAGGTCTGCTTCCTGCGCATCGAGGGACGGGGGTTCGGGGACTGCCCCATCGAGCTCGAAGCGCGGCTGTCAGTCGAAGATTCCCCGAACAGCGCCGGCATGACCATCGACGCCATCCGCTGCCTCCGCCTGGCCCGTGAACGGCGTCTGCGCGGGCCGCTGCTCTCCGTCTCCGCCTGGACGATGAAGCACCCCCCGCAACCCATGCCCGATGACCAGGCGCATCAGATGCTCGAGGCGTTCATCCGTGGCACCAGCACCCGCTGACCCTCTGTGCGCCGCCCCGCGCCCGCGTGATGCCGCAGGGAACGCGTCGTGCCGCTCGGCCTGGTGGTCCGTCCTGCGGTTTGGCCTGAGCGTCATCTGCCTTGGTTTCGTGCTGAGCCTCCTGGTGCTCCCGTGGACTCCGCTCGAATGGTGGAAGGTCTTCCGGCGCTGCGTCTCGCTGGCAGCCGCGCTGAGCCTGTGGCTCTGCATCCGCCGCTTCGAGCACCGATCCGTCCGCTCCTACGGGCTGCCGGTGTCCGGAGGAGGGAGGCGCTACTTCGTGCTGGGGATCGCGCTCGGACTGGGCGCCATCGGCCTGCTGATCGCCATCGGCCTCGCGACCGGCACCTACCGCATTGACGTCGTCGCAGACCGCGTCCGCCTCTGGCGCACCGTCCTCACGTTCCTGCCGGCGGCGGTCCTGATCGGCATCCTGGAGGAGCTGGTCTTCCGGGGGTTCATCCTCCAGCACCTGTTGCCGTGCTCCATCCCGATCGCCCTCCTCGTGAGCAATACCCTCTACGCCCTGGTCCATCTCAAGACACTCACCGTCACGGTCGCGACAGGTCTTGAACTGGGGGGGCTGTGGCTGGTGGGCGCGCTCCTCTCGCTGAGCTACCTGCAAACGCATCAACTGTACCTGGCCATCGGCCTGCATGCCGCACTCGCCTATGGGGTGCGCATCGGCAAGCTCCTGCTGAGCTTTCCCGAGCCGCCGCTCTCCTGGTGGTTCGGCACCAGCCGGATGGTCAATGGGCTCGTCGGATGGGTCGGGCTGCTGCTCCTCGGAGCGCTGATCGTGGGCTGGACACGCGGATCACCAAAGGGAGGGGTGCGCCATGGGGAAGCGTAACCACTGGAGGGGGTTGGCAGTTGGCCTGGTGTTGCTAGGACTTGCCGCGCCTGCGGCGCGCGTGGACGCGCTGAGCGCGCCGCCCCGTCAGGAGCTCATCCTGAGGAAGTTGGGGCGCGGGCTGGCGAACCTCGTCACCTGTCCCGTCGAGCTGATTCGCGTCCCCCTGCTCGTCGGGCGGACCGAAGGCTCAGTCGCGTCGTTGAGCGTCGGGATCGTCAAGGGGATCTGGCAGACGGTGCTGCGGGGAAGTGCCGGGGTGATTGAGACCGCGACGTTTTTCGTGGGGATCCCGAACGCGGATTTCTCCCCCCTGATCACGCCGGAGTTCGTCTACGCGCACGGCGAGTTTACCGAGTAGGCCGGTCGCCGAGAAGCTCCTGCTGCTCGGCAGGCAGGACGCGTTTGAGGGTGGTAACCACCCGGTTGAGCTCAAGATCCAGCAGGCTGATGAAGGTCAGCAGCCGTTGGGTCAGCCAGAACACGCCGCAGAGGGCCAACCCCACGATGGCGGTGGTCATCTGGATCTCGCTGGGTGGGCTGAAGGCGAGGTAGAGGAACACCGCCAGCGCCATGATCAGGAGATAGACCCTGAATCGGTTGACGGTGTTGAGGAATTCGCGATCCCGCGCGTTTAACGGCATCGGACGTGTCCCTAGTATACCGCAGGACCCTTTCCCGCGCCAGTCCTTCCTCACGCCGCTGGAAGGGCGTGTGCTTTGACCTGGAGGGGGTGCTGATCAACACGATGCGTGGCATGCCCTGGCCTGGCAACAGGCCGCGCCCGCGGGCGTCGCGCCAGGCCAGACCATGGTATCTGCGCGAGGCGGACCTGGTGGTCCCCTCAGGGGCGCGGCTCTGCCGCGTCCTGCTCCGGCAGGTGACACGTTGACAATGCCTGCACGAGGCCGATAGAATAGCGTGGGCAGCGCAGGCGATTCACGCGTGAGACAAGGAGGGGACATGAGCAGACGGATCGCCCTGGCGATGGCGGTTGTCATCGGGACGGGGCTCTGGTCCAGCCCTGCGGTGTGGGCGCAAGATCCGATCCACAAGATGGGCCGTGGGGTCGTGAACCTGCTGACCAGCTGGATCGAGATCCCCAAGAACATGCATCTGGGCCTCCTCGAGGAACAGCCGCTCTTCGGCTTGGGGCGCGGCGTGATCAAGGGGCTCGGTCTGACGGCGTTGCGGGCCGGCGTGGGAGTGTACGAAGCCATCACCTTTCCTATCCCCGCGCCGAGGGGTTACGCCTCGCCGTATGAGCACATGGAGTTGGCGGACTACGCGTGGGAATAATCGCTTGATCGTGTGGCATCCTGCATGGCCTTGGTGCCTGGTGCTCAGGGCCATGTGGCTTTGGGTCTTGCTCGGTGGGGGCGGGCCATCTGCGTCGGCCTCCGAGACCCTCGAGCCGCCGATGGCTCAGCCTCTCGTCGGCGAGCGCCTGGAATTCGACGGCCGGTGGATCGGCATTCCGGTGGGTCGGGGATGGATCGAGGTGAAGGGCATGGTGGAGGTGGAAGGACGCCGCGCCTACCACATCGAAGCGCAGGGCCACTCCAACGAGATCCTCTCCACGATCTATCCGATCCATGATGTCGTCCACTCCTACCTGGACGTCGAGACGCTCAAGCCCCTGCGCTTCGAGAAGCGACAGCGGGAAGGGCGTTACCGGGCGGAAGAGGTGGTGACGTTCGACCACGCGGCCAGGCAAGCCTCCTACCAGTCGCTGGTGAACGGCTCGACGAAAACCATCGCGCTCCCTGAGACGATGCAGGATCTGATCAGCGCGTTGTATTGGTTCCGGGCTCAACCGCTCGCGTCTGATGAGCCGCTGTCTCTCCAGATCTACACCGATGAGAAAATCTACGAGACCCGCCTGACGGTCACGCGGCCCCTCCTGCTGGAGCTGCTCAAGCGGGGAACATTCCCCTGCATCGTCGTCGAACCCCACGCGTCCTTCAAAGGGCTGCTGGTGAAGCGTGGGAGGATCTGGGCGTACCTCACGGCCGACCGGTATCGGCTGCCGCTGCTGGTGAAAGCCACGACGCCCTGGGGACCGATGAGCGCGGTGCTGGATGCGGCGTCGATCCCCAAGGACGTCAGGCGGTGGCAACCGTGACGCGGGCGCCATGCGGGTCGTGATCCAGCGCGTCCGGAGCGCCTCCGTCAGCGTGGACGGCAGGGAGGTCGCCAGGATCGGCCAGGGGGCGGTCGCGCTGGTGGGATTCTCGGCTGACGAAGCGGTCGCGCAGCAGGCGGCGCACCGGATGGCTCAGCGGCTTTTGTCGCTTCGCCTCTTCGATGATGCCTCAGGGCGCCTCAATCGTTCGCTCACGGACGTTGGGGGCGAGCTGTTGCTGATTCCTCAAGTCACCTTGACCGCCAGCCTCGAGAAAGGGACCAGGCCCAGCTTCCATACGGCCGCGCCTCCGGAACGCGCCAAGCCGCTGTTTGAGACGCTCGCTGCCTCCGCCAGAGGATTGTACTCCAAGGTCGCCACCGGAGCGTTCCAGGCCCATATGGTGGTGGCTCTGGAACACGACGGGCCCGTGACGTTCGTCCTCTAAGTCCTTCCAACCGGCGCACGTCTCAGGTTTCTCAGCTCCGTATAATGTCTTATAAGAACTCTTCTGTAAAATAACCTGTTCTGGCACACCACCCAGCCGTTACAACAGTCTCCAGGACTATTTAAGGGACGATTCAAAAAACGAAATCAGGCGGGATTGATATCCTTGAGGATCAAACGCGTAGCCTTCCAGATGGCCAGCTCCCGGCACAATCCAGAGGTCTTTCGGAGGCCCTGCCGCGGCGGCGATGGCCTGGGCACCCGCCACCGGCATCCGGGGGTCTTCCGCCCCCTGAATCAACAGCAGCGGTCTGGGTGACAGCCGCGCCGCACTCGCCGTCGGCGACACCTGTCGCGGCCAGACCCCGAACCGCAGCCGGTAGGTCGCCAGGATGAACCAAAGGAACGGCTGCCGCGGCAGCGCTGGATACATGAGCGCCAGATGCCGACCGAGGGAGTCCTCGAGATCGGTGTACGGGCTGTCCACGGCGACCGCCCCCAACCGCTCGTCACGGGCGGCGACCAGCAGCGCCACCGCAGCCCCCATGGAGATGCCGTAGATCCCGTAGGGCTTCGGCGGGATGTCCTGCTGCCCCAGGTAGGCCAGCGCCCCTTCCAGATCACGCTGCTCCCGCCAGCCAAAGGACGTCGCCAACCCGCCGCTTGCGCCATGTCCTCGAAAGTCGAACAGAAAGAGGTTGAACCCAGCGGAACGGAGGGTGCTGGCGATATCCAGCAAGTCGGCCCGGTTGGCGCCCACCCCGTGGCAGATGAGAATCCACGGCCTGCCGGCCTCTCCAGGCAGCAGCCACCCCTCAAGGGACACGCCATCCGTGGCGGGAAACCGGACGGTCTCGGCGGGTGGCGGCGGGCTCATGATGATCGGAAGCCGCGGCAGGACGGTCTGCCGCAGAAAGAGGGTGGCGGCAAAGACCCACGCCCAGAAGACCAGCAGGAAGACAACTTCGATGACGATCACGACCGGAGGGTAACCTGAAGGCGTTCGCCTCACTTCACCACGCTGCCGGGCCGAATCGAGCGTTCCGGGCTGACCACGACGAGCGAGGAGCCGTCGGAGGCCGCAAGCACCATTCCCTGGCTCTCGACCCCCCGCAGCGTCGCGGGTTTGAGGTTCGCCACGACGACGACCTGCTTCCCGACCAGCTCGGCCGCTTGATACGATCCCTTGATGCCAGCCACGACTCTTCGCGGAGCGGCTTCGCCGATCTCCACGGTGAGCACGAGCAGACGGTCCGCATTCGGATGTTCAGCGGCCTCCACGATGGTCCCGGTGCGCAGGGCGAGTTTCTGGAAGTCCTCGAGGGACGCCTGGGCTGACGGGGTGGCGTCCTGTCCAGGCTGAGCCGTCATGTCGCCGAAGGGGTCAGGAGGGGCGCTTCCTGCGGCGGAACCATCGTGATGGCATCCCACGGGCAAACCTTCTCGCAGAGCCAGCACCCGATGCACTTGGGCTGATCGATGATGCAGGTGGCGTTCAGGCCGGGATAGTCAGGCCCCGGCAGCTTGGAGATGCAGTCCACCGGGCAGACCGCGACGCACACTTCGCAGCCCGTGCAGCTGTCCGGGTTGATGAGCGCTTTGGGGCGCCCTTTTCGCGGCTGGGCGGTGGTCACGGCCATTCGGCAGGCGGCTGTTAGGCGCTCTTCAGGCGCTCGCTCACGAGTTGGCTGACGACCTTGCCGTCGGCGGCCCCCGCCGCCTTGCCCATCACGTACTTCATGATCTGCCCCTGGTTCGCGCCGACCGCCTGAACGGCTTCCTCAATCAAGCGCTTCACGTCAACGTCTGATAAGGCCTGCGGCAGGTAGGCGGTGAGGATCGCCAGCTCGGCATTGGCCTGGTCCAGCACATCCTGGCGGTTGCCGCGCTTCGCCGACTCGATCGTCTCGCGGCGCTGCTTGACCTGCTGGCCCAACACCTGGATGACCTCGGCGTCGTCCAGGCGCTCCTTGCGCTTGTCAATCGCCGAGCGCTGGATGCCGGCCTTGACGAGGCGCAACGTATCGACGCGCACCCGATCTCCGGCCTTCAGGGCGATCTTGTAATCCGCTTCCAATCGTTCGGTGAGGATCGCCATTTCCGCTCTCCTAGTGTATCCAAGAGGCTCATCGCTTGCAAGTGACCCGACGCTCTTCCCTGCACCGCCTGGGAGGCCAACAGGACGCCGATGATCGTGTTCGCGTCGCAGCTCGCGCGACGAGATGGACCCGCGCTGACATCAGCTCACGTAGCCGAGCTGGCGGAGCATCCGCTCGTCCTGTCGCCACTGCGGAGCGACTTTCACCCACAGCCCCAGGTACACCTTGCGTCCGACGAGCCGCTCGATCTGGCGGCGCGCCTCCTGGCCGATCTGCTTGAGCATCGCCCCGCCCCGCCCGATTAGGATGGCTTTCTGGCCCGGGCGCTCGACAAGAATCGTCGCCTGGATGGTGACGAGCTGTTCGCCGTGCTCAAGGGCGTCGATCAGCACGGCGACCGCATGAGGAACCTCCTGGTGCGTGGCCAGCAGGGCCTGTTCCCGGACGAGCTCGCCGATCAACTGACGCGTGGTCTGGTCCGTCCGCTGGCCCGGCTCATACCAGCGCGGACCTTCCGGCAACAGGCTCACGAGGCGCTCCAGCAGCAGCGGCATCTGATCGCCGGTCCGCGCGGACACCGGGATCGCCTCTGCAAACAGGCGGGTCTTCGCGCAGGCCTCCAGGATGGGCAGCAGCCTCGGCTTCTTGACGAGGTCGATTTTGTTGATCGCGACGAGCGCCGGCCGCTTGGCCTGCCGGAGCCGGCCGAACACCCGCTCATCGTCGGGCGTGATGCCGGCGCGCGCGTCGATGACCGCGACGAGGACGTCCGCTTCTTCCACCACCGCGTGGGCGGCCTTCAGCATCGACCGGCCGAGGGCGTGCTCCGGCCTGTGGAACCCCGGCGTGTCGAGGAACAACACCTGCGCATCCGCGCGCGTCAGCACCCCGAGGAGGCGCGTCCGCGTCGTCTGCGGCCGGGGCGAGACAATCGCGAGCTTCTCGCCGAGGAAATAGTTGAGGAGGGTGGACTTTCCGACGTTAGGACGGCCGATGATGCCGACGACGCCCGATCGGTAGCTCGGACTCAGCCGCCCAGATAGCGGGGTCATCGCCGCGTCAAGCGGCGCCGCTTCTGCGCGATCCACATATGGAGCTGCTCGCGGGAGAAACAGTTGAGGAGGTGCCTCGGCCCCGCCCACGCGCGCCGCGCCACCCCGAGGCCGATGGCCATGTTGTCGAGCTGGTCTCGCGCATGGGTGTCGGTCGAAATGGCCAGCATGGCGCCGGCGTCCTTGGCCTGCCGGGCGGCGGTGTCGCAGAGGTCGAGCCGCTTGGGGTAGGCGTTGATCTCCAGCGCCGTCTGGGTCTCCTGGGCCGCCTTGTAGACCGCGTCGAGGTCAACCGGAGAGGCGTCGCGCTGGCCCATCAGGCGGCCGGTCGGGTGCGCGATCAGCGTCACGTAGGGATTGCGCATGGCGGTGATGAGGCGCCTCGTCAACATCGCTTCGCCCTGCGTCAATCCCGAGTGGATCGAGCCGATGACAAAATCCAGTTGGGCCAGCACCTGATCGGGGTAGTCGAGTCGTCCCTCGGCCAGGATATCCACCTCAGCGCCCATGAGCAGGCGGAAGCGCGTGAAGCGCCTGTTCAGCGCGCGGATCTTCGCCATCTGCTGCCGCAGCCGATCCACAGACATCCCATGGGCGACTTTCAGCGAGGGCGAGTGGTCGCAGATGGCCAGGTACTGGTAGCCACGCGCCTCCCCCAGCCGGGCGAGATCCTCCAATCGGTCGCTGCCGTCCGACCACGTGGTGTGGATGTGGAAATCCCCCCGGATGTCCTCCGCCTCGACCAGCCGTGGCAGCCGGCCGGCCTTGGCCGCTTCGATCTCGCCGGTATCTTCCCGGAGCTCCGGGGGGATCCATCGCAGTCCCAACACCCGGTAGACGTCAGCCTCTTCCCTGCCCGCGAGCCAGGCGTTGGCCCTGGCGCGAAACACCCCATACTCGTTGACCTTCAACCCCTGGCGGACCGCCAGCTCCCTCAAGTGGACGTTGTGCTCTTTCGAACCGGTGAAATACTGGAGCGCGGCCCCGAAACTCTTTGGCGCCACGACCCGCAGGTCCACCTGGAGACCCTCGGGCGTTAGGATCGAGGCCTTCGTCGTGCCGGCCGCCAGCACCCGCGCGCAAAATCGGGACGCCTGGAGGGCCTGCATCACCCGGGGCGGATGCGTGGACGCCGCGAGGAGATCCAAGTCCCCGATGGTTTCCTTCATCCGCCGCAGGCTGCCGGCGGTTGACACCCGGCTCACCCCGGACACCTTCCGCAACAGCGCCAGCAGCTCATGGGCCAGCGCGAGGGCGATCCCCAAGTGCATCCGCTCGCGGCCGCGTTTGACCACGGCGATCCCTTTGAGGAGGTTGTCCTCCCTCTTCGCCTGGAAGCCCGGCAGGCCGCGCAGGCGGTGACGGCGCGCCGCGTCTTCCAACTCGCTGACACTGGCAATCCGCAGCCGCTCGGTGAGCAGCTTGGCCGTCTTCGGACCCAAGCCGGGCACTTCGAGCAGCTCCAACACCCCGCGCGGGATCATGCGTTGAACCTGCTCAATCGCCGCGATGGCCCCGGTCTTCAGGTACTCGGCGATCTTGTCAGCGAGATCGGCGCCGATGCCGGAGAGCTCCGTGAGCCTGCCCTCCGCCGCAAGGCGTTCCAGATCCCCGCTGAAGCTCTCCAGGTTCTGCGCGGCGCGCCGATAGGCCCGAATCCGAAACGGGTTCTCCCCGCGGTATTCCAACAGGTCGGCCATCTGCGCGAAGAGCGTGGCGATCTCGTGCTGCTTCATCCCACTACCTGCCGGTGTCCCGCCCCGCCAAGGGCGTGGCGGGACGGCCAGCCCCCACAGTCGTCCGCGGCCCGCTGGCCCGGCGGCGCCTCGATGCGGAGGGGCGGCACGCGCCGCCTGCAGCAAGTAGATGGGATCATCCCGTCACCGCGCGAGGATCCGGAACCCGGCGCAACAGGAGGACGCCGATGACCAGCAAGCCCATCATGGCCCCGATCGCCTCCTGATAGCGGGACGCCTCCGACACCAACAGCCCCCACAGCAAGGGGCCCAGGATCGAGGAGACGCGGGCGAAGAACCCCGCCAACCCGAACAACTCGGCGAGCTGGCCTTTGGGGGACAGCTGGACAATGAGCACGCGAGACGTCGCCCACGTCGAGCCCAGGCAAAACCCAATGAGCGGCCCGGCAATCCAGAGCCAGGCGGCCGTCGGGCGGATGAGCAGGATGGCGAGGGCCGCGATCCATCCCAGCCAAATCCACGTCAAGGTCGACTTGGCCCCCCATCGGGCCGTCAGCCGCCCGAATACCAAGGAGCCAGCGACAGCGAAGATCTGACTGAACACGAAGAACCGGATCAGGTCGGCCTCCGTCATGCCGATGACCTTCTTCGTATAGACCCCCATGAACACCAGCACGGTATTGATGGCGTTGAGGCTGAAGAACGCGGCCCAGAAATACCGCCAGAGGCCGGCGAGCGCTCTCGCGGACCGGAGGGTCATGGCCAACCGGAGCGCCGCCACCCGCAGCGCCGTGCCCAGGGGCACCCGCTGGCGGGCATCCGGGGCCTCACGAATGAGGAGGAAGCTGGGTAGCGCGAACAGCAAGAAGAACACGGCAGAGGGGATGAACGCGGCGTGATGCCCTCCCGCCTTGACGAACGGCCAGAGCAGGAGCAGTCCTAACGCGCTTCCCAGGTAGCCGAACGAGGCGCCGACCCCTGAGGTCTGACCCAGGCGGTTCGGATCCGTCACGGTCCAGAGCAACGCATCGTAAAACACCGTGCCAAGCTGATAGCACACGTTCGCCACCGCGAACAACCCAAGCCCAAGGCCGAGATGCGACGTGGACCCAATGGCGATGGTCGCCGCGACACAGCCGTAGGTGGTCCAGCGGAGAAACCGGACCCGCTCCCCGGTGGCATCGGAGACCGCCCCGCAGAACGGCATCAAGATCCCGACGCAGATCATGGACACGCCCAAGGCCACGCTGTACGAGAGCTCGGGCGCGCCGCGATCCTCGACGACCCAGAGGGGGAAGTAGAACGACAACATCGCGACGGCGAAAAAGGTGTTGGCGAGGTCGAACAGGGCCCAGGCGAGCACCCGGCCCATCACGCAGAGGGACCGCTGAGAAACTCCGGAAGCCACTCCAGCCAGCGGGTTTCCAGTTTGGGCAGTTTCAGGCGAAGTTCATCGGCCAGTGCCGCCTCCCACGGCGTGCCTTCGGCAATCCCCTTCAGGATCCGTCGGAGGCGCCAGAATCCGTACCGACCCACCAGGTAAGTGACGATGCTGTAGGACTGCTCATACGCCAGACCGACCTCTTCCGCCGGCAGGGCGGTCGAGATGTGGTCGGACAGCTCGCGCCACGGAATCAGGTGGTTGGCCTGGTGAGCGCGCGCCAGCAACTGCACGGAGCCGCGCAGCTGCGTTCGGCCCTCATACTCTGCCAGCCCCTCGTTCAGCCACGACGGACATCTCCCCTTCGCCACGTCGTGGACCAGGGCGTGGGTGTACTCATGAAACAGGATCTGCTTGACCGTCGCTTGGTCGAGCTGCGCGCTGGGCAGCGGCACCCGGATTTTGCCGTCGAATTGGCCGGCCACCCAGTCCGGCGTCTCCTGGCGCAGGGCGCGGAAGTGCTCGGCGCTATAGATGAGAACGACGAGCTTGTGCTTCGGCCAATAGGCAAAGTCTGATCCGACGTGGCGACGGGCCTGCAGCAGCGCGTCCCGCACGTCGAAGCCGACCGGCCGCTCCAGGTGCTCCTCGTACCGCAGGTCGAAAAACGCCTGGGACAGCCGCTCGAACTTGGACTCAATCGGCAGCTCCTGCCTGACGCGCGCCAGCCGCTCCACGAGGCCATCCTGGCTCGGATCCAGCTCGGCCGCCCGCTCCCACGAGGCCTTCGCCTCTTTCAGCTGTTGCTTCTCGTACTGGATCTCGCCAAGCATGGCATACGCCTGAGGCAGGTTCGGATTCAACTCAATCGTTTCCTCCAGCGCCCCCAGGGCGGTTGTCAGATCGTGCCGCTGGATCGCTTCATGGGCTTGATTCAAACGGATGTTGGCCAGGTTCATCCGGAACTGCTCGCTCTCCCCGTCAAGCCGGATCGCCTCCTGCATCTGCTGCGCGGCAAGCCCCCACTGGCCCTGGTTGCCCAGGCTGACGCCATAGTTGTTGTAGGCGATTGCGAGCTGCTGGCGAGTGTGGGCGTGGCCCGGCCGCTCGTACACCTGCTGGCGCAGCCGGCTGATCGTCTCGGGCCAATTGGGGTCTTCTTCCGCTGCCGGGGCCGATGCGGCCACGCAGGTGGCGAGGAGGACCGCCATCCATCCAATCCGCTTCATGATGTCCCTGCCCCCTGGGGGGGCAGCACCCACTCGCTGACCAGCCGGAGCACGTCGCCGTTGACGTCCTCATGATGCAGCTCATGGTAGGCGTGGGGAAATTTCACGCAGCGCGTGGGGCCTGGCACGCGCGCCAGCCAGCGTTCCGCCGCCTCAACGGAGACGATCCGATCCTCGCCGCCACAGAGCAGGAGCACCGGCTGCCGCACGGTGGCCGCCCGCGCAAGCGCCTCGTCTCTGGCTCGAAGGGTCTCGTGATAGGCCCGCGCGGTCATCCAATGGTGCACCAGCGGGTCGCGCTGGTACGCCTGCACGACCGCGGGATCATGGCTGAGCCGATGGACGTCGAGGTTCATGGAGAACGCGCATCGCGGCCAGAGGACCGCGCAGCACGCCGCGCCGGCGGCCTCCCACCAGGGGATGGGGAATCCCACCTCCAGCAACGGGGACTGCACGATGAGCCGATCCACAGCGGCCGGGTGCTCCAACGCCCACTGGATGGCCACGAGCCCGCCGAAGCTGTGCCCGAAGAGCGCGTACCGCGTCATCCCAGCGTGTGGCACGAACACCGCCTGCGCCAACGCCGAGAGGTGTTGGACCAGCCGTTTCAGCGATGGGAGGTCTCCCCGCTGGCCGCCGGAGCGCCCGTGTCCCCATAAATCCGGGGCGGCGACACAGATCCCTTGCCGCGCGAGGGCCGTGGCAAAGGGGCCATACCGCCCTGCGTGCTCGCCGAAGCCGTGCACGAGGACCACGAGCGCCCTCGTCGCGTCCGGGTGCCAGATCCGGTAGGCATAGGTCGACGCAGAGGAGGGCGCAGTCCAGTGGCCTTCCCGCGAGGCGACGTCGCTCATCCCACACCCTGCCGCTGTCCGCCGGAGGCGGACGGCCAGCCCCCATGGATGTTCGCTGCGCCGCTGGCCCGGCGGCGCCTGGACGGGTGCCTGCGGCATGCGCCGCCTCCGGCAGGTTGTGGGATCATCCCGCGGAGGGTTCGTACAACCCCTGCAGCAGCGCCGCATATCGCTGCGCGATGATCGACCGCTTCGCCTTCAACGTCGGCGTCAGCTCGCCGGTCGCCTGGGAAAACTCCTGATCGAGCACGGCGATTTTCTTCACCTGCTCAAAGCTTGGCAATCCCTGCTGCTTGGCCTGGACCCGCTCCCAATAGAAGGCGGCCACGCGGGGGTCCCGCACCAGCTCGGGCAGCGCCCTGCCGGGGATTTCCTGCTCCAGCGCGAAGCGGCGCAACCGCTCGGTGTTCGGCACGATCAGCGCCACGCAGTACGGCCGGCGGTCCCCGTAGACGAACGCCTGGCTGATATACGGATCGGCGATCAACAGATTTTCCAACTTCTGTGGGGCGACGAACTTTCCGCCCGCGGTCTTGAGCAGGTCTTTCTTCCGGTCGGTGATCGCGAGGCGGCCATCCTCGTCGAGATGGCCGATGTCCCCGGTATGGAACCATCCCTCGCTCATCACCGCGGCGGTCTGCTCAGGTTTCTGGTAGTAGCCCTGCATGACATGGGGCCCCCGCGTGAGGATTTCCCCGTCCTCGGCGATCCGGACCTCCACCCCCGGCACCGGATGCCCCACGGTGCCGAATCGCGGGCGGGAGGGGTCATTGGCGGCGATCACCGGGGAGGTCTCGGTCAGCCCATAGCCCTCGGCGATGGTCACGCCGACGCGATAAAAAAACTCCCCAATGGACGGCGCAAGCGGCGCGCCCCCCGAGACGAAAAACCGCAGCCGTCCCCCCAGGCGCGCCCTGAGCTTCCGGAAGACCAGCGCATGCGCCAGCTGTCCCTGCACGTGCAGGCGCAGGGGAACCGGTTGATCGGCCAACCGCTTGGCGGCGATCGCCTGCCCGACGCGCAGCGCCCATTCTGCGATGCGGCGCTTCGCGGCAGGCGCCTGGCGGACCCCGTCCTGGATGCGCGCAGCGAGCTTCTCAAAAAACCGCGGCACAGCCAGCATGATGGTGGGGCGCGCCGCCAGCATGTCCTGGGGGATCGTGTCCATGCTCTCCGCATACGCCACGGCCGCCCCCACGGAGAGCATGAGGTACCACCCGCCCATGCGCTCGAACACGTGCGACAAGGGCAGGAAGGACAGATGCCGGTCCGCCCCGGTGATCTGGAAGACCTGCAGGCAGGCGGCGACGTTGGAGAGGAAGTTCTGATGGGAGAGCATGACGCCTTTGGGCTCCCCGGTCGTCCCGGACGTGTAAATGATCGTCGCCGTGTCGTGAGGGCGCACCTGGCGCAGCCGGCGCTCGAAGAAATCGCGCAGCTTCGGTCCCTGCTCCCTCCCCTTGGCGAGCGCGTCCGACCAGCCCAGGACCAGCGCGTGATGGTGCTGGGTCGGCTCCATGACAATCAGCTGCCGGATCGAGGAGGACTGCCGGCTGACCTCGATGAGCTTGGCCGCTTGCTCGGAGGTTGAGGCGATGCCGATCGACGGCTGGCAATCCCGGCAGATGAGCCGGATCTCCGGCACGGTCAGGCTGGGATAGATCGGCACCGTCCACGCCCCCACGGCCTGAATCGCCAGGTCGGCCACGCCCCACTCCGGGCGGTTCTCTGACAGGAGGAGGACCCGGTCGCCGGGGTTGACCTGGAGGGACAGGAGGTGCGTGCTGAGGGCGCGGACAGCCTCGGCAGCCTCTCGCCAGCTCGTGGGACGGAAGCCCCCCGCCCGCTTGGCGAAGAACAGCGGCTTGCGGCCCAAGGCCTCGGCCTGCCGGAAAAAGAGCGCGGGGATCGTCTCGCTCATGCCCACCCGCCCGTCACAGGATGCCGTCTTCAAGCCAGGCGAACCGGCCGCCGAGGACCTCCTGGGCCACACCGGTTAATCGCCGGTCCTCATTATCGCCGAGCCGCGTCATGGTCTGCGCGATCCGTCGGCGCGCCAGCCGGCAGAAGAGGTCGGCCAGGCCCACCGGGCTGGGTTCGGACGGCTGGAGCTGCACCATCGCCTGAGCCTTGGCGCAGGCCGCCGTCATCGCAAAGAGCTCGGCGCCCACATCGACCAGCCGCCCCAAGAGCTGCTGGCGGACCGCCAGCCGCGTCTGATGGCGCATGGCGCTGTGGAAGAGCGCGCGGGCCAACCGGCGGCTACAGCGGTCAATGAACTGCACATGACCTGCCAGGGAGGGGTGCAGCGAGGCATGACGCGGCCACCAGGTCCAGGCGAGCCACTGCCGCGGATACCACCAGGCATAGAACCCGAAGGCCGCGAGCGCCGCCCGCAGCTTGCGGGCCGTGGGCTCCGCCGGACTCAGGAGGCGGCCGACAATTCGCATGTGGGCGTCCAGCGCCTCGCGCGCAATGAACAGGCGCATGATCTGGCTCGTGCCCTCGATGATGAGGTTGATGCGCGCATCGCGCATGATGCGCTCCACCGGCAGGGGCGCCTCGTGCCTGGCGCGCAGGGAGCCGGCGGTCTCATAGCCCCGCCCGCCGCGGATCTGGAGGGCGTCATCGACAATCCGCCAGCAGGCTTCGGAGCAGAACAGCTTGGCGATGGCGGCTTCCAGCCGGATGTCCACGGTCTTGCGGTCCACCAGCGCCGAGGCCAGGCCCACCATGGCGTCCATCGCGAAGGTCGTGGCCGCCATCTCGCCGATCTTCACCGCAATCGCCTCGTGCTTGCCGATCGGCCCGCCCCACTGCTTGCGCTCCTTCGCCCACTGCCGGGTGATCTGCAGGCACCGCTTGGCCGTGCCGACGCACGCCGACGGGATCGCGATGCGGCCCGCGTTGAGGGTGATGAGCGCCAGCTTCAACCCCATCCCGGCTCCCCAGAGGATGTTCTCCCGGGGCACCCGGAGATTCGTGAACCGCAGCACGCCGTTCTGGATACCCTTCAGCCCCATGAACTCGCATCGATGGACGACCTCGAACCCCGGCATCGAGCGCTCCACGATGAAGGCGGTGATCTGCTTCCGCTCCTTGCCGCCCACGGTGACCGACGGGGTCCTGGCCATCACGACGACGATGTCCGCCACCGGACCATTGGTGCACCAGAGTTTCTCGCCGCTCAAGACGTACGAGTCCCCTCCGTCAGCCGGCGTGGCGGTCGTCTGCATGTTGGCGGGGTCCGAGCCGACGCCAGGCTCGGTCAGCGCAAACGCCGAGATGGTCCCGCGGGCCAGGCGGGGCAGGTACTTCCGCTTCTGCTCGTCGGTGCCGAAGAGCATCAGCGGCTGCGGCGCGCCGATGCTCTGGTGCGCGCTGAGCCATACCGTGGTGGACCCGCAATAGCTGCCCAGCAGGGCGATGGCGCGGTTGTAGTTGGTCTGTGAGAGGCCAAGCCCCCCGTAGGCCTTCGGGATTTTCATGCCGAAGCAGCCCAAGCGGGCGAGGCCCTCGATGACGCCGGCCGGAAGCTCCCCGGTCCGGTCGATCGCATCCGGATCCACGGAGGCTTTGAGAAACGCGCCCAGCTGCGCCAGGAACTCATCGCCGATCCGGCGGTCCTCCTCGCTCTGCTCGGGATAGGGGAAGACGAGGTCCGTGCGCAGCCGCCCCATGAACAGGTCGGCCACGAGGCTGGGGTAGCGCCACTCCGCCTCGCGGGCGGCCTCCGTTACCTCCAGCGCCTCAGGCGAGCCTTTGCCCAGCAGCGGATCGGCGGCGCTCATCCCACACCCTGCCGGCGTCCGCCGGAGGCGAACGGCCAGCCCCCACAGTTGCCCGCTGCGCCGCTGGCCCGGCGGCGCCTCGACAGCGGCGTGCGGCAGACGCCGCCTCCGGCAGGTGGTGGGGTCATCGAACCGCGGCCACCACGTTGACCGGGGATCCGGCCAGGAAACCCGTGATGTTCGTCACAGTCGTCTCCAGGATCCGCTGGAGCGCCTCCCTGCTGTCGAACGCGATGTGCGGCGTGATGACGACGTTCTCCCGATGGAGCAGGATGTGGTTCTTCAGCGCGGTCGCGAGCTTGTCCTTGGGGAAATCCTTGGAGAGCAGCTGGCGCTCCTCCTTGACAAGCTCCTCCCCTTCCAGCACATCCAGGCCGGCGCCCCCAAGCATCCCTTCATCCAGCGCCCACACCAGCGCATCGGTGTCCACCAAGCCGCCGCGGGCCGTGTTGATGAACAGCGCCCCCCGCTTCATGAGGCGGAAGGCGGCCCGGCTCATCAGATGGTGCGTGGCGGGGGTGTACGGGACGTGGAGGCTGACGATGTCCGAGCGCCGCAGGAGCGTCTCGAGCGGCACGTACCGGAAGTCCAGGACCTCGCTCAGGAAGACGTTTTTCCTGACGTCGTGCACCAGGACGGCCATCCCAAATCCCTTGGCCATCTTGATCACGTGCAGGCCGATGTGCCCCCCGCCGACCACCCCGAGGGTTTTGCCCTTCAGGTCAAACCCTTGCAGCCCCGCGAGCGAGAAGTCCCCCTTGATCGTCTTCACGTAGGCCTTGTGGATATTTCGGGAGAGGGCCAGGATCAGCGCGAAGGTATGCTCGGCGACGGTGTTCTCGCCGTAGGACGGAACGTTGGAGACGACAATCCGGCGCGTGCGGCAGGCCGAGAGATCGATGTGGTCCACGCCCGTGGACCGGGTCACGAGGCATCGCAGCCGGGGGAGTTTCGCCAGGATCGGTCGGGTCAGCGTGGAGTAGATGAAGACCGAGAGAATCTCCGCCTGGGCCGCCGGACGAACGGTCTCGTCGGTGAGCGGAGCAGGAATCAGCCGGAGATGGGAGGTGTGCGGGGCGAGCGCCCGGGCCAGGTACCGGCGCTCCCAGGGCGCCGTTTCGAAACAGACGACCTTCATCCCACACCCTGCCGCCGCCCCGCCCCGCCAAGGGCGGGGCGGGGCGGCCAGCCCTCATGGATGTCCGCTGCGCCGCTGGCCCGGCGGCGCCTCGAACGCTGGGTGAGGCACGCGCCGCCTGCGGCAGGGTGTGGGGTCATGCCAGCGACCGTCAGCGGTCCGTGAAGCGCGGCTGCCGCTTCTCCAGGAAGGCCTTCACTCCCTCCTTGCTGTCCTCCGAGGCGGCGACCACCCCGAAGGCCTCGGCCTCTTTGATCAGACCCTGCTCAAGGGAACCCTGCAGGCCTTCCTCAATCGCCGCGAGCGCTTGCCGGACGGCCACGGCGCTTTTCGAGGCGATCTTCCGGGCCAGGTCTCTCGCGGCCTTGAGCACCTGATCCTGCGGCACCACCTGATTCACCAGGCCCAGCCGGAGCGCCTCCTGGGCCTGCACCATCTCGCCGGTGAGGATCCACTCGGTCGCCTTGCTCTTCCCGATGAGGCGAGGGAGCCGCTGCGTGCCGCCCCAGCCTGGGATGATGCCGAGGTTGACTTCCGGCTGGCCGAACCGGGCGCGGTCCCCGCTGATGCGCAGGTGACAGGCCATCGCCAGCTCCAATCCGCCGCCGAGGCACACGCCGTTGATGGCCGCAAGGACCGGCTTCGGCAGCCGTTGAATCTTCAGGAACACCGCCTGCCCCAGGGCCGCCAGCGCTTTGGCCGCGTCGGCCGTGCCGAGCTTCCCGATGGCGTTCAGGTCCGCGCCGGCGACAAACGCCAGCGAGCCGGCGCCGGTCAGCACGACGACCTTCACGTCGGCCTCGTCGCGGATGGCGTCTACGACCTGGCCGAGCTCCTGCAACGTCTGCTGATCGAGCGCGTTGACCGGCCGGTGGTCAATAGTGACGACCGCCACCCGCTCCTCAACGCTCACCGTCACCCGCTCACCCGAAACGAGGGCCATCAGCTCATCAGCGCAACAGCCGGACCGCTTCTCTTTTCCCATAGTCGATCGACCTGCCTGCCGGCAGGCAGGTAGGAAAAGAGAAACGGTCCGCGTTTTCCGAATCATGCGGGTTTAAAAAATGGTCCGATACCCAGAAGAAACGCGGCGAGTCGCGCACCGAAACATCCATTACGGATACTCAAAAAAACCGCGTTTGGCCGGCTTGCCGAGATGGCCGGCGGCGACCTTCCGCTTCAGCAGCGGTGCTGGCCAGAACCGTTCGCCATGCGTCTTCGTGAACCGCTCGAGCTCAGCCAACACGGTCTGCAAGCCGATCTCGTCCGCGTAATGGAGGATGCCGCCCTTCGACTGCGGGAACCCCAGCCCGGCAATGACGGCCAAGTCCACGTCGGCGGCGGTGCAGACATGCTCTTCCAGGCAGCGAATCGCCTCGTTGACCATGGGCAGCACGAGCCGATGGACCGAGAACTCGGTCGACGGCTTCGAGCCGCGCAGCTCCCGGAGGGCCGTGTCCAGTTCCTGGTCCGGCTGCCCGGCCCGGTCGCCGTAGAGGTAGAACCCCGCCCCCGATTTGGCGCCGTAGCGTTTCAACGCATAGAGGCGATCCCAGACGGGGGCGGGCTGCATGCGCGAGCCGTAGGCATCCAGCAGGATGTTGACCACCTCCCGGCAGATGTCGAAGCCCAAGTTGTCGACGAGCGTAAACGGCCCCATCGGAAAGCCAAACTCCACCATCGCGTCGTCGATCTGCCTGGCGCTCGCCGCCCCTTCCTGGGCGCAGTAGGCCGCTTCATTCAGATACGGCATGAGGATGCGGTTGACCAGAAACCCGGGGCATTCGTTGACGCGCACCGGCAGCTTCCGCAGGCTCTCCGTGAAGGCGATGATGTCGCCTGTGGTCTCCTCCGACGTCTCCAGGCCTGGGATGACCTCGACGAGCTTCATGATGTGCGCGGGGTAGAAGAAGTGCATCCCGACGGCCTTGTGGGGGCGTTTCGTCACGCCGCCCAGCGCCGAGATCGACAGCGAGGAGGTATTCGTGGCGAGGATGGCGGACGCCTGGACGCGCTGGTCGAGGTCCCGGAAGATCTGCTGCTTCAGCTCCAGCCTCTCAGGCACCGCCTCGATGACGAGGTCCACGTCCTTGAACCCGTTGTAGTCGGTCACCCCGGTGACGAGCGTCATCTTGTTGTCCAGCTCGCCCTGGGTCATCTTGCCCCGATCGACGCGGCGCTGGTAGATCTTCCGGATCACGTCCAGTCCTCGGTTGACCCGCTCGTGATCCACATCTTTGAGGAGGACCGGCACGCCGCTGAAGCTGATCGCCTGGGCGATCTCAGCCCCCATCGCCCCTGCCCCAACGACCCCGGTTTTATAGATATACATCCACCCTCACCGGTGTCAGACACCTTTCAAAGCGGGAAAGGTGTCTGACACCTCTTGTTAGCGCTCGAAGATGATCGTGGCGCCTTGGCCGCCGCCCACGCAGGCGCTGGCCACGCCGATGGTCACGTTGCGCCGCTTCATCTCATGCAGCAGCGTGACGGCGATGCGGGTCCCGCTGGCGCCCACCGGATGCCCCAGCGCGATGGCCCCGCCGTTGACGTTCGTGACCTCCCGGTTGAACTTCAGCACCCGCTCACACGCGAGGAAGGTGGCGGCAAACGCCTCGTTGAGCTCGAAGAGCTGGACGTCCTTGAGCGCCACCCCCGCCTTCTTGAGCGCCATCGGGATGCTCAGGGTCGGTCCCAGGCCCATCCGCTGCGGCTCCACCCCGGCGAACGCATAGGCGCGGATCTTCGCAAGCGGCGTGTAGCCCAGCGCCTTCGCCCGCTCCGCCGACATCACGAGCACCATCGCCGCCCCATCGGCGTTGAAGCAGCTGTTGCCGGAGGTCACGGAGCCGCCTTCCTTGAACACCGGCGGGTACTGGCTGAGGAGCTGTTCGTTGAGCCCCGCGTTGATGCCTTCATCCTGCGTGAACGGTTCCGCCGGCAGCTCGCGCCCCATCGACCGCTTGGGCACCATGATCGTCACCAGCTCGTCCTTGAACCGCTGCTCCCGGGCGGCCCGGAAGGCGCGCTGGTGTGACAGCAGCGCGAACTGATCCTGCTCGGCCCGGCTGATCGAAAATTCCGCCACGAGGTTCTCCGCAGTCTGGCCCATGATCTGCCCGCAGACCGGATCGGTGAGCCCTTCCCAGACGGTATCGATCATCTCGGAATGCCGCAGCCGCTTGCCCCACCGCAGGTCGCGGCTGACATAGGGGGAGGCGCTCATGCACTCCGTCCCGCCAGCGATCTGCACGTCGCGGTCGCCACAGAGGATGTTCTGGCAGGCGCTGACGATCGCCTGCAGGCCTGAGGCGCAGTTGCGCTGCACGGTATACCCCGGCACGGTCGTGGGGATCCCCGCGCGCAACGCGATGACCCGCGCGATGTTCGGCGCGTCCGAGCCCTGCCCCACGCATCCGACAATGACCTCCTCCACCTGCTCCGGCTTCAGGGCGGTTCGGCGCAGGAGCTCCCTGACGGCCACCTCACCTAACCCCTGGGCGGTCAACTGCTTCAGCGCCCCGCCGAACACCCCCTGCGGGGTCCGGATGCCCTCCACAATGACGATGTCACGCGCCATCATGCCTCATCACGGATACGCTTTCATCCTACCGGCCAGCTCAGGGGTTGTCAACGCGGCGAACCCGCGCGATCTAGAACCCGCGCGATCCGCCTCAGCTCCGGCAGGTACTGGAGGGCGACCTCTTCCCCGCGCCGGATAAACTTCTCCGGATTGAAGAACTCCAGCCAGTGCGACCCGGGGACGGTGGGCCGCAGCGTCAGGTCGGCCTCCCGGCAGGCGACCTCCGCGATCTGGTGCTCCATCGACTGCATCGATCGCATGATGACATCGAACACCAGGGGCGAGACCGAGCGCACCAGCTCCTGGCGCAGGCGGTACAGCAGCCGGGCCGGCAGCCGCTTGGACGCCAGGAGTTGTTCCCGCTCGGCGCGCCGGCGCAACAGATCTTGGCGCCAGGCCGTCAGCTCCGGCGTCGTGGGAAAGACATTCACCGCAATGACCCGGTGGGCCCCGGCGCGCTTCAGCACCGTCACGGGGATCGGATTGACGACCCCGCCATCCAGGCAGACTTTGCCCTTCAGGATCACCGGCTTGAAGATGCCCGGGATGGACACGGATGCGCGGACGGCGGGCGCGATCGGGCCGGAATCGAAGATGACTTCTTCCCGGGCGATCGGGTTGGCCGCGACGATCTTGAGCGGCAGCCGCGTCTCTTCGAACCGCTTGCCGGCAAAGTCCTTCTCCAGCTTGGCCATGAGGCGCGCCCCCTGGATCGGCCCGCCCGCCAGCGGGCCGAGCACCACGCCCAACGCGATGGAGACCATGAAGCCGAACAACAGCCCGGTCCAGAACCCGGCGAGCCACCCGACCAGGGTCCCCGCCGCAGCACCGACCATCACGCTGAACAGGGGGATGCCGAGATCCAGCAGAAACAGCTGGCGGATATCCCAAGGATTCTTGAACTCCAGCGCCAGCCGCTCCAGCTCATCAGCGGAGCGGCCGGACGCCCACAGGCCGGCGACCAGGGCGCCGATGCTGGACCCCGCGACGATATCCACGGGGATGCGTTCCCGCTCCAGCACTTTGAGCACGCCGATGTGGGCCAGCCCCAAGGCCGCGCCGGAGCCCAAGGCCAGCCCGACCAGCAAGCCGCCCAGCTCGCGGGCGACGTGCCGCACCGAGGCGAGGTACGCCGAGGTGCCGCTCTTCAACAGCACGGCCAGATCGTCCGGATCGAAGGGCTGCCCCTCCGCCGCCGCGTGAGGGAGCGTGAACGCAATCGGATGCCTGAGCTGCTGCTCCAGGTCGGCCGTGCTGACCGCGGCCTCCGGTTGCTGGCGCATGTTCAGGACCATCTTGACGCGCTGTTCGACCGGCCCCATCGAGGCCTGCAGCTGCTGCAACAGCGCCGTGGTCCGCACCAGATTCGCCGGCTCCAGATCCGTCAGGAGGTAGATGAGATCGGACTGGGTCAGGGCCTTCAGCACCTGGGCGTTCAGCTCCACCGGCAGGTCGATCAGGATGTAATGGAACCGCTTGGTCAGGAAGCTCAAGAGCGGGGCGATGGCCTGCTCGCCTTTCGCGCTCGCCAGGAGCGCCGCGCCCGACAACACGCTGAACCCCAGCGGATGCGTGGAGAGCGCGGTGTCGATGAGCTCGTCGGAGGCGGTCCCCAAGAAGGTCCGTCCGGCGGCGCGCGCGCCGGCCGGGCCATAGAGCCAGGACCGGGTCTCGGGGCCGCCGCTGAAATCCAGGATGACGACGTCCTGCGCGGTCTCGCGCCTCAGCATGGCGGCCAGGGCGACGGCGAAACACGTGCGCCCCACGCCCTTCGCCGCGCTGTAGATCGCGGCGATCGTCGCCTCGGAGAATTCGGCCCACGGCTCCCGGTTGCGCAGCCGCTTGGACAAGAGCCGGCTGAGGTAGAGGACGAGCGACGGGATCCGGTTGATGACCTCCTCGAAGTCCTTCTTCTCCAACCGCAGCAACAGCGAGTCGTTGATCGCCTGCGCGCTGGCGGAATGCGTTTCGCCGATCAGCAGGGAGATCTCGCCGAAGGAGTCGCCGTTGTGCAGCACCGTGAGCGTCTTCTCCTGGCCATCCACGATGGCGAAGAGGCGCAGCCGGCCAGAGCTGACCATGTAGAACGCATCAGCCGGATTCCCCTCCTGGTAGATGAACTCGCCTTTCTTGTATTCGACGAGCCGCGTCTTCTCCGCGATCAGCTCGAGCTGCTCCTCGGTGCAGGAGGCGAAGACCGGGACGCGCTTGAGGATCGCTGCCTTGTCTTGGGAGCGGGACGCCTCGAAGGCCGCCATCACCGAAGGCCCAACCGTCGGGTGAGCCTCGCCGGGTCGTTCGTGAAGATCCCATCGGCGCCCCAACGGATCAGCCGGCGCGCCAGGCGGATGTCCTCGACGGTCCACACGTGCACCGCCAGGCCGGCCGCGTGCGCCCGGCGGACGCGCGCCGGCGTCACCACGGTGTGCACGGCATGCCAGGCGCGGCAGCCCAGCCGAACCGCCCGGGCGAGCGACCGGTCCGGATCCGCGCGGCACAGCAGGGCGATCGGCAGGCCGGCCTGCCGCAGCGGCGGAAGCAGCCGGGGGTCAAACGAGGAGCACAACAGCCGGCGCCGAGCACCCGACCGGCGGATCAGGCGCACCAGCCGCCTCACCAGCGCCGTGCGGTGCGGGGTGCGCTTCAGCTCCAGGTTGAGCCGCACATGCGAGGGAACTCGTCGGAAGACCTGTGAGACCAGCAGGATCCGCTGGCCAGCAAAGCGGGGGCGAAACCACCGGCCGGCATCCAGCCGCGCGATCTGTGCATACCGCATCTGCGTCAGGCGACCTCGGCCGTCGGTGGTGCGCTCCAGCCGGTCATCGTGGAAGACCACCAGACGGCCATCTCGGGTCATCTGGACATCCAGCTCGATCATCGGGACCCTCGCCCGGACCGCCGCCCGGAGGGCCGCCTCGGTGCTTTCAGGCGCCACGGCGGAGGCACCGCGGTGCGCGATCACCAGGACGCGACGCGCGCTCATGATCCCAGGAGCAATTCCACGCGGTCGCCGCGCTTGGCGTTCTGGCTCCAGGCGGCTGAGCTTTCGCGGATGGCCAACTCGATCAGCCCCAAGGCGTTGACCACCGCGATGAGCTGGTGCGGACGCCCCTGCGCATATGATGATACCACAGGTGCCCGTGCGCGGTTGTACCGCATCACGGCCCGCGCGCGCGCAGGCGCCAGCCATCTGGCCGCCTCCAGATTCGTGATCAGGTTGCCGAACGCATCGATGTGGATGATTTCCCCCATCACGCTCTGCCCGCGCGGCGTCGGCGACGGCCACTCCAGCGTTGCCACCCGCCGTTTCACCGGTCCCAAGACACGCAGCGATCCCCCGCGGGCCAGGTGCGCGGCGACCGGCGCGAGGATGTCCCGGCCGTGGAAGGTCTCGCTGATGGCCGCGAGCCAGTACCGGCGGTTGGCGAGCTCCACGACGCTGACCCGCGCGGCGCGGCGCAGCGGGAAGGTCAACAGGCCGTTATCGGGCCCCACGAAAAACCGGCCGTCGGCCCGCGCAGCCACCAGCGCCCGCGCGCCGCCGACGCCGGGATCCACCACCGTCAAGAAGACCGTGCCCTTCGGGAACCACGGGGCGGCCGCCCCCAGCGTGAACGCGCCGGCCAAGACATCCTGGGGCGGGATCTCGTGCGTGAGGTCGATCACCCGGGCATGAGGCGCACGGGACAGCAGGACCCCTTTCAACGCCCCCACATACCAGTCGCGGGTGCCGAAATCGGTCAGCAGGACAATCGCTCGGCCGCTCATCGCAGCACGCGATCACAAAACGCCGCCACCCGATCGCCGTAGCGTTCCGGATCGCGGCTCCAGAGGTTGACGTGCGCCACCCCGGGCTCCTCCCAGCGGTCTTTCGGGCCGGCCCATCGTTCATAGAACCACCGCGCTTGGGCCGGGCTCGCGCGTCGATCCTCGCCGCCATGGATGTCCAGGAGCGGCTGGCGCAACCGGGGCGCGAGGGCGATGGGGTCGCGCGCCGCCAGCCGGGCCCTCAACGTCACCTGCAGCCCCCACCAAGTCAGCCACGCGAAGGGGATCACGGGCAGGTGGTACCGATCGCGAACCGTGTGAGCCAGCACCGGAAAGAGCCTGGGGTAGATGGAGTCGGTCATCACCGCGCGGATGTCGGGAAAGCGCTCCGCCACCTGACAGGCCAGCGCGGCTCCCATCGACAGCCCCAGGATCCCGATCGGAAGCGCCTGACCGGCTCCGTGAGCCCGCAGCCAGGCCAGCACCGCCCCGGCATCCTCTCGCTCACGAACCCCGAAGGTGAACGGGCCGGGCCGGCTGCCGTGTCCACGCCACTCGAACACCACCGCCTCATAGCCCCGGCGGGAGAGCCCGGCGGCGATCCCCATGACTTGGGCGCGGTCCGCATAGTAGCCGTGACAGACCAGCAGCCGGGCGCGCGGGGTGGAGGCACGGAAGATCCAAACCGGGAAGGACGTGCCGTCGGCCGCGGCGACCGTGTGGACCGTGGCGTCGGGCAACGGGGAGGGCGCCGCGGCGGGATGCCGCGGCGGATGGCACGCCACGCGAGCCGAATACCCGGCCCACGCGGCGCAGAGCATGCCGATAACCCCAACCAGCCACCACACGGTTATGCTGCGCTGGAAGTCCGGCGGGCGATCCGGTCGCGGACGAACTGCGCGATCACCGCCCGATCCTGCTCGGTGATCTCGGTGAAAAAGATGCCCATGCGGTACGTCGCCCGTCCGGCGGGCGAGACCGCCGGATCGACGCGGACCACGACCCCGGTGCAGCGAATCGGCGCCACGCGCCCGCCGTTCGGGACGTCGAATTGCAACTGCAGCTTCGTCATCGGGGAGATGAACCGGTCCACCGTGCAGTAGGCCCCGATCGTGCTGAGGTTGTGGGTTTCGGTCTGGATGGGCGCGCCGGGCTCGCGAATGGCCAGGGTGACGCGCTCGGCAACGCGAGGCGCCTGACGGCGTTCAGCGCTCATCCCACACCCTGCCGCCGTCCCGCCCCACCAAGGGCGGGGCGGGGCGGCCAGCCCCCATGGCTGTCCGCTGCGCCGCTGGCCCGGCGGCGCCTCGATGCGGAGGGGCGGCACGCGCCGCCTCCGGCATGCAGCGGGATCATCCCGGCGGCCAGCGCATCGGGCGTCCGCCCAACAGGTGGAGGTGCAGATGCCATACCGACTGCCCCGCGCCGGCGCCGCAGTTGAGGACCAGGCGGTAGCCGGAGGACACGAGCTGGTGTTGGCGGGCCAACCGGTTGGCGAACTGCACGGCGCGCCCCATGAGGGTCGTGTGGGCGTCGGTCAGATCCGCGAGCGATGGCAGGTGCTCGGTCGGGATGATCAAGAGGTGGGTGGGCGCCTGGGGGTTGATGTCCTTGAAGGCCAACAGGCCGTCTTCCTCCGCGACAATCGCCGCCGGCAGCTGCCGCGCGGCGATCCGGCAGAAGAGGCAGTCGGACGGGCTCATCCCCCCACCCGCCGCGGCTGCGCCGTCGGCGCAGCCCTGTGCGGCCGCTTGATGTCCCCTCCTTCCCCCACACCAGCCGTTCCTCTCCGGGAAACGCCTGTCAGGTGGAACGGCTGGGCGGCGGGTGGGGGGATCATCGGTTCAGGGCGAGGCGGGTGTCGCGTCGGATGTGGGCGCGGCCTTTGCCGCCTCGGCGGAGGCTTTCTCGCGCTCGGTATCCCAGCACCGCCGCTTGCAAAAATACCGGCCGTTCCGATAATACCACTGCTTGCGCGTCAGCCGCTTGCCGCACGAGGCGCAGGTCGGTGCGCGCGTCGCGATACTCATGGGCACCTCACCTCATCGTATGGGGCAGATCCCCTAAGGGACACCGCCTGCACTCAGGCCTGCGCCGATGACAGAACCGCTTGCCGACCGCCACGAGCAGGGCATGATACTCGTTGTACGTGGCCGGCGGCGGGCCCTCCTGCATGACCAGCTGCTGCGCGTCATCATAGGTCGCGCGCGCCGACACGAGCCGGTGCCGCCTGAACACCCGCGCCGTGTAGGCGTCCACGACGAACACGGGCTTTCGGCCGGCGTAGAGCAACATGGAATCGGCCGTCTCCGGCCCGATCCCGTTGAGCGCCAGGAGCTCCTGCCGCAGCCTCGGCCACGGCGTGCGAAACATCCGCGCGGGGCGCCCCCCGTAGCGCGCGAGATACCAGCGGGCGAAGCCGGCCAGCCGCCCCGCCTTCTGCCGGAAATACCCCGCCGGCCGGATCGCCTGGGCCAGCGTGCGCCTCGATGCCGCTGCGATTCGCCGCGGCTGGAGCAGTCGGGTCCGCTTCAACCGCGCGATGGCCTGCTCGACATTGCGCCAGTTCGTCGCCTGCGTGAGAATGGCGCCGACCATCATTTCAAATGCGCTGTCGGCTGGCCACCACCCTTGCGGCCCGAACGCGCCCAGCAGGCGCCGGTAGATCACCCGAAGCGTGGCTGATGCGTCGTGCATCCCCCTCAGCGGCGTTTCGCCACGAACTGGTCGCGGTGTGGGACGGCGTACGGACCCGGGCGGCGCTTTAGAACACGCGCCACGCGACCCAGTGCCAGGCGAGGGCGATCGAGAGTCCGATCGCGAGCCCGAGCATCAGGTCGGGCAGGCGGGGATTGAAGAACCCAAACACCACATCCTCCGACGGTTGACACGGCTCCACGAGAGGCCTTAGTCTAGCCGATTCTCCGTCGGTGATCAAGAAAAAAAGCGGCTGCCCCGCGGGCACGCGGGACAGCCGCAATCCGTCTCGGATCCCCTGGCTTACTTCGTGGAGACGACCTTTAGCCCCATCACCACGGCGAGGATCACGAGAATTCCCTTGTAGGCGTCCAGGGGAAAGTGTAGGCCGATCAAGGCACCCAGCACGATCCCTGTCAGGACGTCGTGCTTGAACAGTTTCTCAAGCTTCATTCTCGTTCTCACCTCCTTCTTCTAGACGTTTGTCTAGAGGAGAGGAGCCGGTTTCTTCCAGCGGCCGGACACACTCTCAAGTGGTACTATACCACATTTGTCCCCATGAATCAAGAGACACGATTTCTGCATAACCTATTTATTTTATTGAAGTTACTAGATTAAAGTGCCGACAGATGGTGGGAGAGACGGTCTAAATACACAGACAAACGTCTCTTAGTTTGCGGGGTCAAATCGAGGAAGGTCACCCCGATATCAAATTGCTCGCTGTCCGGGATGTTCCGGAACCACACGGCGCGACCCCTGGCGGTGATGGGCTCTTCCCCGGGCTCGCAGACGACCTCAACGGTGAACTCCGTGGACACCGGCACGACGGTGGCGCTCAGACAGCGCAGACCCTCAACGCTGAGGTCTTTGGTGAGGGTCTCCACCACCTGGGCGCTCGCCGGTTTGTACAGCCGAACTGGCCGGTAGGCCCGAATCCGCTGGTGCTGGCGCCGCTCGTCCATCACCCCTTTAGGCTAGCACGCGACCCCGCCCCTGTCAACGTCACCAAAAGGTGTCAGACACCTTTCCCGCTTTGAAAGGTGTCTGACACCTTTTCCCAGCTTGCGTCGTCAGAGCCCGTGCGTTACAATACCCCCAGAGCACGACGGAGACGCATGTACCTCGAGTTCCTCGGCCTGCGCGAGAAGCCGTTTTCCATCACGGCCGATCCGTCCTTCCTCTACCTCTCCCGCAAGCATCGCGAAGCCCTCTCGCACATGGTCTATGGCATCCGCGAACGCAAGGGCTTTGTGGAAATCACCGGCGAAGTCGGCACCGGCAAGACCACCCTGTGCAAAGCCTTGCTGCGCCATCTGGATCCCACGGTGAAGACCGCGCTCCTGTTGCAACCCCAGCTCTCTGAGCTGCAGCTGTTGCAGGCGGTGGTGCAGGATTTCGGCCTCCACCCGCTGAAAGGCGGCGGTCGGCTCGGCCTGTTCAACCAGCTCAATGCGTTCCTCCTCGAGCAGGCCGAGCGCGGCCATAACCTCGTCCTCATTCTGGATGAAGCGCAGAACCTCAGCCTGCGGCTGCTGGAGCAGATCCGGATGCTCTCGAACCTGGAGACCGACAAGAACAAGCTCATCCAGATCATCCTCGTCGGCCAGCCGCAGCTGCGCGAGAAGCTGGCGATGCCCGCGCTGGAGCAGCTGCGGCAGCGCATCGGCGTGCGGTATCACATGACCGCGCTGGACCAGGATGAGGTGCGCACCTACATCCACCATCGCCTGCGGGTGGCCGGGTCGGACGGCACGCTCGAATGGACGACGGACGGGATGGAGGAGGTCTCCCTCTGCTCCCGCGGCGTGCCGCGGCTGATCAACCTGATCTGCGACCGCTCGCTCTTGGCCTGCTACATCTTTCGGGTCAAGCGCGTGGATGCCGAGATCGTCCGGCGCAGCTACCAGGAGATGACTGGGCAAGTGCTCGTGTCGTAAGAGCGAACGAGGAGGACCGACCATGAGCCTCATTGAAGAAGCGCTGCGTCGCGTGAAGGATCCGCTGCTGGCTCCTCCATCGCCCGCACCGCCGCAGCAACAGCCGCCGGCTCCCCCGGCGCATTCGTGGACGCCCGAGGAGGCGCCGCCAGCGCGCTCGAACTCGCCCCTGAAGTCCCTCGTGTCTCCTCAGACCCCGACCTCGTTGGTGGCGGTGGGGGTGGCCGTCCTGGCGTTGACTGTGGTCCTGTTGACCGGCGGCGTGTTCTGGATCGGCGCGACCCTGCACAGCGGCGGCGCGCCCGCCCCGACGGCCGAGGCGCCTGACGTGGCGCCTGAAGCCGTTGTCGAAGAGCCGGCGGTGCTTGAGCCGCCGGCCGACGCCCCGCAACCAGCCAAGCCCCCCGCAGCCTCTGCACCTGCCCTGCCCCGGCTGCGTATCCAGGAGCCGACACCCCAGACATGGCCGAAGCTGCAGACGTCCCCGATCGTCTTCACGCCGAACCCCCTGGGGCGTCTGCGGCGGAAGGCGCCACCCCAGCCGCTGGTGCTGAATGGGGTCGTGGAAGGCCTGGGGGATCCCTACGCGGTGATCAACGGCTCGATCGTGGGACTGGGCGAGCGGGTGGGCGAGCTGACGCTGCAGGCCATCACCAACGGCACCGTGACGCTGCGCAGCGATGACGGCGAGGACACCGTGCTGCGCGTCTCCAGCCGCTGAGCGCGGATCGCACGCGTTACGCGATCAGCTTATAGACGACGTCGTGCTTGCGGCAGCGGCTGGGCACCTTCAGCCCGACGGCCGCGCCGGCGGCGGCTTCCTGCACCGGGGCATGGTCAATCTGCATCGAGCTGACCACGTCCTGGAAATCCGTCGTGTGGCCCTTGACGTAGATCGTCTCCCCGACCTTCAGCGGCGCGCTCAACTCCACCACCGCCACCGACGGATGGACGAAAAACGCCGTCACGCGCCCGATCGCTTCCATACGTGGCTCGGCCATCTCGCCCTCCTCAGTTACGCGCTGACGTACTGCGCCAAGACCCGACGCACGAGGCGCTCCGACACCGCCTCGCTGACCCCCGCATGGCCGATCCGGGTGAGGATCACCCAGCGGGGGGTGCCGCGGACGAACTTTTTGTCGTAGCGCAGCGCCCACTGCACGGCCCGGCGCGAGACCCCGCGGGCGCACACCGGCAATCCCGCCCGCGCGATCAACCGGATGACCCGCGCCCCTTCGGGCGGAGCGAGCCGTCCCAGCGCGACGCTGAGGGCTGTCGCCGCGCACATCCCGATGGCGATCGCCTCGCCATGCGTCAGGCGGCGAAACCCGGTGGCCGCCTCCAGCGCGTGCCCGAGCGTGTGCCCGAAATTGAGGTGGATGCGTCGGTCGCGGGTGTCCCGCTCATCCTGCGAGACGACTCGCGCCTTGATGGCGGCGGATCGCTCGACCATGACCCGTGCCGCGCGCGGCTCCACCCGCAGGCAGGCCTCCAGGTGCGTTTCGAGAAACACCCAGAGCGCGCGATCGGCGATGGCCGCGTACTTGAGCACCTCGGCGAATCCCGACCGCCGCTGGCGGAGGGGCAGGCTGCCCAGCAGGCGGAGGTTGCTGAAGACCAGGCGCGGCTGGTAGAACGCGCCGAGCAGGTTCTTGCCCTGGGGCAGATCGACGCCGACTTTGCCGCCGATCGCCGAGTCCACCTGGGCCAGCAGCGTGGTCGGCACCTGGACATACGGTAGGCCTCGACGATAGATCGCGGCCACAAACCCGGTCAGATCCCCCACGACCCCGCCGCCGAACGCGATGAGCGTGGGCAGGCGCAGCGGCGGGCGGCGCGCCAGCCGCTGGATGAGCCGCTGCGCCATCGCGAGCGATTTCGACCTCTCCGCTTCCGGGACAGTGATCATCGACAGCCGCCATCCCGCCCGCGCGAGCGGCCGCAGCAGCGCGGCCCCGTACCGGTCCAGCAACGACCGGTGCGACACCACCCACCCTTCCGGCGGCAGCCGGGCCGCGGTGAGCCATCGCGGCAGCGCGTCGAACGAATCGGCCAGGACAACCGGGTAGGACCGCTCACCGAGGGACACCGTGATCGGATTCATCCCCCCACCTGCAGGGAGCCTGCGATGGCCAGACGGGTCCTGCCGCTGCGCAGCCCCCGTCTGGCAAGCGCACCGCTTGCGGGCTGCGGGTGGCCAGGTACTCCGCGAGCCGCGAATTCGGATTTTGCGAGCCCTCGTCGTGAGCAGAGCGCAGCAAAATTCGCTGAGCGGCGCGCGGAGACCTGGCCAGGACCCGCAGCGAGCGGAACGTCTGCCCCGCGAACAAGGCATGTCATGCCGTAGTCGGCTCCAGGAGATGGCGGGGAAAGGTGATCGGCTCGACGAGCAGCGCGCCGGTGTGGGCCGGCCCCTCGCCGATGAGACACCCGTGCTTGACCCGTCCAAACGTCACGGTCGTCGTGGCGCGCGCGGCCACGCCGTGCACCGCGCCGGTGTCCCCATCCAGGCCGGAGGGCAGATCGACGGCGAGGATCGGCTTGCCGGACTGATTCATCAGCGTGATGAGCGAGGCGGTCGGTTCGCGCACCGGCCCGCGCAGCCCCAGCCCGAGCAACGCATCCACCAGCAGGTCCGCCTCCGCCATTGCCCGACCGACCTGCTGAGGGATTCCGGCACCCCCAGGCTCCCACTCGATGAAGGGCAGCCCCAGCCGTTGCAGGATCACGGCGAAGATCGCCGGCTCTCCGCGCAGCGCCGTCCGCCGACAGGCCAGCACGAGGTGCAGGCGCACCCGGTGGTTCAGCAGGTGCCGGGCCGCCGCCAACCCATCCCCTCCATTGAACCCTGAGCCGCAGCAGAGGAGGAGGGCCGCGTCGGGACGCGAGATCATCCCCAGGGCGGCAGTGGCCACGGCCAGCCCGGCGTGGTCCATGAGCAACAGGCGTGGAATGCCAAGCCGGTCGACCGCCGTCGCATCGATCTGCTGCATCTGCGCGACGGACACCGCCGACTGCGGCTCCCGTACCCGGGTTCCGGAGCGAGAGGGAGGCACCGTGAGGTTAAGGGGAGGCAGGCGGTGGCGTGGCAGCCGTGGTTGGCGTGGCGGCCTCTTCCTTTTCCTTCGCCGCCGCCTTCCGGATCTTCATCCGCGTCTGCTTGATCTTGGGCAGGCCGAACACGGAGTGCTGCTGGCTCCATTGGCCCTGCGTCATGAGATGACGAACCCGCTCGTGACGCTTCAGGACGTTGCGGAGCGCTCCGGCCGCATGAGGATCTGATCGAAGGGACGAGTGCACGGACATGGAGGCCTCACAGGCTTTTGACAAAACAGTCGGCGTACCGCGTCTTCAGGCTGACGGATTTCTCCCGCGCATTGCCCTGCGAAGGAAACGGCCCGACGTAGACGATCGTGCGTCCATTGCGCATGACGAGAAATGCCCGCTCGCCCTGCGCCTGCAGACGATCCAGCTCGCGCTTCGCCAGCTGGGGCCGGCTGTAGGTGACCACCTGCACGGCATAGCGGCCGGCCGTGGGCTGCGCCACCGGCGCAGGCCGAGGCGCGGATACGGGCTCGCCGGTCGCCCTCGCCGGCTCGACGGCGGTCGTCGTCCCGGCGGCCGGTGCGGGCGCCTCCTCGGCGAGCCGGCTGCGCGGTTTCACTTTGGTCGGCGCCGACGCCGGCGCGGGGCTCGACTTCGGTTTCGCCTTGGCGGCGGCCTCGTCGGCCGGCTGCTCGCGCGCCAAGAGCATCCGTTCGGCGCGCACCAGCCGCTTGCCCCGTTCGACCCCGCCCGCGAAGATCACGGTGACCCCCATGAGGGCGCCCATCAGGCCAAGCATGAGCTGATCATACCGGACCTGAATGACCATCCGCCCCACCGGGGTGCGGCGCATGCGCGGGGCCGGCTGCTGCCCGAGCTCAAACAGTTCCAGCTGGCCCTCGGGCGATCGTGTTGCCATCAAAGCAGATATTCTACGTGAAGCAACGCCGCTCGTCAACAGGCTGGGGGGCAGGCGCCCTTTTTGAAGCGAGGCTCGGTGCCGACCCTCAAGCGCTCGATGTTGCTCCGATGCCGGAGGATCACCAGGAACGCCAGGCCGATCCCGAACAGGAGCTCGGGGGGGCTGCGCCGCATCACGACCTGCGCGATGGGCAGCGCCGCCATCGCGGCGATCGACGCCACCGAGACATAGCGCCAGCGCGCGAAGCACGCGAGCCAGATGGCCGCGCACACGGCCGCCAGGGACGGCAGCGCTCCGACCAGGACGCCGATCGTCGTCGCGACCCCTTTGCCTCCCTGGAAGTTCAAGAAGAGGGGAAAGCAGTGGCCCACGACCGCCATCACCCCGCAATCAAAGCGGGCTTCCGGGGTCACCGAGGGGATGAGCCAGCTCGCCAGCACCCGCACGGCGATCAGCCCCTTGGCGACATCGATCAGGAAGACCGCGAGCCCGGCCGCACGCCCGGCCACGCGCGTCACATTGGTGGCGCCGACGTTGCCGCTGCCCACCGTCCGCACATCGACGTGCTTGAGCCACTTGACCGCGAGGTAGGCGGTCGGCAGCGAGCCGAGGAGGTACGACGCTGCCAGCGCCACGACCAACCCGCCCATCGCCCCGTCCGCCTTACCCCAGCGTCCGGATCCCCATCCGGACGTAACTCACGGCGGAGACCACGGTCAGGATCGCCGCAAGGAAGAGGAGCGACGGCGTGATCGGCAACCCCAGCAGGACCGACGTGATGACCAGCATCTGGGCGGCCGTCGTGCATTTCCCGACCCAACTCGGCTGGACGGTCCATCGGCCCTTGATGGTAAACAGCACGATGGCGCCGGCGACCAGGAGCACGTCGCGGGAGATGACGATGAGGTTGAACCACGCCGGGATGCGCATCCCGGGAGGCAGCCCCTGGATCATGGAGCAGCTGATCAGGGTGCTGAGGATGAGCGCCTTGTCGGCGATGGGATCGAGCAGCGTGCCCAGCTCGCTCTGCTGATTCGTCAGACGGGCCAGGAACCCGTCGGCGGCATCCGAGGCGATGCCGATGACGAACAATCCCAACGCGAGGAACCGGAGGGCATCCCGGTCCGGATGGTAGTACACGAGCGACGCGACGATCCCCGGCACCAATAAGATCCGGAAGATCGAAATCTTATTGGCCAGGTTCATCCCACTCCCTGCCGCGGGCCCCGCCGTAGGTGGGGCCCGTGTGCGGACTCAAAATCTTTCATCCCCCAAGCACACCAGCCGTTCCGTCCTACAGAGCGAGCCCTTCGGGATCGGAACGGCTGAGCGGCAGGTAGATGGGATCATCCCGCGGCCTGCCCCCCACTGTCCTCCGGTCCGCCTCCGGCGGACCGGCACTCGTTATCCGCCTGTCGAGCCCCCGCCTTCGGCTGAGGCAGACAGGTGGAGGGGGCGCGCGATCGACTTACTCTTTGTACCGGAGTTCCACGCCGTGGTTCGGGCAGTACTTGATGTCCTCGCCGTAGAGCTCGCCGCCCACCGGGCAGAACTTCGTCCGGGCCGTGGCCGGGGGGATCGCCTGCTGCTGGGCTCGCTGCTCCGACTCCTCGAGGGCGTGCCCGATGGCCGCTCCGCTCAGCGCCCCCAGCCCCGCGCCAATCGCCGTCCCGGCCCCCGCATGGTCGCTCTGGTTGCCCACGATGGCGCCTGTGCCGGCGCCGATGAGCCCGCCAAGCACCGCGCCTTGCGTCGTCTTCGACTGGGCGGCCGTGCCCATCGACTCACATCCCGCCAGGCCCGCGGCGAGCACCGCAAGGATCACCGCTGACGTCCTCTGCATCATGCGCCTCCTTGTTGTCAGGTGTCAGACACTTTTCCCGCTTTGAAAGGTGTCTGACACCTGTTTACTGTAGCACGAAGCCCTGCTTACCGCAATACCCGCCAGCGGGTGATCGGCCAGAAGATGCACATGGCCCGCCCGATCACGAGCCGCTTGGGCACGAACCCCCAGAACCGGCTGTCATGCGAGGAGCGGGCGTTGTCCCCCAGGACGAAGTAGGCATCCGCCGGCACCCGGAACGGCTCACGCTCTTTCGCATACGGCCCCTCGCCATACGGCTGGTCGCTGTGGAAGGCGCCCGAGCCGTCCAGCGGCGCGTCGTTGACGTACACCTGGCCGTCGCGCAATTCCACGGTGTCGCCGCCCACCGCCGCGAGGCGCTTGATGAACGGCCGCTTCGGGTCGTCCGGATACCGGAAGACGAGGATCTCGCCGGGGTGCGGCTCGCGGAAGCGGTAGAGGAACTTGTTGACGAGGATCCGATCGCCTTCGATCAGGGTCGGCCGCATCGAGCCGGAGGGGATCTTGAACGGCGCCATGATGAACGTGCGGATCACCAGCGCCAGGGCGACCGCCCACAGCAACGACTCGAGATTCTCCCGCCAGGCCGAGGCCTGCGGTTTCTTGGCGGAGGCGCGGCGGAGGCGGCGCGCCATCTACAGTTTTAAGACCGCGAGGAAGGCTTCCTGCGGGATCTCGACGTTGCCGAATTGTTTCATGCGCTTTTTCCCTTCCGCCTGGCGTTCCCACAGCTTCCGCTTGCGGGTGATGTCGCCGCCGTAACACTTGCCCGTCACATGCTTGGCCAGCGGCCGGATGCTCTCCCGCGCGATCACATGGCTGCCGACCGCCGCCTGGATCACGACCTCGAAGAGCTGCCGGGGGATGAGCGCCTTGAGCCGCTCCGCGAGCGCCTTGCCCTTCTCGTGCGCCTGCTCCTTGGGCACGATCAGCGAGAGCGGCTCGCAGATCCGCCCGTTGAGGAGGATGTCGAGCCGCACGAGCTGTGCGGGCCGGTAGGCGATCACCTCGTAGTCGAAGGAGCCGTACCCGCGGGTCAGCGATTTCAACCGATCATAGAAGTCCACGAGGATTTCCGCAAGCGGCATTTCATAGGAGAGCTTCACCCGCGTCTCGCTCAGGTACTCGGTGGACCGGTAGGACCCCCGCTTCTGCGTCACCAGGTCCATGAGCGCGCCCATCGCCTCCGCCGGGCACAGGATCACCGCCCGCACGTAGGGCTCGGCGATCGCCTGGATCACCCCGGGCGATGGCAGGTCCGTCGGGCGGTGGACCTCGATCCGCTTCCCGCCGTGGATCGTCACCTGGAAGACGACGCTCGGCGTCGTCAGCACGAGCGACACCCCGTACTCGCGCTCCAGCCGCTCCTGGACGATCTCCATGTGCAGCAGCCCCAGGAAGCCGCAGCGGAACCCCTGGCCGAGCGCGTCCGACTGCTCGGGCTCGAACTGGAACGCCGCGTCGGTCAGCGCGAACTTCTCCATCGCCGCCCGCAGCGTCGTCAGCTCCTGGGCGCTCGCCGGATAGATGCCGGCAAACACCATGGGCTTCAGCCGCCGGAACCCCGGCAGGGGGCGCTCCGCCGGGCGCGCCGCCTCGGTCACGGTATCGCCGGCGACCACATCATGGGGATGGCGGATGCTCGCGGTGAAATAGCCGACTTCGCCGGCCGCCAGCTCCTGCACGCGCTGCGGCTGCGGGGTCAACACCCCGAGCTCCTGCACCTCGAAGGTCTTCTGGGTGCCGAGCAAGCGCACGCGCATGCCGGCGCGCAGGGTGCCGTTGACGAGCCGGATGAAGACCATGACCCCTTTGTACGCATCGTAGCTCGAATCGAAGATCAGGCACGACAGCGCAGCCGCCGGGTCGCCGGCGGGCGGCGGGACCTCGAGCACGATCCGCTCCAGCAGCTCCGGCACGCCCCGCCCTTCCTTGGCGCTGGCCTGGGTGATGCGCGCCTCGTCGTTCTGGAGCAGGACCCGCAGCTCCGCCGCCACGCGCTCCGGCTGGGCATTGGGCAGGTCGATCTTGTTGATGACCGGCAGGATCGTCAGCTGGCGCTCGCGGGCGAGCGCGTAGTTGGCGACCGTCTGGGCCTCGACCCCCTGGGCGGCGTCCACGACGAGGACCGTCCCCTCGCACGCCTGCAGGCTCTTGGTGACCTCAAAGGAGAAATCGACGTGGCCGGGGGTGTCGATCAGGTTGAGGATGTAGCGCTGGCCGTTGCGGGCCTGGTACTGGAGCCTGACCGCCGAGGCCTTGATTGTAATGCCCCGCTCGCGCTCCAGCTCCATGTCATCGAGGAGCTGCTCGCGGAACCGCCGCGGATCCACGGCGCCGGTCGCCTGCAGCAGGCGGTCGGCGAGCGTGGACTTGCCGTGGTCGATGTGGGCGACGATGCAGAAGTTCCGGATCGACTCCAACCCCATGCGGCCTCAGCGACCCTCGGCCAGCCTCACCCCCAGCCGCAGCAACCGCGGCAGGCGGCTGCGGCGCGGGGTCTCAGCGTAGATGCGCACGATGGGCTCGGTGCCCGAGCGGCGAAACAGCAGCCAGCTGTCATCCCGGCCGATGAGCTTCACGCCGTCCATCGTGTTGACGCGCGCGACCGCCACGCCGGCCAGGTCCTGCGGAGGGGCCTCGGCCAGCCGCCGGAAGAGCCCATCGACCTGCGCCATCCTCAACTGCAGGTCGCGCCGGCCGTACCAGAAGCGCCCGAACCGGCGCTCCAGATCGCCCACCAGCGCCGACAGCGAGCGGCCGCTCGCCGCGATCGCTTCCAGCACGAGCAAGCCGTTGAAGATGCCGTCCCGCTCCGGCAGGTAGCCCGCCACGCCGATGCCGCCGGACTCCTCCCCGCCGATGACGACGTCCTGCTCGAGCATGAGCTTGGCGATGTGCTTGAACCCGACCGGCACTTCGATCAGCCGCAGCCCCAGCGCCTGCGTGAGCCGGTTGATCAGCATGGTGTTGGACACGGTTTTCACGACCGCCCCGGTCTGCCGCCGGACCGTCACCAGGTGCATGAGGAGCACGCAGAGCACTTGGCCGGGGTTCAGCCACGCGCCGCCGGGGCCGATGATCCCGAGCCGGTCCGCATCACCGTCGGTCGCGATGCCAAGGTCCGCGCGCGCGCGCCGCACCGTCGTCATGAGCTCGGCCAGGTTCGCGGCGATCGGCTCCGGGGCGCGGCCACCGAACCGCGGGTCCGGCTCGCCGTGGAGCGTGTCGATCCGGCAGCGGCCGCCGGCCACCACGCGCTCGATGAGCCGGCCGCCGGCGCCGAACATCGAATCGACGACGACGCGAAACCGCCGGCGGCGGATCGAGGCCAGATCCAGGCTCGAACGGATGCCCGCCAGAAACGGCGGGAGGAAATCGGCGGGGCGGACGCGCCGCGCCGCCGTGGCCTCCTCAAACGCGAGGCGCTTGACCGGCGCACGGCCCAGGCGGCGCTCGATGGACGCGACGGTCTCCGTCGTGGCCGAGCCGCCGAAGGCCTCTTTGACTTTGATCCCGTTGTAGACCGCCGGGTTGTGGCTGGCCGTGACCATCACGCCGGCCGGCAGCCGCTTGGCGACGACGTAGCGGCTGACCGCGCAGGTGGGGACCACGCCGGCGCTGAGGACAACGCGCAGGCCGTTGCCCGCCAGCACTTCGGCCACCGTCCGCGCGAAGGTGTCGGAGAGAAACCGGGAATCCCACCCGATCGCCACCGGGCCGCGCCGTCCGCCACGCGCCTTGAGATGGTCCGCCATCGCCTGCGCCACGATCCGGACGTTGGCCGTGGTGAAGTCGTCGGCCATGACGCCGCGCCAGCCCTCGGTGCCGAATGCGATCGCGCTCGCCATCATGGCGCCCGGAGGGATTGGATGGCGGCCTGGCAGGAGGAGGCCCGAAAGACGTACGTGCCGGCGACCATCACGTTGGCCCCGGCCTGCCGACACAGGCGGCCGGTCTCGGCGTTGATGCCGCCGTCCACCGCCAGATCCCCGGCGAACCATTCGCGGATCCGCCGCACCTTCGGCACGACCTCCGGCATGAACGCCTGCCCGCCGAACCCGGGCTCGACCGTCATCACCAGGACGAGGTCGACCGCGTCCGCAAACGGCTTCAGCGCATCCGCCGTCGTTCGCGGCCGCACCGACAGCCCGGCCTTGGCGCCGGCCTTCCGGATCGCGCCCAGGGTCTCCCGGAGCATCGCCTCGTTCCGGAGCCCTTCGGCTTCCACGTGGACGGTCAGCGCGTAGGCCCCGGCCGACACAAACGGCGCGAGGAACTGCTGCGGCTGATCCACCATGAGGTGGACGTCGAGCGGCAACCGGCTCACCCGCTTGATGGCGTCCACGATGATCGGGCCGATGGTCAGGTTGGGCACGAAGTGGCCGTCCATGACATCGACGTGCAGCCAGTCCGCGCCGCCGTCCTCGACCTTGCGGATCTCGTCGGCGAGGCGGCTGAAATCGCAGGCGAGCAGGCTCGGCGCCACCAGCACGCGGGGGTTCATCGGTCAAATTTGAACCGGCGAAGTGCCTGGCACTTTTTACTCATGGGAGGCGGAAGAGATCAACGAGGCGCGAGGCTTCGGGCTCGTCGATCGGGCCGACGACGGCTAGGTGCAGTTTCGGCGTGGCGAAGAGCCGCCGCGCCACGCGCCGGATGTCCTGCTCCGTGACCCTGGCGAGGTACTTCAGCAGGTGGTCCGGGCGCGCCACGCGGCCGACCGTCACCGCCTGCTCGCCCATCCAGAGCATGTGGTCCATCGTATCCTCCAGGCCCATTTGCAATTGCCCCGCATAGTAGTCCTTGGCGCGCCGCAGCTCCGCCCGCGAGATGGGCGTGCGCGCAAGCCGCCCCAGCTCCGTCACAATGGTCTGGAGCGTCGAGGCCAGCTTGGCGGTCTCGCACCCGGCGTGGATCACAAACGCCCCCGTGTCCTCGAACCGCTTGATCTGCGTGCCGATCTCGTACACGAGCCCGCGCTTCTCCCGCACCTCGCGGAACAGCCGGGACGACATGTTGGCGCCCAGCAGCACGTGCGCCAGCTCCAACGCGAACCGGTCCGGATGGGTCCGGGGGATCGCATACATGCCCAGGCATAGGTGCGTCTGCTCCGTCGGCTTGCGCCACACGCGCACCTGCGGGCCGCGCCGGGGTCGGGGCGCCCGCAGGAACCGGCTCGTCGGCACCGGCCGCATCCCGCCGAAGGCCCGCCGGATGGCGCGGCTCGCCAGCTCAGGCTCCACCGCGCCGGCGACCGCCACGAGGAGGTTGCGCGGCTGGTACATCCGCCGCCAGTACCGCACGACGTCCTCACGCGCGATCCGCCGCACCGTCTCGCTGGTGCCGGAGAGGAGCATCCCCAGCGGGTGATCCGGCCAGAGGAGCTGGCTGAACAGGTCGTGGACGTACTGGCCCGGCGTGTCATCATACATCCGGATCTCTTCGAGGACGACCTCCCGCTCCTTCTCGACGTCCTGAGGCGCCAGGCGGGGACGGCGGATCATGTCGGCGAGCACCTCGACGGTGCGCCGGAAGTGCCGCGCCGGCACCTTGGCCAGGTAGCAGGTGAACTCCTCCGCGGTGAACCCGTTGAGCGAGCCGCCCACCCCCTCGATCTGCTGCTTGAGCTGCTCGCAGGAGCGCCGCCGCGTCCCTTTAAAGAGGAGGTGCTCCAAAAAATGCGAGATGCCGGATGACGCCGGCGCCTCGTACCGTCCGCCGGCGCGCACCCAGGCGCCCACCGTGACGGATTGCGCCTGCGGCATCGGCCGCTGCACGAGCCCCGCCCCGTTGGGCAAGGTCGCGATCAGATACGGTGAGCCGTCACGTCGTCTGGCGCGTCGCATCGAGGTAGTGCTGCAAGATGAGCTGCGCCGCGATCTGATCGATGGCCGCTTTCCGCGTGCGGCGCGACGCCCTCGTGTGCTGGAGCATCCGCTGGCCCTGAACCGTCGTGAGCCGCTCATCCACGAGCACGAGCGGCACCGGCACCCGTCGGCGAAGCAGGTCGGCAAACGCCGTCACCTTCTGCGCCTGGATGCCGCGCTCGCCGCGCAGCGTGAGCGGCAGGCCGACCACGATCCGCGCCACGCCGTGCGCCGCCACCAAGGCCCCCACCGCGTCGGCATCCGCCGCCGCGGCCGTGCGCGTCAGGACCGTCAGCCGCTGCGCGGTCAGGCCGAGCGGATCGCTCATCGCCACGCCGATGCGCCGGTCGCCCACGTCCAGCCCCAGGACCCGCATCAGCCGACAAACCGTTTCACAACGCCCTCTCTATACTGAGGCGGGTCTTGGCCAGGTCTCCGCTCGCCGCTCAGCGAATGTTGCTGCGCTGCGCACCATCTGACGGCTCGCAACATTCGAATTCGCGGCTCGCGGAGCGCCTGGCCACCCGCCTCCACGAGCGCGCGCGAACCCATCTCTCATAATACTAGCGGTAGCGCGACAGGCGCGGATCGGCCGCCAGTCGCGCGACGAGATCCCGCACCGCCTGGGCGGTGTCCGGCCGGCAGATGAGCGTCGCGGACGGCGTATGGACGATCACGAGATCGCGCACCCCGACGGCGGCCACGAGGTGGTTGGTGTGATCGACCACCGTCACGTTGCGGCTGTCGATCATCACCGTCCGGAACGAGGCCTGACCCAACCGCGCCCACGTGTCCCAGCTGCCCAGATCCGCCCAGGCGAATCGGCCTTCCACCACGACCCCGCCCTCGAGATGATCCATCACGCCGTGGTCGAATGACACCGCCGCCAGCGCGCGATAGGCCCGCCGGGCCTGTGAGGAGAGCAGCTTCCCGTACGCGCGTCGGAGCCGCCCACCCAGCGGCACGAGCCGCCGGGTATGCTCCGGCAGCCATTCCGTCAGGCAGGACAGAAACATCTCCGCCGATCCGACAAACGTCCCGCTGTTCCAGAAGGTGCCCCGCTGCGCAAGCAGGCGCCTCGCCATCGCCGGGGACGGCTTCTCCACGAAGCGCGACAGTCGGTACACGCGCGCCGCGCCAAAGCCGGGCAGGCGCTGGCCGGTCAGGAGGTAGCCGAGGCCCGGATGCGGATGGGTGGGGCGGATGCCGATCGTCACGATGGTGTCCTCGCGTTGCGCGGCGCGGATGGCGGCGCGCAGGGCCTGTTGGAACGCCGCGTCATCGCCGACCCAGTGATCCGCCGGCACGACGACCATCAAGGCCTTGGGGTCGCGCACCGCCAGCGCGATGGCCGCCACGGTGATGCAGGCGGCCGTGTTCCTGATCGTGGGCTCGACGAGCATCGATCGGCGCAGCGCCGGCGGCAGCACCCGCCGCACCGGTTTGGCCTGCTCCTTCGTCGTGACAATGAGCCATTTCGCCCCGGGCCATGCGGGCCGCAATCGCTGAATCGTCGCCGCCAGCAGGCTGCGCCGGCCGTCCGGCGCCAGGCAGACCTTCGGCGTGCTGGCGCGCACCAGCGGCCAGAGCCGCTCGCCGCGGCCCCCGGCCATCACGACAAACGTCACCGAAGCGCCTGCCATCAGAGCCCCTTCCTGAGGCGCGCGACGAACCCTGCGGCCGCCCGCACCGCATGCGGCGCGCGGCGCGCCGTGGCGATCACCTGGACCAGGGCGCTGCCGACGATCACGCCGTCCGCCAGACGCGCCACGCGCGCGGCCTGCGCCGGCGTGGAGATGCCGAAGCCCACGCAGATCGGCTTCGTCGTCACGACACGCAGCTGCCGGATGCCGTGCACCAGCGTCGGGGGAAGCCGCCGCCGCGCGCCGGTGGTCCCGGTCACCGAGACATAATAGATGAAGCCCTGCGAGGCGCGCGCGATGAGCCGCAGCCGATCCGGCGGGCTGGTCGGCGCGGCCAAGAACACGGTCGCCACGCCGGATGAGGCGGCCGCCGCCCGCAGCTCCGCCGCGGCCTCCACGGGCACATCCGGCGCGATGACGCCGCTGATGCCGCTTGCCGCAGCCGCCCGGAAGAAGGCCGAAAGCCCGCCTCCCCGCCGGCTGCCGCCAAACTGCAGCATCGGGTTCACGTAGGTCAGGCACAAGACCGGCACGCGCAACCGCGCGCGCACGGACGCGATGGCCGCCAGGATCGTGGGCGGCGTGGTCCCCCGCGCCAGCGCCTGGGCCGAGGCGCGTTGGATCGTGGGGCCGTCGGCCAGCGGATCCGAGAACGGAATCCCCACCTCGATGGCGTCCGCGCCGGCCTCCTGCAAGGCCACCAGCAGCGGGCCGGTCAGCGACGGCTGCGGAAATCCGCCCACGAGGAACGGGATGAGCGCCTTGCGCCGGGCGCGCCGCAGCGCGTCAAACGCGCGCGTGAGCCGATCCATCCTGCGAGAAGAGCCGCGCGGCGATCGTCTGCATGTCCTTGTCGCCCCGGCCGGAGAGGCCCACGATGACCAGCCTGCCCCGCGGAAGGCGCGGCGCGCGCTGCTGCAGCCACGCAATGGCGTGCGCCGGCTCCAGCGCCGGGATGATCCCCTCGGTGCGGGCCAACAGCGACGCGCCCTGCAACGCCGCCGCGTCGGTGACCGCGACATACCGCGCGCGCCGGATCTGTTGGTAGTAGGCGTGCTCCGGCCCCACGCCGGGGTAATCCAACCCGGCGGAGATCGACTCCGTCGTGAGCACCTGGCCGAAGCGGTCCTGCAACAGTAGGCTCTTGGCGCCGTGCAGCACGCCGGGCCGGCCTTTCATGAGGGTCGCCGCGTGGCGGCCCGGCGCCAGCGACGTGCCGCCCGCCTCGACGCCGAGGAACGCCACGCGCCGATCACGCCGGAAGGGATGGAACAACCCAATGGCATTGGACCCGCCGCCGACGCAGGCCAGGAGCAGATCCGGCAGCCGGCCTTCGGCCTCGAGAATCTGCCGCCGGGCCTCCTCGCCGATGACCGCCTGAAAATCCCGCACGAGCATCGGGTAGGGGTGCGGGCCGACGACCGAGCCGATGCAGTAGTGGGTCGTCTCCACCGTCGTGACCCAGTTGCGGATCGCCTCGCTCGTCGCGTCCTTCAGCGTCTTGGTGCCGGAGGCCACCGGCGTCACCCGCGCGCCTAAGAGCTGCATCCGCACGACGTTGAGCGCCTGGCGCCGCATGTCCTCCTCGCCCATGAAGACCTCGCACGAGAGGCCGAACAGCGCCGCGACGGTCGCGGTGGCCACCCCGTGCTGCCCCGCGCCGGTCTCCGCGATGAGCCGCCGCTTGCCCATCCGCACCGCCAACAGCCCTTGGCCGAGCGTGTTGTTGATCTTGTGCGCGCCGGTATGGAGCAGATCCTCGCGCTTGAGGTAGATCCGCAGCCCGCCCAGGGCGTCGCCGAGGCGCGCGGCGCGGGAGAGGGGCGTGGACCGCCCGGCGTACTGGCGCAAGAGCCGGGCGAGCTCGCGGCGGAACCCGGGGTCGCGACGGGCCGTGGCATAGGCGCGCTCCAGCTCGCCGAGGGCGGCCATGACGGTCTCCGGGACGTACTGGCCCCCGAAGGGGCCGAAGTACCCGGCGGAATCAGGCAGGGTCTGTCGTCGGGGCATGGGAAAGTTTTATGGTAACCGAAATGGCGGGGGGTGTCAAAATCTGAAGAGGCGGACCCGGCGGCCGAGGCCGAGGCGGCGCGCCCGTCGGACCGCTTCCGCCCCCACGGCGACGTCGTGGATGGCCAGGCCCGTCGAGTCGAACACGGTCAGCTCGTCGGCCGAGCGGCGGCCGCGCGCGCGGCCGATCAGGACGTCGCCGAGCTCCGCGTGGATGTCCCGCGGGCGGAACTGCCCGCGCCGGACGGGCACGTTGAGCTCGCCGCCGTGGATGGCCTGCGTCCGCTCATCCACGACGACGGTGGCCTCGCGCACGATGCGCCAATCCAGCTCCTGCTTGCCGGGCGCATCGGCGCCGATCGCGTTGAGATGCGCGCCCGGGGCGACCCACGCGCGCTTGACGAGCGGGCGACGCGAGGGCGTGACCGTCACCAACAGGTCCGCCTCACGCGCACAGGCCTCAATGGTCGCGCACGGCTGGAAGGTGACCCGCGGCAGCTGCCGGCGCATCCGCCGGCAAAACCGCGCGGCCTCTGGCCACCGCAGCCCCCACACCTTGACGCGGGTCAGGCGGAAGACCGCGGCCAGCGCCATCAGCTGCGCATCCGCCTGCGCCCCGCAGCCGATGAGCCCGACGACGCGACTCTCCGGACGGGCCAGCGCCTGCGCCGCCACCGCGGCGGCTGCCGCGGTGCGCAGCTTGGTGATCCATACGCCATCCATCACCGCCAGGGGCACCCCGGTTGCCGGATCGTTGATGACGATGACCGCCATGACCGTCGGCAGGCCTTTGGCGCGGTTGCCAAGATGCACATTGACCCATTTCATCCCGCAGGCCGGCGGGCGGCGCAGGAAGGCGGGCATCGCGCGAAAGTCGTCGCCGCGTGGGAGGTTCAGGTAGAGCTTGGGCGGCATGAGCGCCTGGCCGCGCGCCATCGCCTCGAAGGCCTCGCGCACGACGCGGATCGCCGTGCGCATGTCGAGCACCCGCTCGATGTCCCGCTGCGTCAGCACCAGCGTCTCAGGGCTCATGCGCCGATGCGGAAGTGGATGACGTCGCCGTCCTTGACCACGTAGTCCTTCCCTTCCAGGCGCAGCAACCCCTGCGCACGGGCGGCGGCGTCGCTGCCGCAGCGCAGGAGGTCCTCCGCCGTGATGACTTCCGCGCGGATGAACTGCCGCTCGAAATCGGTGTGGATGGTGCCGGCGGCTTTGGGCGCGGTGGTGCCCTGCGGGACCGTCCACGCCTGGAGGATCTTCGAGGCGGTCGTGAAGAAGGTGACCAGGCGCAGCAGCGCGTAGCCCTGGCGGATGACCTGCGGCAGCGCCGAGTCCTCCGCCCCCAGCTCCCGCCGCATCGCCGCGCGATCGGACGGCTCAAGCTCGGCCAGCTCGGCTTCGAGCTTGGCGCAGACCACGACGAGCAAGGCGCCCTCGCGCGCCGCCAGCGCGCGCAGCGGCTCCACCAGCGCCGCCGCCTCGCCGGCCTGTTCCCCGACGTTGGCGACGTACAGGATCGGCTTGGCGCTCAAGAGGTCGACCCCGAACGCCCGGGGATGCGCGGCGGCCGCAAGCCCCAACGCCCGGATCGGCGTGCCGGCCGCCAGCGCGCCATGCCAGCGGTCCAGCTGCGCCATGAGCGCCGCGGCGGGCTTGTCGCCGCCCTTCGCCAGCTTGCGCTCCTTCTCCCGACGGCGCTCCACGAGCTCCAAGTCCTTGAGCAGCAGCTCGGTCGTGACGATCTCGACGTCGCGCAGCGGATCCAGCGCGCCGGCCGGATGAGCCACGTTGGGGTCCTCGAAGGCGCGCACCACGTGCAGCAGCGCGTCCACCCCGAAGAGATGGCTGAGGAACTGGTTGCCCAGCCCCTCCCCCTCGTACGCCCCCTTCACCAGGCCGGCGATGTCGATGAACTCGACGCTGGCCGGGATGACCCGCTCCGGCGACAGCCGCGACGCCAGCGCCGTCAGGCGCGGGTCGTCGACGGGGGCGACGCCCACATTGGGATCCACCGTGGTGAACGGATACGGGGCGATGGCCGCATGCCCGGCGGTCAGCGCGTTAAACAGGGAGGATTTGCCGGCGTTTGGCAGGCCGACAAGGCCGAGCTTCGTCATGCGGCAGCGGCGGGCGCAGCGGGGGGGACACTGCTATTTTTCGCATTGGGCTGACGGCTGTGAAAAATAGCAGTGTCCCCGACGATTATTTTCGCAAGAACCATAGACCAGACATAATGAGGAGCACGCCCAGCACCCGCGAGCCGTTCAGCGGCTCGCGCAGCAGCCACCAGCCCAACAGCGCGCTGATGAGCGGGTAGGCGCCGGCCACCGGGGTGACCTGCGAGACCACGCCGGATCTCAGCGCATGGTAGAACGCCCACTGCCCCACGAAGCTCGCCAGCAACCCCCCGCCGGCCAGCAGCAGATAGGAGGAGAGCGGCAGGGTCCGCAGCGCGGCCCACGGCGACGTGAAGAGGCTGACGAGCACGAGGCCGATCAGCACCCCCACGCTGCGGACGACCACCCCGACGGTGGGCGACACCGCGTTCCCCAGCCCGACCTTTTCGATCAAGGGCACTATCCCCCAGATGCCGGCGGTCAGCAGGGCCCAGAGAAACGCGGTCATGTCGAGTCTCCTCAGTGCTGACGAAACTGCTGCCAGAGGCGGCGGAACCGCGCCTCGTAGAGCACGTGGTACAGCGCTTGTTTCTCCGGAAACGCGCGCGCCACGGCCTCCCGCAGCGCCTGCTGCTGGATCTCGATGTCGATCAGCGGCACCTCGCCGCAGACGATCATCTCGCAGATCCGGTCCGCCTGCCGCTGCAGCGCCCTGACGGCCTCGTCTTCCTGACAGAGCGCGGTCAGCCGCGCGAGCAGCTCCTCCTGTACGGCGTCGCGGTTCGCCGGGGAGAGCGGAATCAGCTCGACGTCCTTCCGGTGCTTCAGCGCGTCCAGCACCGGCAGCGGGCTGACGCCGGCCGTGGCCACGATCGACGGGCCCCGATCGAACGCCTCCTGCACCGCCTCGGCCAAGCGGCTCGAGCAAAACTCCATCTTGCCCAGCTCGTCAAGGAAGAGGATGAGCGCGTGCCGCACGCCCCGCTGGATCACCGGGATGGCGACGTCCTCCAGCACCGAGACGTTCACGCGATAGGGCCCCACCCGCGGACCCTGCTCCATCCGCCGGTGCGCCAACAAGACCTGCCGGCCGTCCAGCGGGCTGAGCCAGAACCCCACGCGCTGTTCCTGCTCCCGGCATTCCTCCGTCACGAAGCCGTCAACGGGAAACGGGCGCAGGGCCTGGGCGAGCCCCTGGATGAGCGTCGTCTTGCCCGTCCCGGGGCGGCCGACGATCATGAGGTGCTTCATCCCACTACCTGCCAGTGTCCCGCCCCACCAAGGGCGGGGCGGGACGGCCAGCTCCCATAGGTATCCGCGGCGCCGCTGGCCCGGCGGCGCCTCGATGCGGAGGGGCGGCACGCGCCGCCTCCGGCAGGTGGTGGGGTCATCCCCGCCTAGCTGAGGGGCAGCCGCTCGCGTCTGCCCTGCTGGAAGTAGCCCAACGGCGGCAGGAGGGGCGCGAAGCCCTCGGGATACGGCAGGAAGAACGTCACCGTCTCGTAGAGGCCGATGCCGGTGCGCACCAGGCCTTTGAGGATGCCGATCCCCAGGCCCGTAAAAAATCCGGTTCCCACATCGTCCGGCGTGTACCGCTCGTGGATCGTCTCCGGGATCTCCAACCACCCGAACAGCGTGTTCGCCGCGCCCCGCCCCAACTTCGTGAATGCCGGCTGCAGGTGGTAGCGCCCGATGACCTGTTCGGTGGGATCCCCTGTGGGGGCCGTCCCGCCCGGCTCCTCGCCCCACCCCCCTGGCACGCTGATCCCCGTCGCCAGGATCCCGCTCAGGACCCACCGCGCCATCCCTCCTCGCATGTCAGGCCTCCTTGCGTTGGCGTCGCGTGCGTGGCGTGGCTCGCTGAGGCATGAGGCCAGCCGCGCGCAAACTGATAATCCCATCGGTGCCGATGATGACATGATCGAGCACCTCGATGCCGAGTATGGCGCCGGCCTCCGCCAGCCGGGCCGTCAAGACGAGATCGTGCTCCGATGGCTCCGGATCGCCGGAGGGATGGTTGTGGACGAGGATGACCGCGGCCGCCGACGCGGCGATCGCCTCGTGGAACACCTCGCGGGGATGGACGACGCTGGCGGAGAGGCTGCCGACGGCGATCGGGCTTTCGCGGATGAGCCGATGCCGGGCGTCTAGCAGGAGGGCGACCACGTGCTCCTTCTGCTTATCGAGGAGGTGCGGCCGGACCAGGGCCGCGACCGCGTCCGGCGTGTCGACGGGGGGGCGACGGCCGTTGTGACGGGAGGGCAGGCTCAAGCGCCTGGCCAGCTCTGTCGCCGCCTTAAGCTGCGCCGCTTTGGCCGGCCCGAAGCCGTGGACCGCCGCGAGCTGCTCCACGGAGGCCTGCGCGATGCCCTGAAGGGTGCCGAAGGCCGCCAGCAGCCGCCGCGCGCTGATGAGCACGGACTCGCCGGCGACGCCGCGGCCGAGCACGCAGGCGAGCAGTTCCTGCTCGGAGAGCGCCTCGGTCCCGAGGCGGGCGAGCCGCTCGCGCGGCCGATCGGCAAGCGGCAGATCACGGACAGTCAAGCTGGGAGGCATAGATTCCGGTATCTTAGCACAAGGAGGGCTCGCTCACCAACGTCGAGCCAGTGTACAAATGAGGGGACGCTTCTATTTTTTCCAACCGGATCTGTGCGGGAAAACATAGAAGTGTCCCCGGGACTGTCGTTGCCACAGTCGCGTGGCGCGCACGAGCGCGGCGTCCCCGAACCGGTCGGTGATCCGGTCGCAGGCGCGCACGAGCCGCTCGTGCCGCGCCACCTCGGGCAGCCACCACGCCTGCCGCTCGGCGTAGGACAGTTCGGAGACCGCGATTCCCAGCATCCGGATCGGCTGGGCGAGCGGCGTCGCCGCGAGGATCCGGCAGCCGACGGAGTAGAGGTCCTCGCCATCGTCCAGGAATCGATCCAGGGTCCGCGCGCGGGACCAGGTCGTGAACCCCGCCCCACGGGATGTCGAGGTAGGCAGGCCGTGGGGCGGGGTGAAGTCGCGCGCGCGCAGCGTGAGGGTGACGGTCCGGCCCGACGCGCCGGCCAGGCGCAGGCGGCGGCCGACTTTCTCCGCCAGCTCCAGCAGCACCGCCCGCAGCCGCGCCGGATCGCCGGTATCGTGGGCGAGCGTGTGCAGGTGCCCCATCGATTTCGGCAACGGCAGGTGCTCCGCCCGCACCACCGGCGCCTCATCCATCCCCCGCGCCAGCCGCCACAGATGCGCGCCCGCGCCAGCTCGCCGCAGGCCGCGATCCCCACGGCGTTGAGCGCCGCCTGAAACGCCGGCCCGATCCCGCACAGCTCCTCGACGGGCAAGTCCGCGAGCACGACCGGCACCTGCGCGGCGGTGATCTGCATCAGGCCGTTCGGCTTCTGTCGCGAGGACGCCAGCTTGGCGATGAGCTTGTTCGGCCCGATCCCGATGGAGCACGAAAGGCCCAGTTCGCGCCGCACGGCGCGCTGCAACGTGGTCGCCACCGCCCTCGGCCCGCCGAACCGCGCGGCCGTGTCGGTCAGGTCGGCAAACGCCTCATCGATGGACACGCACTCGACGTCCGGCGTGTACTGCTCTATCCGGGCCGCGACTCGGCGGAAGAGCTGCGCGTACTGCTCCGGGTTGCCTTCGACGAGAATCGCGTGCGGACAGCGGGCGAGCGCTTCCTGCAGCGGCATGCCCGTGGTCACCCCAAAGGCGCGGGCCTCGTAGGAGGCGGTGGCCGCAACGGTGCGCGCCTGCCGGCCTGCCTGCGCCGCGCAATGACCTGTCCGGCCAGTCCTCGGCGCGGCAGGCAGGTTGCCGCAGACGATGACGGGTTTGCCCCGCAGCCAGGGGTTGGCCTGCTGCTCGACGCTCGCAAAGAAGGCATCCATGTCGAGATGGAGGATGACGCGCTCCATGCTCAGCCCTCCAGCGCCAGGCGCGTGAGCTGCCAGCGCAGGCTGCGCGGCTCAAAGCGCAGCTCGTAGGCCGCCTCGCCGTCGGTCAGCGCAAAGCAGCGGCGCACCAGCTGCCCGTCCCGTTCGGTCCAGACGCAGGTCACCTGGCGCACAGGCCGCCGCCGGCCTTGCCACACGAAGGCCATCGGCCGCATCCCGCGCGGCGTAAAGCGCGCCTCCACCTCGACGACCTCTTCGATCCACTCGACCTGCGTGACGGTCATCTGGCCAAGCCCTCTTCCTCTCTATACCAGACGTTTGTCTGGTTGTCAATCTACCGCGAGCGGAGGACGCCGCGACGGGAACAGGCGTGGCTCAACGGGCAGCGGCTGCACCACGGCGAGGTGGGGTGGCAGAGGTTCTGGCCCAAGGTCACCAGGAGGTCGTTGTAGATGCGCCAGTACTGGCGCGGGAGCTTGCCGCGCAGCGCCATCTCGGTCTGCTCCGGCGTGTTCGTCCGCACGTAGCCCCAGCGGTTGCTGATGCGGTGGACGTGGGTGTCGACGCAGATGCCGTCCTTGGCAAACGCCAGCGTCACGACCAGGTTGGCGGTCTTGCGCCCGACGCCCTTGATCGCCAACAGCTCCTCGAGGTCCTCAGGCACCCGGCCGCCGTGGCGCGTCAGCAGCGTGCGGCACACGGCCCGGATCGTCCGGGCCTTCGTGCGATAGAAGCCGACGGGGAAGATCGCGCGTTCGATCGTCCGCGTCGAGAGGCGCAGCATGGTTCGCGGCGTACGCGCCAGATGGAAGAGCCGCTGCGAGGCGGCGCGCGTCGTCTCGTCTTTGGTCCGCAGGCTCAGGAGGCAGCTGATGAGCGTCGTGAACGGATCCTCGCGGTAGCGGCTGACGACCGGCTCCTCCCACCGCCGCACCACCCGCCTCACCGTGCGGAGAACCTGGTCGATATTGCGGTTGCTCACCATGGTGACTTGCGAAAACCCTGCATGATTCGGAAAGAGCGGACCGTTTCCCTTTTCCTCTCGTTCAACTGGAGGAAAAGGGAAGCGGTCCGGCTGGTGCGCTCGCAACGCTAGCGGTCCGGCTGGTGCGCTAGCGGGCGAGGAGCTCCCGGAGTTTGGCGGCGGGGTCGGGTGCTACCATGAGGGCTTCGCCGACGAGGATCGCGTGCACGCCCAGCCGTTTCATCCGCGCGACATCTTCGGCAGTCTGGATGCCGCTTTCTGCGACAATGACCGAGCCGGCGGGCGCCATCGGGAGCAGCCGTTCGGTCAGATCCGGATCCATCTGAAATGTGCCGAGGTCCCGATGGTTGATGCCGAGCAGCCGGGCGCCGACGCGCGAGGCGATGCGCACCTCGTCGGCGCTGTGGACCTCCACGAGCGGATCGATGGCCAGCGCCTCCGCCGCCTGCAGGCACTCGGCCAGCGACGGCTCGGGCAGCACCCGCGCGATGAGCAGCACCGCATCCGCCTCGTACAGCGCCGCCTCAAATACCTGGTACGGATCAATGATGAAATCCTTCCGCAGCACCGGCACCTCGGTGAACTGCTTGGCGTCGCGCAGGAAGTCCAGGTGGCCGCCGAAGTACGCTTCGTCGGTCAGCACCGACAGCGCGGCCGCCCCCGCTTCGGCGAGCGTCTGCGCGAGGCTGACCGGGTCAAACCGCTCGCGCAGCATCCCCTTCGACGGCGACTTGCGTTTTAGCTCCGCGATGAGGGACAGGGTGCCCGGCACCGCAATCGCCTCGCGGAACGCGCGGCTGGCCTGGTAGCGCGCCACCCGGCCCCTGAGCTCCTCGAGCGGCAGCCGCGCCTTTGCGGCCTCCACTTCACGCCGCTTGTTGGCGATCATCTCATCCAGCAGCATGGCTGAGTGTCTTGACCTGCTCCAAGACGGCGGCCGCGCGGCCAGATGCCACCGCTGCCCTGGCCTTGGCGATGCCCTCTTCGATGGTGCGCGCCTGCTCCGCGACGTAGATCGCGCAGCCGGCGTTCAGCGCCACGATGTCGGACGCCGCGCCCGGCCGGCCCGCCAGGATGTCATGCGCGATCCGGACGTTGGTCGCCACGTCACCCCCGCGCACGTCGTCGAGGCCGGCGCGCGGCAGGCCGAAGCGCGCCGCGTCCAGCCGTTGTTCCTCGCTGACGCGCCCCGCCCGGACTTCCCGGCACACGGTCTCGCCGGTGGTCGTCGCCTCATCCAGCCCGTCGGCGCCGTGCACGACGAGCCCGTGCCGGATGCCAAGCCGCACGAGCGCCTCCGCCATCGGCACCAGCAGCGCAGCGTCGGCCACCCCGACCACCTGGAAGGCGAGCGGCGCGGGGTTGGCCAGCGGCCCGATCAGGTTGAAGAGCGTGCGGATCTTCAACTCCTTGCGGATGGGCGCAACCGCCTTCATGGCCGGATGGAAGCGCGGGGCGAAGCAGAACCCAAAGCTCGCCTCCTGCACCGAGCGCACGATCGCCTCCGGCGAAGCGTCGAGATGCACGCCCAGGCCCTCCAAGAGATCGGCGCTGCCGCAGCGGCTGGAGGCGGCGCGGTTGCCGTGCTTGGCCACGCGCACGCCGGCTCCGGCGGCCACCAGCGCGGCGAGCGTGGAGATGTTGATCGTCCCCTGCCCGTCGCCGCCGGTGCCGCAGGTGTCGCACAGCAACAGCCCCGCCGGCAGGGGCAGCGCAACCGCGTGCGCGCGCAGCACCCCGACGGCCGCCGCAATTTCCTCGGCGGTCTCCCCGCGTCGGGCCAGCGTCGTGAGGAAGGCGCGCACCTCCTCAGGCGGCATCCGGCCCGCCATGATCCCACCGAGGACGTGGCGCATCGCCTCGTCGGAGAGGGGCTGGTCGAATGTGACGGGAGTGGTCATGCGCGCGCCCGGCGACGGAACGCCCGCGCCAGCGCGAGGAAGTTGCGCAGGAGGTCTTTGCCGACCGTCGTGAGGATGGACTCAGGATGAAACTGCACGCCGTAGACCGGCAGCGTGCGATGGGCCAGCCCCATGATCTCGCCCTCCTCGGTCCACGCGGTCACCGTCAGGTCCTTCGGCAGCGTCTCCCGCTTGACGATCAGCGAGTGGTAGCGGGTCGCGTCGAACGGGTTGGGCAGCCCCCTGAGCACGCCAGTGTTCGCGTGGTGGATCCGGGAGGTCTTGCCGTGCATGGGGCGCTTGGCGCGCACGACCTCTCCGCCGAAGACCTCGCCGATGCACTGGTGCCCGAGGCAGACGCCGAGGACGGGGATGGTCCCGGCAACGGTCTTGATGAGCGCGTTGGAGATGCCCGCATCCGACGGCCGGCCGGGCCCCGGCGAGATGACGATGCTCGAGGGCCTCAGGCGCCGGATGCCGGCGAGCGTGATCGCGTCGTTGCGCTTGACGAGCAGCCGCTCCCCCAGCTCGCCGAGGTACTGGACGAGGTTGTACGTAAACGAATCATAATTATCAATCATCAGAATCATCAGATCCCTCGTGCGAGAAACGCTATTGCTTCCAGGTCCCGGACCATTTCTATTTTCCTCTCGATGAACTGCAGGAATAGACGTGGTCCGTGCTTTGTCGAACAGCCGCCGGGACGACCGCAACAGGTGTCAGACACCTTTCGCCCGGGCGTCTCGCAGCGGGAAACGTGTCTGACACGTTTTGCTCTGGAACCGCGGCTGTTCGACAGAGCGAGTGGTCCGGCTGTTCCGATCATCACCCACGTCTCCGCTCAGCGATGTCGATCGCCTGCAGCATCGCCTTCGCCTTGCTCAGCGTCTCCTGGTACTCGCGCGCCGGCTGCGAGTCGGCCACGATGCCCGCCCCGGTCTGGATGTAGGCGCGGCGATCCTTGGTGAGGATCGTGCGGATCGTAATGCAGGTGTCGATGTTGCCGGTGAAGCTGAAGTAGCCGACCGCCCCGGCGTACGGCCCCCGGTCGTGGCGTTCGAGCTCGGCGATGATCTCCATCGCGCGCACTTTGGGCGCGCCGGTCACGGTGCCGGCCGGGAAGGCGGCCCGCAGCACGTCGAACGGGCTCTTGCCAGGTTTCAGCCGGCCGGTGACGCTGCTGACCAAGTGCAGCACGTGCGAGTACTGCTCCACCACCATCAGCTCCGGCGTTGCCACCGACCCCACCCGCGCCACGCGGCCCAGGTCATTGCGGCCCAGGTCCACGAGCATGAGGTGCTCGGCGCGCTCTTTCGGGCTGGCGGTCAACTGACGGGTCAGCCGCTCATCCTCCTGGGCGGTGGCGCCGCGCGGACGGGTGCCGGCGATGGGCCGGGTCTCCAAGCGGCCCTCCTCGCAGCGCACCAGCATTTCCGGCGAGGCCCCGACCAGCGCCAGCGACCCAAACCGCAGCAGGAACATGTAGGGCGAGGGGTTGAGCGACCGCAGCGCCCGGTAGATGTCGAACGGCTCGCACGCGATCGGCCGCTCGAATCGCTGCGAGAGCACGACTTGGATGATGTCGCCGGCGCGGATAGCCTCCTTGGCCCTGGCCACCATCCGGGCGAACGCGGCGCGCTCCATGTTGGCGCGCACCCGAGCCGAGGCGCCGGCGCGCGGCCTCACCCTCCGGCGCAACGGCGCCTGCAGCCGCGCGGCCATCGCGTGGATGGCGCGCACCGCCCGGCGGTACGCGGCGCGCGGGGCGCTCGCCTGCGTGTGCGCCGCCGCCACGAGCAGCAGCTTGTGCTGGGCGTGGTCGAAGATCGCCATGGTCTCGGTGAGCATCAGCATCAGATCCGGCACGCGCAGATCGTCCTGTTGATGCGGCGGCAGCCGCTCGAGAAACCGCACGACGTTGTAGCCGAGGTAGCCGACGAGGCCGCCCCAGAAGCGCGGAAGGCCTTGCACCGGCACCGGATGGAACGCGCGCATGAAGCGCTCCACCTCGGTCAGCGGATCGCTCGCCGTCTCAAACCGCTGCAGGCGCGGCCGGCCGCCGTTCCGAAAGTCAGAGAGCTCCACGTGCCGCCCGGCGCTCGTCACGAGCGTCCGGGGCCGGCTGCCGAGGAAAGAGAACCGCGCCACCTTCTCCGTGCCCTCGACCGACTCTAGCAGGTAGCTGAAGGGGTGGTCGGCCAGCTTGAGGTAGGCGCTGACCGGCGTTTCCAGGTCCGCGCGCCGCTCGCCGAAGACCGGGATGACGTTCCCGTGCGTCGCCAGCTTCACGAACTCCGCCTCAGACGGCCGAATGTCCATCACCGCCCATAGACCGTCGCCGGATTGAACACGCGCCGCCCGACGGTCATGAGCCGACCGTTCTTGACCCGGCGGAAGTAGCAGGTGAAATAGCCGGCATGGCAGGCTGCGACCTTCTGGCTCACGAGGAGGACGAGCGATTTGCCCTCGCAGTCCACGCGCACCTCCTTGATGCGCTGGATGTGTCCCGACGTCTCGCCCTTGAGCATGACGCGCCGTTGCGACCGGCGATAGACGTAGACGCGTCCCTCCGCGAGGCTCTGGCGTAGCGCCTCACGGCTGAGGTAGCAGAGCGTCAAGACCTGCTTCGTCTTGGCATCCTGCACCACGGTGGGAATCAGTCCTTGCTCATTGAACTGCAGGAGTCGCCCTAATGCCTGGAGGCCTCGTTTTCCTGACTTGTGCATCATCTCAGCACCACTTGTCCCCCTGCCCTGCCGAACACGGCTCCGGAAAAAGTGCCTGGCTCTTTTTCAAGCTGCGTGTCCGGTCGAGAAAAAGTGCCTGGCACTTTTTCCCCGTCGGCACAGGATGCCTTAATGCCCTATTGCCGTACACTGTCCCCCGAATCTGTCTGTCCCCGAATCTGTCCATTCATCCACAACCAGTTATCCTCTTCAGCAGCTTCAGCGCCGTCTCGCGCAGCAGGACATAGGGTCAGCCATGGCTCAGCATCACTTGCGAACTGCGACGTCCCGAGAGGCAAGGTATCGCTTCACCTCAGCGATGGAGAGTTCGCCGAAGTGGAACAATGAGGCGGCCAGGGCGGCGTCCGCGCCGCCGGCGGTCAGCGCGTCGTAGAAGTGCTCCGGCGTCCCCGCGCCGCCCGAGGCGATGACCGGAACAGGCACCGCGTGCGTGATGGCGCGCGTCAACTCGATGTCGTAGCCCTGCTTCGTCCCGTCGCGGTCCATGCTCGTCAGGAGGATCTCCCCCGCGCCGCGCCGCTCGGCCTCCGTCGCCCACGCGACCGCGTCCTTCCCCGTCGGGGTGCGGCCGCCATGCGTATACACCTCCCAGCCGCGTCCTCGGCGCTTGGCGTCAATGGCGACCACGATGCACTGGGCGCCGAACCGCGCCGAGGCCTCGTCGATCAGCGCGGGCCGCTCGACCGCCGCGGTGTTGATCGACACCTTGTCCGCCCCGGCGTTCAGCAGCGCCCGGATGTCGTCGAGGCCGCGGATGCCGCCGCCGACGGTCAGCGGCATGAACACCACGGCTGCCGTGCGGGCGACGACGTCCAAGATGATCGGGCGCTGCTCGTGGCTGGCCGTAATGTCGAGGAACACCAGCTCATCCGCCCCCGCGTCATTGTACGCCGTCGTCGCCGCCACGGGATCGCCGGCATCCCGCAGGCTGACGAACTGCACGCCTTTGACCACCCGCCCCTTGTCCACATCCAGGCAGGGGATGATCCGCTTGGCCAGCATCGGGGTCAGGCGACGGCCTGGATCGCCGCCGCCAAATCGATCGCGCCCTCATAGAGCGCTTTACCGATGATCGCGCCGGTCACGCCGTCCGGCTCAAGGCGCTTGAGCGCGCGCAGATCGTCCAGCGACGCGATCCCGCCGGAGGCGATCACCTGCCCCTTCCCCGCCGCGAGCACCTCACGCAGCAACTCCAGGTTGGGCCCCTGCAGCATCCCGTCGCGGCTGACGTCGGTGCAGACCAGCGTGCCGACCCCCCAGCCGATGACCTCCTTGGCGAGCTGCGCCGGGGAGCGGCCGGTCGAGGCCACCCAGCCGCGCGAGACGATCCTTCCGGCCCTTGCGTCGATCGCGACCGCGATCGTCGCGCCGAACCGTGCCACCGCCGCCTGCACGAACGCCGGATCCTCGCAGGCCTTCGTCCCCAGGATCACCCGTGCCGCCCCGAGGTCCACCGCGCGCGAGAGGGCGTCCATCGTCCGGAGGCCGCCGCTGAGCTCCACCCGCGCGCTGCACGCGTCAATGATCCGCCGGGCAAACGGCAGGTTGAGGTACGTGCCGTCGAAGGCGCCATTGAGATCCACGACGTGCAGCCACGTCGCGCCGGCCTCGACCCAGCGCTGCGCCACCGCCACCGGATCGGCGGCGTACACCGTCACCTGGTCTCGCCGGCCTTGCGCCAGGCGCACGACCTGGCCATCCAGAAGGTCCACCGCGGGGATGACGACCATGCGGGGGGTTAGAGGGCGAGGAAGTTGCGCAGCAGCGCCAAGCCGGTGGCTTGGCTCTTTTCCGGGTGGAACTGCGTCGCGAAGAGG
>Ga0114945_10000048_pt1 | contig 63503 bp, 63 predicted proteins | sample OV2TP3_FD_87194 | JGI IMG/M metagenome (GOLD analysis project Ga0114945, IMG submission 87194) | Hot spring microbial communities from Beatty, Nevada to study Microbial Dark Matter (Phase II) - OV2 TP3 | ecosystem: Environmental > Aquatic > Thermal springs > Hot (42-90C) | place: USA: Beatty... | reverse complement strand
CGCCTCGCTGCTGGCTTCGGCGGAGTTCGACGAAGCCTTGGCGGAGAAGCGCCCCAACGTCCAGATCGGCGACCCGTTCCTCGAGAAACTTCTGCTCGAAGCCATCCTCGAAGCGCTCGACACCGGCGCCATCGTCGGCTTGCAGGACATGGGCGCCGCCGGGCTCACCTGCTCCACCTGCGAGATGGGCGCGCGCGCCGGCACCGGCATCGAAATCGAGCTCGACCTCGTCCCCCAGCGCGAAGAGGGCATGACGCCTTACGAAATCATGCTGTCGGAATCCCAGGAACGCATGCTGGTGGTCGCCGACAAGGGCAGGGAAGAGGAGGTCCTCCGCATCTTCCGCAAGTGGGGCCTCGATGCGGTTGAAATCGGAAAAGTAACCACTGACGGCGCCCTGCGCGTGCGCCATCACGGCGAAGTCGTCGCAGAGATTCCCGCCGCGGCGCTGGCCGACGACTGCCCGGTCTACGAGCGCCCGCTGGCCCCGCCGGCGCCGCGTCCGCAGAAGCTCGTCCAGTTTCCCCGCCAGCAGCTCGCCGCCGCCCACCTGCGCGAGAGCTTCCTGAAGCTGCTGGCGTCGCCCACCATTGCCTCCAAGCGCTGGGTCTTCGAGCAGTACGACCACACCGTGCGCACCAACACCGCCGTCGGCCCCGGCGCCGGCGACGCCGCCGTGCTGCGGCTCAAAGGCACGCGGCGCGGCCTGGCTTTGAGCGTTGACGGCAACGGCCGCTACTGCTCCCTCGACCCGCGCACGGGCGCCAAGCTGGCGGTGGCCGAAGCCGCGCGCAACCTGGTCGCTGCCGGCGCGCGTCCCTGGGCGGTGACCAACTGCCTCAACTTCGGCAGCCCGGAAAAGCCGGAGACCATGTGGGCCTTCAGCGAAGTCATCGACGGCATGGCCGAGGCCTGCCGCGTTTTCGGCACGCCCGTCACCGGCGGCAACGTCAGCTTCTACAACGAGACCCGCGGCAAGCCCATCTACCCCACGCCCGTCATCGGCATGCTGGGTGTGCTCGACAACGTGGCGCAACTGGTGCGCTCCGGCTTCCGCCGCGCGGGCACCGCGATTGTTTTGCTGGGGGGCGAGCCGCCCGGGCGCGACGGCCTCGAGGAAACGTTTTCCTCCAGTGAGTTCGCGCTGCGCATCCATGGCATCGTCGGCGGCGCACCGCCGGCGATTGACCTCGCCTTCGAAAAGCGCGTGCAGGACTGCTGCCTGATGGCCATCCGGCGCGAGCTGGTGCTCGCTGCCCACGACCTCTCCGACGGTGGCCTGCTGGTCGCCGTGGCCGAGTCCTGCTTCACCGCCGCGCAGCCCATCGGCGTCATCCTCGACCTCGAGGGCAAGCTGCCGCTCGAGGCCGTGTGCTTCGGCGAGGAGCCCTCACGCCTCCTGCTCGAAACCGACGAAGCCCACCTTGCCGACCTGCTCCGCCTTGCGGCACAATACCAGGTGCCGGCGCGACAGATCGGCTGGACCACGGGCGGCGAGTTCCGCGTCCACTTCGAGGGCCGCATCGTCCTCGAAGAAGACGTCAACGTTTTCCGCGACGCCTGGGCCTCCAGCCTCTCGCGTCGCATGAGAGGCCAAGCGTGAGCGGCATCCCCTACAGCCACGAGGACCACTTCCACGACGAGTGCGGCGTCTTCGCCGTCTTCGGCCACCCCGAAGCCGCCAAGCTCACCTACCTCGGCCTCTACGCCCTGCAGCACCGCGGGCAGGAGAGCGCCGGGCTGGCCGCCACCGACGGCGCCGAGCTGCGCTTCTACAAAGGCATGGGCCACGTCGCCGAAGTCTTCACCGAGCCGGTAATGGCCACGCTGCCCGGTCACGCCGCCATCGGCCACACCCGCTACTCGACCGCCGGTGAGAGCGCGGTCGCCAACGCCCAGCCCGTGGTGGTCGACTGCAACAAGGGGCCCATCGCCCTGGCGCACAACGGCAACCTGGTCAACGCCGAGCAGGTCCACCGCCGCCTGGAAACCAGCGGCTCGATTTTTCAGACCAGCTCGGACACGGAAGTCATCGTTCATCTCCTGGCGCAGTCGCGCCAGCCGGATATCAAGAGCGCCGTGCCGGAGGCGCTGCGGCAGGTCGAAGGTGCCTACTCGCTGGTGATGCTCACACCCGAAGCCGTCTACGCCATCCGCGACCCGCGCGGCTTCCGCCCGCTCTGTCTCGGCCGGCTTGACACCGCTTGGGTGGTGAGCTCGGAGACCTGCGCCTTCGACCTCATCGGCGCCGAGTACGTCCGCGAGGTTGAGCCCGGCGAGATGGTTCGGCTCTCAGCCGCCGGCGTCGAGTCGAGCTACTTCTCCCCGCCGGTCAAGCACAGCTACTGCATCTTCGAGCACGTCTACTTCTCCCGCCCCGACTCGACCATCTTCGGCCGCCCGGTGCAGAAGAGCCGCGAGATGCTCGGCCGCCTGCTGGCGCGCGAGCACCCGGCCGACGCCGACGTCGTCGTCCCCGTGCCCGACTCCGGCACCTCGGCCGCCATCGGCTACTCGCTCGAATCCGGCGTGCCGCTCAAGGTCGGCCTCATCCGCAACCACTACATCGGCCGCACCTTCATCCAGCCGGAGCAGACCATCCGCGACTTCAACGTGCGCGTGAAGCTCAACCCGGTGCGCAGCCTGCTCGAGGGCAAGCGCGTGCTGCTGGTGGACGACTCCATCGTCCGCGGCACCACCATGCGCAAGATCGTCCGCATGGTGCGCGGCGCCGGGGCGCTGGCGGTCCACGTGCGCGTCTCCTGCCCGCCCATCGTCTCGCCCTGCTTCTACGGCATCGACACCCCCACGCGGCGCGAGCTCATCGGCTCGCACAAGAAGATTGACGAGATCGGCCAGTTCATCGAGGCCGACTCGCTCGGCTACCTCTCGCTCGATGGGATGCGCAAGGCGGTGGCCGACGCCGAGGGCCGCTACTGCCTGGCCTGCTACACCGGCAACTATCCGACCGACTTCGTCGAGCTCAAGCTCCAGCAGGAAGCCGCCGCGCCCGCCCCGGCCGGCGGGGAGACCTTCCACGGCAAGCGCGGGCTGATGGACTAATCGGGTTCGCGCCGGCGGTTTTCTCGGGTAAAATAGGCGGGTATGACGAACAAAGCGATTGCCATCGTGGTGGTGTTGCTGCTCGTGGCCGGGGCCGGCTACTGGTGGTATTCCTCCAGCCAGGCGGCCGCGCCCGACGTGGCGGCGCCCGCGCCCGGCGAGCAGACCCAGGCCGCTCCGCCCGCGGAGTCGCCCGCCACCCCGCCGGCGGAAGCTTCGCCCCCGCCGCAGGAGTCGAGCCCGCAGACCTCTCCCCCGCCCGCCGAGGCGAAACCCGAGCCTCCACCCCAGCGCCGGCCGGACCCGAAGCCCGAGCCCATCAACATCGGCAACGACCCGCTGGAGCGCTGCCTGGGCAGCCGCAACGCGCCCATCCGGATCGAGGTTTTCTCCGACTATCAGTGCCCGGCCTGCCGCCAGTACTACTTGGAGACCATCCAGTTCGTCCTGCAGGAATACGCCACTGTCGGCAAGGTCTGCGTGGTGTACTACGAGCTTCCCTTGGAGCGCATCCACCCCCACGCGCGCGAGGCCGCTCGCTTCGGGCTGGCGGCGCGACTCATCAGCCCGGCCCACTGGGTGCGGGTCAGCGAGACCATCTACAGCCTCCAGGGGCAGTGGGCCGCCGACGGCAAGATTGAGCCGCTTGTGGCCAACGTCCTGCCGCCCGCCGACATGGAAAAACTGCGCGGCTACAAGAGCAATCCTAAGCTCGACGCCCTCATCGACCACGACATCGCCCAGGCCCGCAGCCGCGGCGTCACCGGCACCCCCACCTCGTTCCTCACCGTCAACGGCCAGACCCATCGCATCAACGGCCCGGTGCAGTACGCCATCATGAAGCAGTTCCTCGACAAGCAACTGGGGCAGTAGCCGTGGTTCTTCGGGCTCTCAGTTGGGTCTTCCGCCTAGCACTGGCCGGGATTTTCATCTATGCCGGCGCCGTCAAGATGTACCCGCCCATCCAGCGCGAGTTCTTCATATTGGACCTGAGTACCTACCAGCTCCTTCCGCTCTGGGCCATCACCCTCATCGCCTGGGTCTTGCCGCCGTTCGAGGTTGCGCTCGGGCTTCTCCTGCTGAGCGGTTGGAAGCTGCGCTATAGCTCGGCGGCGAGCGCCTTGCTCCTGCTCGGCTTCATGGCTGTAATGCTGTTCACCTATCTGCGCGGCGTCGAGGCCAACTGCGGCTGCTTCGGCGACGGCGAGCCCATCAGCCCCTGGACATTGACCCGCGACTCGCTCATCCTCGTCCCCGCTATTTTTCTCATTGTGTATTCGTGGCGGTTGCGGCCTCCGTCGCAGGCCACCCCCGCCACCGCCTGAGGTCCTTTTGTAGCGCCGGCATCTTGCCGGCATCCTCCTGCCCCCCATTTGTCCTCTTCAGGCCGCAGCCACCCGTCACTCCGCATCTTCGGCTAGAATAACTAGCTTCCATGCGCCGTTCCGCCATCCGCTACTCCGACGCCGGCGTCGACCGCCACCGCGCCAAAAGCGCCAAGCAGCGCATCGCGCGCCTGGCGCGCTCGACCTTCACCCGCGGCGTCCTCTCCGAAATCGGCCGCTTCGCCGCCCTCTTCGAGCTCGACCGCAAGCGCTGGCGTCGGCCGGTGCTGCTGGCCAGCGTCGATGGCGTCGGCACCAAGCTGAAGGTGGCCACGCTTGCTGGCCGTCACGAGGGTGTGGGCGAAGACCTGGTCCACCATTCTGTCAACGACATCGCCGTCCACGGCGCCACTCCGCTTGCGTTCCTTGACTACGTCGGCTCGAGCCGCCTCGACCCGCGTGTCCTCGAGCAGGTCTTCCGCGGCATGAGCCGCGCCTGCCGCCGCCTCGGCGTCGCTCTCATTGGCGGCGAAACCGCCGAGCTGCCCGGCGTCTACGTCGGGGACGACTACGAGCTGGTTGGCTTCATCCTGGGCGTCGCCGAGCGCGACCGCATCCTCGACGGCCGTCGCGTCCGCCCCGGCGATCTGCTTCTCGGGCTTCCGTCGAGCGGCCTCCACACCAACGGCTACTCGCTCGCCCGCAAGCTCCTCTTCGAGGTCGGCGGCTACAGCGTCCACGACAAGCCCGCCGAGTTCGGGACGACGGTCGGCGAGACGCTGCTCAAGGTCCACCGCTGCTACTACCCGCTGATGAATCCGCTGCTCGCGAACGGCTGGCTCAGCGCCGCCGCGCACATTACTGGCGGCGGCCTGACCGAAAACATTCCCCGCGTGCTCCCCCGCAACTGCGCGGTGGAGATTCGTCTGGGCTCGTGGCCGCTCCCGCCACTCTTCCGACTACTCGAGCGCCTCGGCAAGCTGCCGCCCGATGAAATGCTGCGCACCTTCAACCTGGGCGTCGGCATGGTCCTCATCGTGCCGCGACGCCGGTTGAAGATGGTGGAGCAGCATCTCAAGCGCCGACGCGAGAGGGCCTTCGTCATCGGCGAGGTCGTGGGCGGCCGGCCCTCGGTGCGGTACTCGGGGAGCTGGCGATGAAGCGCCTCGGCATCCTGCTTTCCGGCCGCGGCTCGAACTTCGAAGCCATCGCCGACGCCGTCGCCGCTGGAAGAATCCCCGGCGCCGAGATTGCCGTCGTCCTCAGCAACCGCGAAGGCGCGCCGGGAATCGACAAAGCCCGCGCGCGCGGCTTGGATGCGCAGGTCATCCCGTCGAAAGGCAAGCAGCGCGAGGAGTACGACCGTGAAGTAGTGGCCGTGCTGAAAGAAAAGAAAGTTGACCTCGTTTGCCTCGCCGGCTTCATGCGCCTGCTTTCGCCTTACTTCGTCAGCGAGTTCCGCCAGCGCATCCTCAACATCCACCCGGCGCTCCTGCCGGCCTTCCCCGGCCTCGAAGCCCAGAAGCAGGCGCTCGATTGGGGCGTCAAGGTCTCCGGTTGCACCGTGCACTTCGTGGATGAAAACCTCGACGCCGGGCCCATCGTGCTTCAAGCCGTTGTCCCCGTCCGCGACGACGACACCGAGGCCTCCCTCAGCGCCCGCATCCTGGCCGAAGAGCACCGCATCTACCCCGAAGCCATCCGCATCGTCCTCAGCGGCCGCTTCCGCATCGCAGGCCGCCGCGTCATCCTCACGTAGGTTTGTTTGACTGGAGTGCGGTTCTGCCCTAGTCTAGCGAGGCCGATGGTTGAGCTGAGAGGCCGCCCCGAGTGACAAGTCCCGCCAAGAAGAAATCTGCAGACGAGCAGCTCGCCTACCTGCGCAAGGGCTGCGCCGAAATCATCAACGAGCCCGAGCTTCGACAGAAGCTCGAGCTGGCGCAGAAGAACAAGCGCCCGCTGCGCGCCAAGCTCGGAGTCGACCCCACCGCGCCCGACATCCACCTCGGCCACACGGTAGTCCTCCGCAAGCTCAAGCATTTCCAGGACTTAGGCCATACGGCCATCTTCCTCATCGGCGACTTCACCGGCATGGTCGGCGACCCTTCCGGCCGCAACACCACCCGCCCGCCGCTCACTCGCGAGCAAGTGCTCGCCAACGCCGAGACCTACAAGCAGCAGGTCTTCAAGATTCTCGACCCTCAGCTCACCGAAGTCCGCTTCAACTCGGAATGGTTGGGAAAACTGTCGAGCACCGATCTGGTCCGCCTGTGCGGGCAGTACACGGTGGCGCGGCTCATCGAGCGCGAGGACTTCCGCTCGCGCCTCGAATCGAACCAGCCCATCTCGCTCCACGAGTTGCTCTACCCCATGCTGCAAGCCTACGACTCAGTGGCGCTCGAGGCCGACGTCGAGCTGGGCGGCACCGACCAGAAATTCAACCTGCTCGTCGGCCGCGAAATCCAGCGCGCCTACGGCCAGCCCTCGCAGGTGCTGGTGATGACGCCCATCCTCCCCGGCCTCGACGGCGTCCAGCGCATGAGCAAGAGCCTCGGCAACTACGTCGGCATCACCGAGCCGCCCGCCGAGATGTTTGGCAAGCTCATGTCTATCTCCGACGACCTGATGTGGACCTACTACGAGCTTCTCACCGACATCGAGGCCGCGCACCTCGCCGACCTGCGCAAGCAGGTAAGGCAGGGGAGCATGCACCCCATGGACGCCAAGCGCGAGTTGGCGAAGATGATCGTCCGCGACTTCCACTCTGCCGATGCCGCCGGGCTTGCCGCTGCTGAATTCTCCCGTGTCTTCCAGGAAGGCAAGGCCGCGAAAGACATCCCTGAAGTCACGATCGGTCACCGCAGCATACAACTGGCCAAGCTCCTGGTTGAACGCGGTCTGGCGCCTTCCAGCGCCGAGGCCTCTCGCCTGATCAAGCAAGGGGCAGTAGATGTAAATGAGAAACCGTTCCGCGAGTTCAAGCTTGAGCTCGATCCGGATGTCGAGTACACGGTAAAAGTGGGCAAGAAGGGAAAATTCCTGCGCCTGCGCTACAAGAAACCGTAATCCCTTGAAGCTTCTTTTGCTGGCGAATCCTGCGGCCTCGGGCCGGCGCGCCCGCCGCTTCCTCCCCGCCATCCGTGAGCTAATCACCCGAAAAGCACCCGGCCTCGACTACCACGAGGCGAAGGACTCAGCCGACTTGCAGCGGCAGGCCGAAGCCGCCGCCCGCTCGGGCTATGAGCGCGTTCTGGTCGCCGGCGGCGACGGCACCGCCCACGCCGCGGTCAATGCTTTGCGCGGATCCGACGCCGCTCTCGGGGTCCTACCGCTCGGTTATGGCAACGACCTGGCCCGGGCGCTCGGCATTCCGCTCGACCCGCGGGCCGCGACGGAATTCCTCCTGCGCGCGCCGGTGGGTTCAATCGACTTGGCGCGCGCAGGAGAGCGCGCCTACGCCTGCGTGGCGGGCGTCGGCTTCGACGCCGCCGCCAACCGCCGCGCCAACTCCTGGGGCGGCTGGCTCACCGGCCACCGCCGCTACTTCGCCGCCGCCCTGGCGACTCTGGTCACGTATCGGCCGGTGCGCATTGACCTGGTCAGCGACTCCGAGGAGTTCCGCGGCGAAGTGATGTGGGTGGCGGTGGCCAACGCGCCCAACTATGGCGGCGGCCTGCGCATCGCGCCCGACGCCCGGCTCGACGACGGTGTGCTCGACGTCTGCATCATCGAGCCCCTCTCGCCGCCGGCGGTGCTGCGGCTCTACCGCCGCATGCTTCGCGGCGAGCACCTGAAGATGTCCTGCGTGCGCTACTTCCGCGCCTCTCGCGTCCAGTTGCGCGCCCCGGCAGGCGCCGAGCTGTGGGGGGATGGAGAATTGGTGGGACGGCTCCCGCTGGAGGTTCGCATCGAGCCCGCCGCTCTCCGCGTGGTGCGGAGCGCGGCCTACTGATCCTCGTCGTCCTTCTTGCTCTTGTCGGATTCTGGTTCCTTCGCCGGCTCCAGCTTGAGGTGGATGAACACCAGCGGCCGGGAGTCAAACTGGGACAGCTTGCGCGTGCGCGACTTCCGCTCGCCGAATTCCGCCATCAGCTCGAAGTCGTCTTTGCGGGAAACGTCATTGAACTGGTAGCGCCCCTCCTTGTCGGTCGCCACGCTCAGGCGCTTTTTGGTGCCCAGGTTGGTCAGGTGAACGACGGCGCGTTCCACCGGCTTCTCGTTCTCGTCCAACACCTGCCCGCGCACCGTGCGGGTCGTTGATTCTTGCGCCCAGGCCGTGCCGGCCCAAAGCGCCAGCGCCACAACCGCGCAGAGCGCTCCGGCGAGGATGACCCGCTTCATTCCTTCTTCCCCTCGCCCTTCCGCGCCAGGCGAAAGATGACCGACACCGATTGCTCGCCCTGTACTTCGACTTCCTGAGTTTCGTTCTCGTGTTCCTTGCTCTCGGTCGCGACCTCGTAGACGGCGTGGCCGGTGGGCAGCCGCACCGCGAATTCGCCGCGCGCGTCGCTGGTTACCCGCCACTTCGGTTTCTTGTCGCCTGTGCGCGTGACCGCGATGGGAATCCCCGGCAGCGATACTCCTTCGGAGGTGAATGTCGTCCCCAGCAGAAGGGCGTACGGCTCCGGCTTTTTCTTTTTCTCGGCGCCGAGCTCCAACCCCAGCGCCCCGACGAGGAGTGCGACCAGGAGGATGGAGGCGGTGAGCTGGATTCGGCGGGTCATGGGCACGGGGCAGGGCAGCCGTCAGTGAAAGCCATTCCCCTCCTCATCACTCTCTTCTTCCTCGTCGTCTTCGTCCTCTCCCTCCGAGTCCTCGTCGCCTTCCTCTTCGTCTTCCTCTTCCTCCTCGAGGACGTCGAACTCAAGCGGGTGAGTGTTGACGATCTCCAGCTCCACCGCGCAGTCGGGGCAGGAGATGATTTCTCCCTGTTCCACCTCGTCTTCTTCGATGTCAATCAGGGCGCCGCATTCTGGGCACTTGGCCACGGCCGTTTACCTCCCCCGTTCATTCCTCCCGATTTGGGTATTATATAGCACCGCTGATTTGCAAGCTGTCCAGCGGAATTTTCGGCTCAGGGGACACTAGATGCGAGGACCGGCTGCGGCGTTGGCTCCCGGTGGCGTCCGATGAGCCGGCAGCGCGAATACCCGGACCGGCCCATCGTCGGGGTCGGCGGCGTGGTGGTGCGGGACGGCGCCGTGCTGCTCGTCCAGCGCGCCCGCGAGCCGCTGGAAGGGCAGTGGACGATCCCCGGCGGGGCCGTCGAGACGGGCGAGACGTTGAAGGAAGCGGTGTCCCGTGAGCTGAAGGAGGAAACCGGTCTCACCGTACGGGTGCTCGACCTGGTGGATGCCTTCGAGCGCATCATTCCCGACGACGACGGCCGCGCCCGCTTCCACTACGTCCTGCTCGACTATCTCTGTGAGCCGCTGAGCGGTGAGCTGCGCGCCAGCTCCGACGTCCGCGACGTTGCCTGGGTTCGCCCGGAGGACTTCGGGCGCTATCAGCTCAACGAGAAAGGGCGAGCCGTGTGCGAGAAGGCCCTGGAGCTGCACCGCAGGCGTGCGGCGTCCGGCGGCTAGCTGCCCCAGCCGTAGCGCCCGGTGAGGGGCACGAACCGGCAGTAGTTCACCGTTTCCCGCGTCATCTCCGCCCCGCGTTTCCGCACCAGCAGCAGCTCCTGCGAATCGCAACGGCCCACCGGGATGACCAGCCGCCCGCCGTCGGCGAGCTGCTCGAGCAGCGTCGGCGGAACCTCCGGTGCGCCCGCGGTGACAATGATGGCGTCGTAGGGCGCCGCTTCGGCATAGCCCAGGCTGCCGTCGCCGATGAGAAAAGTCACGTTGGTACAACCGAGGCGGCGCAGGCGTTCTTCCGCCTGAGCGGAGAGTGACGCGTGCTGTTCGATGGTGTAAACCCGTCCCGCCGGCGGCGGGACCAGCCGCGCCAGGATGGCGGCCTGATACCCGGAACCGGTTCCGACTTCGAGCACCGTCTCGCGGCCCGTGAGCTCAGCCGCCTCCGTCATCGCCGCTACCATGTACGGCTGCGAGATGGTCTGTCCCTCGCCGATGGGCAGCGGGCAGTCGTCGTAGGCTTGCGCCACAAGCTGGGACGGGACGAACTCATGGCGCGGGACCTCCCGCATGGCCTCCAGGACGCGCGGGTCGCGGATGCCGCGCTGGCGCAACTGCCACTCCACCATGGCCTCGCGCAGCACGGCATAGTCGCGCCGGACCGCAGCCGTGGAGTTCATGCTCGTATTATAGCGCCGCGCGCCCGCCAGCCGGCGCGACTATAATAGAAACATGAACGCAGGGGACCAGGCCGCCAGGTACTCGCGGCAGATTCTCTTTGCCGGCATTGGCGAAGAGGGCCAGGGGCGGCTCAGTGAAGCGCGCGTGGTGATTGTTGGCTGCGGCGCCCTCGGCTCCGCTCAGGCCAACTCGCTGGCGCGCGCCGGCGTGGGCTTCCTGCGCATCGTAGACCGCGACTTCGTCGAGGAAAGCAACCTGCAGCGGCAGATGCTCTTCACGGAGGCCGACGCCCGCGAGAGTTTGCCCAAGGCGGTGGCCGCACAACGGAGGCTGGGGGAGATCAACTCCTCTGTCCAAGTCGAAGGTGTGGTCGCCGACCTGACGCCGGAGAACGCCGAGGCGCTGCTCAGCGATTGCTCGCTCATTCTCGACGGCACCGACAACTTCGAAACCCGCTGGCTCCTCAACGACGTCGCGGTCAAGCACACGCGCCCCTGGATCTACGGCGCCGTCGTGGGGAGCTACGGCGTCACCTGTCCGATTGTGCCGGGAAAGACAGCCTGCTTTTCTTGCCTGCTGGAGCCGGGCGCGGAGTGGGGCGCAGGAGAAACCTGCGACACCGTAGGCGTTATCAGCCCGGCGGTCAACTGGGTGGCGGCGCTGCAGGTCAGCCAGGCTCTCGAGCTCCTGGTCGGAGGTTGGTCGGTCGAACAAGCCCGCTTGCAGCGGGGCGACCTCTGGCGCAACGAGTTCCACTCTTCCCCGGTGCCCGTTCCGCGCCCTGACTGCCGCACCTGCGGGCGGCGCGAGTTTGTCTACCTGGAAGGGAAGGCGCAGCCGCAGATTACCCTCTGCGGGCGCAACTCGGTGCAAATCCACGAGCGCGGGCGGCGGCTCGACCTCGGCCAGCTCCGCGGGCGGCTGGCGGCGCACGGCGAAGTGCGCAACAACGACTACCTGCTCCGCTTGCGCGTGCCGCCCTACGAGCTTACGGTCTTTGCCGACGGCCGCGCCATTATTCACGGCACCACGGACCCGAGCCTGGCCCGCGGGCTCTACGCCCGCTATATCGGCGCCTAGCCGCGGCTTGGCAGCGCCTTCGGCCTGTGTTAGAGTAAAGATTCCGCAAAGGTGCTTTATGTCCGGTCATTCCAAATGGGCCACCATCAAGCATAAGAAAGCGGCCACCGACGCCAAGCGTGGCCGCATGTTCAGCCGTCTGATCAAGGAAGTCACGGTCGCCGCCCGCACCGGCGGCGGCGACCCGAACTCCAACCCGCGCCTGCGCTCGGCCATCGCCGCGGCCAAGGCCGAGAACATGCCCGCCGACAACATCGAGCGCGCCATCCAGCGCGGCACCGGGCAGATCCCCGGCATGGTCATCGAGGAGGCTTCCTTCGAAGGCTACGGCCCCGGCGGCGTGGCCATCATGGTGGAGACCGCCACCGACAACCGCGTCCGCACCGTGAACGAAATCCGCCACATCTTCACCAAGTGGGGCGGCAACATGGGGGAGAGCGGCTGCGTGGCGTGGATGTTCCACAAGAAGGCCTACGTCACCGTGGCGCGCGAAGCCGTGGACGAAGAGAAACTGATGGACCTCGTGCTCGAGGCCGGCGCCGACGACCTGCGCGACGATGGCACCAACTGGGAAATCACCGGCCCGCCCGAGGCGCTCGAGGCCCTCAAGCAGGCCCTGGAGTCGCGCGCCCTCCAGCCCGCCTCCGCCGAAGTGACCCTCATTCCGCAGAACACCATCCGCCTGGAAGGTTCCAACGCCCAGCAGGTGATTCGCCTGGTCGACGCCCTGGAAGAGCACGATGACGTCCAGCACGTCTACGCCAACTTCGACATTGCCGAAAAGGAAATCGAAGCCGCGGTCGCCAGCTCGGACTAGTCCCCGGCCGGCGCTGCGCGTGCTGGGCGTGGACTGCGGAAGTCTCCGCACCGGAGTGGCCGTCCTGGAGAACGACGGCAGCGGCTACCGCGTGCTGCATTATGGCGCCATCCAGCCGGTCCGGTCGCGCGCCTTCGGCGACCGCCTGCAGCACATCCACGCCGAGCTTGAGAAGCTGGTCGAGCGCTTCCGCCCCCACAGCATTGCCCTCGAAGAAGTGTTCCAGGCTTTCAACGTCAAGTCGGCCATGCAGTTGAGCCAGGTGCGCGGCATCGTCCTCTTGCTGGCCGCGCGCGCCGGGCTGCCCGTGAGCGAATACTCGGCGCTGACGGTGAAGAACAGCGTCGTTGGCTATGGGCGCGCGGAGAAGCACCAGGTGCAGCGCATGGTGCAGCGCATGCTGGCGCTGGCGGCGCCGCCCGAGCCGGAGGACGCCGCCGACGCGCTGGCTGTGGCCCTCTGCCACCTGCACACTGAAACCACGCGACTCCGTCTCGCCGGGAGAAGTTGAATGTCTGCCCACTGTCGCCTGTTGCTGTTGGTTGGCCTCGTGGTGGCGTGCGCGACGCCCCTGTGGTCATCGCCGGAAGACGCGCCCGCGGTTCTGCGTTTCACCAAGGTCTTTCCCGGGAGCTCGCCCGACTATGTGGATGTCACGGTGGGAGAGGACGGCGCATCCATCTACCGCGGCCGGCCCGACGAAGACGCTGAACTGCAGCAGTTCCAGCTCTCGCCCGAGATGACGCAGCGGCTCTTCAGTCTGGCGGCGGCGCTGAACTACTTCCAGGGCATCGAGATCGAGAGCCACCGCAAGGTGGCCTTCATGGGCGACAAGACCTTTGCCTACGCCCGAGGCGGTCGCGAGAGTCGAGTGAGCTTCAACTACACCGAGAACCCTACGGCCGTGGAGCTGCAGGAGCTTTTTGAAGCCATCGGCCGCGGCCGCTTCTACTACGAGCAGCTCGAATCGCGCCTGCGGTACGACCGGCTGGGGATCGTTGAAGTGATGCGCTCCTTCGAGCGCGACTTCAACGCCGGCAAGCTGATGGACGTGCAGCAGTTCGCGCCGCTGCTGGAGACTATCGCCAACGACCCGACGCTGGCGCGCCTGGCCCGTTCGCGGGCCGCCGACTTGCTGCGGCGCGTCCGCGGCGGTCCCGCGCGGCTGGAGATGGAACTGGTGGAGAAGCGCTCCGGGCTTTTCTACCGGCTGGTGGTCGAAGAGCCCGGTCAAGCCTTCTACGAGAGCCGACGCATCGGGGACTCGCCCGACCTCCAGCCGTGGCGCCTCTCGGAGACGGCGATTGCGCGCCTGCTCGAGCTCCTTCCCCTGGCCAACTACTTCCGCAATGCCCCCATGAGCAGCGAGGCCGAGCAGGCGGCGGGAGTCTACCGGCTGACCTACGAGTCGGGCGCCGAGAAGAACAACATGGTGTTCGTGACCGCGCCCAGCGCGCCGGTGGCGGAGATGATCCACATCTTCCGCCAGATCCTGCAACAGGAGTATTTCGGGCAGCGGCTGCTCAAGGCCGAGCGCGGCGAAGGGGAGATGCTGCTCATCGTCCTGCAGGAGCTGGATGCGGCCGTGCAGCGCGACAACCTGGTGGCGCCCAAAGAGTTCGTTCCACGGCTGGAAGCCATCGCCGCCGCCGAAGGCACCGACGCGGTCACGCGCCAGCAGGCCGAGCGGCTGCTGGCCCGGCTCCGTACCGTCTCCCGCTGAGACTTCAAGTTATCAGGATTCCCGCGTAGCCCACCACGTGCGACCGGTCTCCTGTGATGTCGCCGGAATTCGCGTAGCGCACCAGCTCGCCCCGCGAGGCGCCGAGCAGCTTGGCCGCCGTCAGCATCGCTACCGTCGGGCCGAAGCCGCACATCGAGATGTCCTCGCGCCGGACGGTGTCGTAGAGCCCCCGCGGGTCAAGCGCCAAGATGCGCTCGATAGCTTTGTGGTCCTTGGCGCGGTTGATGGCGTCGGGCTCATAGTGGTTCAAGTCGGAGGACGCCACGAGGAGCGGCCGCTCCTTCGATTCCTGCGCCACGTGCGCCAGCGCCCGGCCCAGCTCCTCGAGCGGCTCGTAGCGGCCGACCCCGAGGGCAATCGGAACGAAGCGGAAGCTCGGTTGCAGACACTGCAGAAACGGAAGCTGGACTTCCAGCGAGTGCTCGAAGCGATGCGCGGCCTCGTCTTCTTCCAGCAACCGGCACGCCCGCTTGAGCGCGCGCGCCAAGGCGGCGTCAATGGGAGCGTCGCCCAGCGGCGTCTCCCACTCCCCCTCCGACAGGATGGCCAGCGGCTGCCCATAGCCGCTGTGGTTCGGGCACAGAATGATGTAGGAGGAGAACGGTTGCAGCCGCGCGTAGACCGCGCCGGCCACGTGCCCGGAGTACATGATGCCGGCGTGGGGAACGACGCAGCCGATGGCGGCCTGCTGGGGCTGCTTCTCGAGGTAGCTCTCCAGCTCTCGGCGCAGCTCCGCGGGTCGCGCGGGATAGAAGCGGCCGGCCACGGCCGGGGCGCGGTGCATTGCGGCTCCTTCTATTGGAATCGTAGACCTCGCCCGCACTGAGGTCAACAAAGGAAGGAGAGAGGGGCCGGAAGCTACTGTCGGTTCTGACCGCGCTTGCCCTTGATCTTCAGCGCCTGATCAGTCCCGACGACGTACTTGATCTCGACGCGGTCCCCGTACTGGTAGACCTTGTTCTCGTCGAAATGCTTGTTGACTTTTTCGGCCAGGTCCTCTTCGTAGATGAACGTGCGCACGTGGTTCTTGTTCTCGCGGTCGCGCACGGTGATGGCCGCGCGCGTCACCAGCAACACCTCGCCCTTGAACTTCTCGGTCTTGGGCTTCGGGGTCTCGACCCGGACGGGTTGGGAGTCGGTCACCTGGGCAGCGGCCGCGGGCGCGAGCGCCAGAATGAGACCGAACGCCAGTGCCGCGCAGAGCCTAGAGGAGGTCATCGCTGCTGATCCGGAGCGACCGGAGGAATTTCACGTCCTGGGGCGTGATGGTCGGCCGCGCTTCCACTTCGGCTTCCGGCTCGAGGGCCTCCTCATCCAGGCGGATCTTCAGCGACTTCAGGAAGTGCCGGTCCTGCCGGGTGAGGCCGGCGCCGGGCGCGGCGGCGTTGTGCTTGCTGAGGGCCACGACGGCGTCCAGCATCAGAAAGATGTCGTAGCCGTTGGTGCGGATGCGGGCGATGGTGTCGGCGATGCGGTCGGACTCGGAGACGGATTCGTTGATGGCCCGGCCCAGCTCTCGAAGCAACTGCTTCATGCGGTTGTCGAGCTCCACGGTGCCTCTCCTTGCCGATGAGGTCTCCTCACTTCAGGGGCGATTGTATGCCCGTGGAAAAAGCAGTGTCAAGGTGAATGACGCCCGCCTTGCGGCCGTCGAGGCGCTCGGCTACCATACGAATCGAGGCCATCCGAGTGAGCAAACGCGCGACCGCCGACCCCCGCGCCCCGGGCGAGAGCAGCCGGAAGCCCGCCACCAGCTCGCACATCGAGCTCAAGCCGTGCTACACCCCGCAGGACCTGGCGGACGCTGACCTCGAGCGCGACCTGGGCTGGCCGGGGCAGTTCCCCTTCACGCGCGGCGTCTATCCCACCATGTACCGCGGGCGGCTGTGGACCATGCGCCAGTACGCCGGCTATGGCACCGCGGCCGAATCGAATCGTCGCTTCCGCTACCTGCTCGAGCACGGGCAGACGGGGCTGTCTGTGGCCTTCGACCTCCCGACGCAGATCGGCCTCGATTCCGACCATACGTTGGCGCGCGGCGAGGTAGGACGCGTCGGCGTGGCCATTGACTCGCTTGACGACATGGAGGCTCTGCTGGACGGCATCCCGCTCGACCGCGTCTCCACCTCGATGACCATCAACGCCACCGCGGCCGTCCTGCTGGCCCTCTACGTCGCCGTGGCCCGCCGCCAGGGGGTGGAAACGCGCCGGCTTTCCGGCACGGTGCAGAACGACATCTTGAAGGAGTACATCGCGCGCGGGACCTACATCTACCCGCCGCGGCCGGCCCTGCGGCTGGTGACCGACGCCTTCGCCTACTGCCGGGAGCACCTGCCGGAGTGGAACACCATCTCCATCAGCGGCTACCACATTCGCGAGGCTGGCTCCACCGCTGTCCAGGAGGTGGCTTTCACGCTGGCCAACGCCCTGACCTACCTCCAGTCAGCGGTGGAGCGCGGGCTGAGCGTGGACGACGTCGCGCCGCGCGTCTCGTTTTTCTTCAACGCCCACAGCAACTTCTTTGAAGAAGTGGCCAAGTTCCGCGCCGCGCGCCGCCTGTGGGCGCGCCTGGTGCGCGAGCGCTTCCGGCCCCGCGATGCGGGGTCGCTCAAGCTGCGCTTCCACGCCCAAACGGCCGGCTCCAGCCTCACGGCGCAGCAGCCCGACGTCAACGTGGTGCGCACGGCGCTGGAGGCGCTGGCAGCTGTCTTGGGCGGTTGCCAGTCGCTGCACTGCAACGCCAAGGACGAGGCCCTGGGGTTGCCCACCGAAGAGGCGGCGCTGCTGGCCCTCCGCACCCAGCAGGTCATCGCCAACGAGAGCGGCGTCGCCAACAGCATTGACCCGTTTGCCGGAAGCTACTTCGTCGAAAACTTGACCGGGGAGATCGGGCGGCGCGCGCGCGACTACGTGGACCGCATCGAGGCCATGGGCGGGATGCTGGTGGCCATTGAGAAGGGGTACGTGCAGCGCGAGATCGAGCAGGCCGCCTTCGAGTTCCAGCGCGGGGTGGAGGGCGGCGAAAACGTCGTGGTCGGCGTCAACCGCTTCGCCGCGCCGGAGGAAGCCTCGGTCCCCATCCTGCGCATCGATCCCGAGATTGAGCGGGAGCAGGTGGAGCGGCTGCAGCGGGTCCGCACCCGGCGCGATGCGCCTCGCGCTCAGGCGGTTCTGCGGCGACTCGAAGAAGCCGCCCGCACAGATGAGAACCTGATGCCGCTCATTCTGGAGGCTGTGGAAGCCTACGCCACGGTGGGCGAAATCTCCGACGCGCTCCGCCGCGTCTTCGGCGAGTACAAAGAAGCCACGGCAGGCTAGACGTCTGCGCTTCCGGGTTTCGTCCCTTCCAATCCCAGTTCAGCGGCGATGCCGCGCATGGCCTCGATGCAGAAGCCGATATGGGTGTCGAGCTCTACGCCCAGCTCGGCCGCCCCGCGGTGGATGTCGTCTCGGTTCACCGTGCGCGCGAAGGATTTATCCTTCAGCTTCTTCTTCACCGAAGAGACCTCCACCTCGGCCAGGCTCTTGCTCGGCCGCACCAGCGTGACGGCGGTGATGAAGCCGGCCAGCTCATCGCAGGCGAAGAGCGCCTTCTGCAGCGGGGTAACCCGGGGCACGTTCATGTAGTCGGCGTGCGACAGGATGGCTTGAACAAACTCTTCCGGGTAACCGCGTGCGCGGAGGATCTTCGAGCCTTCCAGCGGATGGTCGGGCGCATTTGGATAGCGCTCATAGTCGAAGTCGTGCAGCAGCCCCACGGTGCCCCAGATTTCCTCGTCTCCACCGAGCTTGCGTGCATAGGCCCGCACACAGGCTTCCACCGCGCGAGCGTGCTTGCGCAGACTCTCGTTCTGGGTGAATTCGCAGAGGAGTTCCCACGCTTCTGTGCGGCCCGGCATCCAGCCCCCCTAGAAGTCCTAGAGTTCCTACGCCCGCGGCAGTATCTGCCGCAATCCCCTTTGGAATCAAGCCAAAAGCGTGGACTAGGACGGGGGTATGAGTTTCAGCCAACCCAGGTCTAGCTGTTTCTACAACCAGCTTACTTATCAATTAGATAGCTCTAGAAAGATAGGACTATGTTCCTATTGTAATCCCCTGCATACAAGGCGAAAATTTGCTCGGCTCCGCGGAAGGCCTCGGGGCCGGGGTTCCTTGGGGGAACCTCAAAAATCTCGTGGGGGGTGTGTGCGATGCGCCGTATACTTGTATGCGCGCTGCTGGCTCTCTTGATGCTCTGCAGCGTGGTTGGGTTGAAGAACGTTGTGGCGGGGCAAGCGGAAACGACGCCAACCATGGTCGCGGTTGGCGGGATGCCGCCGCCGCCGATCCCGAACTTCGGGGTTGGTGGGATGCCGCCGCCGCCGATTCCGAACGGGAACTAGTCCCGGGCTGTAGCGAGCAAGGCCGGGTCTAGTTTTCGGAAGGCGGAAAGCTAGACCGTGGTCAGCACGTACGACCTGATTGTTGCTGGGCTCAGCGTGTTGCTGTCGCTGGCCGTCGTCGGGGTGTGTCTGTACCGCCGCTCGTCCCGCCGCTATTTCTTCCTGAATTTCTACCTGATCGCCTCCGTCGTCTTTACCCTCGGGCTTTATTATCTCTACCGCACGGAAGGGTATGGGTCTCTGGCTTATTACTACTTCTACTTCGGCGCCGACGCCGTCCAGAACATCGTCGGATACCTGCTGATCGCGAGCTTCTTCGACCAGATGTTCCGGCCCTCGCTCTTTCGTCCGTATGTGCGGCCCACGCTGGCCTTTTTCTTCTTTGGCGTGGTCGGCGTTTCGGCCATCTTCGTCTCGCGACACGTCTCGCAGGACTACTTCTACTCCCGCTTTGCCAATGAATTCCAACAGAACATGTTCTTCGTTGGGGTGCTGTTGACCTTCCTGTTGTGGGTTTCTATGAGCTACCTGCGAGCGGAGAGCCGCCGGTTTGTTCTCCTGGTTTCGGGCCTGGGCATCTACTTTTCCGCCCACGCGGTCAACTACGCGCTCCAGTTCCTGCTGAAGTCGGACGCGGCGACGGCGCTCTTGACGAAAGTGCCTCCCATCGCGTATACGGTGATGGTTTCGTTGTGGCTGTACACCTTCCTCCGGGTACCTGAGGGCGAACCGGCGTACGTCCCGCAAGAGGGGACGGCGGCGGAGAAGCCGGCCTACGTCGTGGCGTCGGCCGGCCGAGGGCGACACTAAAGGTCTGTTTGCTCCTGCTTTCGGGCAGGCGGGCGCAAGCAGCAAGGTGAGGCGTGATGGCTACTCTTGTAAGCGTCTTGGTGCTGGTCATTTCGGCGTTCATGCTGGTGTTCTGGCTGCGCTCGGCCAGCCGGTCGGTCCTGCGCGAGCGCTTCGAGCAGAACTACAGCGCCGAAGTAGCCGAGGCCAACCAGCTCGAGTTTCTGACCATCCGCAAGGCCTTGTCCGACGGCGCGGGAGACGGCGTCGACTACGCCAGCTCTCTGAGCGCCCTGGAGCGCGACTTCGAGGCGCTCACCTACCTACTGCGCAACGCCGCCACCGTGAACGTGGGCCGCTACACGCGGCGCGAGCGGCTGCTGGTGCTGGACTTCCAGCTCCTGCGCGTCTGGGTGCGGATGAAGCGCGTGCTGGGCTTTTCCAGCTGGCAGGCGGGCCTGGTGGAGATGGCCACCATCCTGGAGTACTTCGGCAACGTGGTCGGCCAGCGCCTGGTCACCTTCCCCAGCCGCGTGCCGGTCAGCTAAGCCCTGCCGTCAGCCGCGTCGTGTGGAGCTTGTCCCCGCCGAATTGCTTCTATTGCCTGCCGAGGTTGTGAGTCCTTTCTTCTGGAGGAACTCCCGGGCGACGTCCTTGACGTCACGGTGCTCCCCGTCCACGGCGTAATTCATTCTCCGCATCTCCTCGTCTGAAATCGCTCCGGCCAGCTCCTCCAGCGCCGCCCGGACGGCTGGGTGGCGCTCAAGAGTCTCTGCCCGCACGATAGGGACGGCCTCGTAGGGCGGGAAGTAACCCTTGTCATCCTCCAGGATGGTCAGATCCCGTGCGGCAATCAGGCCATCAGTGGAGTTGCCCGCCACCAGGTCGACCTGTCCTTCCAGCAAGGCGCGATAGAGAAGGCCCAGGTCCATGATGCGCGGCGGGGAGCCGAACGTCAGGCTGTAGGTTCGCGCCAGCCCCTCAAACCCGTCCGGCCGTTCCATGAACTCGTAGCCGAACCCTGCGCGCCACTGCGGGGCGTAGCGGGCAACGTCGGAAATGGTGCGCAGGTTCAGGCGGCGCGCGTCTTCACCCCGGATAACGATGGCGAAGGTGTTGTTGAAGCCCAGCGGCTCGGCGACCGCCAGGTTGAACTGGCGCGCGTACTCGTCGCGCACCCGCTCGTAGACGCCGCGCGGGCCGCCCTGCGGCCTGTCTTTGAGAATAGCGGTCAACGCCGTCCCGGTGTATTCGGGATAGAGGTCGATGCGCCCGGCCAGCATGGACTGGTGGCAGATGTAGGTTCCCCCGAGATAGAAGCGGCGCTGGACACGCAGCCCGGTGCGGTTCTCGAGGTGCTGTGCGAGCAGCTCGCTGAGGACGACCTGCTCGGTGAAGTTCTTCGAGCCGATGATGAGGGTGTTGCCGCGGTCAGGCGTACACCCGGTCAGGAAGAGGAAGGCAGCCAGGAGCCAGCGCAGTCTCATGCGCGCACGCGCAGCCGGCCTTCGAGCCGCCCGAGTACGAAGTCGGCCGCCAGCGCCAGCAGGGCGGCGGGGATGGCGCCCGCCAGGATCAGCTGGTTGTTGACCATCGCCAGGCCGCGGAAGATGAACTCGCCCAGCCCGCCGGCGCCGATGGCCGCGGCGATGGTGGCGATGCCGACCGAGATGACGGTGGCCACGCGGACGCCGGCCAGAATGACTCCCCAGGCCAGCGGCAGCTCGACATGAAAGAGCAGTTGACGGTCAGTCATCCCCATGCCGCGCGCAGCTTCGCGCACGGCGGGGTCAACGCCCGTGATGCCCGCGTAAGTGTTGCGGATGATAGGCAGCAGAGCGTACAGGGTAAGCGCCGTGATGGCCAGCCGATCGGCCCGCGCCCCCAGCCACGGCATCGGCAGCAGGAAGCCGAATAGCGCCAGGCTGGGGACGGTTTGGATGACGTTGGCGGCGCCGAGGATGGGCCGGCGGCCGACGGGCCAGCGCGTCAACAACATGCCGAGCGGCAGCCCGACTGCGGCAGCGAGCAGCATGGAGACTCCCACCAGCCACACATGCTCGCCGGTCAGGGTCAGGATTTCCGTGCGGTTCTTGAAGAAGAATTCAAGTGGGCTCATCGCGGACCTCGGCTCACGGTTGGCTGGCGTTGGTTTCGGGGCGAAAAGCGGCGACGTAGGCGGCGGCGGCAGGCTCGGCGGCGGCGAGAAATTCGGCCGGCGAATACACGCCCGCGAGCCGGCCCGCCTCCAGCAGCGCAATGCGCGTGGCCAGCCGCAGTGCCTCGCTCAAGTCGTGCGTGACAAAGACGACGGTTTTGCGGAGCCGCTCCTGGAGCGCGCGGAACTCGCGCTGCATCTCCACCCGGGTGATGGGGTCAAGAGCGCCGAAGGGTTCGTCCATTAGCAGCAGGGGTGGGTCGGCCGCCAGCGCGCGGGCGACGCCGACCCGCTGGCGCTGGCCGCCGGAGAGCTGGTGGGGATAGCGGGCGGCAAAGCCGTCGGGGTCGAGCCCCACCAGCTCGAGCAATTTCCGAACCCGCGCGCGGACCTGAGCCGCGGGCCGGCGCTCCAGCCACGGCACCAGGCCAACGTTGCGCTCGACACTGAAGTGCGGGAACAGGCCGACTTCCTGAATGACGTAGCCGATGCGCCGCCGCAGCACGATGGGGTCCCACTCCTGTGTGGCGCGCCCTTCGACCTGGACCGAGCCGGCCGTGGGCTCGAGCAGGCGGTTGATGAGCTTGAGGGCGGTGGTCTTGCCGGAGCCGCTGCGCCCCAGCAGCACCAGAGTCTCTCCGCGGTGGATGCCGAGGTTGACCCCGGAGAGGAGCGGCGGGCCGCTCGGGAGCTCAAAGGAGACGGCGCGGAATTCAATGACGGGGGCGTCGGGCGTCAAGGGTTAGGTAGCTTCAACAAACCGGCGGATGGCTTCAGCGTCGGTCGGGTTGAGGTCGAGGAATTGCGCGCCGGCAAACTCTCCAGGGGTGACGTGCTGCACCCTGGCGGCGACGCGGATCTCCCCGTCCGCTCCCGGGAGGATGAACTTGAGCTGCAGCGTTGTCCCTTCCGCCAGGGGATCGGCGGAGCGCAGCAGGATGCCTCCGGCGCTGATGTTTTGAGCCAGCAGAATGCGGGGAGAGCCTCCGGCCTGGGCTTCGATCCGAATCACCAGCGGGACGCGGCGCGCGCTTCTCTTGTCCGTCATCGCATGAGACTCCGGCCGGCCTGCGGGCAGACAGGCCCACAGTACGCAAAGTATATCTGCGACGGTGCGGGCAAGGAAACTACTTCGTTTGTCTCCAGAAATCCGCCGGGGGGTTGAGCAGGGCGATGCCGTAGCTCCAGCGGCCGTCGAGCGGCTCGGCGCTGCGCCAGGCGATGCGGCATTCGGTCTTCTCTCCGGTCAACTGGTTGGTCACCCGGGCGTTCTCGTTGAGGCGGAAGTTGGCGGCCAGGGCGATGAGGGCGCCGGATTCGTTGATGAGGAGGGTGTAGCTTTCCTCGCGGACGGCGTTCCTTTCCGAGTCTCGTCCTTCGATGGTGATGGGAACCTTGGCTGGAATGCGCGGGCTGACGCGCTTGTCGTTGAACGAATCCATTGCCACCGCTATACCACCCGTCCCTTCACGGTGAACCCCTCGCCAAGCCTCAGTGGAGGCTTATGCTAGCAGGAAAGGGCAGCAATGCCAACCGCCAGCCGGAGGCCTCAGGCAGGCTGCGGCGGGGCCTCGGCAAGCGGCCGGCCGTTCTTGACGGCTTCGAGGTCGGTGGCCAACGCGCGGCCGTTGGGGTAGCGCTGGTCGGCGTTCTTGTGCAGCAGGCGCGCGAGCACGACGTCCACCTCCGGAGGGAGCTTGGGGTTGAGCTTGCGCGCGGGCGTGGGCGCGGTCTGGATGACCTTGTAGATGACCGAGGTCACTGTGTCCCCCGGAAAGGGCTTCTCGCCGGTGAACATGTAATAGAGGACGGCGCCGAAGGAGAAGAGGTCGCTGCGGGCGTCGACCGGGTCGCCGGTGAGTTGTTCGGGCGACATGAAGGCGGGCGTGCCCACCAGCTGTCCGGTCTGGGTGATCTCGGTGCCGGCCAGCTTGGCCACGCCGAAGTCGGCGATCTTGGCCTTGCCGTCGGGGGTCAGGAGGATGTTAGAGGGCTTGATGTCGCGGTGGACGACCCCACGGCGGTGGGCGTAGTCGAGCGCATCGGCGACCTGAGCGGCGACGTCGAGCATCTGGGTCACCGACATTTCCTTGGCCTTGCCCGATTTGAGGATATCGTCCAGGGTGGTGCCTTCGATGAATTCCATCACCAAGTAGGGTTGGCCCCCGACATCGTTCTCGGCCACGTCGTGAATGGTGACGATTCCGGGGTGAGCCATCTGGCCGGCGGCCTGGGCTTCGCGGTAGAAGCGCTGTTTGTACTGCCGCAAGTCGTCCGGCGAGAGGTTGGCGGTCAGGATGACCTTGATAGCGACCACCCGGCCCAGCTGGGGGTCGCGGGCCTTGAAGACGGCGCCCATGGCGCCGCGGCCGAGCTCGTCGATAATCTCGTAGCGGCCCACGCGCCCTCCGGGCTCAATGCCGATGGCGGCCACGGCGCCGGCCGCCGCGGCCGCGCCGCCCGTCTGCGTGGCCGAGGGAGAGCGGGTCGGGCGCGGGGACCACTCATAGATTCTCCGGCCCTGCACCTCTTCTTCCGTTGCCCGGAAACTGGTCTGGTCGGGAAGTTTTTCATAGAGGTCGGCCGGCAGCCAAAGAGTGTTGGCGGGGGCCGCCTTTTGGAGATGGCCGGCGAGGTCGACGGCATGCTCGACCAGACGCTCCAGCGGCGTGTCCTCGTAGATGGCCACCTCGCCTTCGTTGATCCCGCAGTGCACCCGGAAGGGCGAATTCAGGCGGTTGGCGTTGGAGTTGAAATCCTCGAGGCTTTGCAGAATGCGCTGGGCTGCCGCCACGGCCAGCTCGCGCGAGAGAAAACAGGCCAGGGCGCCATCGGCGGTCCAAGCCTGCTTCCAAACGCTGTACTCGTCGAAGGCTGCGCGCACCAGGTCTTCATACGCCCGGAAGGAGAGAGTAACGGCGGTATCGTCGGCGCCCGCCTTCAACTGGCTGGGGCGGATGACGTCGATGGAGAGGAAGGTGCAGTGCTTGCGGGGGGCGGCCTTGACCGCCTGCTCGATCTCTCGGTACCGGCGAAGCAGCTCCTGGCGTGTGCGCTCGCTCTCGGGGGGAAGCGCGGTGAGCATCGGCATCGGCCGTGAGACTTGCCGCGAAGCCACCGGCGCCATAGCCCCCAGGTTGATGGGCATGGGGAGGGGCGCGGGCGCGGCGGCTTTCTTGGCCTTCATCATCCGCCGCTGCATGCTCAGTAGCCAGGTGTCCACGGACGATTTGATCATCCAGGTTACGGCGAGGAGAGCCAGTGGCAGGTACCGCAGATACGGGACGGTGGCGGGGAACATCTCGAAGAAAGATCGCGCCTCATTCATCAGCGGGTCGACGAACGTGTGGAGCGACACCACTAACCACATGGCTTCGAAATCGGGGGAATGCTCAAGCTGCAGAAGGAAGATGACCAGAAAGCCGAGGATCATCACCCAGAAGACGAACTTGAGGGCGTACCGGACCGCCTTGATGGCAGTCAACGCGGCATCGGATGGGGGAAGGTCAGCCACCGGCCCTCGCTACTTCCACGCTTCTCCTCCGCTCGTGCTCGCCTGCCGCCTACCTCCGTTACGGCGCGCAATCACCGAACGGATGAATTGAACTTCCTGTTGAATGGGCATAGCATACCACGAGTTGGCAACGGGGTTGGCAAGCTTTCCGCGCGCCGGGGCTGCGGATGGCAACTGAATGGACGAAGCGGGGAAACGGCCCCGCGAGTTGACCTCCGTCCCGTTGCGCACTACGATGAACTGAAGAGAGAGCTCCTGTGTCGGTGCAGACCAGCACGTCCAAAGAAGTCCTGGGCTCTGTCCCGCCGTCTCAGCGACGTCGAATTCGGCTGCGGCCGGGCCGGCGGTGGAAGTTTGTCGGCGGCCTGGCCCTTGGAGCCGGGTGTGCGGTCTTGTTTCTCGCCGGGTGCCTGCAATTGCTGGGCTTGCTTCGGTCCTTCCGGCTGGCTCCGGCGATGACGTGGGGATATGCGACCCTGGCCTTGGGGGTGATTGCTGGCACGGCGGCCTTCGTCGTCCTGAAAGAAGTGCTGCGCCAGCGGGCCCTGGTGGCGCGAGGCCTGCTGGCTGTGGCGCGGGTGAAGGGGGAGAGTGCAGAGGGGAAGGGGCGGCGCGGCGCTCACTGCGTGCTCGACTATGATTTCACCGACAGGAATGGTCGGAGGGTCGAAGGGAAAGCACGCGTGAGCCGGTCGGTCTACTCGGGAGAGAGGGTTCTGGCTCTATTCGTCAACCCCGACAATCCCCGCAACCACATCCTTGCTGTCGCCGCCATGTACGAGCTTGTGGTTTGAATCCGCCGCCAGGCATCCGAGAAAGGCTGGCGAGGAGAGGCTGCGTCGTGCCCGAGCGTGAATTGCAGTGTGAATTGAAGTGGAAGCAGGGCGGATCCGGGATCGAGCTTTCGGTGCGGTGCGGGCGCTCCTTGGTCTACCAGGGGATGAGCCCCGGTAAGTTCGAGCGATTCCTGGGGACCATCGGGCGGCCGGACTTGGCAGGCTCCGTCGGAGGGAAAGTGGCCGTGGCGATTCCCCGAAAGCTGCTGAAGGAGCACGACCTGCTGTCCTACCAGTACACCGTCGTCCGGCTGGTCGAGGAGGGCGGCGACTTGCGGGAGGTGCCTTCCGGCCGGATGTTCGACACTGTGGACGGAGCCCGTGCCGCGGCGAAGGAGGCTCAGCGGGAAGATCCGCGCGGGAACTTCGCCATCAAGGATGTAGACTACATCTAGCCCTCCTCGGCAGGCGGCAAGAATGTCGTGGGTCGGTTGGCGCAGCTAGTTGTGGCTTGCCGCCTAGCCCCGAAGCATCGGAGCCTCACCCCTTCTCCCTGCCACCCAATAGGTTGAAAAGACTACACTTGCGGCCTGCGGGTTCATTCCTGATTGGCACGGCTCGTGCTCCACTCTTGATGGAGGACCACGAGTCATGAGGAAAACAACTGCAAAGAGTTGGGCGCGGGTTCTGGTGTTGCGCAATCCCACCGCCCCTCCTTCGGACGAGTGGGGACAGTTGGAACGCTTCCTGCCCGAGGTTGACCGCGCCTCCAATCAGGTCGAGGCGGCGGGGCTGCTTCGGGAGAAAGCGTACGACTTGGTCCTGGCCGACTCGGTTCTGGCGGACACCATGCTCCCCGGCGGCAGTTTTTTTGGGCTGCTGGGGTCGCTCATCGCCCAGCAGCGGGCGGCGACGGTGGTCGTCGAGACCCAACTGCCCGATGGGCCGCGGTGGGTGAAGCTGATTGACCGGGGCGAGTACGACCCGGATGCCGACCCCATGAAGAACGAGCGCTTCTTCTGCTGGCTGGAAGATTGGCTGGAGAAGAGCTCGCCGTCGGAGAGGGCTGAGGCCGCCTGACCTCGGCTGGAAGGAGGCTGGCGATGCGATGCCCGAGTTGTGGCCGCAAGCTGAACCGCGCTGAACAACTGTGGACAGCCACCCACGGGGGACGGGAGTGTCCCCACTGCTGGGGCGGGGTCCAGTTCCTGCGCCCGAATCGGCATGAGCCGCTCCATGCACCGGTGCGGAGCAAACATGCGAAGGCAAGGCGAGGCGACCGCCGGCTGGCGGCGTAGCGTTGCGCCAACGCCAGAGGAGCAGGAAGGTGTGGCATGGTGGTGATGGAGCTGACCGAAGATCAAGCTGATGTGCTGGAAACGCTGCTGCGGCGGGAGCTGTCGGACCTGAAAGTGGAGATCCACCGCACGGACGACTGGCAGTTCCGCGAAACGCTCAAGGCGAAGCAAGCCGCCCTGGCGGATTGCCTCAAGCGTCTGGAAGGGGCCAAGGCGGACACGACCCCGTGAAACAAGGCTGATGGGCAGACAAACGCGCGCAAGCGCTCTGGAGAGGGAGGTCAACCATTATGGGCAAGCATGCAACACACGAAGCGGCGCTGGCCGCAGAGCCGGGGGCCGGCAAGAGAGCGGACCTGGCGGGGCCCGGCATTGGAGATTACGACGAGCTGGAGAAGATCCTTCCGGACGATTACCGTTCTTTGCTGACCCCCAAGGAGACTCAGCAGGCCCTGTTCGCGCTCAAGGGCTACATCGAAGAGAACCTGTGCAAAGAGCTCAGCTTGATGATGGTGGCCGTGCCGCTCATCGTGGATGTGGAGAGCGGGGTGAATGACTTTCTCGACCGGGACGGCTCGCGGACGCCCATCCAGTTCCACATCTCGAACGACTACGACAAACACCCGGTGGATGCGCAGGTGGTCCAGGCAGCCACCAAGTGGAAGCGGATGGCGCTCAAGCAATTCGGGCTGCGGGTGGGCGAGGGGTTGTGCACCGACATGCGCGCGGTGCGCAAGGATTATTTCCTCGACCACGACCACAGCGTCTACGTGGATCAATGGGACTGGGAACGGGTGATTACCCCCGAGCAGCGCAACCTGGTTTTCCTGAAGGAAATCGTCAACCGAATCTGGAAGGTCATCGTCGGCGCCGAGAAGTTCGCCCAGGAGCTGTTCCCCCAACTGAAGGCCGACAAGTATCCGAACCTCCCGGAGCAGCTGACCTTCCTCCACGCCGAGGACATCCTCGACATGTATCCCGACTTGCCGCGCAAGCAGCGGGAGACGCAGGTGCTGCAGAAGTACCCGGCCATCTTCATCCTGGGAATCGGCTGGCCGCTCCAGGACGGCTATCCCCACGAAATGCGCGCCGCCGACTACGACGACTGGGTGACGGAGACGGTGTCCGAGGATGGCCGGCCGATGCATGGATTGAACGGCGACATCCTGGTCTGGAACCCGGTGACGCGGCGCCGGCACGAGCTCACTTCGATGGGCATCCGCGTCGACGCGGAATCCCTGATGAAACAACTGGTAATCTCCGGGCAGATGGACTTCCTGAAGTACCCCTACCATCAGGTCATTCTCAACAACGAGATTCCGCTGAGCATTGGCGGGGGCGTGGGGCAGTCGCGCACCATGATGCTCCTGCTGCGCAAGGCCCACCTGGGGGAAGTCACCGTGTCCGTGTGGCCCAAGGTCCTCAAGGAGATGTGCAGGAAGAAGAACATCCACGTCTTGGAGTAGGTGCCGGCGGAGGGTGGTGGGCGCGTAGGGACTCGAACCCTAGACCTCCCCGACTGCGTCGGGGCGCTCTAACCGTCAGGCGCAGGAGAGGAGATGAGTTTCAACAGTGCTTGATGAGACTTCCACGACTTGAGTTGGCGTTCGCGCCGCCTGGCCTCGCGCAAGGTAGGAAACTGCTCTTGATGCACCAATCGCCACGGCCCGCGCTTGCGCGTGGAAGGGGTTTGCCCGCGGGCGTGCTCGGCCAGACGGCGGCTGAGGTCATCAGTGGAGCCGATGTAGAAATGGCCGTTCGATTGGCTTTGGAGGATGTAAAGAAACGCCATAAGCAGTGGTGGTGGGCGCGTAGGGACTCGAACCCTAGACCTCTACCGTGTCAAGGTAGCGCTCTAACCAACTGAGCTACGCGCCCGTGCCAATAATTCTGCGCCAGGGGTGGAGATTTAGCAAGGAGGAGCAGCCATGCGGAATCCGGTTGAGGTGCACGAGGGGACGGAGCTAGAATACTCGCGGCCGCAAAGGCCAGCCACGGAGCAACCCAAGGGAGTGGTCCCCATGAAGGTGATGGTGGTGGACAAGTTTCCGGACGCGGCCCTCGCGCGCATGAAAGAGCTGGGCTTTGAGGTCGCCTACAACCCGGAGCTGAAGGGCGATGCGCTGGTGGAGGAAGTGAAGAAGAGCGAAGCGAAGGCGCTCGTGGTGCGGTCGACCAAGGTGACCGAAGCGATGCTGGAGGGAAGCAAGCTCGGGCTGGTCATCCGGGCCGGGTCGGGCTACGACACCATCGACGTCGAGGCGGCCTCCAAGCGCGGCATCCACGTCTCCAACTGTCCGGGAAAGAATTCTACCGCCGTGGCCGAGCTGGCCTTCGGCCTGCTGTTGGCGCTCGACCGGCGCATCCCCGATAACGTGGCCGAACTGCGGCAGAAAAAGTGGAACAAGAAGGAGTACAGCAAGTCTCGCGGGCTCTTCGGTCGGACCCTCGGCTTGGTCGGCGTGGGCCGCATCGGCCGGTTGATGATTGCGCGGGCGCAAGCCTTCGGGATGAGGGTGATCGGCTGGAGCCGGTCGCTGACCCCGCAGAAAGCGCATGAGCTGGGGATCGAGTGGCGGATGTCTCCCGAGGAAGTGGCGAAGGCGGCCGATGCGGTGAGCGTGCACGTGGCGCTGAAGCCGGAAACAAAGGGGCTGTGCGGGGAGAAGTTCTTTGCCGCCCTGCGGCCGGGGGCGTACTTCATCAACACCTCGCGCGGCGAGGTGGTGGACGAAGCGGCTCTGATGAAGGCGATACGGGAGAAAGGGATTCGCGCCGGACTGGATGTCTATGCCAGGGAGCCTTCCACGGCCACGGGCGCGTTCGAAGACGACGTCGCCGGGCTGCCGGGCGTCTACGGCACGCACCACATCGGCGCCTCCACCGAGCAGGCGCAGGAGGCGATTGCCGAGGAGACAATTCGGATCTTGCAGTCGTTCCGCGACCGGGGTGAAGTACCCAACCTGGTCAACCAGCCGGCTGTAGCGTGATGAGGTGAGCGATGACGGGAACTCCGTATGGGCGTAGCGCAGTGAAGGAAGCGGTGGCGGCGGCGCAGGCGGCGGCCTCGGCGAAGAAGGTCGAGCGCGTCTACAACTTCAACCCGGGTCCGGCGGTGCTGCCGGTGCCGGCGCTGGAGGAGGCGCAGCGCGACCTGGTGACCCTGCCGGGCGTGGGGATGTCGGTGCTGGAGATCAGCCACCGGTCGAAGACCTTCGAGGGAATCCTCGCCGAAGCGGAGGCCGACCTGCGCGCGGTGCTGGACATTCCTGACAATTACAAGGTCATCTTCCTTGGCGGCGGGGCCAGTTTGCAGTTCACCATGGTGGCGATGAACTTGCTGCCCAGGGACGGTTCGGCCGACTACATCCACACCGGGAGTTGGGCGGCGGCGGCCATCAAGGAGGCGAAGAAGCTGGGGAGGGTGAACGTAGCCGCGACGACGGAGGCCGACAAGTTCTCCCGCATCCCGCGGCAAGAAGAGCTGAAGCTCGACCCCAACGCCGCCTACGTCCACTTCACCTCGAACAACACCATTGAGGGCACCGAGTGGTTTGTGGAGCCGGAGACAGGCTCGGTGCCGCTGGTGTGCGACGCCTCGTCGGACATCCTGAGCCGGCCCATTGACGTGAAGAAGTATGGAGTCGTCTATGCCGGCGCGCAGAAAAACATGGGCCCGGCGGGAGTGACGGTGGTCATCCTCCGCGACGACCTGCTGGCGCGGGTGCCGGCGGGGCTGCCCTCGATGCTGGACTACAAGCTGCAGGCGGAGAAGCAGTCGCTCTACAACACCCCACCGGTGTTCGCGATCTACCTGGTGCGACTGGTGCTGAAGTGGCTGAAGGGAATCGGCGGGTTGCCGGAGATGGAGCGGCGCAACCGGGAGAAGGCCGACCTGCTCTACAACGCGATTGACTCCAGCGGTGGTTTCTACCGCGGGACGGCGGAGAAGGCCAGCCGGTCGCGGATGAACGTGACCTTCCGCATGGCCTCGGAGGAGCTGGAGAAGAAGTTTGTCGATGAAGCCAAGGCGGGGAAGCTGGTGGGGCTCGGCGGGCATCGCAGCGTGGGCGGGATGCGGGCCTCGCTCTACAACGCCTTCCCCAAAGAGGGTGTCGAGGCGTTGGTGGCGTTCATGAAGGACTTCCAGCAGAGAAACAGCACGGGGTACGGAACCTAGGGCGAGGTCCCAGCGCCCATGCGACCAAGCTCCTCTTAGTCTTCTCTTACCGAGCTGGGTTGTGAGTCCATCGGCCTCTCGTAGACCAACTGGTATTCGATCTTCGCGCGATCGGCGATGGCGCCTACTCCCGCGCCGATGGCAGCGCCCAGCGAGCCGAAGATCAGCGCCGACCCTCCCCGCGTCAGGTCGGTTTTCTCGGGGTCGCGTGACGCGCCGAGAGCAGCCCCGGCGGCTCCGCCGATTCCCAGCCCGATGAGGGTGCCGTTGGCGATTGAGTCTTTCTGAATGTGGTGAATGCGAACCACCTGAGAGGCCTTGATCGTTCGCTGTGTGCCATCCGGAAGGCGAAGCATAAGCGCGTCGTCGGCGGCGTTTTCCAGGCGGCCGCGAAAAACCTCAGCGCGCTCCAGGCTCACCCGCAGGTCGGATCCCACAGGCAGAGCCTGCACGCGCTTCCAGTCGCTGCGCGAGGCTGCCGCCGGCGGCCCGGCCGCGAGCACAGGGAGTGTTGCTGCCATGAAAACCAGCAAGAGAGTGGTCGGTTTCTGCATCCTCATTCTCATTGTTGACCTCCAGCATTGATTCCCGATGGAGCTGCCGGCCGGGCCAGAAGCGGGTCGCCGAGGGAGGGCCGTCGCTCCGCTCCATCGGCTGTGTTGCCCGGGGCCGCGTCTGGCCCGGCGACAGTGTGGTGGGCATCGGGGGTGAGCTCGGAGAGGGAATCAAGACCATAGAGACGAAGGAGCTGTTGCGGCTGCGGATGCAAGCCGGTGACTGTGAAGGTCAGACCCTGTTTGCGCGAGCGCTGCAAGGCAAGCAGCAGCAGAGCAACGGCGGAGCTGTCGAGGCAAGGAGAATCTGACAGGTCAATGGAAAGGTGGCGCGGCTGGAGGCGGGCGACGCGCTGGAGAACGGCCCGCAGGGCTTCCACGCGAACGCCGGTCAGGGGGCCGAAGACCCGGATGGAAGCGGTTTCCAGGGTGTTGCGCCGGTAGGTCAGGAGCCTGCCCATGGTTCCTCCGCAGGATTGGCGTTTTCGGGGGCAGGATAGGCGGACGGGGGCCGCGAGTAACGAGCGACCGGCGAAGCCGGGACGAAGATTCGCTGAAAGGACTGAAATCCCTAGGGGGAGGTGGGAACGGCAGACTCGGCTAGGGCTTTGAGCGACTGCGGGTAGGGCGGGCGGGCGACGCCGCGCTCGGTGATGATGGCGGTGATGAGGCGCGCGGGGGTGACGTCGAAGGCGGGGTGGCGCGCAGGCAGGCCTTCGGGAGCAATCTGGACCGAGCCGATGCGGGTGACCTCTTCGACGGGACGTTCTTCGATGGGGATGGTGTCGCCGGAAGGAATCGAGAGGTCAATGGAGCTGAAGGGCGCGGCCACGTAAAAGGGAACGCCGTGCTCGTGGGCCAGCACGGCGATGGTGTAGGTGCCGATCTTGTTGGCGGTGTCGCCGTTCGAGGCGATGCGGTCGGCGCCGACGACGACCGATTGGATGTCGCCGCGCTTCAGGAAGTGGCCGACCATGTTGTCGGTGATGAGTGTGGTGGGGATGCCATCGCGCTGGAGCTCCCACGCCGTGAGGCGCGCGCCCTGGAGGTAGGGGCGCGTTTCGGTGGCGAAGACCTCGAGCTTCTTGCCGGCCTCGAGCGCGCCGCGGATGACGCCGAGCGCGGTGCCGTAGCCGCCGGCGACCGCGAGGGCCCCGGCGTTGCAGTGGGTCAGCACGCGGCCTTGGGCCGGCAGCATCGCGCCGCCGTGGCGGGCGATGGCGGCGCACTGAGCCAGGTCTTCGCTGTAAATCTGCTGGGCTTCCTCGACCAATCGCTTCCGGACTGTGTCAACGCCCGACGACGCAGCGCTGGCGAAGGCGCGGCGCATGCGTTCGATGGCCCAGAAGAGGTTGACGGCGGTGGGCCGGGTCCGGCTCATGGCGTCGCAGATATGGTTGAAGTCTTGTTCGAGCGCGGGCAGGCCGGCGGCCTTGGAGTTCTTCACGCCGAGCGCAACGCCCATGGCGGCGGCAACGCCGATGGCGGGGGCGCCGCGGATGACCATGCGGCGGATGGCGTCGGCGACCTCCTCCCAAGTCTTGCAGGTCTGGTAGACCTCGTGCGCAGGGAGTTGGAGCTGATCAATCAGAACAACGCCGGCGTCCGTCCATTCGATGGTTTTGATCATTGCGCGGATGAGTGTAGCAAATGAAAGGTAGTCGGCATAGGAGGCGGACAAGGCAGGAAAAGACTTACCGCAGAGGACGCAAAGAAGACGCAGAGGAACGCGGAGAACTACGGCGGGAGGGAGCGGAAGTGGGGCGAGACGAGGTAGAAGAGGCTGAGGGCGAGGTTGTAGCCGAAGTGGACGGCGATGGCGGCGACCACGGTGCCGCTGCGCGCCCGCACGGCTGAGAAGACGATGCCGACCACGCAGATGAGGACCATCTGAAAGTAGCCGGGGGAGAGCTGGTAGAAGTGGATGGAGCCGAAGAGAAGGCCGCTGAGCAAGACGGCCAGCCGCGTGCCCCCGATGCGCTCCAGCAGCGCGTAGATGTAGCCGCGGAAGAGAAGCTCTTCCACCACAGGGGCGATGAGCACGGCCATGCCCAGGATGAGCCAGACGGCGGTCTTGGAGGTGAACAGCCGGTCGAACAACAGCCGCTCGGGCGGAGGGATGAGCCCGCTCAGGAGCTGAATGGCGGGGGCGAAAAGCAGGCCGGCGACGACGGCCGCCAGCAGCCACTTGGCCGGCAGGGGTTGCCAGGCCAGGGTGGCGCTCAGCCGGCGTCCACGGCCGCGGACGAAGAGAACGAGGAGGAGAATCAACAGCGCATTCAGGATGAGCTGAACGGGGACGAGGAAAAAGACGTCCTGCGGCGCTTGCTCAGCGATCCGGCGGAGAAGCTCCGGCGCGGGGACGGCGGGGAACTGCGGGCGACGGAGGAAGAAGAGGACGAAAGTGGCCGTGAAGGGGACGACGATGTATAGGCCGGCGGCGATCGTGAAAAAGAGAATCAGCTCCCAGAGGTCAACCCAGCGCGTGTAGCGGGAGGGGCCGGGCGAGGCGGGGGGCTCCGGTGGCGTGGGGGTGAGAGCGGCGCTCATGCGGACGGGCAGACTGTAGCAGCCGTGGGGGGAATGGGACAAGATAAAGCCGGGGATTCAAGACCAGGACGACGACGGAGGTTGCGATGACGCGCAAAGCACTGTTCGCGTGCTTGTGGCTGGCAGTGGGAGCCCTGGCTGTTCTTGCTCAGGAAGACCCGAAGCCGGACGCGGAGTCGTACGAGTCGATGGTGGGACGTCTGAAGCAGTTTGACCGCACGGTGGATTTCACCGCTTTGCGACAGGCGTACACGCAGTCACCCGACTATTCGCCCTACGGAGGCGGGACGGACAAAGCGCACGGCGCCATGTTCCAGGCTTTCGGCAAGAAACAGTACGACAAGGCCATCAAGGAAGCGGAGAAAGTGCTGAAGGAGTACTACCTGGACATTGATGCGCACATCATTTGCCAGCTGGCTTTCGCGGAAACGGGAAAACGCGAGCGAGCGGACTACCACCAGTTCGTCTCGGAGGGACTGGTGCAGTCGATCCTGGATTCCGGCGACGGCCAGAGCGAGAAGACGGCCTACGCAGTGGTTACGGTCGATGAAGAGTATGCCCTCCTGCGGGTCTGGGGCTTTGGCCTTCGAAGCCAGGGGCTGCGGCACGCGGAGGGGCATTCCTACGATGTGCTGACCGTGATTGACCGACAGACCAATGAGGAGAAGCGGATCTACTTCAACATCGATCCCATATTCGGTAGTTGGAAGCGGCTGTTTGGCGAGGGAGAGGAGAAGAAGTAGGTTACGCGCCGCTTTAGCTGCGGTCGATGAGCGCGGCGGCGAGGAGGGGAATGAGGAACTCATGGGGGCCGGTGAGGGAGACGGCCCGGGCGCGGAGGGCGCGGGCGGGGCGGAGCAGGACGTTCTGCACAGGGCGGTAGTGCTGGAGGAAGTCGAGGTTGGCGGTTACAAAGCCGGAGAGCGGCTTGCCGAGGCCGCGCGCGGCGGAGACGGCTTTCAGGAAAACTTCGGGAAGGATGACGGCGGAGCCGCAGTTGAGGTAGACGCCGCCGCGGTGGAGCCGCGCGGCCTGCGCGCAGAAGAGGCGGAAGTCGCGGTAGCTGGCCGCGCCGAGGGCGGCGCCGTCGGCGCCAGGGTGGACGTGGAAGATGTCGGTGCCGAGGGCGAGGTGGACGGTGAAGGGGACGCGGTGGCGGTAGGCCTGGGCGAGGAGGCTGACGTCGGCAAAGGGAGCGGCGCCAGCGGCGCCGGGCTCGCCGCTGGCGAGGAAGTGCCCCGCGGCTTCGCCGAAGCCGATTTCCTCGCGCTGGGCGAACTTGGCCAGCTTGTTGAGGAGCGCGCCGGTCTCCTCCGCCATGCCAAAGCGGCCGCGGGCGAGCTGGGCTTCGACGTCTTCGGAGGTGCGGCCGGCGAGGGCGATTTCAAAGTCGTGGATGAGGGCGGCGCCGGTGGTGGCGATGCCGGTGACGAAGCCGCGGCGCATGAGGTCGATGAGCACGGGCGCGAGGCCGGTCTTGATGACGTGGCCGCCGAGGCCCCAGAGGATGGGCTTCTTTTTGCGGCGGGCGGCCAGCAGGGCTTCGACCAGGCGGTTGAACTCGACGCCGGCGAGGATGGCGGGCAGCGTCTTGAGGAAATCCTTGAACTTGCCGCCGCGTTTGAAAGGTTTCGCGAAATCGCGCGGGGTGACCTTGGAGGGGCGCTTGGCCAGCGGCTCGGTGCGCAGGCCGGTGAATTCGAGCGGGTCGAGTTGGTAGATGCTCTTCATGGGCGCTGAAGCCTACCACCAAAAGACGAGGGAATGGAACCACAGATGAACACGGATGAACACAGATAGGATAGAGGGCGCGGTTCGGGTGCGTTCAATCAGAGGTGATGAAGCGCTTGAGTTCTCCGTCTTTCCAGTAAAGGAGAATCGAAGCCTTGCCCCACGCGACTGATTCGAACGCATCGGCCTCCAGCTCCACAGGTTGCTCCTCGTATGGCGAGGTGAATGTTCCACGAGGTACTTTCCGCATGTAGCCCCACAAGCCGAACTCGACCTTTTCCTCCCCGACGCCGTACCATCCATGAGGATTGAAGGGACCGTACTCATAGATGTGGAACTCGTAAGCGTCCGACTTTGTAAAACCCAGAACGAGCGTTGCCTTTTCGTGAGAGTGTCCCGAAAGGACTACGTCATCCAAGCCGTTTCCGTCGAAATCCCCAACAACCGCCCACAGGAACTGAACCCCCTGTTCGCGTAGCCCAGGCAGCGCGGCCTGTATAGACGGAAGAAAATCGCTGTTTGAGAACATATGGAAATTCGGGAGACGAGCAGCCAATTCAGCGCGGAACTCCTGAGGAAGGTCAAGGAACGGCTCTCCGTTCAACTCGGTGATGCGCGGTTCGGGAACCTGAGCAGCGGTTGCGCTGGCTGCCAAGAGGGTCGTTGCCAGAACTAAAGTCGCGAAAGCTCTCATTTTCGTTCACCGTTGTTCCATCCGTTTCTTAGGATGCGGGAGAGCAACCTTCCGGTGTGGGAGGACTTCACCTTTGCCACCTGTTCAGGGGGGCCATCGGCGACGATGCGGCCGCCGGCGGCGCCGCCTTCGGGGCCGAGGTCGAGGACCCAGTCGGCGGTTTTGATGACGTCGGGGTGGTGCTCGATGATGAGGATGGAGTTGCCAAGGTCGGCGAGGCGGTTCAAGACGTCGAGGAGCTTGCGGACATCGTCGAAGTGCAGTCCGGTGGTGGGTTCGTCGAGGATGTAGAGGGTGCGGCCGGTCTGGCGGCGGGAAAGCTCGCGGGCGAGCTTGATGCGCTGGGCCTCGCCGCCGGAGAGCGTGGTGGAGGGCTGGCCGAGCTTGAGGTAGTCGAGGCCGACTTCGACCAGCGTCTGCAGCTTGGCTTGAATCTGCGGGATGTTTTCGAACAGCGGACGCAGGTCGGCGACGGTGGACTCGAGCAGGTCGGCGATGGAGAGGCCCTTGAATTTGACCTGGAGGGTTTCCTGGTTGTAGCGGCGGCCGCGGCAGACCTCGCAGGTGACGTAGACGTCGGGGAGGAAGTTCATCTCGATGCGGCGCAGGCCGTCGCCCTGGCAGGCTTCGCAGCGCCCGCCCTTGACGTTGAAGCTGAAGCGCCCGGCGCGGTAGCCGCGCTCGCGCGAGTCGGGCAACATCGAGAACAATTCGCGGACAGGGCTGAACACTCCCGTGTAGGTGGCGGGGTTGGAGCGGGGGGTGCGGCCGATGGGGGCCTGGTCAATGACGACAACTTTGTCCACGTGATCGGCGCCGCGGATGGATTTGTGCTCGCCGGGCTCTTCGAGCGAGCCGTACAGCTCGCGGGCGAGGGCGCGGTAGAGAATGTCGTTGACGAGGGTGGACTTTCCGGAGCCGCTGACGCCGGTGATGCAAGTGATGATGCCAAGGGGGAGGCGGGCGTCGATGTTCTGCAGGTTGTGGTGGCGGGCGCCGACGATGGTGAGGAAGTTGCCGTTGGGCTTGCGGCGCGCTTCCGGTAACGGGATGGAGAGCTCGCCGGCGAGGTAGCGCCCGGTTAGAGAATCGGCGGAGGCGGCGATGTTCTTCGGCGGGCCTTGGGCGACGAGGTGGCCACCGGCAGTGCCGGCGCCGGGCCCGAGGTCGACGACGTGGTCGGCGCGGCGGATGGTGTCCTCGTCGTGCTCGACGACGATGACGGTGTTGCCGAGGTCGCGGAGGGCTTCGAGGGTGGCGAGGAGGCGGGCGTTGTCGCGGTGGTGGAGGCCGATGGAGGGCTCGTCGAGGACGTAGAGCACACCGCGGAGGCGGGCGCCGATCTGGGTGGCGAGGCGGATGCGCTGGGCCTCGCCGCCGGAGAGGGTGGCGGCGGAGCGGTCGAGGGAGAGGTAGCCGAGTCCGACGGCGAGCATGAATTCGAGGCGCTCGCGCACGGCGTCGAGGATGCGGCCGGCGATTTCGTGCTGGCGCGGGGTGAGGGAGCGCACGATTTTCTTCAGCGAGTGCAAGGCGTCGGAGACGGGCTGAGCGCAGAACTCGTCGATGCTGGTGCCCGCGACTTTGACGGCAAGCCATTCGGGGCGAAGACGGCGGCCGCTGCACGTCTGGCAGAGTGTGGCGGACATGAACTGCTCCATCCACTCGCGGTAGTCTTCGGAGGAGGTTTCTTCGTAGTTGCGGCGAAGGAGCCCGAGAAGGCCGGGTGAGCCGCGCGAAAAGCGGGTCCCTCGACTCCCCTCCGCTTCGCTCCGGGTCGCTCGGGATGACAAACCTTGCTTGCCGTTTCGCAGCCGAGCTGAGCCATGAAGGATGAGGTTCTGGACCCGGCGGGGAAGGGCCTCGAAAGGTTTGTCAGGGTCGAAGCCGTGCGTGGCGGCAAGATGCGCGAACCAGCGCTGGAGGTAGGTGGAACCGCCGCCGGGGCCGAGGCCGCCTTCGAAGAGCGGCTTGGACCAGTCGGTGACGACCTTGGCGGGGTCGAAGTCATAGCGGGAGCCGAGGCCGTGGCAGTCAGGGCAGGCGCCATAGGGCGAGTTGAAGGAGAAGCTGCGGGGCTCGAGCTGGGGCACGCTGAGGCCGCAGTCGGGACAGGCGAGGCGATTGGAGTAGAGGTGCTCGTCGCCGTCCACGACGGCGACGGTGACGAGGCCCTGGGCAAGCTTGAGCGCGGTTTCCAGCGAAGCTTCGAGGCGCTTCTCGATGCCGGGCTTGACCAGGAGACGGTCGACAACGACTTCCAGGGTGTGGTTGCGGCGGCGGTCAACCTTGATGGGCTCGTCGAGCGAGCGGAGCTGGCCGTCGACGCGGGCGCGGGTCCAGCCCTGGCGCGCAAGCTGCTCGAAGGTCTTGCGGAACTCGCCCTTGCGGCCGCGGACGATGGGTGCGAGAACCATGATGCGCTGCGCCTCTCCGTGGTCATTCTCTGAAAGCTCCATGACGGCGCGGACGATCTGGTCGGTGGTCTGGCGGCTGATGGGCTTGCCGCAGCGCGGGCAGTGAGCCGTGCCGACGGAGCTGAAGAGCAGGCGGAGGTAGTCGTAGATTTCGGTGATGGTGCCGACGGTGGAGCGGGGCGAGCGGGAGGTGGTCTTCTGCTCGATGGAGATGGAGGGGGAGAGGCCTTCGATGGAGTCGACGTCGGGGCGCTCGAGCTGGTCGAGGAACTGCCGGGCGTAGGCGGAGAGGGACTCGACGTAGCGGCGCTGGCCTTCGGCGTAGAGGGTGTCGAAGGCGAGGGAGGATTTTCCGGAGCCGCTGATGCCGGTGATGACGGTGAGGGAGTTGCGGGGAATGGAGAGAGAGATGTTCTTGAGGTTGTGGGTGCGCGCGCCGCGGACGGTGATGTCTTGGAGAGGCATCGTGTTCTGTGACCCGTGTCCCGTAACCCGTGAGGAGCAAGACAGACCCCCACGGCGGAGCCTGAGCACAATAATCGAACCTAGCAGGATAGCGTCCAACGGAAAGGCGGGTCAAGCGGTCGGCTGCGAGGCTATACTGGCGGGGTCGGAGGGCGGAATGATAAGAAGGTTCGAGAAAGCTCTGCCGATCCTCATTCTGGTGCTGGTCGCCCTATATGGCATTGGCTGCCGCGAGGCGGAGCCACCTGCGGCTGCGCCCGTGGAGATGGAGGACCAGTGGACGGTGAAGGGCAAGGTGGTCAACGTGGCGGAGAAGGGCGTGACCATTGACCATCAGGACATTCCGGGCCTGATGCCGGCAATGACGATGGCGTTTGCGGTGAAGGAACCCGCGATTCTCCAAGGGCTGGAGGCGGGAGACGCGGTGGAGTTTACGCTGGTGCGCAGCGCCGACGGGCTCCACGTCACCCGCATCCGAAAAATCAACCCGGACGAACTGGAAGCCGGAAAGAAACCATAGACGCGGCGGTTGGGCCTGCAATCTTCTTGCTGAATCCTCAACGGGGAGGGTAGCCATGACATGGAAGGGGATGGGTGTGGTTGTTCTGCTGGCGGTGTTGCTGGCGACGACAAGCGGCGCGGCGCAGGAGGCGACGAAGGAGGCGCCCAAGACAATTGCGGCGCGGACGGCGGGGCTGGAGTGCCAGTCGGGGTTCGTGCCGCTGTGCTGGGACGCGAAGGAAGGGGCGCTGCTGCTGGAGGTGAGCCGCTTCGGAGAAGAGTTCCTCTACGTGACGTCGCTGGCGAGCGGCGTGGGCGCGAACGACCTGGGCCTGGACCGCGGGTCGACTCGCTCGGCGCTGGTGCGGTTCGAGCGCGTCGGCCCGCGGGTGCTGCTGGTGGAGCGGAGCCTGGAGTATCGCGCCGAGACCGACGACGCGGCGCTGGCGCGCGGGGTGGAGCAGCAGTTCGCACGCTCGGTGCTGGGGGGGTTCGCAGTGGAGGCGGAGGAAGGCGGGCGGGTGCTGATTGACGCGACGTTGTTCTTTCTCGACGACCAGCTCGATCTGCGCGCGCGACTCAAACAAGCGCGGCAAGGGACCTTTCGGGTGGACGCTGGGCGGAGCGTGATTCACCTGCCGCGGACGAAAGCGTTCCCGCAGAACACGGAGGTGGAAACGCTGGTGACGTTGTCGAGCGATGAGCCCGGGCCAGTGGTGGCACGGGTGACGCCGACGGGGCGCTGGCTGACGGTGCACCAGCACCATTCGCTGGTGGCGCTGCCGGCGGAGCCGATGCGTTCGCGGCGGTTCGACCCGCGAGTAGGAAACATCCCGCTGACGTTTCAGGACTACGCGCAGCCGCTCGAAGGGCGGCTTTCTCAGCGGCGGATTTTTCGCTGGAGGCTGGAGAAGGCAACGCCGGGGGCGGCGTTGAGCGCGCCCGTGAAGCCGATCGTGTACTACCTCGACCCGGGAATGCCGGAGCCGATGCGCAGCGCGGTGCGGGAAGGGGCGCTGTGGTGGAACAGGGTGTTCGAGGCGGCGGGGTTTCGCGGGGCGTACGAGGTGCGCGACCTGCCCGCGGACGCCGACCCGATGGACATCCGGTACTCGATCCTCCAGTGGGGCCACCGGGCCGACCGGGGCTGGTCGTGGGGCAGTTTCATCGCCGACCCCCGCACGGGAGAGATCCTGAAGGCGGTGGTGTTCATGGACTCGCACCGGATGCGCACGGACTACAACCTGTGGTCGGGGCTGACGCCGGGGACGGGCGGCGAGAATGAATGTTTCGCCGGCGCGTGGGGCCTGCCGGACTGGACGGCGGAGCTCGACCCGAACACGACCGGCGAGGAGTTCGTGCTGGCGCGGGCGCGGCAACTGGCGGCGCACGAAGTGGGGCACACGCTGGGGCTGGCGCACAACTTCGCCGCCAGCACCTACGGGCGGGCGTCGGTGATGGACTACCCGGCACCGCTGGTGAAGCTGAGCGCGGGGCGGATTGATTTGTCGGAGGCGTATCGGCCAGGCACCGGCGAGTACGACGAGTTCGCGATCCGCTACGCCTACTCCGTGTTTCCGCCCGCAGACGAGGAGGCAGCGCTGCAGCGGCTGGTGGAAGGCGGACTGAAGAGTGGGCTGCTGTTCCTGACCGATCGGGATGCACGGCCGGCGTCGGCGTCCGACCCGCGGGCGCAGTTGTGGGACAACGGCGACGACCCGGTGCTGGAGCTGCGGAAGGCGCGGGCGGTGCGCGCCGCGCTGCTGGAGCGGTTCGGCGACGCGGCCATCGCCGAGGGCGAGCCGGTGGCGCTGCTGGAGGAGCGGCTGGCGCCGGTTTATTTCCATCACCGGTTCGCGCTGGAGGCGGCGACCAAGATGGTGGGCGGGATGGAGTACGCCTACGCGGTGAAGGGCGACGGGCAGCCGCCGACGCGGCCGATTGCGGCGGCGCGGCAGCGCGCGGCGCTGGCGGAGCTGCTGGAGGCGCTGCGGCCGGAGGCGCTGCGGCTGCCGGAAAAGTTGATCGCGCAACTGGCCCCCGAGCCCTTCGGCTACGGAACGGCGACGACGGGCGAAGAGTTCCGCTCGCGCACCTGGCCGGCGTTCGACGAGCTGGGCGCGGCGCGGACATTGTCCGGTCTGATCGTGGACGGCTTGCTGAACCGCGAGCGCGCGGCGCGGCTGGCGGCGGCCGGGATGAGCGGCGAGGAGGCGCTGACGCTGGATGAAGTCGTGGAGGAGCTGCTCGACGCCACGTGGAACCGGCCGTGGCCGGACGACCCCAAGGTAGCGGCGCTGCAACAAGCCGCGAACCGGGCCGTCCTCGACCGCCTGCTGGCGCTGGCGGGGGACAAGCAGGCCACGGTGGAAGTGCGCGCGGTGGCGGAGTGGGCGCTGGCGGACTTGCTCGACGACTTGAAGCAGCAGGAGCACCCGGACGCGCTGCGAGAGGCGGTGCGGCAACTCGCCGAACGCGACATCGAGCGGTTCTTCAATCGTACGGACAGCGCGACCGAGCGCACGCCGGCGCTGGAGCCGCCGCCGGGCAGCCCCATCGGGGCAGGGAAGCAGAAGTAGCAACGGTCACCTCAATCGTGGACGGCTGTGCAGTGGACTGTGCCCTTCGACTTCGCCCGCCACAGCGGGCTCCGCTCCCTTCGACTGCGCTCAGGGCAGGCAGGGTACTTTGCTGTCCTCTCGTGACCGTCAATCGTGCACGGCGACGCAGTGCAAAGTACCCGTGAGGGCTGAGCCGCTGAGGTTGTCGAGGTGGACGCTCACCGAGCCGGCGGCGACGGCGGCAATCTTGGCGAGGCGCAGGCCGGCGGTCTCCGACTGCGCGGTCGAATCCACGACGGAACACGTGGCGGTGTAGTTGGCATCGGCGAAGGCCGTGCTCCAGTTAACAGTAACCGAGCAGCCGGAGGTGGCGCAGGAGCCGGTGGAGACACGGGCGTGCTTGAAGCCACCTGCGTCCGAGTAAACGCCGCCAACGAACTCAACCGCCGCGCCGGACTGCGCCAACTGCACGCGGTCAGAGGCGCTGACGTTGAGGGCGACGATGTTGGCGCTGTTGGCGGCATTGCGCGCCTGGATGGAGTTGTTGTTGGAGAGTCGCAGGCCGCCCGCCGTAGCCGGGTTGGTACCGATTTGCACACGTCCGGTGGAGCGGACGGTCACGATGTCGAACGCGGCGCTGCCGTTGGTCGGGCAGAGCTGAATCACGTTGGCGCTGGAGGCCGAGTGCTCGAAGTTCCAGCACTCGGAAGTGGTGCTGAAGTAGATGTCGCTGTTGCCGGTTGCACTGCCGAACTGGTCGTTCAAGCGAACAACACGGTTGGCGCCGCTCACGGTGGTCGCGTAGTGCAGTCCAAGCGTAGGCGGATTCTGGAAGCGAATACCGGTGGTGGAGCCGGCAAGGTTGCAGTTGTCGCCATTGGCCGCGCACTCCCAGGTGTTGTCGAACACCAGGCCGAGTTCGGCCTTGCCGCTTGACATTGAGATGACGCGGCGCAGCGGCTCATCCGAGCCGGAGTTGGTGATGGCCAGGCCGAAGGCGGAGAAGCTCGGCAGCGGGTTCTGCACGATGAGGTTCATCCCGCCGCCGTACCAGGCGTAGCCGAGGGGGACTTCCAGCGTGTCGGCGGCCGCCCAGTCGGTGGCGCCGCCGCTGGCGTGAACGAAGGAGCCACCGGCGAAGTTGATAGTTTCAATCTTGGCGCACTTGTAGATGCGGTAACTGGAACCGCCATCATCGCCCGGCCAGGACTTGTCCGCTCCCTGAATCACAAAGTCGAGCGTCAGCGCGGTCTCGGAGCCAATCGAGCGGATAGGGACGACGAACTTGAACCCTGCGGCGTCGTCGTCGTTCTGCGAGAAGCAGAGGTCGGAGTGCGCGCCCGCGCCGAACTGAGTAACCCAACCTGTGCCGGAGCCGGTGACGACCGGCGGCGCGGCGGTGTTGATGCTGGTGACAGAGCCAGTTGTGTAAACCTTGGCCCCGGTAGTGTTGATGACCCACCGTCCGACGCCGATTTTGTCCTCCTGTACGGCGCCGCTGTAGGAGATGGTGCGGGTACCGCCATCGTAGCCAGACACGGTGGCCGTCGTTACCGCCTGTCCCTGGCGCACCTGGCTGCGGAAGCCAACCGCGCACTCCCCGCCGCCCTCTAGGCAGTTGCCGTACATATCGGTCGAGCCCGCGATGGCTACAGCGTCGCCTTCGCCGAACTTGAACACAGCGCCGCGAATCGAATGGTCTTGGCCGCGCCCCGCCGAGTAGAGGTCGCCCGCAAAAGTGAAGTACGTGTCCTTGGGCCCGCCGGTGGCGTTGTCGCCGCCCGCATCGTGGAAGTGCAGGGCGCGGATGGTGGAGTAGATGTCGAGCACGCCCGCGCTGTCGGTGGTGCGGCGGTCGACCAGCTTGAGGGGGCTGAAGTAGCGGCCGCTGACAAAGGGGTCCAGCTCATCGCCGCGCAGGTCGAACACCGCCGCCGTCTCCGCCCAGGTGGAGCGCGTGTGCCAGCCGCTCGAAAGGTTGGTGGGGAGAACGACGCGGCAGTCGACCCCGAAGCAGTCGGTGATGGCGGCGTCGATCTTGGCGGTGACGCCTGACTCCACCCACAAGTCGGGGTCGACGAAGCGGATGTGGTTGAGCCGCTTGACCGTGGCGCCGAACTTGTCCGGGATGCGCAGGCTGGCGTTGAGGTCCAGCGTCTCCAGCGCCGAGGCGGCCAGCGGCAGGTACTGCATCCCGTCGAACACTTCCAGGCCGCCGACGCGGAAGCGGATGGTGTCCAGGTCGGAGCGGTGGAACACGGAGCCGGCGGCGGCGTTGGCGGGGTCGGTGGTGAGCCCGGAGAGGCTCAGGTGGCCGATGGTTTGCGGGTCGGCCGCGAAGGTGGCCGAGCCGCCCACGGTGAGGTTGCCGGTGACGTTGAGGTTGCCGGTGACCGAGCCGGAGGGCGGGACCAGCGTGTCGGTGGCGGTGACCGGGAGCTCGCTCAGGTCGACCGCGACCCCGGTGACGGTGTAGTTGACCTGGGGCACGACCACGATGTTGTTGAGGTCGAGCACGCGCACGCGGTAGAACGTGCCGGCGGGATCGAGCGTGTCGTTGCCCTGGACGATGCAGCCGGGCGAGATGTCCCCGTCGGTGACCGCGCAGGTGGTGCGCACCGGCGCGTAGGTGACCGGCGGCGTCGTGGTCTTGGCCTGCTGCGACAGCACGAACTCGATGGTACCGTTGATGGGCGTGCCGTCCGGCCGCCGGAACGTTCCGCTCACGGTCGTTGCGGTTGCCGGCAGGTGGAAAGTGAAAAGGGAAAATAGAAAGTAGAAAAGAGGCAGGACTATTTTCCATTTTCTGATTTCTATTTTCGTGTTGGGCATTGCAGTTCCTCCTTGCACACGCGGAGCTTCAGAGATTGGGGTCGTGGCCGCCGCCGCCGTCGCCGCCGCTGTCGGCCCCGCCGCCGCCCGCCCCGCCGCCGCCGCCGGGGTCGCCCGAGGGCGGGTCGCCTTCCTTGGTGAGGTAGGCGGGCAGGTTGTAGAGCCCGGCGCCGGAGTTCCACGTGATGTCGGCGTCGGGGATTTCGTCGCGCGGCTCGAAGGCGGGCGGGACGCGCCCGGACCAGAAGGTGAGGTAGTCGACCTCGAGGTCGAAGTTGGACGGGGAGGCGGCGGTGGCTTCCGACCACAGGAAGACGTTGAGCGCGTCGGGCACCGCCTGGTCGGCGCGAAGGGTGAAGTAGCCGAAGCGCACGATGTGGAAGTTGGGGATGAGCCCCGCCTTGATGGTGGTGACGTAGTCGGAGCCGTCGGGTCGGTTGTAGTCCTCGGCGTCGGAATCGAGCTTCAGCTTCACCTGCTTGTCGTAGCGCCCGGGGCCGCCGGTGTGGCGGAGGCTGACGGCGACGCCGACGCGCTGGCCCGGCTTGAAGACTTTGCCCAGGTTCGACCACAGGGTGCGGACGCCGATCTTGTCGACGCTCGAGGTCGAGGTCTTGAGCTTGACCTTGTCGTTGGAGAGGTCATGCTCCAGGTCCGTCGGCCACGCCGGCGGCCCCGCGCCGGTGTTGGAGTAGCCCTGCCAGTGCTTCGGCCGCGTCGTGCCTTCCTGCCCGGCGACCCCGGAGCGGAAGAAGCTGCCGTTCTGGAGGACATTGGGCATCTGAGGGGCGTTGGGGTTGATGCCGCCGCCGGGGAACGGCGACCACCAGATGCTGAGCGGGGGCGAGGCGGCGTCGGTGAAGACCGACTCGTCGTACTCGAGCGCCAACAGCTCGCGCGATCCGTCGGGCTCGTCGGAGATTTCGAGAATCTCATACTTGAAGTTTGAGTTTTCGAAGTTCAAGTCGGCGGGGCCTTCGATGACGTCGCCGGGGAGGAGGTCGAGCGCGCTCCCGCCGGTGGCGGGAGCGGGCAGCAGCCGGCAGCGGAGCTGGTTGGAGAGCCGGAGGGAGCGGCGGGAGAGGTATTCGGCCAGGCGCTCGGCCTGCTGGTGGGCGACGTTGCCGAGGTCGGCGGCGGCTTCAATGCTGCGGCCGACCTCGTCCTGCCGGTCCTCGTCTTCCACCACGCGCTCGGAGACCATGAAGTCGAGCGACGGGTTCGAATACTTGCGCGCCGCGCTCTGGTCGGCGGAGAAGGCGGAGGCGATCTTCAGCTCGGTGTCGGAGACGATGGCGTCGATCGGGCGCGACTCGCCCGCCTGCGGCCCGTCGAGGAGTTGGAGGGACTGGCCCCCCTGGAAGAACTGGGTGAACAGGGTGCCGGAGCCGGTGACGGTGGCGCCCGAGGAAGTAATGGTGCCGAGGCCGCGGCCGGAATCGAGTGCGCGGTAGCGCAGGGTGAAGCGGTTGGGCGAGTTGCGCAGCGGGCGCTGGGAAAGCTGAAGCGAACCGGCGGCCACCGTGTCGCGCGAGGCGGCCAGCACCGAGCTTCGCGGCTCGTCCGCGAAAGGCGCGAACTGGCCGTTGCGCTCCAGCAGGTAGCCGCGGCCGAGCAGCAGCAGCCACTCGAGCGCCCGCAGCAAGTCGGTCGCATCGACAAAGGCGGGCGAGGCGTCGAAGCGGTTGATGGTGTCGCCGTTGATTGTCAGGTCGGCGTCGCAGAAGTTCTTCCAGTCGTTCCAGGCAGCAAAGTCGATGCGGTCGGTCACCGAGCTGGGCGGGGTCTCATTGGCCTTGCTGTGGGGAAAGAGGAAGCGGCGCAGTAGGAGGTCGAGGGCGATGCGGGCGGGGTTGACCGAGTAGCCGTAGCCGGTGAAGCCGGTGGCGTCAAAGTCGCGCACCCGTAAGGTGCGGTAGATGCCGAGGACGTGGAACTCGGGGCCGGGCTGGGTGGGCTCGCGGCGCAGCTTGAGCGCCAGGTAGGCGGTGCGGGAAAAAGTGAGCGGCGGGGTGAAGCCGGAAGGGAAAAAGGAGCAGACCTTCTGGTTGCGGGCCGCCGGATCGGTCTCAAGCGCGAGTTCGCCTTCGGCGCCGGGATGGAAGTGGCAGAAGTCGGTGTCGGTGTGGTCAAACTCGGCGCCGTTGACCCACAGCCGCTCGATGCCGTCCCACTCGCCCTCGCCCAGCGCGATGAACAGCCGCACCAGCCCGTCGGCCTCCTCCTGCTGAAAGAGGACGTTGCCGCCGACGATGTGCCGGCCGTAGGCGAGCGGCACGGGGCGGTTGAGCGCGGAGGTGAGGAGCTCAAGCTTCTGCGTCTGCGCGCCGGGCGGCAGCAGACGCTCGGGCGGGAAGAAGTCGCCGAAGCCGCCGTCGCCGAAGGGCTGGCGGCGCAGCTCGCGGAAGAAGCCGAAGAGGTAGCGGACCGCCAGGCGCGGGTCGAGCTGGAAGATGTCCCACCAGGGCACGCCGCCGGTGGGGAAGGTGGGCGGAGTGGAAGGGCGATGGGGCATGGTTATTTTGTACCGCCGGCTTTTGTAGCGCCGCCTTCCAGGCGGCTGTTTTCTGCCGGCAAGATGCCGGCGCTACTAAAGGCGATTTGGTAGCGCCGCCTTCCAGGCGGCCCGTTTTCTGCCGGCAGGATGCCGGCGCTACAAAAGGCCCGACCAGCCGGCAAGATGCCAGCGTTGCAATAGCTCATAAAGGGATTCCTCCACCGCCGCCGCCGCCGCCCCCGCCGCCGAAGCCATCGCCATCACCGAGGTCGCCGGGGTTGAAGTCATCGGGCCCGCCGAGCGCCCGGCTCACCAGCGGCACCAGGGTGGGGAAGCCGTTGTGGGCCTCGGTGCGGGCGCGAGTCTCGCAGGCGACGAAATCCTTGGGGCAGCGCCGGTGGCGGATGTGCATTCGGCCCTGCGGCCCCTGGTCGTCGGGAATGAAAATCAGGTTGGGCTCGTCGTCCTCAATAGTTACGATGGTGCCGGTGTTGGACTTGATGCGGACGACCTGCCGAAATGTTTCGGCGGCATCATGCCAGACCAGAATCTCACCCTTGTGTTCGTCGGCGACCATCGCGAGCGATGTGTCCTGAATGGATCGGCCGCCGAGTTGGCCGGTCTCGCCGACCGTCAGGCTCAGCACCGCCGATCCGGCGGCGGTCCACAGGGGCTTCGAGATGCCGGCGGTGATGGAGAAGACCTTGAACTTGGTGGTGGTGTCGGGGATGGGGTCGAAGGGGGTCCAGACGGTGAGGGCAGTGGCGGTGTTGGAGCGGATGCGGCGAACCTGCCCGCGGCCGAGCCCGGCGGTCAGGAGCACGTAGCGGTCCTTGTGCTCGTCCACTGTCATCGCCAGGGTCGAGTCGGTGATGCTATGGATGGCGCCGGCAGTGGCGGTGCGCTCGGCGAGCTGCTCGGTGAACGAGAAGCCGCTATCCAAGTAGCCGCACAGCCCGCGGCGGAAGCGCCAGGTGCAGAGCGGGGAATAGAGCCGGTCGTGCGCCTGGAGCTGGGCGGGGTCGAGCTCGCTGACGAGGCGGAAGCGCATGCCGGCGTCGGTTTCCTCGCGCTCGGTCAGGCGGCCGCGGAGCAGGAGGATTCTTTCGTCCAGGCCGAGGAGGAGCTGGGAGAGCTCGCACAAGGCCCCTTCGAAGTCTTCGAAGGGGATGGGCGGGTTGGTCGCCGGGTCTTGGTTGGCAAGGTTGGGGTTGAAAACCAGATCGATCTCGCCGAAGTCGGCCGCCAGCGTGCGGGTGAAGCGGGCCCCGCCGGTTATTCGGAGCAAAGGCTCATAGCTGATCCCGGCAACGGTAACGGCTTGGTCTGCATATCTTCGCACTGTTTCTGAACCGGCGGGGGTCTTCGGGCGCGGCGTGATGTCGGCCAGCCACGCTACCGGCCCAGTGTATTGCTTCGCGGCGGTGGAAAGACCTCGCGGCATTAGCTCATCCTCCTGCGAGGCGATTCCTCCAGCCGGTACGTGGCCAGCCACGCGATGGGCCCGGCGTAGGCTTTCTGGGCGGTGGTGAGTGCTCTAGGCATTTGCAGCGGCTTTGGAAGCGCCCCGATTCAGTTCATCGGGGCTCTTTTCTCTCCTTCTGCCGGCAAGATGCCGGCGCTACGGAATCACCTCCACCGCGTCGGCAACAATCGTGTTGGCGGTGCTCGACGCATTCTTCGTATTCGTCGCCTTCAGCTCGACGACGTGGAGGCCGAGGGGAACGTCGAGCTTGGTGAGCCGCGGGCCCGAAGCCTGAGGCGCGGCGTTGTAGAGGTCGACTGTGCCCAGGGACGCGCCGTCAAGCAGCACCTCGACGATGCCGAGGTCCGCGGCCTTGCGCGCCCAGAGGCGGAAGCCGTAGCCGGCGTAGACGAAGCGGAAGCGGTCGGTGGTGTTGGTGTTGACGTTGGTCGTCTCGGCGCCGCCGTGGGCGCCGGCGTGGCTCTCCTGCGCCCAGGTTCCGGCGACGATGAAGCCGGCGGTTTCTTCCTGGAAGTGCGAGGCGTGGCCGGCGACCGGGTCGGGGTAGGAGCTCAGCGCCGCGCCCACGGCCTCCATCAGGCGCACGGTGATGTCCCAGCCTTCGTGGGCCACCAGCTCGTACTCCGGCTCGGCGGCGAAGGTGACGGGGAAGTCGCGCGCGAGGTAACTGCCGGGGCCGTCCGCGGGGCTGACGTAGACCAGGTGGCGGAAGACGAAGTAGTCGTGCTGGAAGCGCGCGTACCAGTCGCGGACTTGCTCTGCGTCGGCCGTGGGGCGCCGGCGGAGCTCGAGCTCGAACAGCCGCTGCGGGGCCTTCAAGAGCCGCTGGAAGACCCGGCCCGACTGCGCCACCGAGCGCAGCGCACCGCCGATGACCTGCTCGGGCAGGGAGTAATCAGGATCAAGCGGAAATATGTCCGAAGCTCCCATTGTGTTCTCAGCGAAACACTGGCGCCATCCTCACGATCCCCGCCCAGCGGGGGGTGTAGTCCGGGTCCAGCGGGAAGACGTCAGAGGCGCCCACGACGCAACTCCCAAGCCGAAAAGAGAAAATAGAAATTGGAAAATGGGACAGACCTATTTTCTAGTTTCTCTTTTCTGATTTCGTTTTTCATCGTCTCAGGCTGTGCCCGCGGTCGTTGAGCGCCCGCTCGAGCTGCCGCACCACCTGGCGGCCGACTTCGCCCTCGCTCATTCCCGGCGCCGCGAACACATTCACGTTGATGGTGACCGGTGAGCGGTGACCGGTGGCCGGTGAAGAAGCCACCAGGCCGCCAGTTTGGAAGCTGGGGGCGCGGTTGGCTTGCTCGATGAACTGCGGGCCGAGGGCCCGCACCGCCCGCGCATTCAGGACCGCTTCGCCGCGGTGGAGGAAGGCGAGGAGCTTGCCCTGGCCCGAGGTGATTGTCCGCAGCGCGTCGTTGACCAGCCCGCCGGCGGCGAACTCGGGGATGGGCAGCGCGCCGATGAGTGCGGCGCGCTGGGCGCGCAGCTTCTCCGTCTCGATGATTTGGCGGCGCACCGCCTCCACCGCGGGAGCGACGTTGCGCACCGCCCGCCGCCCGTACTTACCGAACTGCTGCGGCATCACCGCCTGGAACTCGGCCCAGAGCTGGTCAATCGAATCCAGCGCCGACTGGTAGGCGATCTGGAATTCCAGATAGGCGTCGCGGATTTCGGAGATTTGCCGGGCGAAGGCTTCCTCCGCGCGCGCGGCGCGATTGCGGATTCGGCCGCGATTAAACAAACCTCCCAGGAAACCACCGACTGCCCCAATCAACGCTCCGATGGGGCCGCCAAGCGCGAAGCCGGCCGCGGCGCCGCCCAGCGCGCCGATGATAGGCGAGCCGCGCGTGATGCCGAGCAGCGCGGCCAGCAGGCCGCCGCTCGCCAGCAGCCCGCCGCTGATGGGCCCGAGGCCGCGCAGGTCAATCCCCAGCCGCTCCAGGATGCCGATGTTCGTTGCGCTGCCGCCGCCCCCGCCCGGGAAGGTGGGCGCGGTGCCGCCGGGTCCCGCGGGCAATCCGAGCCCGCTGCCGACAAAAGGAGCCAGCAGGCCGAGCAACCCTCCGCCGCCCAGGCCGCCGCTCATCTGGCGCAGCGCCGAGAACCAGGAGCCGAGCATCTGCTCCAGCGTGCGGAGGAAAAGCCGGAGCAGCTCGTCGAGCAGGCGGCGGAGGACGTCGCGGAGGTTGCGCGCGCCGCCCAGCAGCCGGTGGAAAAAGCCCTGGAAGAGCGGGTCGAGGGAAGAAAAGAGGCGGCGGTGACTCTGGAGAAAATCGTTGGTCGCGCCGGCAACCAGTTGGCGCGACTGCTGCAGGTGGTCGAGCGTGGCCGCGAGCGAGGCGTCCACTTGCTCGACCGCCGCCGCGCCTGCGTCGCCGAGCTCTTCCAGCTCGCGCCGCAGCGCGGTGAGCTGCTCGGCGCCTTCGGTTTCAACTTCGATCCGGAGTTGGACGCGGGCGTCGGCCATCTAGAGCTCCTGGTGGCAGCGGCGGCAGCGGGCGCCGCGCGTGAAGCGCGGGTTGACGGCGTCGCAGTGCGGGCAAATGCGGTGCTCGTGCACAAAGCGCGCGCGAGCGCGCCCCAGCGCCTGCAGGCCCGCCAGCTCGGCGGCAGTCAGCTCGGCGGCGCGGCACTCGACGGTGTGGACGACTTCCTCCAGCCAGAGCAGGTGCGAGAGCCAGAGTTGATGCGCCAGCGGCACGGAAGCCAGCAGCGGCGGGCGCGCCGCGCGCGACTGCCGCTGATGGGCTTCGATGCGCGCCGGGTTGACCGGCCGCGAGAGCCCTGCCCTGCGGGGTTCTCGCGCAGTCTCTTCCGCCGCGTGACAGAAGAGCGTGTAGGCGTGGCTTTCGAGCGCGGCGAGGTCGGCCGGGGCCGGGATGGGCCGCAGCGCTGCGCTCATCGGATTTCCTCCGCCGCCAGGTCGCTCGCCGGCGCGAGCGGCGGCGTTTCAGGCGTGAGGTCGCCGAACAGCGTCTGCACGGCCACGCGCTTGTGCCAGGCGTCCATGTGTTCGAGAAGCTGGGCTCTCGAAGCGGGAGGCTGGAGATGGATGGAGTAGCCTTCGACGCGCACGATGAGCTCGTCGTAGAGGCGCACCAGCGCGGGCAGCCGGGCGGGCAGCAGCGTGCGCGGCGCGCGGCCGCCGCGCACGATGAGAGTCTCGGCCAGCAGCCGCCGGTAGGCGCGCTCGGCCTCCACCGTCGGGGTGCGGAAGACGTGCGCCAGCCGCGGGTAGGCCGCACCGTCGGAAACACATTCGAGCTCAACCGCAACTTCGGCGGCCGCGAGCGTGAATCCACCGTTGTTGGACGCAGTTTCAGGGAACGCCGCCGGGGCCACCAGCGTCAGCGCCCGCACCGCGGCTTCCTTGTGGGCCAGGGGGATTAACGATTGCCACCGACCGTGCCCCTCGACTTCGCTCGGGGTGAGTTCCTGTCGGAACTCATAGCCTTCGACGCGCAGCGCCAGCCGCTCCCAGAGCAGCAGCGCCGCGTCGGTGGTTTGCACATGCAGCCGGTAGGAGATGTCGTCGGCGCCGTCCGGCGCCGGCAGCTCTTCCACCTCCGGCTTGAGCGCCGCCTCGTAGGCGAACCAGTCGCCCGCGCGCGGCGGCCGCAGGACGTGCCGCAGGCGATAGACCCGCCCCGCCTGCGTGACTTTGAGCGGGACGGCGAGCTCTGGCGGAGCCAGCTCGAGGAGCGACGGCTTGTTGTTCGTCTCAGGCATCTGCGAAAAGGGCAGTGGAGGCGGACCAAAAGCGGCCGCCTGGGTTGCGTTACGTCAGGAACGAGGCTTCGGTGTTCGTCACCGTGATGGTCAACGGCTCCGTGCTGCCTTCCTTCAGCACGCCCGACTCGTTGATCTCCACACGCAGGACGATGTGGTTGCCCTCCTGCGCGTCGTCGAGCGCGGTGATGCGCACCGCGGGCAGCAGAAGGACGGCGCGGTGCTTCTCCGGCCCGGGGCCGATGACGTCGCCGTCAAGCACGACCTGGAGCTCGCGCACCGAGTCGTTCAGAAACAGCGAGACCACGTCGTCCGACTCGCGCGCGAACAGCGTGAACGCCGCCGAGACCCGACGTGGCCCGTACCAGATGCGCCCGCGGAACTTGCCCGAGCCGGGGTGGTAGCCCAGGTCAGCGTCGAGGCTCTGCGTCACAGACACCGACCACTCCAGCACCCGGTCCTTGAGCGAGACCGGCGCGCCCTGCGGGCCGAAGAGCACGTCGGTGTCGGCGCCGAGGAAGAAAGACTGCGCCGTCAGCGCCGGCAGCGGGCTGAGCACGCCGTCCGAGGTCGCGCCCGAGCCCACCCAGTTGGCTGCCACCTGCACCGGCTCGCGCGCGCGCCCGCTGACGCTGAAGTCGTTGCAGGCCAGCGAGACCAGGCGGCGCTTCAGGTCGGGCGTGAACTCCTCGTAGACCGTAGTTGTCGGCGCGTGCTTGCTGGCCAGCGGGTCGGCGAAGGTGAACACATGCTGATACGCCGTCGGGTTGCCGACGGGATTGGGCTGCGTGGTGACGACCTTGCCCATCCCGAAGGCGGCGATCCAGGCCAGGGTGAGCGAGCTGGCGTCGAAGCTGGTGGCGCGGCGCAGGTCGCGCGCCAGCTCCTCGAGCTCGGTGGCGAACTCGTGGCCCTTGCCGATGCGGTCCAGGTCGCTGCGGAAGAGTTTGGAGACCTTGCCCAACTCCACCGCGTTGGCGACCACGCGCCGCGTCAAGTCCACATCGGCTAGCGCAGTACCGTAAGCCGGCTCTTTGCGGGACGAGAACGCCCAGGTGACGTCAAAAGCTCTCTGTGGCTCAAACATCTTCTACCTCCGGCAAAAAGAGAGTGTTTTAATGTTCAACCAAGCGGCTCCTGCCGCTTGGCCACCCAGTGGCAGGGGCCACTGGGCTGGACTGCGAATGGCGATGCGGCTACACATGGAACGTTCCTCGCAGCAGCAGCTCCAGCGAATACACCGAGAACTCCGCCGTCACCGCCTCCAGCGACTCCGCGGCCAGCTCGACCCCCGGCTGGAAGCTCGCGCCCGCCAGTTCCAGCCGCCGCCCCGCCAGCGCACCCTTCAGGTCGTGCAGCAACTGGTAGGCGCCGACCTCCTCCGGCGCCGGCCCGCCGGCTTTTTCCTCGCGCGTGCCGCGCAGGTTGCGTGTCACCGCGAAAAGCAAAAAGCGCGGGTTGCAGTCATAGGTGCGCGCGGCCAGGTCGCGCGGGCGCAGCTGCGAACCGAGAAAAAAGCTCAGCGCCGCCGGCGGCACCACGAGGAAGTTGCCGCTGGCGAAGTCGAAGCTGCGCTCGCTCACCGGCTCCACCGTGCGCAGGTAGGCCAGTGCGGGCTCCGCGCGCAGCGCGTCCAGCAGTGCGGTCTCCAGTTCAGCCAGATTCATTGCTCGTTCCTCGTAGCAAAACGCTGAGGCGTCGCACGCACGGGAGGGCACGGCTTCAGCCGTGCCGAAAAGTCGGTCCCAAAGAGTTGGGGCTTTAGCCCCTGAGGTTCATGTTTGCGCCAGATTCCCAACAGCGCCCTCGTCCCGAGTCTCAATGCTTCGCTCATCTCTCAACGGCCTTCCAATGTCTCGGCGACGCTCACGGCCACTGCCTCCGCATCTTCCGGAGTCAGCGCCAGGAACGGGCGGCGGGGAAGGCGGGCGGCAATCCCGAACTGATGCGCGGCCGCGTAGGCCACGTCGGTCGAAGCCACGAGGCCGCTGCCCTCAACCCGCGTAGCAATCGAGCGCCGCAGCCGCCCGGTGCGCTGCAGGATCTTCAATCCCGCCGGCTTCCGCCGCAGCGTCGCGGGCGCCAGCGGCGGCCAGGGCGTCGGCCGGCCTTCCTCGTCGAAGTTGCGCTCGATGGCCCCGGCAACCACGGGCACCGCTGCGCTCAGCAGTTCCCCGGGCGCTTCCAGATGGCGCTGCACCGTCGCCAGCAGGTCGAAGGCCGGGACGAGTTGAATTCGCAGTTGGAGCATCAGAAACCCTCGAGGTTTTCGTCGGAGAAGACGCGCTCCGGCTCGGTCTTCTTCACGTCGGCTTCGGTGGCCTGGGGTTGGGCGCCGGCGGGCTGGTCGAGCACGGCGCGGCCGAGGGCCAGGTCGCGCAGGAAAGCCAGCGCGGCGTCGCGCGCCGCCAGCGTGGCCTCGCGGATCCGGCGGCGGCGCTTCTCCAGCTCATAGACGGCGAGGTCGATGCAGAGCTGCTTGACCTTCTCGCTCGGCTGCAGCGGCAGCGCGTAGCGCGCCCCGGAGTAGGCGTCGATGGTGGCCGAGGCCGCATTCAGCGCCGCGTCCACCTTGGCGGAGTCAACCGCGACCGCGCCGGCATCGTCGGTGAGCTGGATCATTTCCGCTTCCGTCAGTTGATTGAGCAGGTCGTTCTGCGTGCAGTAAGGCATTGTCAGCGTCCTTGCCGTTGGCTGATTACCACAGCGCGGTTGCGGGTCGAGGGCGGAGCATCGGGCGTCTCAAGCTCAATCCAAGTGACCCGCAGCTTCGACCCGGCGCCCCCGCCCGAGGTCGTCCCCCAGACGCGTACGCGCAGGTCGGAGTAGTCCGAAATGGCGTCGGCCTCGGCGCCGCTGAGCGTGTAGGTCGAAGTCTGGTAGCTGTCGGTCAGGGTGAGCGACTTGGCGCTGATGACCGCAGTCGTGCCCTGGTAGAGCCGCCAGTTGAGCGTGATGGTGCGCGCGCCGCCGTTCCGCCGCGCCCGCACGCGCACCGCGTGCCCGCTCGAAGACTGCGGGTCGGGGATCGAACCCAGGGCCACCTCGAAGCCGGTGCCGTCGGTTTCGCCCGGGTTGTTGGCGCTGTCGACGACCGTGGTGTCGTCGTCCGCCGTGGCTTCGTCAAGCTGCTGCCACAGCGGCGTCGGCGTGTACGAGCCGGTGGATACGTCGGCGCTCGGCCGCCCGAACTGCACCGCGAAAAGCGGGAGGCATAGGAAGCACAGGAGGCAGGAGAGGCAGAGGAGTAGGCACAACGGGCTTCGTGCACCGTGCAACGTGCAACGGAAACCTGAAGCTCGGTGCACGGTGCACGTTGCACGAGCCTGGGCTGGGCGTGGCTGCGGATTCATTGCTAATCGACCCTGAACTCGATATGAATGCGGACCACGCCCGGCGTGCCGCTGGTCGCCGTGATCTGCAGGTTGAGCGGGGCGTTGGCGGCGATGGCGGCGTCGCTGAAGGTGCTGGTAGTCTGCGAGTCGGTGTCGCAGGCGAGCGCGGCGCTGAGCACGTTCGAGCCCGCGGTGTTGGGCGTGGCCTCGGCGCGTTCGTCGAAGTTGATGGAGGCGGTGCCGGTATTGGTCGAGCAGCTCAGCCGCGTCAACGTGACCGCGCTGGGGAACTTGTGCTGCACGCGGTTAGTGTCCGCAGTTGTGGGATCGAAGATGACGATGGAATGCGTGAAGGTGTGGTAGGCGTCGGCCAGCGCTGCGGCGCCGACTGCGCCGGAAGAAATGTCGGCGCTACCTACCGACGCGCACGTGGGCGCCGCATTGTCGTTGGCGGCGCGCACGAATTGGTCGGTGCACGAACCCGCGCCGCCGGCGGCCACCGACGAAGTCACAAAGTCGGTGCCGTCGCCGCGCAGGTAGCGCCCCGTGGTCGCGGTGTTGTTCGCGCCCGTGCCGCCCTGGGCGGGCGTCAATGTGCCGTTGAGACTCTCGAGGTTCGGTACGTCGCCGGCGGCGATGGCGCGGAAGCCGGCCGCTCCGACTCCGCCGCTGAAAAGCGCCTGGGTGGAGGCTGCCCCGCCGTCATCGACGCGGCTCGCGGTGAGGTCGCCCGTGGTGTCGCCGATAGGGAGCGCCTGCCAGGCGAACGTTGTGGCGCCGGTGGCGCGCACCACCTGGCCGGCGGTTAGCCCGCCCGCGGTGTGGTCCGAGCCGGCCAGCGCGTGCACCTGCGCGTGGTGGTCGTTGGCCCCGACGCCTTGCAGGTCGGCGTGGTTGCGCGTGGTGACCTGGGTCAGGTTGTCGAGCGTGATGGTGTTGGCGACCTTGGCGTCGGTGGCGGCGTTGTCCTCCAGCTCCGCGGTGCCGATGCTTTGTCCGAGCAGGGAAACGCTGGCCGAGAGCCAGCCGTCCGCAATCTTGCCCACGCCGTCGGCCTGCGGGATTTTGCTCGCCGTCGGCACGGTCGTTGCGTCGCCCTGCACCAGCGCCGTGCCGCTGATGCGGTCCGCGCTCAGCGCGCCGGCAGCGATGTTGTCGTCGTCCACGCCGCTGAGCTGCGCGCCGCTGGGGCCGGCGACGCTGAGCTTGGCCGCGGTGATCGACGAATCTTTCACCGCCGCCTGGAGGTTGCCCGCCGACGGGTTAGTGAAGTCAACCGTGGCGGTGTCCTGCAAGTTGACGGGGTCATTGGCGAGGAGGTTGGTGCCGTCGACCTGGTGCTGCGCGCTGCCGCCTCCCCCGCCTCCGCCGATGCTGCAGTCGGTGCGCGCCTGGGCGGCGTTGTCGGAGCAGGCGACCCCGGCGCCGGTGAAATTCACCAACTGGCGCTGGAAGAGATTCACGCCCTCGTCCTGGATGATCTGGTAAGCCTGCGCGGCAATGATTTCGGAGGCGAGCGGCGTCGCCGTGCCAAGATCGAACGACGCCCCGGTGATGACATAGCGCCGCTCAGGCAGCAGCTCCTGGCCGCTCGAGCTGACAATGCGGACACGGTAGAAAGTGCCGGCGGGCGAGAGGGTGTCGTTGCCCCGCACGGTGCACGGCGCCTCAATCGCCCCGTTGGTGATGGTGCACGCGACCGGCGGCTGAATGAGGAGCAGCGCTGGGTCGCCGACCGTTCCTTCCTGCGAGAGCCGCAGAATCAGCCTGCCGCTGGCGATGGGGTTGCCGGCGGCGTCGAGCACAGCGCCGGTGATGGTGGTTGCATGCGCAACCCCCGGGAGGCAGAGGAGGCAGAGGAGGCATAGGAGGCAGGGAAGTTCGCGAACCGTGCAACGTGCAACGAGCTTCGGGCCTCGAGAAAAGCCCGTTGCCCGTTGCACGATGCACATTGCACGCATGAGACTGCTCCTCGCTGGTCGCTGGTTGTTGAGCTACGCGACCGCGTTCTGGATGAGGTAGCCGGCTTCGACGGCGGTGATCTTCTGGTCGTAGTAGAAGTGCACCGCCAGCTCGTCGGCCTTGCGGCTGACGGGAGTGGCGCGGCCGAGCTCGACGATGAAGCCCGAGGTCGAGCCGGGCGCCCCCGCCCACACGAACGACTTCCCGAAGCTGGGCTCGCCGAAGGCCGGCGTGGGGCTGACGTAGGCGAGCACGGCGTGCTTGCCGAAGACGAAGCCGACCGTGCCGTCGGCCGCCACTTCCAGCGCCTGCGACACCAGCACCTGCTGCACGTCGAAGATGGACGCCAGGTCTTCCTCCCGCACCACGCCCACGCGGATGTTCTGCACCCGCTCGACGATGCGCGGGTGGTTGCGCAGCTTGGAGAAGACCGGGAAGCCGAGGATGAGCGTGTTGGCGCGCACCCCCGCGTTCTTGGCAATGACTTCCTGGCCGGCCTGGATGTCCTCGGTGGGCTTGGAGTTGGTGAAGTCCGACCACTGCGCCGTGCCGGAGAGCGTGGTGTTCTGCGTCACCTGCGCCGGGTCGGTGACCCTCGACGCGAAGAGCTTCTCCTTGCGCAGCAGCAGCTTGTCGGTCAGCGTCTCGGTGGCCCACTGCTCGATGTCGCCGGCGTCGAAGTTGGCTCGCTCCTCGTCGGTGATGAGCCGCTCCAGCGCGTGGTCTTCGGCGAAGTAGGTGTCCGCCGAAAGCGACTGCGAGACGCGCTGCGCCGCCGCTCCCGGCGCGCGCAGGTCGTCCACCAGCGCCTGGAGCTGCTCGGTGCCGAAGCGCCAGTACTTGTCCGACTGGCGCTGCACCGGCACGCGGGTCATCACCGCGTCGGACACGTAGCTGGGGTTGCGGAACTTGACCGCGAAATTGCTGAGCGCAACATCAATGTGGCCTTGCAACGGACTGACGAATGCCATGTGAGTTTCCTCCTGGTTGGGTTACGCCGTGTAACGGAATGGAATGACGGCGAGGTCGAAGGTATCGCCGTCGGCCGCCGCCGACGTGAGCGCAATGCCCACGACGTCGACCGTAGCACCGGCGGTCTCGCCGCCCACCGCCTGCAACTTGCCGCTGGCGCCGGCGATCTTGACGAAGCTGCCCGCGGTGACGGCCGCCGCGGCGGTGCCGACCGCCGGGCCGAGGATCACGACCGGCAGCGCCTTGCCCGCCGCGTCGGCCTTGAGCGCCGTGATGCCTTTGGCGCGCTGGCCCGCCGCGGTGGGCAGCTTCACCTGGTCCGCGGCCGTGCCTTGGATGACGGCCAGGTCGGCGTTGATGGCGCCGCCCTCCGCCTTCTGTGTCAGAACGATTTCGCCTCCGATTGGCATTTCCTTTTCCTCCTTGTGACCTCAGGGGCTAAAGCCCCAATTGTGTTGCATCGCTTTCGGCACGGCTAAAGCCGTGCCCTTACGAAACCTCAAGCCGAGGTGGGCGAGCGGCGCTGCTCGCGCAGATGCGCCAGCGCCTCCGCGTAGCTGATGCCTTCCTCCGCCGCCAGCGCTTCGGCGCGCTCGGCCAGCTCGACGCTGGCCGGGTCGACGCTCATCCCGCGCGACGGCTCGGTGAAACGCACCACTGGTGAACGGTGGGTGGTGACCGGCGACCGGTGAGGGGCATGGGCTCCCAACTCCCGGAACTCAATCACCGCCGGCAGCTTGGCCAGGAATTCCTCGAACCACACCAACAGCGGGGTTCGGTCCTCCTCACGGTTGCCGGCGGACGCGGCGCGAGTCTGCTCTTCAGTGGGGCAGACATTCATGTCTGCCGCTTTCTCATTTGGTTCCAGCCGCGCCAGACGCTCCATGAATTCACGAACGCCCCAACGCTCATACATCGGTGGGAAGCGTCCTTGCGAGCGGAGCGTTTCGACAAAGTTGGCGATTTGCGCCCGGCCCTTCCCCGCTTCGGCCTCGGCCAGCTTCTGCTCGGCGGTTGTCTTGGCCGACGTCACTGCCTCCAGTCGCTGCTCCAGCGCCGCCAGCCGCTCGGCAAAAGCGTCCGGGGGAGGGGCCGGCGAGGGATCCGCGGATCCCTCGCCGGTGGGGGTGGCGGAGGGAGTGAGGGGGTCGGGCAGGAAGAAGCTGCGCAGGTGATCGATGAACGACTCCAGCTTTGATTTCGGCTCGGGCATGGAGGCCTCCGAAAAAGATGGATTCGTAGCCAATGAGCGCCATTCGTCCACGATGCGGAAGAACTCGGTGTCAACGAACCGCACCGGCGCCAGGCCCTTCACCGCCGCCGGCGCCGCGCCCAGAAAACCCACGTGGCGCAGGTACGGCCCGCCGGTCAGCGGGAACCGCTTGTAGAGCGCCACCGACCGCTGCGCGAACCGCCCCGCGCGCAGCAACGCCTCCAGCGTGGGATCAACTTTTTCGAGCTGCGCCCACAGCGATTGCCCCGCCCGCCGCAGCCGCTTCACCCAGCCGTAGGCGGGCGCGTCCTCGGCCGGATGCCCGAGCACAATCGGCGCCGCCTGCTTCCGCGGGTCGTAGGCGGCTGCCAGGCGGTCGAGGTCTTCCGGGGTCCACTCCCCGCGCTCGCCGTAGTCCCCCGCGCAGAAAATCTCCACCCACGCGTTCTCCAGCGACCCTCCTGTCCGAGTGTCTATTCTCGAGTTTCGAGTTTCGCTCATTCGACTTCGCTCTCTGAGGAGCTCACGGTGATTTCGCCAGCTTGCGGAGATGGGATGGAATACGTCCTCTGCAGGTACCCCAGCGGCAGCGGCGCCCCCAGCCGCGCCAGGCGCTCGTCAATCTCAATCCGCTGCCGCAGGTCTTCGGGCGGGTCGAGGGCAATCGTCCAGCGCGGCGCCGCGACGTCGGGCCCGAAGTTGAACAGGAACAGCCAGCGCAGGAGCTGGTCGTTGACGACGCTCATCAGGTCGCGCGCGTCGGCGGCCACCTTCTCGAAGCGCACCTCCTGGTGCACTTCGCCCAGGGCGCGCGAGCCGCGCCCGTCTTCCGCGCCTCGCTGCGTCAACGTCTGGCCGAGGATGACGCGGGCAATCTCGTTGTTGCAGATGCTGTCGGCCAGCGTCAGGAAAACGTCGGTGTCGCCCGCCCGCGCCGCCTGCAACAGCTCGGAGACAATTTGGAAGTTCTCCGGGATGGCCACCGCGGTCTCGGCGTTGATGGCCTCGGCGGCCTCGAGCGCCCGCTGCTTGTCCTGGTCGGTGGCGCCCGCCGGGTAGCGCACCACCACTGACCCCGTGCCTTTTTCGATGAACTTCAGCCAGAACTTCAGGTCCTGCCGCTTGAACCACGACGCCCAGAACACGCGCCGCAGCAATGGCCGCCCTCGGCGGTTGCCATGCCGCGGTCGGAAGCTGTAGACCAGAAACTTGTGCTCCGGCAGAAATCCTTTGTCCAACCCAGCGGCTCCCGCCGCTGGGCGCCGGAGGAATCCCGAAAACCGCAGCGCGCCGACTTGCGGTGCGCCGATTTCGCCGAAAGAGAAGAGCTCCTGCGGCCTGGGCTTGATGTCGCGGATGAAAACCGTCGACCCGGCCTGCTCCCACAGGATTTCCGCCACGCTGAAGCCGTAGCCGGCGGCGTCGAGCAGCTCGTAGAGGATGTTTTCGAAGTTGGGGATGGCGGCGAGCGCTTCGCGAGCGAAGGCGGCGCGGTTCTCGTCGGCGGCGGTGGCGGAAGCCGCCACCACTTTTCGCTCGCACCGCAGCACCCCGTCCTTGCGGGTCTCGAGCGCCGAGCTGACCTGCCCGTCCTTTTCTTCCAGGTCACGGTAGAGCGCGTAGGCCGCCGGGCTGTCCGTCAGCATCAGCCGCCAGGCCGCCGAGGGGTTGTCGGCGCCGCTGAAGGCGACCGGGTTCGTTCCCACGGACGCCAGCACTTCGCTGGTCACGAGCTCGTCGGTCGTGGGCTGCTTCGGGATGGCTTGCGGCTCGGGCATCGCTAGCGCTGTGTAGCAGGGCGGGGCAGGGCGTGTCTAAGGATTCTGCGGATTGTGCGGATTTTGCGGATGTTTTTTTTCGCGTTAGGGTTTTTGGGCCCTGAAAACCCTAACGCGACTTCCGCACAATCCGCACAATCCGCAGAATCCGCAAAATCCGCAAAATCCGCATCGGTCGTCGAGCCGCCGAGAGCCGCGTTTTTCGCAACTTGTTGACAAGCCTGGAGATCGGCGGCCAAAGCGAATTTCGGGGCAACCTTTCGGGAAGCCGCGGCCTCAGTTCAACGTGTTAATAAGGCGATACCTTCGCCTTGGAGGTACTGCCATGAAACGCACTCTTAAGGGCAAGAGCTTATGGGTGGCCACGGCGGCGGTTCTGCTGGCCGCTTCGTTGATAGCAGGCGCCACCTACGTGCTCCGGCCTGACCCCGTCATCGTGCCGGCGGGCACGCAGCTCACCGTCCGGCTGAGTCAGAGCCTGAGCTCGAAGACCAACGAGCCGGGGGATGATTTCACCGGCGTGCTCGACCACGACGTGACCGTGGACGGCAAGACGGTCATCCCGGCGGGTTCGGAGGTAACGGGTGAAGTGGTGGATGCCGAGGCCTCCGGCCGGCTGAAGGGCACGGGCCGGCTGTTCCTCACGCTGACCGAGGTGGAAGTGAACGGCGACTCCTATGACGTCGCCACCTCCACCACCGGCCGCCGTGAGGGCAAGAAGCTGAAGCGCAACGTCATCATCGTCGGCGCCGGCACCGGCCTGGGCGCGCTCATCGGCGGTCTCGCCGGCGGCGGCTCGGGCGCGGCCATCGGCGCCGGCGTGGGCGCGGGCGG
>Ga0114945_10000047_pt1 | contig 64219 bp, 63 predicted proteins | sample OV2TP3_FD_87194 | JGI IMG/M metagenome (GOLD analysis project Ga0114945, IMG submission 87194) | Hot spring microbial communities from Beatty, Nevada to study Microbial Dark Matter (Phase II) - OV2 TP3 | ecosystem: Environmental > Aquatic > Thermal springs > Hot (42-90C) | place: USA: Beatty... | reverse complement strand
GATCCGTGAGAGGCTAGTCAAACCCTGCTCGCCAAGTCTTGACTTGATTTGGCTGACGAAATAGTCGACAACGCTTCGCTTGTCATCTCCAGCCCACGGAGCAGAGACGATCAAGTCCCAGCGATCGGGAGCGTCTTCGCGCATGAAGAGGGCGAAGAGCGCGAAGGGCCCCTTCTCCTCGGAAATATGCGATTCGAGTTCGGCGAACCTCTCTGTGAGCTCGGGCACCGTCATAGAACCGCCACCAGCTCCTCGGCTGCATGAATCATTGCCGTTGCGTCAGGTTGCTGCGCCGTGCCGGCAACATTGTATCGCGACTCGACCTTCCAGATGGCCACGGCGTTCCAGAGCGGAAAGTGGTTCTGCTTGATCCGCGCCTCCTGCCCCGAAAGGCGCAGCAGGACGTCGAGTTCGTGGGTCTGGAAGCTTCTGTAGGCCTGGAACTCGCTGCCAGTGCTGGGAAACTCTGTCCAGTTGAGAGTCCGGCAGATCCGAGCCTTGAGCGCTACCTCGACGGCGTAGCCGCAAAGATAGGTGGCGCCGTCAAAGCGGCCGGCCGTGAGGAGCGCCTTGGCGTCCTCGATACGGGCACGAGCGATGTTGTCGAGTTCCGCGACCGAGATCATAAAGACGAGGGACTGCTTGCTGGCTGCCGAACTCGCAGGTTCAGCGGCGGCACCGAGCAACGTGAGGTGCCGGCCGCTGAAACCTGACGGGCGGCCCTGGGACCGGCGATCCCGGCCCAGGTCGAGACGGCGAACGGCAGCTCCCGCCAGGGAGTAGTTTCGAGTTCTCGGATCGGCTCGCCCGATGCTGAGGAGGGATCGCCGGCACCCGATCCCGTCCTCCATCGCCTGACGGACGCCTCCGGCCGGACGCCGGGGGCGACCCGGCGTCCGGTCGCGGCGTTCCCTGGCTACGGCGTCGTGGCCGCCGTGCTCGTGCCGGAGGTGGCGCCCGCCGCGGGCCCGCCGGGACGGACCCACACGCGCCGGGCGACGAGCTTCCCAGCCTCCTCCTCGTAGGCGACCGTCACGGCGTCGCCCTTCCGGAGCTCGGCCGCGCCGATCCGCTTCATCGGCTTCATGGTCATGACGACCGTGCGCCCGTCGAGGACGAAGCGGAGCCCCCGGCCGGGCGTGCCGGTCCCGACGGCGAGCGCCGTCTCGCCCACCGAGGTGACGACACCGCGCACGGTGGGAAGCTGCCGCGCGGACTGGGCAGGGTCCCCGCTCGGCTTCGGGGCGGACTGGGCGCTCGCCGCCAGCGCGGTGGCGAGCAGGACGGCTCCCGTGAACAGCGCGCACACGCGACGCATCGTGGACTCCATCGGCCACCTCCCTGTGGCATGAGGGTGAGCGGACACGCTCCGTATCGGTGAAGCCGCGATGCGAAGCGGATGCCAGGGCCGGCGCGTAGCGGCGCTGGCCAGCGTTTCGCCAAGGATTCCGCGGGCCTGGTGTCGCACCGCCGAGCCGCGCGGCGCTCCGCGCCCGGGGTCGGGCCGTATCCCCCACCGGACACCCGGAGCACGTTTCGGCGCGCGGGGGCCCTGGGTCCGCTCGTCGCCCCTACGCCAACCCGCGCGCTCACGGGAGGGGGCTCGCGCCGGTTGGGCCGAGGCGCTCGACGGAAATCGGGCCGTCCTGACGCACGTCGACTTCCCGGACCGCCTCGGGCAGGCGTTCGAGAAGGTGGCAACGCTGGAAGGACGTCGAGCGCCCCGGACAGGCGGGGCCGGCGCGGGTCCGCGTTGGACCGGAGCGGCGCTCTCGCGTCGCGCGTTGACCAGGCTCCAAAACGTAGGCTACGCTAGCCGATCGTGGACACCCGCCCACGCTTCGCGGCGCTGGCCGAGGCCCCCGAGGGCGAGATCCGGCTGGCGGAGGCCGCGCTCTGGATCGCCGCCGACGAGTACCCGGGGCTCGACGTCCCGGCCTGGCTGAGGCGCCTGGACGCCCTGGGCCGTGCCGCCGCCGCTCGGATCCACCTCGGGATGGACGCGGATGCGGTGGCCGCCGCCCTCACCCGGTTCCTGTTCGTCGAGGAGGGGTTCCGGGGGAACGGCGACGACTACTACGACCCCCGGAACAGCTTCGTCAACGACGTCCTCGAGCGGCGGCTCGGCATCCCGATCACGCTCTCGGTCGTGCTCATCGACGTCGCGGCGCACGCGGGCGTCACGGTCCGCGGCGTCGGGCTGCCCGGCCACTTCGTCGTCCGGCTCGAGCGCGGCGGCGCCGAGCGGCTGCTCGACCCCTTCAACGGCGGGGCGCCCCTGACCGAGGTGGACTGCCACGCCCTCATGCGGCGCGTCTACGGCACGAACGTCGCGTTCGACCCCGCGTGCCTCCGCGCGGTCACGACCCGCGAGATCGTCGCCCGGATGCTCGCCAACCTGAAGGGGATCTACACGAAGCAGGGCGACTGGGCACGCGCGCTGCGGACCGTCGAGCGGATCCTCGCCGTCCAGCCCGACGCCGCCGGCGAGCTCCGCGACCGCGGCGAGATCCACGCGCGGCTCGGCGACACGCGCGCGGCGATCCACGACTGGGAGGCGTACCTCCAGCGCGCCCCCCACGCTCCCGACGCGGAGCGGGTCCGGGAGAACCTCCGGGCCGTGCGCCAGGCCCTCGCGATCCTCAACTGAGGGAGGCCCTCCATGCACGTCCAAGGCGGCCGGAACGTCTATGGTCCTCGGGTCGGCATCCTCGTCCTCGACACGCGCTTCCCGCGGATCCCGGGGGACATCGGCAACGCCGAAACGTTCGAGTTCCCAGTCCTCTACCACCGCGTGCCGGCCGCCTCCCCCGACCGCGTCGTGCGGGCGGGCGACCCGGCGCTCCTCCCCGCGTTCCTCGAGGGCGCCCGGACGCTCGAGCGCGAGGGCGTCCGCGCGATCACGACGAGCTGCGGCTTCCTCGCGAAGTTCCAGGACGAGCTGGCCGCGGCCGTGCGCGTGCCGGTCTTCACCTCGAACCTCCTGCTGGTCCCGCTCGTCGCCCGGATGCTCGGCCCCGGGCGGGCGGTGGGCGTCCTGACGGTCGAGGCGGCCTCGCTCCGACCCGAGCACCTCCGGGGAGCGGGGATCCCGCCCGACCTTCCGGTCGTCGTCGCCGGGCTCGAAGGGGAGGGCGCCGGCGTCTTCACGCAGAGCCTCCTCGATGACAAGCCCGAGCTCGACGTCGCCGCCTGCCGCGCCGAGCACCGGGCTGCGGCCCGGCGGCTCGTCGCCGCCCACCCCGAGATCGGCGCGATCGTCCTCGAGTGCACGAACATGCCGCCCTTCCGCGCGGACGTCCAGGCGGTCACCGGCCTCCCGGTGTTCGACATCACGGACCTCGTGCGCCTCGTCCACGCGGCGTCGCCCGTGGACTTCCCCGAACTCCCGCGATGACGGTCACGGAGATCCGCGCGCTGGGGTGGTCCTCAGCACGCCTCGCAAAGGAGGACACGACCATGGTGAGACGAATCGGAATCGGGCTCCTGGCGGCGGTGGTCGTGGTCGGGCTCGCGGCGCCGGGCCTGGCCCAGAAGCCGGTGAAGATGGGGGTCCTGACGCCGCTCTCGCCGCCCGGGGACGCGAGCGCGGGACAGTTCATTGTCCGCGGGGCCAAGATGGCCGCCGACGACGTGAACGCGCGGGGCGGCGTCCTCGGCGGGCGGAAGGTCGAGCTGGTGATCGAGGACGACTCCGGCACGCCGGAGAAGGGGGCGGCGGGGTTCCGCAAGCTCGCCACCCAGGACCAGGTCGTCGCGGTGATCGGCCAGTTCCACAGCTCGGTGATGGCCGCGACCCAGGAGCTCGCCGAGCAGTTCAAGATCCCGGTCTTCTCGACCCAGGCCTCCGCCCGAAGCCTCACCGAGCGGCACCTCACGTACACCTTCCGGACGCACGTCATCGACCCGGACCGGGTGCGGCTGTGGAATCGGTGGATCATGGAGCGCGGCTTCAAGAGGGTCGCGCTGATCACCGAGAACACGGACTACGGCGTCGGCCTCGTCGAGGAGACGAAAAGCCTGTTCAAGTCGATGGACGTCAAGGCCGAGCTCAAGACGACCATCTTCGACCGGGCGGTCGTGGACCTCACCCCGCAGCTCCTCGAGATCAAGAGCTGGAACCCGGACGTAATCCTGAACGGCGGGGTCGGGACCCCCGTCTACCTGGTCATCAAGCAGGCGTACGACATCGGGCTCTTCCCCGGGGTGCCCATGCTGGTGTCCTACGACCTGCCGGCCCGCCCGGAGTACTGGAAGAACCTCGCCGACAAGGGTAACTACCTCGTGTTCATCGCCTACTACCACCCGACCATGAAGCTCACCACGCGGGGCGAGGCGATGCGGAAGAAGTATCGGGAGCAGTTCAAGGAAGACCCGGTCTACGGCGCGCTCAACGGCTACGCCCAGGTGTCCCTCCTCGCGGACGCCCTGAACGCGGCGAAGAGCGACAAGGGCGAGGACCTGGCCAAGGCCCTCCTGGCCAACAAGTTCGAGGGCTGGAACGCCACGGTCAGCTTCACGCGCGGGGACGGCCCCTACTGGCAGCAGTGGACGCCCCCGATGCTGTTCATGCAGTACACGAAGGTGGAGATGCCGTTCGCCGAGGCGAAGATCGTGTTCCCGGGCGAGTTCAAGACCGGCGACATGGTGCCGGCGCCCAAGCGCTAGGGGCTCGACTCCATCCCTGCACGCCCTTCCCCTCTCCCCCACCGGGGGAGAGGGCAGGGTGAGGGGGATTTTCCGTGGACGCGCACCTCCTCTCCCAGTACGTCCTCTCGGGCCTCGTCATCGGCGTGCTCTACAGCCTGATGGCCCTCGGGATCACCTTCATCTACAGCATCATGAAGATGATCAACTGGGGGATGGGCGAGTTCTACATGATCGGCAGCTACGTCCAGTACGTGCTGCTCGCCACCGTGCTCGGCCCGGGGCAGTGGTACCTCGCCCTCCCCCTGGCGATGGGGACGGTCTTCCTCCTGGGCATGGTCATCCAGGCGGTCCTCCTGCGCCCCATGTTCGTCGGCGTCATCGAACGCCGCGACGAGTACGCGACCATCGTGACCATCGCGCTCATGGTCTTCTTCCGGAACCTCGCCATCGTCCTCGGCGGCCCCAACCAGTACGCCCCGCGGGACTATGCCCGCCCACGGATGCTCGGCACGCTCCCGATCTCGGGGAACCGCTTCATCGCTCTCGTCGCGACCCTCGTCCTCCTCGGCCTCTTCGCCCTGGTGATCAAGCAGACGTGGGTGGGCCGGGCCCTGCGCGGCGCGGCCCAGAACCGCGTCGCGATCCAGACGGCCGGGATCGACGTCCTCCGCCTCGACATGCTCGCCTTCGGCGTGGGCGTGGCCCTGGCGGGCGCGGCCGGAGCGCTCCTCGCGCCCGACTTCCTCGTCTACCCGGAGAACGGGGCGATCTCGACCTTCAAGGGGTTCGAGATCATCGTCATCGGGGGGCTCGGCTCGATCCTGGGGAGCATCGTCGGCGGGGTCCTGCTCGGCCTCATCGAGGCGCTCGGCTCGGTCTTCATCTCGGCCGCCTACAAGGACCTGTACGGGTTCCTGCTGCTCATCCTCCTCCTGGCTTTCCGCCCCACCGGCCTCTTCGGCGAGCGTGAGCGGACGGCCTGAGGACCGGCGTCCAGAAACCCTGCCCGCCGCGCCAGGTCGGCTAGGCCGGCGCGTCACGCCGGCGCGGGCGCGGGTCTGCCTGAGGTCCCGCCGGCGCCGGTTCCTGCCCGCGCTCCGCTGCGGTCGTTGCGGTGTCCGCCCGGGGCGCGCTACACTCCGATCACCTCGGGGATGGGCTACCGGGGTGACGCTAGGGAGGTGGATCTCCAATGACCCCACCCACGGTTCCAGGTGCCACTGCGAGAATGCGGATTCTCAGCGTCTTGTTGTCGCTGGCGGCGTTGAGCGCCTTCGGGAGCCCCAGCGCGGCACAAGAGACGCCCCGCAAGGGGAGCTCGGCAGAGACGGAGGTCAAGATCACGGTGTCCAAGGAGACCACCTACCTCCTGGGCCCGCTCAGGGTCGACGGGACCGTCGACTATGCCGCCGCCCTGAACGCCCGGTTGGGGAAGGGAGTCACCCCCGAGAACAACGCGGCGATCCCGCTGCTCCGTGCCATCGGACCGGGCCTTCTGGTCGAAGCCTCCCGAGCAGAGGTCCTGCGACGCCTCGGAATGCCCTCGCTGCCGGAGAAGGCTCGCGACCTGCGCTTGGCGGATGGGACCTACCGGGCTTGGCCGGGGGGGTGGGAGCCGGAGTCACAGAAGGCCCTCGAGGCTCCCTGGGCGGCGAAGGACTACCCAACCATGGCGGCGTGGCTGAAGGCCAACGAGGGGCGGCTGGCGCTGGTGGTCGAGGCGACAAAGCGACCGCGACTCTGGATCCCCCTGCCCGAAGGCAAAGAGGGCTGGCCTCTCGCGGTGTACCTGGGTGGACCGGTGGGCGGGATCGTGCGGGCACTCGTGGCCCGGGCCATGGGCAGGCTCCACTCGGGCGACATCGCCGGCGCGTGGGCTGACCTGCGGGCGGGACACCGGCTGGCTCGGCTCATCGCGCGCCATCCGGACACCTCTGCGTGGATGTCCGGCCTGGATGGGCAGGTAGGTCAAGGGGTCGCCACGCTCGCCAAGAGCCGCGGGATCACGGTCAGCGAGGCCAAGGCATTCCTCTCGGACCTCAGGACGTTGCCGCCCTTGCCGAGTTTCTTCGAGGTTCTCGACGAGTTTGAGCGGCTCGAGACGCTCGAGGCCATCACCGCCCTCGCGCACGCACCGAAGCCCGACTGGAAGGTGATGGCTGAGACCTCGCTCGACGCGCCGGGCCTGGCCGACCTGTCGGCCTCCGAGGTGGACTGGGACGAGGCCCTGCGGACGGTCAACCGATGGTTCGACCGCCTGGTCGCCGTGCGCGGGAAGGCGAGCTTTGCCGGACGGCGCGATGCGCTCGACCTCCTGGATAAGGAGCTCCGGGACCTCAAGGCGCGCGCCCGGCAGACGCTTCGCCCGGAGAACGTCAGGACGCCTCGCCGCGCGGCTCGAGACCCCGCCCCCGCGCGATCGACGCTGGGGCGGGCGATTGGGACCCTCCTCTACCCTGAGTGGGCGACAGGGACCAACATGCTGTCGAAAACCTACCGGCTCGAGGCGCACTTCCGCGTGACCGAGGCGGCCCTCGCGCTGGCGGGGTACCGGGCCGAGACGGGCGGCTTCCCCGCGCGGCTCGAGGACCTCAAGCCCGGCTACCTGCCCGACATCCCGAAGGACCCGTTCGTCGATCGGCCGCTGTCCTATCAACGCCGGGGTCGAGGCTACGTCCTGTACAGCGTCGGACCCGACGGCAAGCCCGACAAGGCCGCGGGCGCCCAGAGCGGCGACGACATCGTCCTGCGGGCGGAGTGAGCGGTTTCTCGCGACCATTGCCGTGCGGCCACCCCACGGCGCGGCCGGCGGCCCGGTAGGCGTGGTGACCGATTGGCCTACAGCGGGACCAACCGGGCGCCCAAGTCTTCGTCTCGTCGAGCGGTCCTCTCGACCCGGAGGCCGTCCGGAGCATCGCGAAGGACGCAGGCCCGAGCCCACCGGAGGCGTACGCCGTTGTACGTTGAGGATGGGCGAGGGCCGAGGACGCCCGTAGGTCGGGACGGACGCGAGGCCGCAGGCCAAGCGCGTCACGACCGAGACGGATGACGCGACGGTCATCGGCCACGGCGCTAGAATGGTGCACATGACGGAGACGGGCGACCAGCCTGGAGAGGGTGCTGCCGAGGCGTCCGGCGCCGAGGCGCGACCGTGGGCCGACGCGGGGCCGGCGGCGCCTCCCGGGGTCCCGACGGCAACGCCCGAGCCCGGGTTCGTGGCACGGGCCCCGGCGCCCCAGCCGCCGCCGCCCCCGCCCCTGCCTGTGACCCGGCGGGCGATCTTCCTCGACATCGAGAACACGACACGGACGGGGCACATGGCGCGCGCCCTCGACCACCTGGCCATCGCCCGGCTCGGCCCGGAGACCGAGCTCGTCGCGGTCGGCAACTGGCGCGTCATCGGGCAGGAGACGGCGCGGCTCCTGGCGGCGCGGGGGGCCCAGCTCGTTCACAGCGCGCCCTCCACCGGCGTCCGCGACTGGAGCGACCTCCGGATCGCCGTGAGCGCCGGCGTGTGGCTTGCCGGCGCCCGGCCCGGCGACACGCTCGAGATCGTCTCCGACGACCGAGCCTTCGACGCCGTGGGCGACGTCGCCGCGGCCCTCGGGATCGGCTTCCGCCGCCTCTCCTATCGGACGCTCGCCGGCACCGCGCCGGAACCGGCCGAGGCAGCGACGCGGGGCGAGGGGCGGGGGCGCCGCGGTCGCCGGGGCCGCCCCGACCGGGAAGCCGCGCCCGTCCCGGCCGCGACGACGCCCCCAGGACACACCGCGCCGCACGACGAGCTGGTGGACGTCGTGCGCGAGCTGATCGGCGGCGAGGCGGACGGCTCCGTCAACATCGACACGCTCGCGCGGGCGCTGAAGGCGCGGGGGTACAACCGGACGCCGGGCTCGCCGCGCCTCATCACCCGCCTCCGCCGGATCAAGGAGGTGTCGGTCAGCCCGAACGGCCTCGTGAGACTGGTCGCCGCGCCGGAGGAGCCGAAGCCGGAGGCCGCGGCGGGGGCGCCGCGCGGCCGCCGACGCCCGGCCCGGCGGCGTCGCCGGCGCCGGGTGGGCGCAGCCGGGAGCGGCTCGGGAGGCTGAGGCACCGGGCCACGGACACTCTCGCTCAGCTCTTCGACGGCCTGAGGACCGTTCGGTCCCCGACGAGGCCGGGCGGCGCCGACACCGTGATCAGAAGGGGCCCTTCGACTTGTACTCCCCGCTCGGCGTGATCACCTGCTGGTCCGACCGGCCTCCTCGCATGGCCGGCCTCGGAAGAAGGACGGCGAACACGTCCGCCCCGTTCAGCGAGCTTCCCCTGGTGACGACGTCGGCCAGCACGAGCCCAGCGAGGGAGCTGCCGGGGCGCGCGGGCGAGGTGGTGCGCGGAGCCCGGCGTCAGGACGCCGCGGCATCGGCGCGACGGAGCCGCGTGAACTCCCGCTGGAGACGCTTGAGGCGGGCCACGTAGAGACGGACCTCGTGCTCGCCGCAACGCTCGGCCGGGGCGAGGCGGAAGCCGCGTCGCACGAACGCCGCCCCGCCCTGGCGGCCGCAGAGGTGAACGACGGCGGCGAGGGTCTCGATCTGCTCGGGCCGCGCGCCGCGGCGCCGTTGCGTGGCGAGGAGCTCGGTGACGGTCACGTGGAGCCGCGCCGCCGTCATTTCGATCGCGTGACTCGGGAGGAGGCGCGTGTACAGGCCGTTGAACCAGCAGGCGTCGAGGTCGTGCCAGGGCCCTGCCTGCACCGCCCGGTGGTCGTGGATGCAGTAGCGCCGAGCCTCGTCGAAAGTCCCGCGCGTCATCTGGAACATGCCGACTGCGCTCGACGCCGGCGCGTAGAGCTCGAAGGGATTCCACGTCCACTTCCAACGCCAGTACGTGCCGGCGAGCGGATTGCCATCGCTCTCCGCCTGCGCCAGCGCCGCGAGGAAGGTGGGTGAGATGAGCGGCGTCGAGTGCGCGCGGAACGCCGCCCCGTAGGCGCGCCAGGTGGCGGCCGGCGCCTTGCGGAGGCCCGCGCTCACGGGCGCGAGCAGCTCCGAGGGCTTCCGCAGGACCTGGTAGGCCCAGTTGAGCGGGAACCACAGGGTGAGCGCGAGCAGCCCCGCGACGATCAACGCCGCCCGTCCCCGGCGGCGGCGCGCGGGCCGCGGCTGCCACGGAGCGGCGCGAACGACGGCCGTCCGGAGACCCATGGCTGAGACAAGGATAGCACCTCCGCGACTTCCCACCTCGTCCCTGGGCGGGCAGGGTACGCCGCGCCCGCACGCCGTCTTGGCGACAAGCGGCGGGAGTCACTGCAAGACTGGACAGCGACGTTCGGCGGTCCGCAGCAGCTCGAGGGAGACCTCGCGCCAGGTCTCCCCTGCGTGGGTCTCCTCGTCCGGCTCCACGGGCTCGAATCACGTTTGCCCGTCATCCCTCAAGCCTCACGACGTTCCCGGCTCAGCCTGGACCCACGTGAAAGCGGAAGAACAGACGTCGTCCGTCATCCGCGTGGATTTCGTCAACCTGCCAGGCTGCGGCTCGGGCGTTGATGCACTCCTTCCAGAACGCCGCTGCCGCGTGATTGCCCTTCAAGACCTGGAGCTCCCACGGACCGGGGAACTGGTCCCAGATGGCAACCGCGGCGGCCCTCCCGATGCCCCGCCGCCGATGATCTCGTTTGACGAAGAACTCCGCGACCTGCATCACAGGGGGCTCCCGACCTCTGAGCCGCCGAACCAGCGCGAACCCGACGATCTCCTGATTCGACCAGACCGTGAGGGGAAAACGATCGGGGTCCGACCAGTAGTCCTCCAGATATGGATACTCGGCGGCCTTCATGGCACCGACGGCAACCTCCCGAAACAGACTCAGTTCTCCGAGGTACTCGTCCATCAGCGCCTCGATTGCGCGGCGTTCGCTTTCAGCCGCTCGGCGGACTTGCGTGATCATGACACCGCTTCGATGTGAGCACCGTCGGCGAAGCAGTCCACTCGATCGCGGGATTGGGCGTCTCACCCATCGGCGCCCGGGCGCGGCTCGACGCGTAGCAACGCGACATGAAACTCGACGACAGCGTTGGCGGGGACGATGCCCGGAACGCCGCGGTCGCGATAGGCGAGATGTGGCCCGGCTCGAACGCGCCGTTCGCCCCCGACCCGCATCCCCTCGACTCCGTATTCGAGCGCCGGGATCATTCGGCGCTCGCCCAAGCGAAACGAGCAGACCTGGTCGTCCTGCACCCGCTCGCCACGATTCAGAAACAGGCTGTAACGGACCTCGACACTGGCGCCTCGGTCGGCGATGAGGCCTTCACCGACCGTGAGGTCCTCGTACTCCACGCCACCGCGACCGCGATTCATCGCCCCGACACCCAATGCATCAGCCGCTCAGCAGCGGCCGACGCGCAGCATACCATGCCGGGGAGGGCACCCAGGTCTCCTGCCCCGGCCGCGCGGGCCTTGTCCCAGCCACGTGTATCTTTTCGTTGACAGCCCCGCCACGTGACCATTGCCAGCCACGGCGCGAGTTGACTATGCTGCCAAGCAGGCGAACGACGCCTGCCCCCAGGACCACACGTTCTGGCGGAAGAACGGGCTCAAGGCCGCGGCCTTCCTGCTCCCGCAGGAGGAATACCTGTCCAGGAGGACACCGTGCTCGATCTCGTGATTCGGGGCGGACGGGTGGTGACCCCTCGGGGCGCCGGCGAGTGGGACGTCGGCGTCCAGGGCGGCCGGATCGTCTCGGTGGCGACCCCCGGCACCCTGCCGGAGGCCGGCCGCGTGATCGACGCGGCGGGGAAGCTCGTGGTGCCCGGCGGCGTGGAACCCCACACCCACCTGGCGCACTTCATCGCCATGCACCCCGACGAGGGCTTGTTCACGCTGGGGCCGGAAGAGGACACCCGCGGGATGGCCTTCGGGGGGACCACGACCCACGTGGACTTCTGCTTCGTCCGGCCCGGGACCGACATCCCCGTCGCCATCGAGCAGCGCGCCGCCCGGTGGAAGGGCAACTCGCACGTGGACTACACGTTTCACGTCGCGCTCCAGGGCGCCTTGCCGCTCAAGACCTTCGACCAGATGCCCGACGCGATCCAGGCCGGGTTCCCCAGCTTCAAGGTCTTCACCACGGAGGTCCTGCCACCGCACCCCAAGCGCCCCCCGTACCGGCTCGACTTCGGCCGGATCCAGCTCGCCATGGAGAAGGCCGCCGCGCATGGCGGCCTCATGGTCGTGCACGCCGAGGACCACGACATCGTCCAGTTCATGTACGAGAAGCTCCGGGAAGAGGGGCGCATGGAGGGCTGGAACCTGCCCCTCGTGCACAACAAGCTCTCGGAGGCGCTGGCCTTCCGGCGGACCATCCACCTGGCCGAGGCGACCGGCGCCGCCGTCTACTTCGTCCACACCTCCGCGAAGGAAGGGGTCGAGGCCGTGGCCGAGGCCCGGGCCAGGGGGCGTCCCGTCTACGCCGAGACGCTCCACCACTACGCCTGCTTCACGGCGGAGGACTACAAGAAGCCGCGCGGCTTCTGCTATCACACCTATCCGTCCCTGAAGTACCCCGAGGACCAGGCCGCCCTCTGGGACGGCCTCGTCCGCGACGGCGTCTCGACGACCGGCACCGACGAGTACCCGACGTCGCTCGAGCTGAAGCTCCGCGGCAAGACCATCGAGGACGTGACGGGCGGCAACCTCGGCGCCGAGGCGCGCATGGGGATCGTCTTCTCCGAGGGCGTGATGAAGCGCGGGATGTCGCTCGAGCGGTTTGCGGCCGTGACCTCGACGAACGCCGCCAGGATCCTCGGCCTCTACCCGCGCAAGGGCGCCATCGCGGCCGGAAGCGACGCCGACCTGGTCCTCATCGACCCCGCCCTCCGCAAGACGCTCACGCGCGGGGACTTCCACGTGAGCGACTACAGCCCGTGGGAGGGCTGGGAGGTGCAGGGCTGGCCCGTGGCGACGATCCTGCGCGGCCGGGTCCTCGTGGAGGGCGGCCGGCTCCTCGGCGACGTCCGGGACGGCCAGCTCGTCCCGCGAAAGATCAGCGCCGAGGTCCTGCAACGGCCGGCCTGCTAGGTGGGTAGCGGTTGGCGCTGGCCGCGGCGTTCTCGTTCGATCGCGACTTCCGGGACTGCGGCTCCCGCATGGTCCCGTAGCCCGCCTCCCCCACCCGCCCGGAACGACGGTCCGCGGCGAGCCCGGTGGCGCGGTATACTCCGGTGTGAGCGCCCATGAGCCGGGTCGGGCCGCCGCGCGGCCCATCACCGTGACCGCCACCCCCACTATCGCCACCGGAGGAGAGCCGACATGGCCCAGTTGAGGATCCCCCTGGACGCGCAGCGCTTCGCCAAGGGCCTGGCCTGGAAGGACTACATGGCCCAGATGGGCGACACACGCGCCCGTACCGAGCAGAACTACCAGAGGGCGCTGCTGACCGACGAGGAGCGGCGGTTCTTCGGCGGCCTCGGCCAGGTGCGGTACGCCCTCATGCTCGCCGAGAACTGGTGCGGGGACGTCCACCGGAACTCGCCGGTGCTCGCGCACCTCTGTGAGGCCATGCCGAACTGCGAGCTGCGTGTCTTCTTCCGCGACCAGGACCTCGACATGACGGACTGCTTCCTGAACAACGGCTACCGCTCCATCCCGATCCTGGTCTTCTTCGACAAGGACTGGAACGAGATCGGGCGCTGGATCGAGCGCGCGCACGCCGCCACCCAGCGGACGTTTGCCATCCGCCAGAAGACGGTGGACATCGCGCCCGAGGAGAAGAAGGAAGCCGCGATGAACGAGTTCCGCGCGCAGATCCTCGCCGCCTACGACACCGCTCCCGACAAGAGCCTCTGGCGGGACACCGTCAAGGAGGTGCGGACGGTGCTGGAGACGCGGCTCGGGCTCGCGGCCAAGGGCTGATCGGGCGTTGCCCTCTCCCCCGTTGGGGGAGAGGGCAGGGTGAGGGGGCGAGCGAACCCCCCTGAGCCTCCTCAGTCCCCGAGCTTCCGCGGCGCGAGGACCGGGGCGAGGGGCGGGATCCGCGCGGCCAGGCGCCGGCCCACGGCCCGGCAGAGGCCGGCGAGGCCCGACGGGTAGGCCCGGGCCACGCCGATCACGAGGAGCGCGAAGAGCACCATGCGCACCTCGCCCCACGCCCGCAGCAGCTCCGAGAGCCCCTCGATGAAGACGGCGCCCAGGACGGGCCCGGGGAAGGTCCGAAGGCCCCCGACGATGACCATGATCACCACCATGGCCATCTCGTTGAACTTCATCGGCGTCGGCGAGAGCAGCCCCACGTAGTGTCCCTGGAACCCCCCGGCCGCCGCGGCGAAGACGGCCGAGACGGCGAAGACGAACCGCTTCCACTTGAAGGTGTCCACGCCCATCGCCGCCGCCGCCTCCTCGTCGTCCCGGATGGCGCGCATGTAGGCCCCGATGCGCGAGTGGACGATCTCCCACGCCAGGAGCAGCGCCGCCAGGGCCAGGCCGAGGAACAGGTAGTAGTACGGGGTCGGGCGCGGGGTGCCGAAGAGGAGCGGCGTGCGCAGGCCGAGGTCCCCCCGGGTGATCTGGTACTCGACGGTGATCAGGAGACGGACCGACTCGGCGAACGCCCAGGTCGCGAGGGCGAGATAGATCGCCCGCATCCGGAGACACAGGGTCCCGAGCCCGTACCCGACCGCCGCGGCCAGGGCGACTCCGGCTGCGATGCCGACCAGGATCGGCACGCCGGCGTAGTGGACCAGCAGGGCCGACGTGTACCCGCCGATCCCCGCGAACGTGTGGTGCGCGAGCGAGAACTGGCCGGTGTAACCCGCCAGGAGGTTCCAGCCGAGGGCCAGGATGACGTAGTAGAAGCTGGTGGCGAGCACGTGCGCGTGATACTCGGAGACGACCCACGGGAGCCACGCGAGCGCGGCGTAGACGAGCGCGCACCAGCCGAGCCGGCGGGCGACGGGCGCCACTGACTCAGACGCCGAGGAGGGCGTCGCGGATCAGCTCGCGGAGCTGGTCGGCGAAGGCCTGCCGCGGCCCCTCGCGGCGGACCTGGCCCATCTCGAGCATGTAGAGGTAGTCGGAGATCTCGACGGCCTTCGTGATGTTCTGATCCACGAGCAGGACCGTCACGCCCGCCGCCCGGGCCCCGAGAAGCCAGGCATAGACTTGCTGGGCGATCCGCGGAGCGAGGCCGGCCGACGGCTCGTCCACGAGCAGCAGGGTGGGCTCGCTCACCTGCTCCTTGGCGAGGGAGAGCATCTTCGCCTCGCCGCCGCTCAGCGCCGTGGCGCGCATCCGCCGCTTCTCGGCGAGGCGCGGGAACTCGGCGTACGCGCGCTCCATCCCCCGGCCGACACGCGAGGCGTCGCGCCGGAAGACCCAGCTCCCGAGCTGGAGGTTCTCCTGCACCGTGAGCTGCGGGAAGATGTTCGTCCCCTGCGGCGCGTAGCTCATCCCGAGCCGCTTGATCTCGTGGGGCGCCAGGCCCTCGATCCCGCGCCCGGCGAAGACGATCCGGCCCCGCCGCGGGTGGAGGAACCCGAAGATCGTCTTGAGCAGCGTGGACTTCCCCGCCCCGTTGGGGCCGATGATGCCGGTGATCGTCCCCGGCTCGACCCGGAGCCGGATGTCGCTCAGGACGTCGATCCCCTCGACGTAGCCCGCGACGATCCCGTCCACCTCGAGCAGCGCCATCGCTACCGCCCCAGGTAGGCCTCGAGGACGAGGGAGTGGTTCGCGACCTCCTCGAACGACCCCTCGGCGATGAGCCGCCCCTCGTGCATCACCGAGACCCGCGGGCAGAGCCGGCGGAGCGTCGCCATCTCGTGGGAGACGATCAGGAACGTCACGCCTTCCCGCCGGTTCATCAACCGGATCGCCTCCATGATCGTGTCCTTGATCGCCGGGTGGACGCCGGCGAACGGCTCGTCCATCAGGAAGAGGTGCATCGGGTGCACCATGAGGCCACGCGCGATCTGGATCAGCATGCTCTGCCCGCCCGACAGCTCCTTGGCGAGAGAATGACGGAGCCCGTCCAGGGCGACGAACTCGAGGAGCCGCCGCGCCCGTTCGCGGATCTCGGCCAGCGGGCGGCCCCCGCCCCGATCCAGCTCGGCCAGCGCCGGCACGAGCACGTTCTCCAGCACGGTCATGTTCCCGAAGAGCTTGGGGATCTGGAACGTCCGCGCCACGCCGCGCCCGGTGATCTGGTGCGGGCGCAGCCCGTCGATCCGCTCGCCGCGGAGGTGGATCTCGCCCGCGTCGGCGCGATAGAGGCCCGAGATCAGGTTGATGGTCGTGGTCTTGCCCGACCCGTTGGGGCCGATGAGGCCGCGGACCTCGCCCGGGCGGATGGCCAGCGGCAGCCCGTCCACGGCCACCAGGCCGCCGAACCGCTTGGTGAGCCCCCGCGTCTCGAGGAGCCATCCGTTGTCCGGGGAGGCTTCGCCTCTCGAGCCGCCAGCCATGCTCCCCTCCATTCGCACGGAGCGCGGCGGGTGTCAAGGGTCCGCAGGCGGCCGAGCCTCGCTGGGCGCCCTCGCGCGCTCTGCCCTACCGTCAGCCGCGGTGGTCTCCTGGGAGCGTGCTAACATGGCGGAAGAGCGCGGCGAGTGGGAACGTTTCGCGTCGAGGTCACGGTAAGAAACCTCCACGACCCGACCCGGGGGCGGACGCTGTCTGTCCTGGTGGACACCGGCGCGACCTACACGACGTTGCCCCGGGACGTGGTGGAGCCCATCGGGTGCCAGCCGATTGGGACGCGACGGGTTGTCCTGGCGAACGGGCGCGAGGAAACCTGGCCTGTCGGCGTGGTGTTGCTGACCCTGGAGGGGCAAGAAGGTCCGACCTTCTGCCTGATCGGCCCCAACGGTGGTCCCGCGCTTCTCGGCGCCGTCACCCTGGAGGAATTTGCCCTGGGTGTCGATCCTGTGGCGAAACGCCTACTCCCGGTCCGAAGCTACCTGACCGTCGCCTTCAGGCTCGCCGCCCGCCGTCGCCCTGAGCCGTCCCCTCGCAGCGGCTGACCCTCGCGGACCCGCCCACCGGGACACCTGCTCGCCGGGAGGTCCTATGTTTCCCACGCTGTTCTCGGCCTTCCAGGTCAAGGGCGTGACGCTCCGGAACCGGATCGTGGTCGGGGATGCTTCGGCCGCGCGGCCCACCGACAAGGTGATCCTCGAGGCCGCCGTGCTCGCCCGCCGGCTCTGAGCAGGCTCCAGAACCCTGCCCGGCGGCCTGGACAGCGCTCCCCGCGCGGGCTAGGCTAAACAGGATCATGCCGGCTCACGTCACCGAGCTTCGCGCGCGCTGGAGTGACATCCTCACGATCCCCCTGCCGCTCCCCAACCCGGGCGAGCGCGAGTTCGCCGTCGTCCCGCTCCGGGGCGACGTCGAGCTCCACCGCACGGAGTGGCGGCTCCTGTTCCGCCAACCCGAGCGCCGGACCACGCCGTGACCGCGGAGCCCTTCCGGCCGCGGGGCCCCCGGCGGCCCGAGGACGACGTCGTCTTCCAGGCCCGGCGCCGCGAGAGGCGCGTCAGGCAGGAGATCGCGTTCCGGGGGTCGGTGGCGCTCCTGATCTTGCGTTCAACGAGGGCCTCGGGCTGGGGTCTGCGGTCGGCGCCAACCCGGTCATCCGCGCCACCGCCCTGGTCGCTCTCCTGCTGAACGGCCCGTACTACCTGGCCGGACGCGCCGCCGGCGCGTTCCGGCTCCAAGCCTACAGCCGGATGCTCGTCGACATCCTCCTGCTCACGGTCGGCTCTATGCCGCCGGCGGGCTCGCCGCAGCCTCCTACGTGGGCGTCTACACGATCGTCCCCGTCTACGCCGGGATCGTCCTGTCGAGCAGGGCCTGCGTGGTCGCGACCGTGACCGCGACCGCGAGCTACGTCGCCATCGCCCTGCTCCAGCAGGCGAAGTGGCTGCCCCCCACGGGCGTGGCGCCGCCGAATGCCTGGGAGACGGCCGCGTTCAACTTGCTCATCCTCAACGTGGTCGGTGCGCTCACCGCGGTCCTGGCCAACGCCTACCGGTACAGCCGTCACCGCCTGGCCGCGCTCTACCAGGAGCTCGAGCGCGCCCACGACGAGTCGCTTCGGCTCAACACGGAGCTCCAGCAGACGGCGCGGCTGAACGTCCTCGGCGAGGTGCTGAGCGGGGTCAGCCACGAGATCCGCAACGCGCTCCAGGCCGTGATCCTCCCCCTCGACGTGATCCGGCAGAAGCTCGGGGAGCCCGCGCCCGACCTTCGCCGGCACCTGGACCGCGTGGAGCACGGCGCCAACCTGGCGATGCGTATCATCACGAACGTCCTGCAGACGGCGCGGCAGAGCTCGACCGAGAAGGTCGCCGTCTCGTGGGCCGAGGTGGCCCGGCGCACCGTCGAGCTCAAGGGCTACGACCTCCGGCGGGACGGGATCACCATGCAGCTCGACTTCCCGCATGACCTCCCGCTCGTCATCGCCCGCCCCCTCCAGCTCCAGCAAGTCCTGCTGAACCTCGTCACGAACGCCCAGGACGCCCTCCGCGACGGCAAGCGGACCAAGACGATCGCCATCGCCGGGCTGACCGAGCCGGGGCGGGCGGTGATCGAGGTGCGCGACACGGGCCCGGGCATCCCGCCCGAGGCGCTCCCGCGCCTCTTCGAGCCGTTCTTCACGACGAAGACGCACGGCACCGGCCTCGGCCTCTCGATCTGCGCCGACATCGTCCGCGAGCTCGGGGGCCAGTTGACCGCCGCGAACCGCGCGGGCGGGGGAGCCGTGTTCCGCGTCAGCCTGCCAGCCCTTCCATCCGCGCCCGCGGTCATCGGCGCCCCGACCGCCTGACCGCCGGTGCTCGCGCTGCGCCTCCACGCGCCGGGGCCCGTGGAGCGGGGTCCCCTCCGGTTCGAGGAGGTCCCGGCGCCGACGCCCGGGCCTGGGGGCATCCGGCTGGCCGTCCGCGCCTGCGGTCTCTGCCACACCGACCTCCACATCGTCGAGGGGGAGCTGCTCCCGCCCCGGCGGCCGCTCGTCCCCGGCCACCAGGTCGTCGGGATCGTGGACGCCCTGGGGCCGGACGTCCGACGCTTCCGCGTCGGCGATCGCGTCGGCGCGGCGTGGCTCCACCAGACCTGCGGCGCGTGCCCCGCGTGCCGGCACGGCACCGAGAACCTCTGCCCCGAGGCGCGCTTCACGGGGTTCCACGTGGACGGCGGCTACGCGGCCCTCATGACGGTCCCCGCTGCGTTCGCCTACCCCCTGCCGGCCGCGATCCCCGACGCGACCGCGGCGCCGCTCCTCTGCGCGGGCATCATCGGCTACCGGGCGCTCCGCGTCGCGGGGGTCCGGCCGGGTGAGCGGCTCGGGCTCTTCGGCTTCGGCGCCTCGGCGCACCTCGCGCAGCAGGTGGCCCGCGCGTGGGGATGCGAGGTCCTCGTCTTCACGCGCGCGCCCACGCACCGGGAGCTGGCCCGAGCGCTGGGCGCCGCATGGGCGGGGTCCGCGGAGGAAGCGCCCCCTGCCCCGCTCGACCGGGCGGTGCTCTTCGCCCCGGCCGGCGCGCTCGTCCCCGTGGCGCTCCGCCGGCTCCGCCCCGGCGGGACGCTCGCGATCGCGGCCGTCTACCTCGACCGCGTCCCGGAGCTCGACTACGCCCTCCTCTACGGCGAGCGCGTGGTGCGCAGTGTGACGGCGAGCACGCGGCGGGACGGGGAGGAGCTGCTCGAGCTGGCGGCGGCGATCCCGCTCCGGCCGGAGGTGGAGACCTTCCCGCTCATCGCTGCGAACGAAGCCCTCGCGGCGCTCAAGGCGAGCCGGCTTCGGGCGGCCGGCGTCCTCATCCCCTAGCCTCTTCCCTCTCCATCCCGCTGGGAGGGAGAGGGCGGGGTGAGGGAGGGTCGCTTCTCGGGGCTGCAGTTGGCGTACACTGTGGCTTGAAATGGGCATCTTTCGACAGCCAGTCACCGTGACCAATCCGGCGACCCGGCAGGCCACCCAAGTGGAGTGCATGGTCGACACGGGCTCCACGTACCTCTGGCTCCCCGAGGACCTGTTGCGGTCGCTCGGGGTCGAACCGGCCTTGAGGAGACGGCTCAGGCTTGCGACCGGTCAGGTCATCGAGCGCCCAGCGGCAGAGGTGCTGCTGACGCTCAACGGGGAGACCCTCACGCTCGTCTGCGTCTTTGGCGAATCGGGGAGCGACCCCCTGCTCGGATCGCTTGCCCTGGAAGCCTTCTCGCTGGCGGTCGATCCGGTCAACAAGCGGCTCGTCCCCACCATCTCGTACTTGGCCTAGCGCACGAAGCGGCGGAGGTTCTTCAGGTAGTAGGCCATCGCCACCGTCACCACGGTGGCGAGGATCGCCCCCACCAGGTTCCCCACCTCCCCCGTGCGGCGGTAGGCCAGTACCTCCCAGACCGCGAAGAAGGCGAAGAAGAGAATGGCGGCCCCGATGAGGATCCGGTGCGCCACGATGATGAGCGGTGGCCGCTCCGCGCCGGGGCTCAAATCACCCAGCCCCCGTCGACGCACAAGACCTGCCCGGTGATGTAGTTCGCCGCGGGCGAGGCGAGGAACGCGACGGCCTCCGCCACGTCCACCGGCTCCCCCATGCGCGGGATCGGGAGCGCCTCGACCGGGTACGCGTAGCCGCGCGTCATCTCGGTGTCCACGCCCCCCGGCGCGACGGCGTTGACGTAGATCCCGGCCTGCCCCACGTCCTTGGCGACCCACTTCGTGAGCGCGATGACCCCGCCCTTGGCGGCCGCGTACGCGGGCCCCGAGCGGCCGCGGTGGGAATCGGGCGCCTCCCGCGCCTGCGAGACGGCGCCGCCGACGATCCCGGAGATGGACGCGATGGTCACGATCTTCCCGTAGCCCTGGGCGCGCATGACGGGAACGGCAGCCTGGATCACGAGGAAGGTCCCCTTGAGCACGACGTCCACCACGCGGTCCCAGGTGGCTTCGCTCGTCTCCTCGAGCGCGTCCCGGTGGGCGATGCCGGCCGCGGTCACGACGAGGTCGAGCCGCCCGAGCTCCGCCACGACCCGCCCCACGGCGCCCCGGACGTCCCCGGCCGCCGTGACGTCGAGGGCGAGCCCGAGGGCGCGCCGGCCGCGGTCGCGGATCCCGGCGAGCGTCGCGTCGGTCGGAAGGAGGTCGGCCACGGCGACGTCGGCGCCGTCACGGGCGAGGGCGAGCGCGCAGGCCTGGCCGATCCCGCGCGCCCCGCCGGTGACGAGGGCGACCTGCCCCCGGAGGTCTCCCCGCTCGCTGCGCCGCACCGGGGCTATGCCGCGTCCAGCGCGAAGCCGAGCGCCGCTCCGAGGGGCTCGAGGAGCCGGCGCGCGTCCTCGTCGGCCGCGCGCCAGAGCTGGAAGAGGCGGTTCTGCGCCGCCCAGAGCCCGGGCGCGAAGCCGACCTGCTCCCCGAGGTGCAGCACCGCCAGGGCCGCATCCACCCGCTCGGACGTGACGCCGGTCTCGAGGCGCGCTATCCGCGCCAGCAGCGCCCGCTCGAGGTGGCCGGCGGCGCGCTCACGATCGAGGTGAAGATCGAGGCCGAGGGAGCGCGCCTCGGCCAGGAGCTCCCCGACCCGCTCGGGGATGCGGTCCTCGTCGGCGAGCGTCGCCAGCTCCCGCTCCGCCTCGCGCCGAAGGACGTAGCGCGCGGCCAGCGCCAGGGCCTCGGGCACGGGCGCGTCGGCCTCGCGCAGGTACTGCATGAGCCGGCGGTTCTCCTCGTACAGGTGGACGTACGTGTCGTCAAAGCGCTGGAGCACGTGCTCCGTCAGGGCGGCCAGGACGCGCCGCCGCTCCTCGAGGAAGAGATCGCGGATCCCGTACGCCTTCCCCTCGAAGTGCTGATCGACGGCACGGACGACCTCGGCGAGGCTCAGGCCCGCGAACCGCTGGAACAGCTCCTCCCGGATTGCGGCGAACTCGGTCGGGGCGAGGCCGGCGCGCATCGCACAGTGGAAGTCGTGGCCGCCGAAATGCAGCACGGCGACGGCCGCCTCCTCGGCCTCCCCCGTTACGTCCGACGCGACGCGGACCCGGCCGACTGCGAGCGAGGTGTCGCCGTACGCCTCGCGCTGCCACTCGAGCTGCGCCAGGGTGTAGGCGTAGACGCTCGCCTGGTCCCCGTAGCCCTCGTACGGGGCCCCGATCGCGTAGTGCGCGATCACGCGGTGCAGGTCCACGACCGCCGGCAGGACGTGGCGGCGGTAGACGACGTCGCCCGTGCCCAGCTCCGGGACGTTCGAGGGCGCCAGGGCGAGGCGCCGGAGCAGCTCCTCCTCGAGGTCGCCGCCCCCGAGCTCCCGGGCGAGCTGGACGGCCCGGGCGGCGTACTTGAGGATCTGGACGGCCTCGATCCCCGAGATCTCGTCGAAAAACCAGCCGCACGAGGTGTACATGAGCAGGCGCTGGCGCTGGAGCTCGAGTAGCTTCACCGCCTCGACCTGCTCGAAGTCGGAGAGCGGGCGGAGCTGGTGGTGGGCGAGGAAGGCGGCGAGGCGCGCGGGGGAGCGGTCGAGAATCACCTGGATGTAGTCGTCGCGCGCGTCCCACGGATTCTTGAGGAGCGACGCGGCGCGCGCCTCGTAGAGCGGGTCCACCTGGTCCCGCAGCCAGTCGAGCGCCTCCCGGAGCGGCGCGCGCCAGCGCTGGTGCCAGCCGGGGTGCCCCGTGTTGCAGCCGCAGTCCGCCCGCCAGCGCTCGACCCCGTGCGCGCAGCTCCACGACGAGGGCTCCACGATCTGCACCTCTTCGCCGGGCGGGTGCGCGGTCAGGAAGGCGCCGTAGTTCGTCAGCGCCACCTGCCCTTCCCGCTCGATCCGGTGACACGCCGCGACGACCGCCATCTCTCCGAAGGGATGGTGGTGGCCGTACGACTCGCCGTCCGTGGCGATGTGGACGAGCTGCGCGCCCGGCCGCCGGTCGTCGAAGGCGCCCACGAGGCGCGTCGCGAAGTCGTCCCCCGAGCGGAGCAGCCCCTCGAAGGCCACCGCCTGGGAGATCGGCCCGTCGTAGAAGAAGAGCGCGAGGGTCGCCCCGACGGGCGAGCGCCAGCGGTAGGGCCGGCTCGGGTCGATAGCCGCCCCCACCTCCTGCCACGCGCCGTCGGGGGGCGTGCGCACCCGGCCGGCCTGCCGCGGGGCCAGGATGGTGAACGCGATCCCGTGCTCGGCCAGGACCTCGAGCGTCTCCCCGTCCACGGCCGTCTCCGGGAGCCACATCCCCTCGGGCTCCCGCCCGAAGCGGTGGCGGAAGTCCGCGAGGCCCCACCGCACCTGGGTCACCTTGTCGCGCCGGGACGCGAGCGGCATGATGGCGTGGTTGTACGGCTGGGCGATCGCGTTCCCGTGGCCGCCCCGCGCGGCCACGCTCGCGCGATCCGCCTCGAGGATGCGGGCATAGACGTCGGGCCGGTCGGCCGCGAGCCAGTGCATGAGCGTCGGCCCGACGTTGAAGGAGATCCGCTCGAAATTGTTGCCGATGTCGGTGATCCGGTTCCGCGCGTCCACCCGCCGCGCCGCGGCGTTCGGCGCGTAGCACTCGGCCGTCACGCGGGCGTTCCAGTCGTGGTAGGGGTAGGCCGCGTCCTGGATCTCGACCGCCTCCAGCCACGGGTTCTCGCGCGGCGGCTGGTAGAAGTGCCCGTGGATGGCGATGTAGCGGGGAGTACTCAGAGCCCCTCCTCGAGGTGTCCCCGGGCGCCGAGCTCCGCAAGGGCGCCGACGAGGTCGCCGCCGATGCCCCGCCAGAGGCCCCACACCCCGTCGAGGTACGCCTCCCACCGGTACGTCAGCGCGACGAGCGCCTCCTCGCCGCTCCGGCGGAAGTGCTGGCGGTTCTCCTCGCAGAAGCGCAACCGGGTGTCCATGAAGAACTCGAGCTCCTTGTGGAAGGTGCCCGAGACGAGCTGCTCGGCGAGGACCGGGGAGACGTTGATCGTCCAGCGCGGGGAGACGCCCGCGGCCGCGAGGCGGCGGGCCACGTCCAGGAGCGGGAGATAGCACCCGACGGCCGCCTCGTTCAGCCAGTCCGAGCCGTGGGGCCACCGGCCGTGGCTGACGACGAACGGGAGGTGGGTGTGCAGGACGAGGGCGAAGCCGGGAAGCGGCCCGCGGGCCGCCGGGAGGGCCCGGCCCGACTCGCGTGTCGTCACGGTGCGCGGCCCTCCCGCGACAGGCGGCCCCGGGCCGGGCGAGGGGGGCGGAGGGAGGCGAGGCCTCCCTCGGGAGCGCTTACCAGCGCGGGGTGCGACGCGGCCCGCCGCCGGACGGCCGTCCGCTGCCGGCGCCGCCGCGCCCCTCACCGCCCGCGCGCGAGCCCTGGGGGTTGGCGACCTCCACCCGGATGATCCGGCCGTCCACGCGCTGGCCGTTGAGCTTGCTGATGGCGTTCTGCGCCTCCTCGGCCGTCGCCATCTCCACGAAGCCGAACCCGCGCGAGTTGTTCGTGTACCGATCCGTGATCACGGTGGCGGACTCGACCGTCCCGAACTGCGCGAACTGCTCGCGCAACGACTCGGACGTGGTCGAGTACGAGAGACCTCCGATATACAGCTTGACCGCCATGGTGCCTCCTTTGCGACCGGCCGGCCACGGCCCCCCGCCGCTCTGTCGGGCCCTCCGCAGGGGGCGCGAGCCCGACGGCCGCCGGTCGCCCGAACGAGCCGGGATCAGCATACCACGGCCCGCCCTCGGTCAAGCCACGCGCGGCCCGTGACTGAGCCGCCCCCAAGAATTCGAGCAGCCTCGCCTGACCTGGGCTGAGCCGGCGAGAGCGTGAGTGCGCAGCGCTTGACGCCTTCTCTCCGCAGGGCTAGCTTTGGCGCACCGGAGGCCCATCATGCACTGTCCTCGGTGCCAGCGCGAGAACCCCACCGGACAGAAGTTTTGTGGGGAGTGTGGCGCCCCGCTCGCAGCTCCCTGTCCCGCCTGCGGAGCGGCGAATCCGCCGGGGCAGAAGTTCTGCGGCGAGTGCGGGACCTCGCTGACCGGCGCTCCGGCAGCCCTGAAGTTTGGCTCCCCGGAGGCCTACACCCCCAAGCACCTCGCGGAGAAGATCCTCACCTCGAGGAGCGCGCTCGAAGGGGAGCGCAAGCAGGTGACCGTGCTCTTCGCCGACCTGAAGGGTTCCATGGAACTCCTCGCCGACCGCGACCCCGAGGAGGCACGGAAGCTGCTCGACCCCGTGCTCGAGCACATGATGGAGGCCGTGCATCGGTACGAGGGCACCGTCAACCAGGTGATGGGCGACGGCATCATGGCGCTCTTCGGCGCCCCCGTCGCCCACGAGGACCACGCGGTGCGGGCGTGTTACGCAGCGCTGCGGATGCAGGAGTCCGTGAAGCGATATGCCGAGGAGGTCCGCCGCGCCGAGGGGATTCCCATCCAGATCCGGGTGGGTCTGAACTCCGGGGAGGTCGTCGTCCGCGCCATCGGCAGCGACCTCCACATGGACTACACCGCCGTCGGCCAGACGACGCACCTGGCTGCTCGGATGGAACAGGTGGCCGCCCCCGGAACCATCCTTATGACCGCGGAGGTTCTCCGGCTGGCCGAAGGCTACGTCGGGGTCAAGCCGCTCGGCCCCATGCCTGTCAAGGGACTGAGCGAGCCGGTTGACGTGTACGAGATCACCGGAGCGGGCCCCGTCCGGACGCGGCTCCAGGCGACAGCCGCCCGGGGCCTGACCCGGTTCGTGGGGCGCCACGCCGAGACGGAGTCTCTGCGGCTCGCGCTGGAGAAGGCCCGGGGGGGTCACGGCCAGGTCGTGGCCCTCGTGGGCGAGCCTGGCGTGGGCAAGTCCCGCCTCTTCTGGGAGTTCACCCGCTCGCATCGGACCCAGGGCTGGCTCATCGTGGAGAGCGGGTCCGTCTCCTACGGCAAGGCCTCAGCATACCTCCCGGTCACCGACCTGCTCCGGGCCTACTTCCAGATCGAGGCGCGTGATGACGCGCGCAAGATCCGCGAGAAAGTGACGGGCAAGGTGCTCTCTCTGGATCGGGCGCTCGAGCCCTCGCTGCCGCCGCTCCTGGGGCTCCTGGATGTCCCCGTCGAGGAGTCCGAGTGGCAGCGCCTCGAGCCGTCGCAACGCCGCCAGCGCACGCTCGATGGCGTCAAGCGCCTCCTCCTCAGGGAAAGCCAGGTGCAGCCGCTCATCGTCGTGTTCGAGGACCTTCACTGGATCGACGCCGAGACCCAGGCGCTGCTCGACAGCCTGGTCGAGAGTCTCCCGACGGCTCGCTCCCTACTCCTGGTCAACTACCGCCCCGAGTACCAGCACGGCTGGGGGGGCAAGACGTACTACACGCAGCTCCGGATCGATTCCCTGCTCCCCGAGAGCGCCGAGGAACTCCTCCGAACCCTCCTGGGAGCTGACGCCGGGCTCAAGGAGCTCAAACAGCGCCTGATCGCCCAGACCGAGGGGAACCCCTTCTTCCTGGAGGAGAGTGTGCGGACCCTGGTGGAGACCCACGTCCTGGTGGGCGAGCGGGGGGCCTATCGTCTGGCTCAGGCCCTTCGGAGTATTCACGTACCGGCGACGGTGCAGGCAGTCCTGGCCGCCCGGATCGACCGGCTCCCGCCAGAGGAGAAGCGACTCCTCCAGATCGCTGCGGTCATCGGCTACGACGTGCCCTTCCCCCTCCTTCTGGCCATCGTCGAGGAGCCCGAGGAAACCCTGCGCGGGAGTCTCGCACGGCTCCAGGCCGCTGAGTTTCTCTACGAAGCCCAACTCTTCCCCGACCTCGAGTACACGTTCAAGCACGCGCTGACGTTGGAGGTCGCCTACCAGAGCCTGCTCCGCGAGCGCCGCCGGGCGCTGCACGAGCGGGTGCTGCAGGCCCTCGAGGAGCAGTGGGCCGGGCGGGAACGGGCGAAGATCGAGCTGCTCGCGCACCACGCGGCGCGGGCGGAGCTGTGGGACCGGGCCGGCCGGTACCTCTATCAAGCGGGCGAAAAGGCCTTCGCCCAGGCCCGATACCAGGCCGGCGCCACTTTCTACCAGGCGGTGGTGGACACGCTCGACCGCCTTGGCGACGCCGCGGATCTCACCCTCAAGCTCGATGCCTGCCTGGAGCTATGGTCCGCGCGGTGGACCACCGGTCAGTACGATGGGCTCGTTGAGTTGGGCGAGAAGGCCGAGGGGTTGGCCCGTGGCCTCGACGACGGACCGCGGCTCGCCCAGGTGCAGGTGCGACAGGCCCAGGCGGTCGCCCTCATTGGCGTGATCCCCGGGACGCTCGAGTCGGCCATCGAAAAGGCGCGCGAAGCATTCGAGCGCGCCGACCCCCGGGACCTCAGAACACGGACCTACGCGCGGTTCATAGTGAGCCTCGCCTGCCGGGATCTCGGACGCATCGCGGAGGCGGTGCGGGAGTTCAGCGCGGGTCTCGCGCTGTTCGACCAGGTGGATCGATACGGTGAGGAGCCTGGCTTCGTGTTCCCGATCTACGTGAGTCTCAGCGCCTGGCGCTCGGAGGCTTACGCGGCCCTGGGCGACTTCCAGCAGGCGTTCGCTTCGGCAAGAGAAGGGCTGCGGGTGGCGACCGACATCCGTCACCCCACGAGTCTCGGCGTCGCCAACGGCCACCTCGGCTACGTCCACCTCCTCTGCGGCGAGTTGGAGACCGCGGTGCCGTTTCTCGAGCGGGCGCTCGCCATCGCGAGAGAGCACGAGCTGTTTCACCGGGCCATGATCACGCTCTCCCAGCTCGCCTACGCCCTCGTCCTGCTCGGTGAGCGCGAGCGGGGCCTGGAGTGTCTCGCGCGCGCCCGTGAGAGATCGACCGGAACAATCATGCCCCAGTGGCATTACTACGGGACGATGACGGCGAGCGCCTACCTCGCGGCCGGCTGCCCTGAGGAGGCCCATGCCCAGATCCGGCAGGGGATGGCTGCGGCGACCGAACGGAACGCGTGGGGCTACCGGGCCCCGTGGCTGCGCCTGGAGGCCGAGGCTCTCGCGCAGGGCGACCCGTCTGGCGCAGGTGAGCGCCTCGAGGAAGCTCTCGCAGTGGCCACGCAGTTCAGGATGCGGCCCGAGGTCGCCCACTGCCACCTCGGCCTGGGCAAGCTGCACCGCCGAACCGGTGACAGGCCGAAGGCCGAGGAGCACCTCGCCACCGCGACGACGATGTACCGCGAGATGGATATGAGCTTCTGGCTCGCGCAGGCGGAGCGTGAACTGGGGAAAGTGACGCGATGATTCGGGCGCCCGGACATTGTTTCCCGACAAGGAGGGCTCGCCATGGCTGAAAAGAGGAGTGTCGTGACGCCGGAGCGCTTCGCGTCCGGGATGACCTTCGACCAGTACGTCGCCTACGTGGGGAGCCCGGGGAACCTCAAGCGCGAGGGCGCCCGCGGCACGCCGCGGCGCGACTGGAGCGGCTACCTGCGCAAGCGGTACGAGAAGGTGCGCCTCTCGGACGCGCAGGCGGCGGCGATCCGCTGGCTCGCGAGCCAGCCGGGCGGGCCCGCGAAGATCCTGGTCATAGCGGAGGAGTGGTCGTCGGACTGCCGGCGCGACGTCCCGATGCTGGCGCGGGTCGCCGAGGCGGGTGGCCTCGAGCTCAGGATCTTCCGACGCGACGGCGAGAAGGAGGGCAGGAGCCAGCGCCCGTCCCTCGAGGAGGCGCCAGACAGCAACGCCGACATCATGGCCGAGTTCTTGAACGTGAAGAACGGTCAGACGTGGCAGTCGATCCCCGTCGCCGTCTTCTACACGAAGAACCTCGAGTACCTCTACCACTACATCGAATACCCGGCGATCTATCACAAGGACCGCGTGGTCGGAGTGATCCGTGCGGCGAAGCCCGGCGAGACGCCCGAGCAGACCCGGGAGCGCGGCGATCGAGAGTTCTTCGCGCTCCAGGAGTCGCCGTTCTTCGATCTCTGGGCGTGCGCGGGAATCGACGAGATCTTGTCGGCGCTTCACGAACGTCTGGTCGTGGGCCCGCTCTAGTGGGAGGGGGCCTCGACGTGTCCCCTCCGATCCCTCCCCGAGGAAAGACGGAAGTCAGCCACGCCCGCGACGGCGCCGGGCGGGCGCCTTCAGGCCCCAGCGCCGACGGAGCGCCGCCCGCTCACGCGGGGCCACACGATCCGCGGCGACCAGGCGCTCGATTTCCTCGTCGCCATACAGCGAGATGGGGACCACTGCAGCGGGATCGAGGACGATCTTCCCGGCCTCCTCCCGCAGCAGCAAGACCGAGCCGGGGGCGAGCCGCAGGCGAGCGCGCAGGGGTTTGGGCAGGGTGATCTGGCCCCTCGGAGAGACGACCAGGGTCGTAGTCGAGCGAGCCGTGCGCTGAGCCATCGGTCAACCTCCAGCGTCATATTAGCAGAATTTCCGCAATTCGGCGGGCGCGCGTGGGACTTCACCTCCACCCTCTCCCTCCCCCGGGAGGGAGAGGGAGACAGATGTGGGCGAGGCCCCTTGGGGTATACTTGGCCCGCCGGAGACGCCGACACCACGCCCACGCGGAGGAAAGAGTCATGATCCATCGCATCGTCACGGTCACGCTCACGCTCGCGCTCGCGGCAGCCCCGGCCGCGGCGGCGGACAGGGTCAAGGTGGGCTTCGTCGCGACCTTCTCCGGCCCCGTGGGGCTCCTCGGCCAGCACGCCTTCGACGGGTTCATGCTCGGCGTGGAGCACGTCGGCGGCAAGCTGGGCGGGCTCCCGACGGAGGTCGTCAAGGAGGACGACCAGCTCAAGCCCGACGTCGGGCTCCAGGTGGCGAAGAAGCTCCTCGAGCGGGACCGGGTCGACTTCGTCGTCGGGACGATCTTCTCCAACGTCATGATGGCGATCTACAAGCCGATCGTCGACTCCCAGACGTTCCTCATCAGCCAGAACGCGGGCCCCTCGCCGATCGCCGGCGCCCAGTGCTCGCCCTTCTTCTTCTCCGCCTCATGGCAGAACGACGGCTCGCACGAGGCGATGGGCAAGCACGTCCAGGACAAGGGGTACAAGCGCGTGTACCTCATGGCGCCCAACTACCAGGCCGGCAAGGATTCGCTCGCCGGCTTCAAGCGCTACTACAAGGGCGAGGTCGCGGGCGAGGTCTACACGACGCTGAACCAGCCCGACTACTCCGCCGAGCTGGCCCAGCTCCGCGCCGCCAAGCCGGACGCCGTCTTCGTCTTCTACCCGGGGGGCATGGGGGTGAACTTCGTCAAGCAGTACGCGCAGGCCGGGCTCACCCAGGAGGTGCCGCTCTTCACCGCCTTCACGGTGGACGAGACCACGCTCAAGGCGCAGGGCGACGCCGCGGTGGGCGTGTACGGGGCCGGCTTCTGGACGGCCGACCTCGACAACCCGGTCAGCAAGCGGTTCGTCGCCGACTTCGAGAAGAAATACGGCTACCCGCCGGCGCTCTTCGCCGCGCAGGGGTACGACGCCGCCCTCCTCCTCGACCACGCGATCCGGGCCGTCAGGGGCAAGCTGGAGGACAAGCAGGCGCTGCGCGCCGCCTTCCGCAAGCCGACGTTCGCCTCGGTGCGCGGCGGCACGGTCCGGTACAACACCAACCACTTCCCGATCCAGAACTTCTACCTCTACCAGGTGGTGAAGGACGCCGCGGGACGCCTCAGGCTCGAGAACCGGGGCGTCGTCTTCACCAACCACTCGGACGCCTACGCCAAAGACTGCCCGATGAAGTGGTAGCGTCGCCCCCACCGAGCGGCCCGGGCGACGCGCCGCGAGCCAGCCGGCTTCCCCGGTGGACGTCTCTCTTCTGCTCGTCCAGGCCCTGAACGGCCTCCAGCTCGGGGTCATGCTCTTCCTCATGGCGGCGGGGCTCACCCTCGTCTTCGGGATCATGAACCTCGTGAACCTCGCCCACGGCTCGCTCTACATGCTCGGCGCCTACTTCGCCGCGGCCTTCCAGCAGTGGACCGGCTCGTTCGCGCTGGCGGCGCTCCTCGCGCTGCCGGCGACGGCGCTGGTGGGTCTCGTCGTCGAGCTCGTCGTGCTCCGCGGCCTCTACGGCCGCGACCACCTCGACCAGGTGCTGGCCACCTTCGGCCTCATCCTCTTCTTCAACGAGCTGGTCCGCGTGGTCTGGGGGAAGGCCGCCTTGTTCATGGCCCTGCCGGCCGGGCTGGCCGGGCACGTCCCGCTCCTCCCCGGGGTCCGCTATCCCGCCTACCGGCTCCTGATCGTGACGGTCGGCCTCGCTGTCGCCGTCTTCCTCTACGTCCTCATCAGCCGGACTCGGCTCGGGATGTTGATCCGGGCGGGGGCCTCCAACCGGACCATGGTGGCGGCCCTCGGCGTGGACATCGGGCGCCTGTACACGGGCGTCTTCGCCCTGGGCGCGGCCCTGGCCGGCCTGGCGGGCCTCATGGCCGGCCCGATCCTCTCGGTCGAGTCCGGCATGGGGGAGCCGATCCTCATCCTCACGTTCGTCGTCATCGTGATCGGCGGCATCGGCTCGATCCGCGGGGCGTTCGTGGCGGCGGTCCTCGTCGGCCTGGTGGACACGATCGGGCGCGCGTTCCTCCCGCCGCTCCTCGCCACGGCCCTCGGCCCGCAGGCGGCGAACCAGGCCGGCCCGGCCCTCGCCTCGATGCTCATCTACGTCCTGATGGCGGGGGTCCTCGCCGTCCGGCCGGAGGGCCTTTTCCCGGCGCGCACCGGCTGACCGTGCGGGGCCGATCAACGCCGCCTAGCGTCGTCCTCCAGCTCGCCGGGACGCGCTCGGCCTGCGGCCTCACGGGCGTCCCGTCCCTCCGGTCGGGTCGTCGGCGGACCTCGACGTATGCGGCATACGCCTCGGCCCGCCTCCTCCCTGCGCCCCTCGCTATGCTCGTTTCTCGGCCCCGCACCTTCCGCAGCCCTGCGCGAACCAGCTTGGGCGAGCGCGGTACCGACTGATGCGTCCGCGGCTCCACACCGTCGTCCTCGTCGGGGGCCTCGTCCTCCTGGCCCTCGTCCCGGTGGCCGCGCGCCTGCTCGACGCGCCCTACGCCCTGACGCTGTTCGCCCGGATGATGATCTGGGCCGTCGCCGCGCTGAGCCTCAACCTCATCCTCGGCTACGGGGGCATGGTGAGCTTCGGCCACGCCGCGTACGTCGGGGTCGGGGTCTACACGGTCGGCATCCTGAGCGCCCACGGCGTGGAGAGCGGCTTCGTCCAGTGGCCGGTCGCCGTCCTGGCCTCGGCGCTGGCCGCGCTGGCGATCGGCGCGGTGTCCCTGCGGACGAGCGGCGTCTACTTCATCATGATCACGCTCGCCTTCGCCCAGATGCTCTACTTCCTCGGCGTGAGCCTGAAGGTCTACGGGGGCGACGACGGGATGACGCTCGCCCACCGGAGCCGCTTCGGAGGCCTGCTCGACCTCGAGCACCCGACGGTCTTCTACTACACGGTCCTCGTGCTCCTGGTCGGCCTCCACTACCTCGTCCACCGCCTCGTCCACTCCCGCTTCGGTCTGGTGATCCGCGGGGCGCGCTCCAACGAGCGCCGGATGCGGGCGATCGGCTTCCCCACCTACCGCTACAAGCTGGTCGCCTTCGTCATCGCGGGGACGATGGCCGGGATGGCGGGCGTCCTGCTCGCCAACTTCGCGAAGTACATGAGCCCCGCCTTCATGCACTGGACGCGCTCGGGCGAGCTCATGGTGATGGTGATCCTGGGCGGGATGGGCACCGGGCTCGGGCCGTCGCTCGGCGCCTTCGCCTTCCTCTTCCTGGAGGAGACGCTCTCGGGGTACACGGAGCACTGGCAGCTCGTGCTGGGCCCGATCCTGGTCGGCATCGTCCTCTTCGCCAGGCGCGGGCTCGCGGGGTGGCTCGAGCCGGGAGCGGGGCGCCATGCCTGAGTCGCTCCTCGAAACCGAGGGGCTCCTCAAGCGCTTCGGCGGGATCGTGGCGACGGACCACGTCAGCCTCACCGTCCGGCCAGGGGAGATCCACGCCGTGATCGGTCCCAACGGCGCGGGCAAGACCACCCTCATCGCCCAGCTCGCCGGCGAGCTCCGGCCCGACGCCGGACGGATCCGCTTCGCCGGGGCCGACGTGACGGCGCTCCCCGTCCACGCGCGGTCCGCGCTCGGGCTCGCGCGCTCGTTCCAGGTCACGAGCATCCTCCCGGACTTCACCGCGCTCGACAACGTCGCCCTCGCCGCCCAGGCGCATGCCGGCCACAGCTTCCGCTTCTGGCGGGACGCGCGCCGCGAGGCCGCCCTCCAGGAGCCGGCGCGGGCCGCGCTCGCCGAGGTGGGGCTCGCCGGGCGCGCCGACGTCCCGGCGCGCGACCTCGCCCACGGCGAGCAGCGCCAGCTCGAGATCGCGATGGCGCTCGCCACGGGCCCGCGCGCGCTCCTCCTCGACGAGCCCACCGCCGGCATGGGGCGCGAGGACTCGGAGCGGATGGTCGAGCTCCTCCGCCGGCTCCGTGGCCCCTATGCCCTGCTCCTCGTCGAGCACGACATGGACGCGGTCTTCTCGCTCGCCGACCGGATCACGGTCCTGGTCTACGGCCGCGTGATCGCGAGCGGCCCGCCGGAGGCGATCCGCGCGCACCCCGAGGTGCACCGCGCGTACCTCGGCGAGGAGGAGCCCGCCGGTGCTTGAGCTGCGGGAGGTCGAGACCTGCTACGGCCCGAGCCAGGTCCTCTTCGGGGTGAGCCTCCGCGTGGCGGCAGGCGAGGTGGTCACGCTCCTCGGCCGGAACGGCGTCGGCAAGACGACGACCGTCCGCTCGATCATGGGGCTCGCCCCGCCCCGCACGGGCCAGGTGCTCCTCGACGGGCGGCCGATCCAGGGGCTCCCGTCCTACCGGGTCGCCCAGGCGGGCGTGGGCCTGGTCCCCGAAGGGCGGCAGGTCTTCCCGAACCTGACCGTGCGCGAGAACCTGGTCGCGACCGCCGCGAACCGGCACGAAGCGCGGGAGCCGTGGACGCTCGACCGCGTCCTCGAGCTGTTCCCGGCGCTCGCGGCGCGGCAGCGCGCCATGGGCGCGACGCTCTCCGGCGGCGAGCAGCAGATGCTGGCGATCGGCCGGGCCCTGATGACCAACCCCCGGCTCCTCGTCCTCGACGAGGCGACCGAGGGCCTCGCCCCGCTCGTGCGCGCGCAGATCTGGCGGTGTCTGGCACGCCTGAAGGCGGCCGGGCAGTCGATCCTCCTGATCGACAAGAACGTCGAGGCGCTCACGCGCCTCGCCGACCGCCACTACATCATCGAGAAGGGCCGCGTCGTCTGGACGGGGACGTCCCCCGAGCTCGCCGCCGACGCCGCCCTCCGCCGCCGCTTCCTCGGGGTCTGACCGCGACCACCACGCCGACCCCCCGGCAGGGAACGTACCCATTGACGAACCGCCTGCGCCGCCGTACCTTGGCCCCATGTATTTCAAGCAGATCTTGAACGAGGATTGCGGCTGTTCGTCCTACATCGTGGCGTCGCGCGCTTCCCACGAGTGCGCCGTCATCGATGCGGGCCTGGACATCCAGCCCTACCTGGACGTCATGGAAAACCGCGGCATGACGCTGCGCTACATCATCGACACTCACCTGCACGCCGACCACGTCTCCGGCAATCGCCGCCTCTCGGGCGAGACCGGCGCGCCGGTCTCGCTGCACGAGGCCGCCGACGTCCTGTTCCCCTTCGAGACGCTGCGCGACAGGCAGAAGCTCGAGCTCGGCCCGGTGATGCTGGAGGTGCTGCACACCCCCGGCCACCGCCCGGAGTCCGTCTCGCTGCTCATCACGAACCCGCCGCGCAGCCCGCTGCCGTCGATGGTGTTGACGGGCGACTGCCTCTTCGTGGGCGACGTCGGTCGGCCAGACTTCGGTGGGCCAGACGCCGCCGGACAGCAGTACGACAGCAACCGGCGGCTGCTCGGTCTCGAGGATTACGTGGAGGTGTTCCCGGCGCACTTCGAGGGCTCGTGCGGGCGCGGCATGTGTGGCCGGCCGAGCTCGACCATCGGCTTCGAGCGGCGCTTCAACCCGATGCTGCTGCTGCCCACGAAGGAAGAGTTCATCCGCGAGTTGACCGCCTCCCGTCCGGCCAGGCCGCTGAACATGGAGGCCATCCTCGCCACCAACCGCGGCGCGGCGCCGATGAGCTGGGCGATGCTCCGCCACCCGCTGGCGCACGTCCAGGACGTGACCTTCGATCAGGCGCGGCCGAAGATCGACAGCGGCGAGTGGTGGCTGCTGGACGTGCGCGAGGACGAGGAATGGCAGCACATGCACATCCCGGGCGCGCACCACATCCCGCAGTCGGAGCTGGCCACGCGGCTGTCGGAGGTCCCCAGCAACTGCGCGGCGCTGGTGGTCTGCCGCAGCGGCGTGCGCTCGCACCGGGCGGCGCAGTTCCTCAAACAGGCCGACTTTCCCCTGGTCTACAACCTGGCCGGCGGCACCGCCGGCTGGCACCGGGCAGGCCTGCCGGTGGTCAGCGGCGACACGTCGCAGACCGGCATCCGGCTGACGGAGGTCGTCGGCCCGCACTGATCACAGGAGCTCGAATCCGCATCCCCGCAGGGTGTGTCGCCGCGCCGCCATCCGCCCCACCGCAGTCCGTCCGCCCCCGGTAGAGAGCACCGAGCCCGGCGTTGTTTCCGCCCGGCCGGGCCATCGGTGTATCGTGGTACGGCATGGATGCGGCCGTGAGGGCACGGGCGGAGATGCCAGGGTTGCGGATGTACCTCGCGATCCTGTCGCTCCTCGCCGTCTCGTTCATGCTCTTCCAGATCGCGATCCTCCGACAGCTCCGCTTCCAGCTCAGCACCATCTTCACCCTGACCCCGTTCCTCTTCAGCGGCGTCCTCACGTTCATCGGCCTCGGCTCGCTGGCCGCCGGGCGCATCGGACCGCGGGGGCAGCGGGTCCTGGGCGGGGCCGTCGCGCTGCTGCCCGTCATGCTCCTGCCGGCCTTCGCCCTCATCATCGCGCTCCCGCAGGAGCTGATCGACCACGGCTCCGCGGCGTTCGCGTACGCGGCCGGCCCGCCGCCGCCGGGCGCGGGGGACGTCTACCTCCGCTCGATCATCCTGGCCTTCCTCGCCGCGGCGCTGGCCGGCTACGGTCCCGTCTTCTTCCTCCAGGGTCTGATCTTCGCCCTGTATTTCCGCGAAGGTCGCCAGACGGGGATCCTCTCGAACGTGTACGCCGTCGACCTCATCGCGTCGGGGGCCGGCGCCCTCCTCGGCGGCGGGCTGAACTTCGTCCTGACCCCGGTTCAGATGGTGATCGCGGCGGCGGCCTTGTTCCTGCTCACCCTCTGGGTGTCCGGCCCCGCCTTCCGCCCGCCGCCGGCGCTCGTCGCGGCCGCGTCGCTCGTCACCCTGGGCCTGATCGGCGCCGAGCACGTGACGGGGGCCCTCGAGCGCCTCGAGGGCCCGCGCTGGCTCGGCCAGGGGCACGCGTACTCGCACTGGAGCCGCTACCGGCGGATCGACGTGGTGGACCACCCCCAGATCCTGTCGGTGTTCGCCGACGGCATCCTGTTCCACGAGTACCGGAAGCAGGACGTGCGCCACGCGCGGGATCCGCGCGCCCTCCCTGCCCGGCTCGTCGCGCAGGCCGACGGGGCGATCCAGGACGTGCTCATCCTCGGGTCGGGCACGGGGTCCGACGTGCGCATCTTCCGGCATCTCGTCCCGCAGGACGTCCGCATCGTGGCCGTCGAGCTGGACGAGGGGTTCGTCGAGACGGCGCGCGCGTTTCCGTGGCTCTGGACGTATTACCGGACGGCGGACATCCTCGTGCAGGAAGGCCGGTACTTTCTCGAGAACAGCCCGGCGACGTTCGACATGATCCTCTACGCCTACATCGACCCCCAGTCCGCGGTCTCCAACATCGGCCTCCCCGACGCGAACTTCATGTACACGGACGCCGGCCTGCGGCGCGCGTACGCCAGGGTCCGCCCGGGCGGCTACCTCTTGATCACGCGCGTCTTCTTCGTCCGGGAGACCGAGGAGTTCGTGCGACGCCTGTGCGCGACGCTCCGGGCCGCCGGGGTTCCCCGGGAGGAGGTCCGGCTCTATCGGACGCGCGGGAGCGTGGCGTGGGGGTACTACGGCGAGCTGTCGACGATCCACGTGCTCGTCCGGAAGGACGGCGCGCTGCCGGAGCTGAGCGACCCTCGGATCATGCCCCTGGCGTGGTCCGAGGGCGGGCGACCGACGACCGACCTCTTCCCCCTGTCGATGGTGACGGGGGTGTGGTTCGGCACGCTGGTCGGATTCGTGAAGCGGAGCCTGCCGACCCTGATCCTCGCCGGCGTCGTGGCGCTCGCCCTCCTCGTCCGCCTCGCCACGAGCCTCGGGCACGCGAGCTTCTTCCTCCTGGGGTTCGGGTCCTTCCTCCTCGAGAGCCTCGTCCTCTTCAACAGCTTTCTCCTCCTCGGGGACCCGAACCTGAGCGCCGCGGTGGCGGTGGGCGTCTTCCTCCTCTGGAACGGGGTCGGGAGCCTCCTGTCGGTGCGCTTCGAGGCCTCACGCTGGTTCTATGCCGCCGTGCCGCTCTCGGTGGCCCTCTACGCCGTCACCGCGCCGATGCTGAACGTCCAGACGATCACGCTCTCCGTCGCCGCCCGGACCCTCGCGTTCTCGGCGCACCTGGCGCTGGGCGGAATCGTCGCCGGCGCCATGTTCCCCATCGCCCTCCGGAGCTTCGGGCGCGAGCGCGTCAGCAGCATGTTCGCCATCGACCTGGTGGGCTGCGCCCTGGCGCCCGTCGCCTTCTGGCTGGCGCTGAGCGTGGCCGGCCTCTGGCCGGTCGGCCTCGGCGCCGTGGCGAGCTACGCCGTGGTCGGCACGGTTCTCGCGCTGCGACGCTGAGGAGGCACAGGGCACGCCAGGGGTGACCCCCTGCGCGTGGCTACGGCGGAGGCAAGCCGAAGCCGGGCGGGCGGGGACCGTTCGCCAGGAGCCGAAGAAGCTGCGGGTCCCTCCAGTCCCACAGGCGCTCGTGGGCGAAATCGACGTCCCGGGGGCTCGTGTTCCAGTCGACGTCGCGGCGCGAGGGGTAGTAGAAGGCGCCGACGACCTGAACGGCGACCGACACGGCGAACAGCGACGCGAAAGCGGCCTGGCCGAGCCGCGCCCGCCGGAGGCGCTCCAGCACGGGCACCAGGAAGACGACGAGCGCTGGCAGGAAGTCCGTCGGGAGCCGAGGGCCGAAGGACTGGCCCCCCCACCACACCGAGTACTTGGCGAGCATGAGGAGGCTGGCCAGGAACCCCGCGGCGAGGTAGCCGTAGAACGGCGGCCGGCGCTCGGCGAGGGCGAGGAGCATCCCGACGAACGCGAAGAGCAGGACCGGCGAATACACGAGCAGCCCGCGGCTCGGGCTGACCAGAAGGCCGAGGAGCCCTTGACCGAGGGGGCTGGCGAAGGCCCCCTCGACGCCGTGGCGCGTGGCGTGCGTCGCGTGGAGCTCCACGTAGCCTCCGCCGACCGATCCGAAGGTCGCGAGATTGTGCCAGACGACCGCGAGCGCGACGGTGGCGAAGAGGAGCGCGGACCAGCACCCGGCCCGCCGGTCGCGGTGCCACACGTACGCGAGCAGGGCGAGCGCCATCAACGCGGTCCCCGGGCGGGTCGCCACCATCAGCCCCGTGGCGAGGCCGACCGCGTGAAAGACGCGCGGGCCGGCGTCGGCACGGAGGGTGGCGTAGAGGGCCGCCGCCAGGAACAGCTGCGCGGGGCCGTGGCCCCACAGCCCCTGGCTCGCGATCGACCACGTCGAGGTCCCGACGGCGTACACGGCGGCGATCCGGAGCGCGGGAGGGTCCGGCGTGAGCCTGCGAATCGTCAGGTAGACGAGCAGCACGGAGAGCGCGGCGAAGAGGGACGCGCTGGCCTTCGAGAGCAGGTTGACGAAGGCCCACGACTCGGCGCCGAAGAGGTAGACCGGCAGCGCATAGACCGGGACGGCGAGGAGTGCCGGGAGGATGGGGTACGAGGAGAGATAGTGCCCGCTGGCGCGCTGGACCCAGTAGGGGAGCTCCTGCCCCGGCGGGTAGCCGCGGAAGAAGCTGTCGAGAGAGAGGCGGTGCTCCAGGACGATGATGGCCGGCAGAAGCCGCATCCCGGCGGTGTCCCCGGAGCTCGTCTCCCGGAGATTGGCGTTGTAGATCAGGAGGCAGGCGACGACGAGCAGCAGCGCCCGTCGGACGGGCCGAGCGGTCGACCCGGTCGCGGCGCGCACGCGCCCCATGGCGCCGCGACCCTCAGCGCCGGGTTGCGAGGATCCCGCCGACGACGGCGTAGCTCACGACCGCCCCCGCGCCGACGAGCCAGATCCCGACGAAGGAGAGCGCGAGCCAGAACGCGACGGGCGCGAGCGCGCACCCCACCAGGTCGATGAAGAACATGCTGCTGACGCGCTCGCGCCCGAAGCTCCGGAGGGCGATGGGGAACATGGCGCCGGCGACGATGCCGCCGAGCGCCAGGTGCGCCGAGAATGCGAGCGTCCGGAGGCCGACGGGGAGCGTGATGGTCTGGACGTTCAGGACCGGCGCCGTTAGCGCGTAGAGGGCGACCACGACCGGCACGACCGCGTAGAACCAGCGCGAGGACTCGAACCTCATCGACAAGAGGCTCCCCACGCCGTTCCACACGAGGAAGACGCCGACCGCGACCGCGGCGCTCAGGCTCGGGTCGCCGATGAGGAGGAAGCTGTAGAAGAGCACGAGGCTCTCCAGGAGGAACGAGCCGAAGCCGAGAAGGAAGAAGTTGAAGTGGCCGACACTCGTCCCGATCCGGAAGAGGAGAGCCAGGACCACGACGGCGACGAGCACGACGCCGAGCCAGCTCTGCCGGATGAACTCGACGAGGATGCCGAACCACACGCCCGTCACCATCGAGAGCGGGAAGAAGTCGGTCGTCGGCCGGCCCCCGTCGGCCCAGGCCACCGGGACCACGCGTGGGTCCTCGAAGGCCGGCGGGGCGCCGTCCTTCTTGACGAGGGCGTGGATCGTCGCGAGCTGCCCGTAGTAGCCCCAGGCCGCGGTCTCGCGGCTCCGGTAGAGCCGCACCTCCGCGGGCGGCACGCCCGCCGCCAGGAGCGTCGCGGACAGCCGCCGGACGAACTCGTCCGCTTCGTTGACGAGGTAGACGCGCGAGAGGACGAAGTACCCGCCGGGGCGGACTTTCGCGTAGGCGCGCCGGAGCCCGGCGTCCGTGTACATGAAGTTGGCGTCCGGGAGCCCGATGTTCGAGATGGCGGACTGAGGGTCGATGTAGGCGTAGAGGACGATGTCGAAGGTCTCCGGGCTGTTCTCGAGGAAGTACCGCCCCTCCTGCACGACGATGTCCGCCGTCCGATAGTAGTTCCAGAGCCACGGGAACGCCCGCGTCGTGTCCACGAAGCCGCCGTCGAGCTCGACGGCGACGAGGCGGAGGTCCCGCGGGACCAGGTCGCGGAAGATGCGGACGTCCGAGCCGGTCCCGGCCCCGAGGACCAGCACGCTCCGGACCTCGGGGTTGGCGCGCGCCAGCAACGCCGCGAGGGCGCGCGGGTGCCCGGCGTGGACCGCGTCGTTCCGGTTGTGGTGGTGGAACGGGAGGCCGTCCGTGAGGACGGTGAGCCGGTCGGGGAAGTCCAGCACGTCGATCCGGCGGTACCGGCTCCACTGGGTGTAGGCCAGCTCCTTGCCCATCCAGGGAGGCGTCTCGAACCACTGGAGCACGCCCCTCCCGAGCTCCACGGCGATGAGCGCGAGCCCGAGCGCCGACACGACCGCGACGCGCGGGAGCCCGATCCCGAGGTACCGGAACGCGACCCACAGCGTGACGAGGAGCAGCGCCGCGGCGGCGACGGCCGTCTGGACCGGGGTCAGGACGAAGCTCAGCGCGCCGCCCAGGAGCGCCCCCAGCCCCGAGGCGATCAGGTCCACCGCGTAGACGTTCGAGAGGATCCCCTCCTGCCGCCCCTCCCGGAAGTAGAGGGTGAAGATCACGCCCTGGAGGAAGAAGACCGGCCCGTACCCGACCACGGCCACGGCGAGGAACGCCAGGATGATCGACCGGAGATAGAGGTCGCCCGTGCTCGGCACCCAGGGCCCGGTCCCGTAGGAGAAGGCCGGGGACCAATAGTCGATGATGTTCTGCGGCATCGTGATCACGGCGCCGAAGAGCGGCAGGAGCATGAGGGGGAGCAGCGCGGCGCTCCAGCCGAGGATCCGCTGCGAGGTCCCGACGACCCGCCCCGCGGCGAGCGACCCGAGCCCGATGAAGGTCATGACCCCGCTGAAGAGGAAGGGCGTGAGCGTGAACAGGGTGCTGAGCTGGAAGCGCAGCTCGCGGAGGACGGCGATCTGGAAGAGCATGAAGGAGACCGCGAGGAGCGAGAGGATCGCGAGGTACATCCCCCGCGCGGGCCTCGCCGACTCCGTCACGGGCGCCGGCTGCGCGTTCATGGGCTTCCACGATACACCAGAGGGGCCGCGCGCCGAAAAAACGGGGCACCCGTCGGCCGGCCTCGCCGATAATGGGCGCGGCCATGCCGACCCGCTGCCCCTGGGCCGAAGCGAACCCCCTCCAGCGCGCCTACCACGACCGGGAGTGGGGCGTGCCGGTCCGCGACGACCGGCGGCTCTTCGAGCTCCTGATCCTCGAGGGGGCCCAGGCGGGGCTCGCCTGGGACACGATCCTCCGGAAGCGCGCGGGCTACCGGCGGGCCTTCGCGGGCTTCGACCCGGCCGCCGTCGCGCGCTTCCGCGCCGCGCGGATCGCCACGCTCCTCCGCGACCCCGCGATCGTCCGGAACCGCCTGAAGGTCGAGGCGGCGGTCCAGAATGCCCGCGCGTTCCTCGCCGTGCAGGCGGAGTTCGGGAGCTTCGCCCGCTACCTCTGGCGCTTCGTGGGCGGGCGGCCGATCCAGAACGCCCGCCGGAGCCTCTCCCGGGTGCCGGCCTCCACGCCGCTCTCAGACGCGCTGAGCCGCGACCTCCGCCGGCGGGGCTTCCGCTTCGTCGGCACGACGATCTGCTACGCCTACATGCAGGCGGTGGGCCTGGTCAACGACCACCTGACGGGCTGCTTCCGGCACCGGGCGCTCAGACCCCGCCCGGCGAACCGGCGGTAGATCTCGCCGAACAGTTTCGGCCCGCGACCCGCCGGCCGCCGGTCACGCCTCCGAAACTCTCGGGCCCGCCGCCCGTAAGATGGGGTAAAAGGAGGCGGCGATGACGGAGACCCCCCGCCCCACCCGCGACGCCCCCGACATCGTCGGGCGCCCCCCGCTCCTCTTTCTCGCCTCGATCGCGCTCGGCGCGGTCCTCCAGCGCCTGCTGCCCCTCCGGCTCCTCCCCGACGGCTGGGGCGCGCTCCCCGGCGCCGCGCTCGTCGCGCTGGCCGTGGTCCTCTTCGCCTGGGCGATCCGGACGCTCCGCGCGGCGGGCACCGGCATTCGAAAGCACCAGCCGACGACGACGATCGTCACCGGCGGGCCCTACCGGTGGAGCCGGAACCCGATCTACCTCGCCTTCATCCTCTGCCAGCTCGGGATCGCCCTCTGGGCGAACGGGGCCTGGCTCCTTCTGACCCTGGTCCCCACGCTCGTCGTCGTCCGCTACGGCGTGATCGGCCGCGAGGAGGCGTACCTCGAGCGGAAGTTCGGCCGGGAGTACCTCCGCTACCGGCAGGCCGTGGGCCGCTGGCTCTAGCCCAGCGGGACCATGAGCGCCGCGACCGCGTCCGTCGCCGGCATCCCGATCAGGTCCACGGCGCCGCCTCGCACATCCCGACGAAGGCGCCGAGCGCCGCCGACGCGCCTGCCAGCGCATCCCAGCCCGAGCTGTGGCCGACGGCGGCGAGCGCGTCCAGGCAGGGACCGAGGGCACGCCGTCGGGCCCCGCCGAGGGCAGCCAGCGTCGCATGGAGCGCCGCGGCGCCCTCTCCGTCCGCGGCGGCGGCCAGGTGCGCCGCGCTGATGACGGTCGTCCGCTCGCGGGCGCGCGGGAGCACCCGGTCGGCCAGGCGACGGGCGACGTCGGGGCGCCCGAGCCCGTGCAGGGCGACCATGGCCCCGCCGAGCGCGTCGTCGCCCGAGGGCGTCAGCCCGGGCCCGAGCCCGAGAAGCCGCCCGACCTCGGCCGGCGGCGCGGCTTCGTGACCCGGGTCCGCGAGCGCGGCCCCGACCCAGGTGGTGAGCGCGCTGATCGGCCGCCAGGCAGCCCGGGAAAGGAGATCGTCCGCCCCGCGGCCACCCGCCAGCGCCGGGATCAGCCCGCCCAGGCCCGGCGCGCGACGCGCTCGGGCCTCGTCGGCGAGCGTCGCCAGGCCCCACGCCAGCCGGTCGGGATCCGACGCCGATGGCGGCGCGGGCCGCCATTCCCGCGCACCGGCGAGGGAAAGCCAGAGCCGACCGTCGACGCGCACGGTAGTCCCGTCGCAGACGGCGGGCGCGCCGGGGCGGAGGCCGCTCGCCTCCCAGTCCACGCACTCGGCCGCGTCGGCGAGGGCGTTGAGCGGCCCGGCGCCCAGGGATGGCGGGCCCAGGCAGACGAGCGCCCCTGCCCCGCTCTCGCAGTAGACGCTTCGCCGGAAGACGGCGAGGACGCGCCAGTCCGAGCCGGCGGCGAGCGCGCGCCGCGCGGCGCCGCCGATCAGCCGGACGGGAACCGGATGAAGATCTTGCATCACCTGCCCTCCGACCCGCTCGCCGTCACGATTCCGCCGCCCGCCGCGCCTGCCTCTCCTCGAACTTGGTGTACATCAATCCCCCCGGGGGCACCCACCCGCACCCGCGAGCCTCGCGGCTCAGGCGGCCGAGGCGCCCCAGCGCCAGTCGCGGATCTCCGGTATGTCCTCCCCGTGCGCCACCACGTACTCCCGGTGCTCGATCAGCCGGTGCATGAGCGCTTGCTTCAGATAGGCGGCGCTCGCGTCCAGCTTCGGCACGCGCTCGATCACGTCGGCGGCCAGGTGGTAGCGGTCCAGGTCGTTCCGCACCGCCATGTCGAAGGGGGTGGTGGTCGTCCCCTCCTCCTTGTAGCCCCGCACGTGGAGGTTCCGGTGGTTGGTCCGCCGGTACGCCAGGCGGTGGATCAGCCACGGGTAGCCGTGGTACGCGAACACGATGGGCTTGTCCGTCGTGAAGATGGAGTCGAAGTCCTTGTCGCCGAGCCCGTGCGGGTGCTCCGTCGGCGGCTGGAGCTTCATCAGGTCCACGACGTTCACCACCCGGATCCGGAGCGACGGCACCTCGCGGCGGAGGATTTCCACCGCGGCCAGCGTCTCCATGGTCGGCACGTCGCCCGCGCAGGCCATCACCACGTCGGGCTCGCTGCCGCGGTCGTTGCTGGCCCACTCCCAGATGCCGATCCCGGCCGTGCAGTGCTTGATGGCCGCGTCCATGTCGAGCCACTGGGGGGCCGGCTGCTTGCCCGCCACGATGACGTTGACGTAGTCGCGGGTCCGCACGCAGTGGTCCGTGATCGACAGCAGCGTGTTGGCGTCCGGCGGCAGGTAGACGCGGATGACCTCCGCCTTCTTGTTGACCACATGGTCGATGAAGCCGGGATCCTGGTGGCTGAACCCGTTGTGGTCCTGCCGCCAGACGTGGGAGGTGAGCAGGTAGTTCAGCGAGGCGATGGGGCGCCGCCACGGGATCTGCCGCGCGCTCTTCAGCCACTTCGCGTGCTGGTTGAACATCGAGTCCACGATGTGGATGAACGCCTCGTAGCACGAGAAGAATCCGTGCCGCCCGGTCAGGAGGTACCCCTCCAGCCAGCCCTGGCAGAGGTGCTCGCTGAGCACTTCCATGATCCGGCCGTCGGGGGAGACGTGGTCGTCCGCCGGGCTCACCTCCGCCGTCGAGCAGCGGTCCGTCACCTCGAAGACGGCGGCCCAGCGGTTGGACGCCGTCTCGTCCGGGCTGAAGACGCGGAAGTTCCGGTTGTCCGCGTTGAGCCGCAACACGTCCCGGATGAAGGCGCCCTGGACCCGCGTCGCCTCCGCGTCCACGGCCCCCGGGGCGGGGACCTTCACCGCGTACTCGCGGAAATCGGGCAGACGCAGATCGCGCAGGAGGACGCCGCCGTTGGCGTGGGGGTTGGCTCCCATGCGCCGCGCGCCCTTCGGGGCCAGGCCCCGCAGCTCGGGCCGGAGGCGGCCCGTGGCGTCGAACAGCTCCTCCGGCCGGTAGGCCTTCATCCACCGCTCGAGGAGCTCGACGTGGTCGGGCCGGTCCATGTCACTCATGGGGACCTGGTGCGAGCGGAACGACCCCGCCACGGGCTTGCCATCCACGGTCGCCGGGCCTGTCCAGCCCTTGGGCGTGCGGAGCACGATCATCGGCCAGCGCGGCCGAGCCGCGGACCCCTTCGACCGCGCCGCCTGCTGGATCGCCTTGATCTCGGCGACGACCTCCTCGATCGTCGCCGCCATCAACTGGTGCATCGCCTCGGGCTCCTCGCCCTCCACGAAGTAGGGACGGTACCCGTAGCCCTGGAAGAGCGCCTGCAGCTCATCGCGGGAGACCCGGGCCAGGACCGTGGGCCCGGCGATCTTGTAACCGTTCAGGTGGAGGATCGGGAGCACCGCGCCGTCGCGCACCGGGTTGAGGAACTTGTTGGAGTGCCAGCTCGTCGCCATCGGGCCCGTTTCGGCCTCGCCGTCGCCCACCACGCAGACCACGATCAGCTCCGGGGTGTCGAACGCCGCCCCGTAGGCGTGCGCCAGGGCGTACCCGAGCTCGCCGCCCTCGTGGATCGAGCCGGGGGTCTCCGGCGCCACGTGGCTGGGGACGCCGCCCGGGAAGGAAAACTGCCGGAAGAGCCGGCGCATCCCCTCCTCGTCCTCGCTGACGTCGGGGTAGACCTCCGAGTACGTCCCCTCCAGGTAGACGTTCGCCACCAGGCCCGGGGCGCCGTGACCGGGACCGGTGACGTAGATGACGTCGAGGTCCCGCTCCTTGATCAGGCGGTTGAGGTGGACGTAGATGAAGTTCAGGCCCGGGGCGGTGCCCCAGTGGCCGAGCAGGCGGGGCTTGACGTGCTCGCGCCTGAGCGGCTGCTTCAGCAGCGGGTTGTCGTAGAGGTAGATCTGGCCTACGGACAGGTAGTTGGCCGCCCGCCAGTAGGCGTCCATTTTCCACAGCAGGTCGGCACTGAGCGGTCGCTTGGCTCGCATTTCCATGGCCGAACCCCTTCCCTCCCGGCGCCCGGACGCCCGACCCCCGCGCCTCGCGGGGCCCTACGACGCTCCGAGGCTCAATGCGCGGCAAACGCCGTCGGCGATCTCCAGCTCCTCGTCGGTGCGCACCACGCACACCGTGACCCCTCCGCCCTCCGCGGAGATGACGGTCTCGTTCGCGGCGTTGCGCGCCGCATCGAGCGCGATGCCGAGGAACCCGAGGCCCTCGCAGACGCGGGCGCGGATCGCCGGCGCGTTCTCGCCGATTCCGCCGGCGAAGACCAGGGTCTCCAGCCCGCCCAGCGCCGCGGCGAAGGCCCCGATCCACTTCTTGACCTGGTAGCAGAAGAGCCCCAGGGCTTCGGCGGCCCGCACGTCGTTCCCCTCGCGCGCCAGGAGGTCACGGACGTCGGGGCTCGTCTCCGACACGCCCAGCAGCCCGGATTCCGCGTTCACCATCCGGTGGAACCGCTCCGGGGTCATGCCCTCGGCCCGCGCGAGGTACGCCACCAGGCCCGGGTCGAGATCCCCGGACCGGGTGCTCATCGGGAGACCCGCGGTCGGCGTGAAGGCCATGCTCGTGTCCACCGGCTTCCCGTCGCGGACGGCGGCGAGGCTCGCGCCGTTCCCGAGATGCGCGAGGATCACCCGGCCGCGCGCCCCGGCGGCGCCCCGGAGGCGCGCCAGCTCCTTCATCAGGAACGCGTACGAGAGCCCGTGAAACCCGTAGCGCTGCACGCCCCGCGCGTCGTAGCGGCGGGGAATGGGGAGGAGCTTCGCGACCCGCGGCATCGCGTGGTGGAAAGCCGTGTCGAAGCAGGCCACCTGCGGAAGCCGCGGGTCGCGCGCGGCGAAGGCCTCGATCAGCCCGATCTCCGCCGGAAGGTGCTCGGGGTCGAACGCGGCGAGACGCCGCAGCTCGTCCAGCATCTCCGCGCTCACCCGCGCCGGCGCCGCGTACCGGGGCCCGCCGTGCACCACGCGGTGACCGATGGCCCGGATGGCGTCCAGGCCGCGCTCCTTCAGCAGGCCGAGGAGGACCGGCACACACGCGGCGTGGTCCGGCGCGTCCACCGCATGCCGCTCCGCGGCCGCGCGGAGGGGATCGCTGACGGTCAGGCTGGACCCCGGGAGGCCGATGCGCTCGAACCTCCCGCCGAGGAGCCGCGCCGGCGACTCGGCCGCGCGGAAGACGCCGAACTTGAGGCTGGAGGAGCCGCCGTTGATCGTCAGCAGGAGCGTCTCCACTGTGCGCGTCCTTGCGGTGCCCTGCGCGTCGCGCCTCGCACGTCGGCCGGCACCGCGGTAAGGCACTGCATTAGTGTCGTCGCACTAGTCCGCGGCGTGCAGGCGATCGACGAGTCGGATCATAGACGACGGCCGGCGGCGGGGCAACCCGCGCGGGCCCTCGACCTGCCATTCGGACGCCGCATCGGTCATAAAGGCGTAGTCGCTCTTCGACGTCCAGGTGAAGCGGATCCACGAGTACAAGCGGCAGCACCTGAACGTGCTCCACGTGATCGCGCTGTACAACCGGCTGAGGAACGGCACGGGGGGGGACGCCAGTCCGCGCACGGTCATCTTCGGCGGCAAGGCGGCGCCCGGCTACGACATGGCGAAGCGCATCGTCAAGCTCGTCAATGCCGTGGCCGAGGTGGTGAACGCCGACCCCGACACCAGCCGCCTGCTCAAAGTCGTCTTCTTCCCCGACTTCAACGTGAAGACCGCGCAGAGCATCTACCCCGCCGCCGACCTCTCCGAGCAGATCTCGACGGCCGGCAAGGAGGCGTCCGGGACCGGCAACATGAAGTTCTCGCTCAACGGCGCGCTCACCATCGGGACGCTGGACGGGGCCAACGTCGAGATCCGCGAGGCGGTGGGGGAGGAGCACTTCTTCTGCTTCGGGCTGGCGGCCGAGGAGGTGCTCCGGCGGAAAGCCGAGGGCTACCGCCCCCGCGAGTTCTACGAGCGGGACGCCGAGCTCCGCGAGGCGCTGGACCTGATCGCGTCCGGGGGTTTCTCCCGGGGCGACCGGGCGCTCTTCCAGCCCCTCGTCCGCTCCCTGCTCGAGCGCGACGAGTACATGGTGCTCGCCGACTTCCCGGGCTACGCGGCGTGCCAGGCCGAGGTGAGCCGGACCTGGCGCGACCCCGAGCGGTGGACGCGGATGTCCATCCTGAACGTGGCCCGGATGGGAAGGTTCTCCTCCGACCGCGCCATCCAGGAGTATTGCCGGGAGATCTGGCGCGTGGAGCCCGTGCCCGTCGAGCTCGGCTGATTCATCGGGAGGGGGCCTCGACGGCCCCCTCCCGGGCCTCCCCCAGGAAAGATCGCCGCGGCAAAGCCGCGGCTCGGAGCGGAACGCCACGGCCGCGAGGCGAATGACGGGAGCGTTGCGAGAAGCCCGGGCGGGGCGTGTCGGGTTTCGGAGCCGCCCGCCATTTCTTCACGGACACTGAGGCCGTCGGATCCCGCCGGCCCCCACGCCGACGATGGGGCGCTCCCGCCCCAGTGGGGTGCGACGGCCACTCGAGAAACTCTCTGCCCGCCCGTTCGGCCTCGAGCGTTCGGCTCAGAAAGTCGCGGCGCACCGCTGATAATGGGCAGCGCGGGGCACACCGCGTCGCGCCTTCACTCGAAGGCTTGCATCCATCAATGAAGTTTGATATGTGTACGAGGTGCGATACGGATCTCCAAGAGCAGCCGAACGGGTTGCGTGGCGCTTCCAGGCCCTCGCCGACGCCACCCGCCTGCGCATCCTCCTCCGCCTGCGGGACGGTGAGGAGTGCGTCTGCAATCTGACCGACGCGCTCGAGGCCGGGCAATCAAAGCTTTCGTTTCACCTGAAGGCCCTAAAGGATGCCGGGCTGGTGCGGGCCCGACGGGCCGGGCGCTGGGTCTACTACTCGCTGGAGCCGGGGGCAATCGAGACGCTGGAGACGTTCCTCGGCTCGCTCCGCGCGTCCCACGGGCCGCTTCGCCGCGTGGCCGACCGGTGCTCCGAGTGAGGCGCTCTCCTTTCTTGCCCCGATTCATCAAGCATTCTTCATGACAAGGAAGACGAGCCAGAACACCCGGGAGATCACCAAGGCGGAGCACGGTCACGCCGCGTTGAAGGTGACGGGTGGGGGGGGCACCTGCCCCCGGACCGATGGAGAGCACTCTTGTGATGCACGGCAGCGCTGACAAGCAGCTCAGCGTCTTCGATCGGTACCTCTCGCTCTGGGTCGCGCTCTGCATCGTGGCCGGGGTCGCGCTTGGCAAGCTCGTCCCGGGTGCCGTCGCGGCGCTCAGCCGGCTCGAGGTCCGACACGTCAACCTCCCGGTGGCCGTCCTGATCTGGCTCATGATCTATCCGATGATGTTGCGGATCGACTTTGCGGCGCTCCGTGACGTCGGGCAGCGCCCGAGAGGCTTGCTGATCGTCTTGTTCGTGAACTGGCTGGTCAAGCCCTTCAGCATGGCCATGCTCGGGTGGCTCTTCTTCAAGCACTTGTTCGCGGCTCTGCTCGGCCCCGGGCTGGGCGACCAGTACCTGGCTGGGACCATCATCCTGGCCGCCGCCCCCTGTACCGCGATGGTCTTCGTCTGGAGCTATCTCACCGACGGGGACCCCGCCTACACGCTGGTGCAGGTGGCGCTGAACGACCTGATCATGCTGGTGGCGTTCGCTCCGATCGTGGTCTTCCTCCTCGGCGTATCGAGCATTTCCGTCCCCTACGATGTCCTGCTCTACTCGGTCGTCCTCTACATCGTGATTCCACTGGCCGCCGGCGCCGTCTCCCGGCACTGGCTCCTGCGGGCGCGCGGGCCCGTCTGGTTCGAGTCGGTCTTCCTGGCGCGGCTCAAGCCGGTAACGATCCTCGCGCTGTTGGCCACGCTCGTGCTCATCTTCGCGTTCCAGGGCGCGGTGATCCTCGGCCGGCTGTCACACATCGTGCTGATCGCGATCCCGCTCCTGATCCAGGTCTACTTCAACGCCAGCCTCGCGTACGGGCTGGCCCGCTGGTTCCGCGTGCCGCACGCCGTGGCCGCGCCCGGGGCCCTGATCGGGGCCAGCAACTTCTTCGAGCTGGCGGTGGCCACGGCCATCTCGCTCTTCGGGCTGACCTCGGGGGCCACCCTGGCGACCGTGGTGGGCGTGCTGGTGGAGGTGCCGGTCATGCTCTCCGTCTGCTCGATCTGTATCCGGACCCGCCACTGGTTTGTTGACGCCGAGGCCGATCTCGCGCAAACGGCCGCCCCGGCCCGGGGATCGGTAGGCCGGGGAGGCTGACATGTTCGAGCGGATCGTCGTCGGGAGCGACCTCTCCGAGGCGTCGGGCGCCGTGCTCCGCTGCCTGGAGGGGCTGCGGGCGATCGGCGCCCGGGAGGCGACTCTCCTCCACGTGCTCCCGGTCCGGGACGTCGGGGGCCTCGCCCTGCGCCTGCGCGAGCTGACCTGGCCCATCCTGGACGTCCAACGCCGCGTTCTCGAAGAGATGGGCTATCGAGTGCGGGTGGAGCTGCCGATCGGCGAGCCGGCGTACGAGATCAACAGATTCGCCCGCGAATCCGGCGCGTCGCTCCTCGTGCTCGGCTCGCACGGAGCAGGGATTGCCCGCGGCGTCTTGCTCGGCAGCGTGAGCCACGAGGTCCTGCAGCAGGCCGAGGTGCCGGTGCTGCTGGTCCGGCTTCGGCTGGTCGAGGAAGCAGGGGAGCAGCGCTGCGCCGCGGTCTGCGAGGATCTCTTCGCCCGGCTGCTCGTCCCGACCGACTTCTCGGACACCGCGGAGCGGGCCTTCCAGCACGTGCAGCGCTTCGTGGACGCCCGCGGGTCGGCCGTGACGCTCCTCCACGTCCAGGACCGGGGCCGCCTCGATCCTCATCTCCTTCACCGCCTGGAGGAGTTCAACCGCCTGGATCGGGAACGGCTGGAGCGTCGGGCGGCGCGCCTCCACGCGCTCGGCGCCAAGGAGGTGATGATCGACATCCCCTACGGCTTCCCGGCGCCGGCTATCATCGAGCGCGCCGCCACGCACTCCCTCGTCGTGATGGGCAGCCAGGGGCGGGGGTTCATCCGTGGGGAGTTCCTGGGCAGCGTGAGCCAGAAGGTCCTCCGCCGGGCCCCGATCCCGGTACTGCTCGTCCCGCCGATTCGCTGAGGCGGCGATTGGCGGCAATGAGACGGATGGCGACTCAGTGACGCCCCGGCGCGTGCTCTTCCTCTGCACGCACAACTCCGCCCGGAGCCAGATGGCCGAGGGGTTTCTCCGCGCCTGGGCGGCGGACCGGTTCGAGGTGCAGAGCGCCGGCACCGAGGCGACGCGGGTCCACCCGCTCGCCATCCGCGTCATGGACGAGGTCGGCATCGACCTGCGGGCCCACGCCTCCAAGACGCTCGACCGCTTCCTCGGGGAGCCGTGGGACTACGTCGTCACCGTCTGCGACAGCGCCAACGAGCGCTGTCCAGTCTTCCCCGGGCCAACGACGCGCCTGCACTGGAGCTTCGACGACCCCTCCAGTGCCGGCGGAAGCGACGCCGAGCGCCTGGCGGCCTTCCACCGGGTCCGGGACGAGATCGCGGCCAGGATCCGCGGCTGGTTGGCGGCGGACGGGGTCGTGGGTGGTCACGCGCCGGGTCGTGGCACGGCGTCTGGATGAGGGAGCCGTGGCGGGGTCGATGGAACCCGAACGTGACCACCGTGTTGTTCGCCTGCACCCATGATACTTCGGCCCGGATGACATCGGAACCCCGGGCCACCTTCACCGAAAAGCAGTTCCGGCCGCCGAACCTCCCGGCAAACAGGTAGACGAAAGCTCACTGTCTTCGCGGGCGGCGGCTTGCCGACCCTTCGCGCCGTCATCGGGCTACCCGACAAGAACCTCAGGCACCGGATCTACGCCATCGTGCAGGTCGCCATCCGGGAGTACTGCCAGGAGATCTGGCGCGCGGAGCCGGTGCCCGTCGATCTCGGCTGAGGCCAGAGGCCTACTGGGGCGCTCCCGCCCCAGTGGGCTGCGACGGCCGCGCGGAAACTGCCCGCCCGATTCCTTCGGCCTAGGGCATTCGACCTAGAAGTCGCGGCGCGTCGGTCCCGGTTTCTCCCCCGCTATCTCCCTATCGCAAAAGCGGAAGCGTTTGGGGCCAGGGGACCAGCTCGACCGCGAGCCGTCCGGCACTCTCCTTGCTTGTGAACAGATGCTCAAGGAGAGGGTGGAATTCGCCCGCAAGCCGGGCCGGAGGGTCGAGATGATCACACCGACGCCGATGTCCACGCGGGGAGAAGAGCTCAGCCGGATGCGCGACGATCTCCGTCGGGCGCTGCGGAAGCCCCCGGCGGAGCGCCGGTGGGCCATGGTGCTCAACACCAAGCGCTGCACCGCCTGCTATGCCTGCGTCGTCGCCTGTATCGCGGAGAACGGTTCGCCGCCGGGGGTGGCCTACCGCCGGGTCGGCGAGGTGGAGTCGGGGGAGTACCCCCAGGTCTCCCGCACCTTTATGCCGGTGAACTGCATGCAGTGCGACAACCCGCCCTGCCTCAAGGCCGCGCCGGCGGGCGCCATCACGAAGCGCCCCGACGGAATCGTCGCGATCGACTACGACAAGCTCCGGGGCAAGGACGTCTTCGAGCGGGTGGCCAAGGCCTGCCCGTACAACGCCCTGTCCTACGACGACGGTCGCTACTACGGCCAGGGGACCCCGGCGCTCCAGCCCTACGAGAAGGCGGCGACCTACGAGTACGGCAGGCCCTGGGTGCGGACCAACGGGGGTCCGCCCATCGGGACCGCGCGCAAGTGCCACTTCTGCCTCCAGCGCGTGGAGGCGGGCATGCTCCCCGCCTGCGTCACGACGTGCGACGGCGGGGTCAGCTTCTTCGGGGACCTGAGCGACCCGGAGAGCCTGGTCTCGAAGCTCCTCGGCACGCACGGCACGTTCAAGCTGCAGGCCGCGCTCAAGACCGAGCCGCGCGTGCACTACCTCGTTGACGACACCCAGGCGGCGGACAGCCTCAAGGCCTGCCTGGCCTGCCACCGATAGGGAGGACGGCGATGGCGACGGAGATGGAAACCGCGAACGGCAGCCAGGTCTGGTACCTGGATCGCCGCAACTTCCTCGTCACCGGGGCCTTCCTGGGCGGCTCGGCCCTCCTCGCCGCGCAGCTCCGGCACGCGATGACGCTCGTGGGCCGGGCCGAGGCCCAGGGGCTCGTGGGCGGGGCCTACCCCCTGGCCAAGCCCGAGAACGTCCTCTACTCGGTGTGCCTCCAGTGCAACACGGGGTGCGGCATCAAGGCGAAGCTCGTGGACGGCGTCGTCGTCAAGATCGACGGCAACCCGCTGGATCCGATGAACCTCACGCCGCACCTGCCCTACCGGTCCTCGCCCTTCGACACGGCGACCTACGACGCCATCCTCTGCCCCAAGGGGCAGGCGGGGCTCCAGAGCGCCTACGACCCGTACCGGATCGTCAAGGTCCTCAAGCGCGCGGGCCCGCGCGGGTCGAACCGGTGGCTGACGATTCCCTTCGACCAGGCGGTCCAGGAGATCGTCGAGGGCGGCGAGCTCTTCCGGCACGTCCCGGGCGAGGAGCGCCGGAAGGTCGCGGGACTGAGGGAGATCCGGGCCCTCCGCGACCCCAAGCTGGCCAAAACGCTGGCCGACGACTCCAAGGGGGTCCAGGCCAAGAAGCTGACCGTCCCCCGAGTTCAAGGCCAAGCACGCCGAGCACCTCCCCCTCCTCATCGACCCGGACCACCCCGACCTCGGCCCCCGGAACAACCAGTTCGTCTTCGCCTGGGGGCGGCTCAAGGCGGGCCGGGGAGACCTGATCGGCCGCTTCACCCGGGACGCCTTCGGCTCCGTGAACGCCCACGGGCACACGACGGTCTGCCAGGGCTCGCTGTACTTCTCCGGCAAGGCGATGAGCGAGCAGTACCGGGACGGGAAGTGGACCGGGGGGGCGAAGTTCTACTGGCAGGCCGACACCGGCAACAGCGAGTTCATCATCTTCGTGGGCGCCTCTCCGCTCGAGGGGAACTACGGCCCGCCGCTCCGGATCCCGAAGATCATGGAAGGCCTCACCTCCGGGCGGCTCCGCATGGCCGTGGTGGACCCGCGCTTCTCGAAGACGGCCGCCAAGGCGTGGCGCTGGCTCCCGGCGAAGCCGGGAACGGAGGCCGCGCTGGCGCTCGCCCTGAGCCGGTGGATCATCGACCACGGGCGCGTCGACGCCCGTTACCTGGCCAACGCCAACCGGGCTGCGGCCAAGGCGGACGGCGAGCCCACCTGGACGAACGCCACCTGGCTGGTCAAGCTGGAGACGGACAGGACGCCCGGGGCCTTCCTGCGCGCCAAGGAGGTGGGCCTGTCGGAGAAAGACCTCTTCGTCGTCCTGAAGGACGGCCGGCCGGTCGTGGTAGACCCCTACGACGAGCAGAACCCGGTGGAGGGGGATCTCTTCGTCGCCACGGAGCTCTCGGGGATCAAGGTCAAGAGCGGCCTCCAGCTCCTCAAGGAGTCCGCCGGCACGCACAGCATCGAGGAGTGGGCCGAGATCGCCGGGGTCAACCCGCGCGACGTGGTGGACCTCGCGCAAGAGTTCACCAGCCACGGGAAGAAGGCCGCCGCCGACATCCACCGCGGCGTCTCCCAGCACACCAACGGCTTCTACAACGTCGTGGCCTGGCTCACGCTCAACCTCCTGATCGGCAACTACGACTGGAGGGGGGGGATGATCAAGGCGACCACCTACGACGCCGCCGGCGGCAAGCCGGGGCAGCCGTTCCCTCTGGGCAAGCTCATGCCCGGCAAGGCGGCGCCCTTCGGGGTGAGCCTCCTCCGCCACGACGTCAAGTACGAGGAGACCACCCTCTTCGCCGGCTACCCGGCCAAGCGGCCCTGGTTCCCCCTCTCCTCCGACCTCTACCAGGAGATCGTCCCGTCGGCGGGGGATGCCTACCCCTATCCGATCAAGGCCCTGTTCCTCTACATGGGCTCTCCGGTCTACGCGCTGCCCGCGGGGCACACGAACATCGCCATCCTCTCGGACGTCGCGAAGGTGCCGCTCTTCGTGGCCAGCGACATCGTGATCGGCGAGACCTCCATGTACGCCGACTACATCTTCCCCGACCTCTCCTACCTCGAGCGGTGGGAGTTCCACGGCAGCCACCCCTCCGTGGCGCCGAAGATCCAGCCCGTGCGCCAGCCCGTGATCGCGCCCATCCCGGAGACCGTCACGGTGTTCGGCGAGGCGATGCCCCTGTCGCTCGAGGCGCTGCTCCTCGGGATCGCCGAGCGGCTGGACCTGCCGGGCTTCGGCAAGGACGGCTTCGGCCCCAAGCAGCCCTTCGCGCGTCCCGACGACCTCTACCTCCGGATGGTGGCGAACGTCGCGGCGGGAGACCGGCCGGGGGACGCCGTCCCCGACGCGAGCGACGAGGAGGTGAGGCTCTTCCTGGCCTCCCGGCGGCACCTGCCGAAGACGGTCTTCGACCCGGCACGCTGGGAGCGGACCGTCGGCGGCGAGTGGTGGCGGAAGGTGATCTACGTGTTGAACCGCGGCGGGCGCTTCCAGGACGCGGACAAGGCCTACGACGGCGACCGGGTGGCCAACCGCTACGGCACCCTCATCAACCTCTACCAGGAGAAGACGGCCAGGACGAAGAGCGCGATGACGGGTAAGCCCTTCCCCGGCCTCGCCACCTACCTCCCCGCGCCGGCGGACAGCCTCGGGCGGCCCATCGCCGACCAGGGCTACGACCTCCGGCTCATCACCTTCCGGGAGATCAGCCACACCAAGTCCCGGACCGCGGCGGACTACTGGCTCCTCCAGCTCCTCCCCGAGAACTCCGTGATCATGAACGAGGTGGACGCCACGCGGCTCGGGCTCAAGGACGGCCAGACGGTGAAGATCGCCTCGGCGACGAACCCCGAAGGGGTGTGGAGGCTCGGAGGAGGCCGGACGCGCCCCATGGCGGGGAAGCTCCGGGTGATCCAGGGGATCCGCCCGGGCGTGGTCGCCTTCTCGCTGGGCCACGGCCACTGGGCCTACGGGGCCGCCGACGTGGTGGTGGACGGGAAGGTCGTGAAGGGCGATCCGCGGCGGGGCAAAGGCATCCACGCCAACGCCGCCATGCGGGTGGACCCGGTGCTCGGGAATACCTGCCTCTCCGACCTGACCGGCGGAAGCGCGGTGTTCTACGACACCGACGTGAGGGTGGTGAGGGCGTGACGAAGAGGAGGCACTCGATGTCCGAGATTCCCAAGCCCTTCCGCGCATTCGGGCGGCGGCACCCCGCCGTCGCGAAGGCCTACGAGGCACTGGGACACGCGTGCGCCAGGACGGGGCCGCTCGACGCCAAGACCCGGGAGCTCGTGAAGCTCGGGATGGCGATCGGCGCCCGCCTGGAAGGAGCCGTTCACGCCCACACGCGCCGGGCGCTGGAGGCCGGCGTCGCCCCGGAAGAGATCCGCCACGTGGTGGCTCTGACCGCGCCGACCCTGGGCTTTCCGACCGCCGTGGCCGCCTTCACCTGGGTGGAGGAGCTGCTGGGGCGCGCGAGAAGAGCCCGCGGATGACGCCGCACGTCCTGGCCCACACCTCGAGCCGCGAGATCCCCCTCCCCGAGCGCGCCCTGGACGACCTCCTCGAGGAGGCCGTCGCCTTTCACGGGCACTGCTGCCCCGGGCAGGTCCTCGGCGTCCGGATGGTGGTCGCCGGCTGCCGCGAGGTCGGAATCCCGCTGCCGCGGCGGGTCGGCAAGGGCCTCGTCGTCTTCGTGGAGATCGACCGTTGCGCCACTGGGCGCTCATCCTCACCTACCCGACCCAGCTCATCCCCTTCGCCTCCTGGCTGCTGATGGGCTACTTCCGCACGATCCCCAAGGAGATCGAGGAGAGCGCCATGGCCGACGGCTGCTCCCGGTTGCAGATCCTGGTGCGGATCATCCTCCCGCTCTCCGTGCCGGGCTTGCTCTCGGCCGGGATCTTCTCCTTCACCCTCTCCTGGAACGAGTTCCTGTACGCCCTCATCTTCATGTCCTCCGGCGGCATGAAGACCATCCCCGTCGGCACCGTGAGCGACCTCATCCGGGCGGACACCCTGTTCTGGGGCTCGCTCATGGCCTCGGCCGTCCTGGGCTCGGTGCCCATCGCGATCCTCTACTCCTTCTTCGTCAAGCACTACGTCTCCGGCCTGACCGCGGGCGCCGTCAAAGGCTGACCGGCCCGAAGACCGCGGCGCCGCGACCGGTCACGGACCCGGACTCCTGCCGAACGCCTGCGTCGGCTGCATCGCGAGGTCGGTCCCGAGCGGCTTGTCGAAGTTCCCGGTGTTGTTGACAGGCCATCCAGAACAGGTTACACAATGTGTGATTGGAGGTGTGATATGAAGAGGAAGACCCGCCCTAAGACGGTCCGGCGAAGCGTGGCCCTGCCGCGTCAGCTCGTCGAGGAGGTGACCACCGTGGCACCCCCCGAGCTCCGTGAGAACCTCAACCGACTTGTGACCGTGGCTCTTCAGGAATTCGCGGCCAAGAAAAGGGAGCGGGCCTTCGAGGAGGCGATGGCGCGGATGGCAGCGGACCCGGCGATTCAGGCCGAGTGTGCAGCCATCTCCAAGGAGTTCGGCACCGCTGAGAGGGACGGTCTGAAGGATGATTAGCCGCGGCCAGATCTATTTCGTCAGTCTCGGTCCCACGCGGGGCCGGGAACAGGCCGGCCGGCGGCCCGTTCTGGTGGTGTCGGCTGACGCCATCAACCGCCAGCCCTTGGTGGTCTCCGTCGTCGTTGGAACCGAGGCCAAGAATGTTCCCCGCGACTATCCGACCAACGTCCGGGTGACGGCCAAAGAGACCGGCCTTCCGAAGGACACCGTTTTCCTCTGCTTTCAGATTCGCTCCCTCGACCCGACTCGGTTCTATGATCCGGAGACTCGCCGCCCCACTCTCGCAGGGGCTCTCCCACCGGCGCGCATGGCCGATGCGGAACGGGCGCTCAAGCTGGTGCTCAACCTGTGAGCCGTGCCCCGGCGTCCCGCCTCGAGGTCGCCAGCCGCCCGGCAACGCGCTGGACGGCCTCGGAGAGACCCCCGGGCAGGGCGATGACGATCGCCATGAACAGGACGCCGAAGATCAGCAGATGGACGTCCACCCAGCGCACCGCCAGGTACTCCTTGAGGAGCACGTAGAACGCCGCGCCGAGTACCGGTCCCTGGAGCGTGCCGACGCCGCCGATGAAGGTGATCAGGACGGCGTCGAAGGTCCAGGCCGGGCTGAAGGGGTGCTGGAGATAGAAGCTGATGTGGTAGTAGGCGAACACCCCGCCGGCGAGCCCGGCGAGCGCGGTGGACAGGGCGACCGCGGCGAGCTTGAGGCCGAACGCCCCGACCCCCGAGGCCTCCGCCGCCGCCTCGTCCTCGCGCACCGCGCGCATGCCGAGCCCGAGCCGGGAGGCGCCGACGGCCGCCACCACGAGGACCGACAGGACGGCCAGCGCCAGCGCCGCGTAGTAGCGGTGGGTCAGGCGGTACGCGGCGATCGTGGTGGCGGGCAGCGTCGAGATGTCGGGCAGCACGTTCCCGACCGTCACCCGCAGGATCTCGGCCAGCGCCAGCGTCCCCATGGCGAAGTAGGCGCCCCGCAGCCGGAACGCGGCGAGGCCGACGCCGACGCCGGCCGTCGTGGCCACGGCCGCGCCCGCCGCCACGGCCAGGGCGATGGGGGTGCCCGTCACCCAGAGGCTGCGCGTGACGAGGCAGCCGAGGCCGAAGAAGGCGGCGTGGCCCAGGTTCACCTGCCCAGCGAGCCCCGCGATGATGTTCCAGCTCTGCGCCAGCGCCACCGAGAGGAGGAACACGACGCCGAGGTTCAGGAGGTCCTCTCGCCGCACGACGAGCGGCACCGGAGCCAGCGCAATCAGCGCCAGCATCGTCGCGATCAGCCAGCGGAGGTCGGCGCCGCCCGGGGCTCTCACGAGCGGCCGAAGAGCCCCTGCGGCCGGGCGAGCAGCACGCAGAAGAAGATCAGGAGCCCGACGACCTCCCGGTAGGGGCCCCCGAAGGCCATGGCGCTGGCCGCCTCCGCGATGCCCAGCACGAGCCCGCCGACGAACGTGCCGAACAGCGAGCCGAGCCCGGCCAGGACGACGACGATGAGAGCCTTGAGCGTCCACTCGAGCCCGATGGCCGGGCTGATGGAATAGCCGACGATGACCAGGGACCCGGCCGCGCCGGCGAGGCCGGTCCCGATGGCGAACGCCGCCATGTACGCGCGCCGCACGTCGATCCCCTGGAGGAGCGCGGCCTCCCAGTCCTCCGCGGTGGCCCGGATCGCCTGACCCCACCGCGCGCGCGCCAGGTAGAGGTGGGTGAGGCCGATCAGGCCGAGCGCGACGCCGAGGCTCAGGAGGCGCCCCACGGGCACGACGAGCCCGCCCAGGGCGAAGGTCTGGCCCCCGTACTCCGTCGTGACCGACCGCTCGTCGGCGGTGAAGACGCGCACGGCCAGGGCGTGGAGGGTGAGGGCGAGGCCGAAGCCCACCAGCAGCGAGTTCTTGATCCGCGTCTCCTCGTCGAAGCGGACGACGAAGCTGAAGAGGCTGCCGTAGAGGCCGAGACCCAGCGCGGCCGTGAGGGGGATCACCAGGACCAGGGCCAGGAACGGATCGAGCCCGAGGAGGGTGAACAGCCAGAAGGCCGCGTATCCGCCCACCATGATCAGCTCGCCGTGGGCGACGTTGAGCACCTTCAGCACGCCGAAGACCAGGGAGAGTCCGGCCGCCGCCAGGCCGTAGAGGCCGCCCAGCAGGAGGCCCAGGATCAATTGCTGGAGGAGGGCCCTCACCGCGCGATGGCCAGCGGTCCCAGGTAGGCTTGCCGCACCTGGGGGTCCGCGAGCACGTCGGCCCCGCGCCCCTCGCCTACGATCCGCCCGTGCTCGAGCACGTAGGCCCGGTGGGCGAGGGCCAGCGCCGCCCGGACGTTCTGCTCCACCAGGAAGATCGCCACGCCGCCCCGGTTGATGTCGGCGAACACGCGGAAGATCGACTCGACGACCCGCGGGGCCAGGCCGAGCGAGGGCTCGTCGAGCATCAGGAGGCGGGGTCGCGTCATGAGCGCGCGCCCGATGGCGACCATCTGCTGCTCGCCTCCCGACAGGGAGCCGGCGAACTGGCGCCGCCGCTCGGAGAGCCGCGGGAAGGTTTCGTAGATCCGGCCGAGCGTCGCCTCCCGCTCCGCGCGGGCCCGCGGCGTGAAGGCGCCGAGCCGGAGGTTCTCCTCGACCGTCATGCGTCCGAACAGGCGCCGCCCCTCGGGCACCATGGCGATCCCGCGTTCGACCAGCCGGTGCGCCCGGACGGCCGCGAGATCCTCCCCGTCCCAGCGGACGAGGCCGGCCCGTGCCGGGACGAGCCCCGCGATGCACCGGAGGAGCGTGGTCTTGCCGGCGCCGTTCGATCCCACGAGCGCGACGATCTCCCCGGGGGCGACCCGGAGGCTCACGCCCGACAGGGCCCGGAGCTCGCCGTACGCGGCGTGGAGGTCCCGGACCTCAAGCACCGCGCGCCGGCTCCCAGCTCCCGAGGTAGGCGTCGATCACGGCCGGATCGGCGGCGACGGCGGCGGGCGGGCCATCGGCGATCTTGTCGCCGGCGCTCAGGACCACGATGCGATCGGAGAGATCGAGGAGGGCCCACACGGTGTGCTCGACCAGCAGCACGGTCACCCCGGCGTCGCGGACCCGCCGGACCACGTCCATCGCCTGCGCCGTCTCCGCGGGCGTGAGGCCGGCCATGAACTCGTCGAGGAGCAGGAGGTCGGGGCCCGTGGCGAGCGCCCGGGCCAGCTCCAGGTGCCGTCGCTCCACGAGACCCAGGCGCTCGGCCTTCCAGTCGGCTTTCCCGTCGAGGTCGACCAGCGCGAGGAGCCGCCGCGCCTCCGCCTCGGCGGCGGCTCCCCGGGTCCGGCGCCGGCCGTAGAGGTGCCCCACCAGGACGTTCTCCAGCACGGTCAGGCCGGGAAACGGGCGCACGTGCTGGAACGTCCGGGCGATCCCGTGCGCACACACCCGGTGCGGGGGGAGCCCGGTGATCTCCTGCCCCCGCAGGCGGATCCGACCCCGATCGGGCCGGAGCGCCCCGCTGATCAGGTTGAAGAGTGTCGTCTTGCCCGAGCCGTTCGGGCCCATGATCCCGAGGACCGCGCCCTCGGGCACGGCGAAGCTCACGTCCCGGACGGCCTGGACGCCCGCGAAGGCCTTGGAGACGCCTTCGAGGGCCAGCAGCGTCATCGTTCGGGACCTCCCTCCACCCCCCCAACCCCCCTCCCCACCCACCGGGGGAAGGGGGGCTTGGCTGGCGAGGGCATCGGGTCGCGCCGGCCCCTCAGCGCCGGGCGAAGGGCGGCGCCGGATAGGCCAGCGGCGCCGTCGAAAACTCCTTCGGCCAGACCAGCTCCTGCTTGCCGTTGATCCACTGGATGAACACCGACTGGACGATCCCCGTCCCGTCGGGGCGGAACTTCACGGGGCCGATCACCGCGGTCATGTCCGTGGCGGCGATGGCGTCGCGCACCTTCTCCCGGTCGGCGGCCCCGGCCCGGGCGAGCGCGGCCGCCAGGATCTGCACGGTCGCGTACGACGGCCCGGTCATCGGATCGGCCGGCCGGCCGATGCGCTTCACGTGTGCCGCGTTCAGCTCGGCCACGCCCGGATACTTCACGGCGTTGTGCCAGCCGGGCGCCAGCATCACGTAGTCCCCGTCCTTGCCCAGGTTCTTCGACCACACCGGCGGGTCGGGCGCCCGGATGAAGAGCGCGAGCTTCGGGTTGAAGTCCAGCTCCTTCATCTGCTTGACGATCGCCATCCCGTCGGGCGGCGTCGGGAGGGCATAGACCACGTCGGCCTGGGCGGCTTTCGCCTTGAGGATCAGGTCGGAGTAGTCCTTGGCCCCCGGTGCGTACTCGCCGTGCGCGACGACCTCGTACCCGGCGGCCTTGCCGGCCTCGGTGAAGGCGGCGGCCATCTCCCGGCCCCAGTCGGTCTTCTCCTGGAAGATCGCCGCCCGCCGGGGCCGCTCGCCGCCGGGGATGGCGGTCAGGAGCGGGACGAGCTGCTGGCCGATGTCGGGCGACTTCCAGAACGGCGAGAACAGGTAGCGGAACCCCTGCTGGTGGATCTTGTGGAGGGCGAAAGCCACCCCGAGGTAGGGGATCCGGTTCTTCTCGGCCACCGACGCGGCGGCCGCGTGGAGGTCCGACCCGAAGCCGCCCAGGTAGGCGACCACGCCCTGGGCCGCCAGCGTCTCGAGACGGCTCACGGTCTTGGTCGCGTCGGACTCGTCGTCGAGCAGGACCAGCTCGAGCGGCACCGTCCGGCCCCCCACGGTCACGCCGCCGGCCCGGTTGACGTCGTCCACCGCGATCTCGTAGCCGGCCCGGACCTGCGCGCCGCCGGCCGCGTAGCGGCCCGTCAGGGGGACCACCGCGCCCACCTTGATGGCCTGGGCCGCCGTCACGGCGGGCCAGCCGGCCAGCGCTCCGGCCAGGACCAGGACGATGCCCCACCGATGCCACCCCTGTCTCATGGTGCCCTCCTTGATTATGGTGATCGACCCCCCGGTGCGTCGCACGCGGCCGTCCCGCCGCCCCCGGCGCCCGTCGCCGAGCGCCAGGCGGGAGGCGCCGCAAATGAGCCTTGACAGTGACCCGACGGCTGCTTGAACGTACCCAAAGAGTCTCGGCACTGTCAATCGCAACCCGAGGAGTGACCGCGATGCCTGAACCGGACCGGCCCCCGGACCGCGCTGCCCCGTTGCCGCCACGCCAGCTCGCCGACGCCGAGCTCGCCGCACTCCGTGCCCCCTACCAGGAGCTGATCGGGTTCGTGCCGCCCCGCATCCAGGCCCGCACGGAGCTCGGCGCCCGGCTCGACCCGGAGCTCCTCCGGCTGCAGGAGCAGGCGCGGTTGCGCGCGATGTACCCCGCCTGCTTCGACGCGAAGACGGCGCAGCTCATGCTCTTCGGCATCCTGCTCGCGCTGATGGGCGACGCCGCGCGGCTCCACGCGATCGCGGCGCGGCGGGCCGGCGCCTCCTGGGAGGAGCTGCACGCGGTCGTGGGCCTGGCGTATCTGTTCCGCGGGCTGCCCGCCGCCAACCTGGGCGCGGAGATCCTGCTGAAGCTGGCCGAAGCCGAGGGCGCCGCCGCGCCACCGGCGTGAATCGGAAGGGGGACCACGCATGGGTGCGCCGTATCGAGCCGATCAGGTCGGGAGTTTCCTGCGTCCGGCGGAGCTGCTGCGGGCCCGCCAGGATCCGGGGGTGAGCCCGGACCGGCTGCGCGCGCTGGAAGACCGGGAAATCCTCCGCGTCCTGGGCAGGCAGCAGGAGCTGGGCTTCGAGGTCTTCACCGACGGCGAGCTGCGCCGCAAGAACTTCATGAGCGACTTCACCGACGCGGTCGAGGGATTCGACTTCGGCGACGCGGTCGCGCGCGCCTGGCAGGGCGCCGGCGGCGCGCCGGTGAGCAGCGTGACGGGGATCGTGACCCGGAAGCTCCGGCCGCTGCGCCGCCTCACCGCGCACGAGCTCCCGTTCCTCAAGGCGCACAGCCCGGGCGCCATCAAGATGACGCTGCCCAGCGCCACGCAGTTCCCCGCCATCGCGTACAAGCGCGGCGTCAGCGACGCGGCCTACCCGAATCACTCCGCCCTCCTGTGGGACATCGTCGCCGTCATGAAGGCCGAGGTGCAGGCCCTGGCCGGCGAGGGGGTGCGGTACATCCAGATCGACGCCCCGCGCTACAGCTACTACGTCGACCCCAAGTGGCGCGAGTGGATCCGGACCGAGATGGGCCTCGAGCCCGACGCGACGCTCGACGAAGCGCTGCGGGCGGACAACGCCTGCCTGGAGGCGGCGCGGCGCCCCGGGGTGACGGTCGCCATCCACCTCTGCCGGGGCAACAACCGGAGCCACTGGTACGCCGAGGGCGGGTACGACCCCATCGCCGAGAAGTTCCTCGGCTCGCTCCAGGTGGACCGCTTCCTCCTGGAGTACGACGACGCGCGCTCCGGGACCTTCGAGCCCCTGCGCTTCGTCCCCCGCGGCAAGACGGTGGTGCTCGGGCTGGTCAGCAGCAAGCGCCCCCAGCTCGAGTCCCCGGGCGACCTGGCCCGGCGGATCGACGAGGCTGCCCGCTACGTCGCGCTCGACGACCTCGCGCTCTCCCCCCAGTGCGGCTTCGCCTCGACCATGGAGGGCAACCTCCTCTCGGAGGACGAGCAGTGGGCCAAGCTGCGCCTCGTCGTGGAGACGGCGCGCGAGGTGTGGCGCTGACCGCGCCGCGCCTCCAATCCCACACCGCCTCGACCCGCCCGCTCCCGCGGACGAGACGCGGGCCTCTATCGCCCGACGCGGTCGAAGGCCTTGGGCGGCGGGCTCTCGAACCGCAGGGGGCGGCCCGTCACCGGGTGGCGGAAGCCGAGCCGCGTCGCGTGGAGGCAGAGCCGGCCGATCGGGCTCCG
>Ga0114945_10000044_pt1 | contig 64882 bp, 55 predicted proteins | sample OV2TP3_FD_87194 | JGI IMG/M metagenome (GOLD analysis project Ga0114945, IMG submission 87194) | Hot spring microbial communities from Beatty, Nevada to study Microbial Dark Matter (Phase II) - OV2 TP3 | ecosystem: Environmental > Aquatic > Thermal springs > Hot (42-90C) | place: USA: Beatty... | reverse complement strand
CATGCCAGTCTCGCCAAAAAAGAGACGCTTGATTTGATGCATAAGGCGGGATGCTCACATTTGGTTTATGGAATTGAATCATTTGATCCGGGTATCTTGAAGCATCTGGGCAAGGGTGTCACGCAAAAACATAATTTAGAGGCCCCACGCATTTGCATGGAGTCAGGCATTATTCCCATTCCGAATATTATTATCGGATTCCCCCAAGAGTCATTTCAGAGTGTTCGGATAACGATTGAATGTCTCCTTAAATTGGGAATCTATTGTAAACCACACTTTGCCACACCCTATCCTGGATCGGAATGGTATTACGCGTATAAAGATTCCATTATGGCGCAATACAACGGGAATTTGGAGGCCTTTATTGAAGATTTAGGCGATGCCTCGAAAATTACGGCGGTGATTTCACATCGTTTTTCGCCTGCGCAATTACTGGGTTTACAACAGATTGTGATGCAACGCGATTTACGGTTACTGGATCTAACCGAAAAGCAATGGGGTAGGGCGGATACGATGATTAATCCGCTGAGTGTCCCACAAGAATCATTTAATATGGTGAAAAAGCGGGTTAATGCCCCTATAGAGCAGACGGCTCGATCACTCTAATTAGAAGATTTTACGAGCATCAAGCAGGCGAATAAAAAGTAGGGCATATGAAAACAGTTTGGATTGATTTATTGTGTTGGCATAGTGTTTGGAAATTGCCGTTTCTCTTACGGCAGCATTCTGTCGAGAAAGTTTACTATGCCAATACCACGATATTTTTTTCACCATTTATTGCATTTTTAACAAAAATGATTCAAAGACCTCTCATCCAAATTTTAGACATTGTTGAAGGCGAAGAGAAGATACGCGGCGTGTCTTTGTACGAATACCTTCAACAAACTCTGACTAATATTCTGGACGCATGGGTTCAAACTAAGCAGGTCAATAAACGCAACGAATATTTTTGCAGACAGCACGGATGGAATATGGATAAATACAGAGCCTATTTGAAAGAAACGGCCTATCGCCATCTCTATAGGCCTGTGGAAATAACTATCATGGCCGAAAAAATTTCTGGTAAAGACCAGGCGATTTATCTTTTATGGAAGACACCTTTTGCTGATTTATTGAAAACGATTGTTGGGAAAGAAAATTTGTATATGTACAATGCTTTTGTATTATCTTGGCAGTCTATTATCAAAAGAAACAATTATGATGCTGACCTTGAATTGAACAATTTCTATTACACAAATAATGTGATTAGTATTGTTGATACTTTGGGCCGTTGGTTTTTTATTTCATTTTTTAGTACGATTCTCGATTTTTTTCAAAGGCGAAAAACAGTACAGATAAGGCCAAATACGAATATAGGGGTTGAATTATTCCAAAGTCGAATTCGTTTGGATGAAATCAATGAGATTTTTTGGCTAAAAGATTCTGGAATTAATGAAAGGACTGTTTTTGCTTTGGAAATGGAAAATTTTGGTGATGATTCAATCAAGATACTCAAAGAGATGGGGACTAAGCGCTTTAAAGTTTTGGACACTCCCCGACGATTGGCAAGATTTATTTTGACTAAACAATCATCCGTTTGGCCGAGTGACTTGATAACGCCGGACTGGAGGTATGGACTCAAAACCTTTTCCTTCATCCTGAAATTGTGTTTTCCCTTGATGTCTTGGAATGAAATCAATTGGTTAAGATATCAAGAAATTAAGTACCTTTGTAGGACATTATTTTGGATGTCTGTCTATAAAATTTTAGGAATCAAAATCATTTTTTCTATGTCTGACATAGATCCTGAGAAATTGTGCAAAGCTCAGGCCCTTGAAAAATTGCAAGGATTCTACGTGGGAGGCCATTGGAGTAACACTCCCATGTTTGTCGTTTTATCTCAAAAATGTTTTGATGTAATGTTGACATGGGGCGAACACTTTATTACCAATAATTACACTCACTATCCTTTTCTTGGCATTTTTAAAGTTGGATACCCATCCGATCACTATTTTGAAAAAAGAAAACCCCAAGCAATTCACCTTAGAAATCAATATCCGGGGAAGTTTATTTTATCTTATCAAGATAATATTATGGCCAATGACATTGCCTTTAGCAAGGGAATGCAGATTCAAATTCATAACATGCTCATTTCTTTTCTTAAACGGTACGAAAAAGTTGTTGTCTTTCTTAAACCGAAGAGGTCCTGTTATTTTGAAGCCATCGTGAAAGAACTTCCAGAGCTTCAAAAGTTTATGGACGACGGCAGAATTGTCGTTTTTGTTGGTGCGACCCATCGGACAAAGGCCGTGCCCGCTGAGATTGGAATGGCTAGTGATTTAGTCATCGGGTTGGGGATAAGCACTCCAGCGACAGAATGTTTTCTGGCTGGAACGATTGCCTTTCATGCCGATTTGACGGGATTTATTCACAATCAATTTGGTAATGATGGGTTAGAAACAATTGTATTTCGAGATATGGGAAGTTTAGAGAAGGCGGTGGAAGGGCATATTACAGGCTCTAACCGATTGGCTCACGTGGATTATCGAAAATATTATGAAGCCCTCGATCCTTTTCGGGATGGCAAAACCTATCTTCGGGTGGGTTTTATCATTAAAAAGTTGCAAGAGGGTTGTCGTCTTGGTTTAGATCGTTCAGAAATTATCGAGAGGACGAAGATGGAATATGATGCGTATTTAAAGTCTCGGCCTGCCATGGTCGACCAATTAAACTTAGCCACGACGGTTAAAAACTAGCAAAGGGGACCAGAAACTATGTTTAAATCGAAAAAAATTTTAGCACTTATTCCTGCCCGCGCAGGTTCAAAAGGTATTAAAAATAAAAATATTGTGGATTTTGCAGGGAAACCATTAATTTATTGGACCATTCAAGCATCGTGTCATTCACAGTATATTGATCACACGGTGGTTTCCACAGATGGAGAAGAGATTGCCATGATTGCTCAAGAGGCAGGTGCCGATGTTCCATTTTTGCGCCCTGCGGAGTTCGCAGATGATAAGGCTACTCTCGAGGCACCATTACATCATTGCATTGATTGGTTCGAAAGACAGAATAGTATGATTTATGATTACCTTATACTTCTGCAGCCAACGTCACCCCTAAGGACATCAAGGCATATTGATGAGGCCATTCAATTTTATTTTGAGAACAAGAAAACAAATGACGATACCCTGGTCTCTGTGACATTGGCTCCACGGAAAGTTGGATGGCTTATGCAAAAAAAGGATTCTGTGTATATTGATTTTTGTTTTGATATCTCTAATGTTAAGCGACTTCGACAAGAAATGTCAGACTACTATTTACCGAATGGAGCTATCTATTTCGGACCGATTGGTATTTTAAAAAAGCAAGGATTTTATACCCCACAGGTATTGCCCTTTCTGATGAAAGATACCGTCTCAATCGATATCGATTCGCCAAAAGATTTGGAAGAGGCATTAAAGATTTTCAACACAACAAGTTTTCAAGGGGAATGGCAAAACTATGAGGTTAAAAGGTAAAAAAGTGTTAGTAACCGGAGCGGATGGGTTCATTGGTTCTCATCTCGTTGAAGCTTTATTGAAAGAAGGATGTGAGGTGACGGCCTTTGTTTTTTATAATTCGTTTAACCATTGGGGATGGTTGGAGGATTTATCGAAGGAACAATTACGTAAGATAAAGGTTTTTACCGGTGATATCCGTGACCCCAATGGCGTGAAAAAGGCTGTCCAAGGACAAGAGATTATTTTTCATTTAGCGGCCTTGATTGGAATTCCTTTCAGTTATCATTCGCCGGATAGTTATGTGGATACCAATGTGAGGGGCACATTGAATATTTTGCAGGCAGCCAAAGATTTTGGTGTTGGAAAGATTTTGATTACGTCGACTTCGGAAGTTTACGGAACCGCCCAATATGTCCCCATTGATGAGGCTCATCCTCGGCAGGGACAATCGCCTTATTCGGCAACCAAGATTGCGGCGGACGCCATGGCTGAGTCCTTTTATCGAAGCTTTAATTTGCCGGTCGTGATTGTGCGGCCGTTTAATACCTATGGCCCACGTCAGTCAGCCAGGGCCATTATCCCAACGATCATCACACAACTTTTATCTGGGAAACAGGAAGTCTTGATCGGTCATTGTCATCCCAAAAGAGATTTTGTGTACGTAGCCGATACCGTGGAAGCCTTTTGTGAAATTGCCAAGTCGGATGAGGTGATTGGTCAAGAAATCAATATTGCGACACAACAAGAAATCTCCATTGAGGCCATTGCCAAGAAATTGATTCAGCAGATTAACCCTCAGGCCAAACTCGTCACCGACAAGCAAAGACTGCGTCCAGAGAATAGCGAAGTGGAGCGTTTGGTGGGAGATATTCGCAAAATTCGAAGATTAACCCATTGGCGGCCACGTTACACAATTAAGGAAGGATTAAGAGAAACGATTGCCTGGTTTCAAAATGGCGGCAGATTAAACGAATATAAAGCGGATATTTACAATGTTTAATACAAAAACAAAGACGATTTATTTAGATGCGCCCAGTGTGGGTGAACTGGAAAAACAGTATATAGCTAAGGCCATCGACAGTACCTTTATTTCAACGGTCGGGCCCATGGTTCCGGAATTTGAAGAAAAATTCGCCAAGTATGTCGCTACAAAGAAGGCGATCTCAACCCAAAGCGGCACTGCCGCGCTTCATATGGCGCTCTATGAATTGGGCATCGGGCCAGGGGATGAGGTGATTGTCCCAGTTTTAACCTTTGTGGCTACTATTAATCCCATTGTTTACGTTGGGGCTGCACCGGTTTTTGTCGATGTTGACCCAAAGACATGGAATATTGATGTGAAACAAATTGAGAGAAAAATCACCAAGAGGACGAAGGTGATTTTGCCGGTCCATTTGTTTGGCAATCCCTGTTCGATGGAGGAAATACTAAAGATCGCCAGAAAAAATAAACTTTTCGTTATTGAGGATGCGACGGAAAGTTTGGGTTCATTCTATAAAAATCGACACACAGGAACATTAGGAGATTTAGGTTGCTTTAGTTTTAATGGCAACAAAACGATGACAACGGGCGGTGGGGGGATGATCACGGGAAATGATGGGAAGCGGTTAGACCACATTAAATTTCTCGTGAACCAAGCCCGGGAGGAAGAGAAGGGCTATTACCATCCGGAAATAGGCTTCAATTATCGCATGACCAATATTGAAGCAGCGTTAGGAATGGCGCAGATGGAAAAGCTGGAAAGTTTTATTAGTTTAAAGAAGGAATTTTCTATGATCTATCGAGAGGGATTAAAAAATATTAAGGACATCGAATTCCAAGAAGAAATCATAGGAGCGGAAACTTGCTGGTGGTTGACATGCATAAAATTCGGTCGTGAGGTGGATTTATCGAAGTTGCAATCTCAACTGCGCCTCCAAGGCATCCAGACACGCCGTTTATTTATGCCGGTGGTGGAATTTCCGCCGTATCGATCGTTTAAGAAAGTTGACTTTCCTATGGCCTATGCCATTTATGAACGAGGGCTTTGTCTACCATCCTCGACGGTAAATTCGGCCGATGATATTTATTATGTGTGTAAAACCCTAAAGGAATTATTTTAAGATGAAGAAAAAAGAGTTAATTTTAGTGGGCGGTGGTGGCCATTGTCGAGCCTGTATCGATGTGATTGAGGCTGAGGGGCATCTTAAGATTGCGGGGATATTGGATGTCCCTTCAAAGGTTCAGCAACGCATCTTAAAATATAAGGTCATTGGCACGGATCGGGAATGGGAAAGGTTCATTAAACAACGCAAGATTTTTTTGATTACATTAGGACAAATTGGGGATTTGCAGAAACGTGCTTTAAAGTTCGAAAAATTAAAAAATATGAATGCGCAATTTGCGACAGTGATTTCTCCTCGGGCCTATGTATCTTCGCATGCACGGGTAGGGATGGGAACGATTGTGATGCATCAGGCGGTCGTGAATATTAATGCCGTTATCGGGGAAAATTGCATTATCAATACCAAGGCGGTTGTCGAGCACGATGTATTGGTAGGGGATCATTGCCATATTTCGACAGGAAGTGTGGTGAACGGTTTGTGTCGGATTGGCAATAACACATTTATCGGAAGCAATGCCGTCATTAAAGAAGGGTTAAGTATTTGCGATAACGTTGTCGTGGGCGCGGGATCGGTCGTGATAAGGCCGATCATTGAGTCGGGAACTTATGTCGGCAGTCCTGCACGTAAGTTGCCTTCCCGTTCGCAGAGGTATGTTTTGAACAATTTTGAAGGTGTTTCAAAAATAAAGAAAGTGGTTCTATTGACCAAAGAAGAAAAACCAACGGTGAAAGAAGTCATCGAGTTTTTGAATGCCCATTTCGAGGAATGTATTGTTTATCGAGGCCATTTGGGGGATAAGTTTCCTCTGGAAGTTCTTGAGGATAAGCCAGACATCCTGATTTCGTATATATCACCGTGGATTGTTCCTAAGGAGATCCTGGAGAAGACTAGGCTTTGGAATATCAATTTTCATCCCGGTTCACCGGAATATCCAGGAACGGGTTGTTTTAATTTTGCCAGTTATAACCAGGAGAAAATATATGGGACGACGGCCCATTTAATGACGGAAAAGGTCGATACGGGTAAAATTATCGCCGTCAAGAGGTTTTCCTTATCAGGAGCCGACTCGGTCTATGCTCTAAGCCTCCAGACGTATGACCATATGCTGCAACTGTTTTATGAAACGATTAATTATATTTTAACCCACAATCAATTACCGGTCTGTTCAGAAGTTTGGAAAAGGCGACCTTATAAGCGAAGAGATTTGGAAGAATTGTGTCGACTGGATCATTCTATGAGTAAAGACGAAATTCAGCGGCGCGTCCAAGCAACAGATTATCTTGGGAAACCGGGTGCCTATATAGAAATTGAGGGACACAAGTTTGAATTTGACCCTACACGGTAAGATTATGAAAACATTTATTATTGCTGAAGCCGGTGTTAACCATAATGGAAAGGTTGCACTGGCAAAAAAAATGATCGATGTGGCGGCTTTGGCTGGAGTGGACGCGATTAAATTCCAGACCTTCAAGGCGGAAAAATTGGCCAGCAAATTTGCTCCTAAAGCAGACTATCAAAAAGAAACAACCCGTATGACTGAATCACAACAGCAAATGCTCAAGAAATTGGAACTTTCTTGGGAGGCTCATAAAATTCTTCTTGATCGTTGTTGCAGGCGTAACATCAAATTTCTATCTACACCTTTTGATATCGATTCTGTTCGTTTATTAGCCAAACTGGGACTGGATATTTTTAAAGTTCCGTCAGGAGAGATCACCAATTTACCCTATTTGCGTGTCGTGGGAAGACTTCGTAAAAAAGTAATTTTGTCGACTGGAATGGCCAATTTAAGGGAAGTGAAAGATGCGGTCAAAGTTTTGACAGATTCCGGAACTTTTAAAAAAAATATAACGATTTTACATTGCCATACGGAATATCCGACATGGTTTGAGGACGTCAATTTGTCAGCGATGATCACTTTACAGAAAGAAATAGGCACGAAGGTTGGATATTCCGACCACACCCTCGGTATTGAAGTACCCATAGCCGCTGTCGCCCTTGGGGCTTGCATGATTGAAAAGCATTTTACACTTGATAAAAATATGGAAGGGCCTGACCACAAGGCCTCGTTAAATCCTGATGAGCTTAAGGCGATGATTGTGGCGATTCGACATGTTGAAGAGGCCTTGGGGCACGGCATTAAAAGGCCTTCGCGTACGGAACTCAAAAATCGTTGGGTCGTCCGCAAAAGTATTGTTGCGGCCCAACTGATTCGACGGGGAGAACCGTTCACGGAAGAGAATTTATCCACCAAGCGGCCGGCCAAAGGAATTTCTCCTATGCTTTGGGATCGAGTCGTGGGGCGTATCGCGAAAAAAGACTATAAAGAAGACGAGGCTATTGTTCTGTGAAAATCGTTTTTATTGGTGCTGTTGAATTTAGTCGTAAGGCCTTGCAGAAGTTGATTGCGCTTAAGGCTCATATCGTTGGGGTTGTGACACTGCCAAAGGCAGAGATGAATGCCGATTTTGTTGATTTAACGGATCTTTGTCAAAAATATAAAATTCTTTTTCGTTTGGTTGAGAATATCAATGAGGTAGAGAATGCGATGTGGATTAAAGATTTACAACCGGACATTATCTTCTGTTTGGGATTTCCACAAATATTGAAAGAAAATATTCTCACAGCCGCACCGATGGGGGTGGTTGGTTACCATCCCACTAAACTTCCTCAGAATAGGGGACGGCATCCCATTGTGTGGGCATTAGCCTTAGGATTACGCAAAACTGCATCAACATTTTTTTTCATGGATCGTGGTGCGGACAGTGGGGACATCATTAGTCAAGTGGACGTTCCCATCAACTATCAGGATAATGCACGTACGTTGTATAACAAAATAACTAACGTGGCCTTAAGGCAGATTGAATTATTTCTACCGAACTTAAAGAAAGGGAGTTATAAGCGAAAACCCCAGGACTCGACAAAGGCTAATTACTGGCGTCGACGGGAGAAAAGTGATGGACAGATTGATTTTCGTATGAGTAGCCGGTCCATTTATAATCTGGTACGTGCACTCACCCATCCTTATGTGGGCGCCCATGTGGTTTACCATGATAAAGAAATAAAAATCTGGGAGGTCAGAGAGAAAAAAGTTCATTGGCCTAACGTGGAATACGCTAAGGTCTTAAGTGTTAAGAATAGAGAAATTTTGGTTAAATGTTCGGATGAGGGTGTTTTATTAGTGAAACATGAATTTAAGCAACTTCCAAAGTTAGGAGAGTATTTACGATGAAAAAAAATAAAAAAGTTCTCGTCGTGGCGGTTCATCCTGATGATGAGACATTGGGATGTGGAGGGACCTTACTGAAGCATCGAGATCAGGGAGATGAGATTTATTGGTTGATTGTGACAAGTGTTAAGGACTCAAAAAACTTTTCGAGGAAAGAATTTCAGCAAGAGGAAGCGATGATTAAAGATGTGGCCAAACGTTACGCCTTTCACAAAGTTTCTCGATTTCATATCCCGACGATGGAGGTGGATACGATCCCACTAATCGAATTGATTAAAAAAATTTCCAACGTGTTTTATGAAGTCAAGCCTCATACTCTCTATCTTCCTTTTAAGGATGATGCGCATAGTGATCACCGTAAAACCTTTGAGGCCGCTTACAGTTGTACGAAGAATTTTCGTTATCCGCTCATTAAGAAAATTTTGATGATGGAGACGATCAGTGAGACGGATTTTGCCCCTGCCTTGACCAACTGTGCCTTTGTCCCAAATTATTTCACTGATATCAGCGCGTTCTTAAAAGAAAAATTGAAGATCATGCAGTTATATAAGATCAAACTGGGAAGGCATCCTTTCCCGAGAAATTTGGACAATATCAAAGGTCTCGCGGCCCTTCGTGGGGCGACGGCAGGTTGTCCCTATGCGGAAAGCTTTATGCTTTTAAAGGAGATTGACACATGAGGAAAGTTTGTATTTTTACCGGTACACGGGCGGAATACGGCCTTCTGAAGCCGCTCATGTATGAAATCAAGAAAGAGAAAAGTCTAAAGTTGCAGATCCTGGCTACTGGGATGCATCTCTCGCCTGAGTTTGGCCTGACGTATAAGGTCATTGAAGAGGACGGGTTTAAGATCGATGAGAAAGTCGAAATTCTGGTGAGCGCGGACACGCCGACGGGAATCAGCAAATCCATGGGGCTAGGGATGATCGGTTTTAGTGAGGCCTATCAGCGGTTACAGCCGGATATGATCGTCATATTGGGTGATCGTTTCGAGGCCTTTGTCGCGGCGGCCGCTGCCATGATCGCCCGTATTCCGGTTGCGCATATCCAGGGAGGAGAAGCAAGTTATGGCCTCATTGATGAGGCCATCAGGCATGCCATTACCAAAATGAGCTATTGGCATTTTGCCACGACCGTACAGTCCCATAAGCGTGTTATTCAATTGGGAGAGGATCCGAAACGGGTTTTTCACGTTGGGGCCCCAGGAATCGATAACGTTAAGAATTTAAAATTATTGTCACGCGAGCATTTGGAACGCGATTTGAAATTTCGATTTAATAAGAGGAATCTATTGGTGACCTTTCATCCGGTCACCCTTGAACACAAAACGGCTAAGATGCAATTCCAGAACTTGCTGGATGTCTTGGACGAACTAAACGAGACACAGATTATTTTTACCAAATCGAATGCCGACACCGAAGGACGGGTGATCAATGACATGATCGATCGGTATGTATCGCAGCAGCGCCGTAAGGCGGTCGCCTTTACATCCCTGGGACAATTGCGATATCTCTCAACGATGCGGTTGGTTGATGCCGTTGTGGGCAACTCATCGAGTGGGATTATTGAAGCCCCGGCTTTCAAAATCGGAACGATCAACATCGGTGACCGTCAGGCCGGGCGCGTGCGGGCCAAGAGCACCATTGATTGTCAGCCCACAAAAGAATCTATCCGCGCCGCGGTGCAGAAACTTTATTCCAAAGAATTTCAAAAACAATTGCGAAGTGTGGTTAATCCTTATGGCGAGGGGCAGACCGCTCAAAAAATCGTTAAGGTTTTACGGGAGGCTAAGTCTGTTGATATAAAAAAGAGTTTTTACGATATCTCGTTTGAACCTAATAGAAAATAACATTAATGTATGAGTTGAGGAGACGATTATGACAAACCTAACGGTATCAGATATTGATAAAGTCACCGTTCCACCGGAGACGACGTTAAAATCAGCCATGATGGCGATTAATGTCGGCGCTGGTCGGGTGCTGTTTGTGGTCGATGGCAAAGGGCGATTGATCGGTTCGGTGACCGATGGGGATATCCGCCGGGCCATTTTAAGCGGAGCGGGATTCAATCAGCCGGTTTTGGACATCATGTTTAAATCACCGCGTTCCGTCCGACGGCAGGAAAGGGGTTACCGTAAAAAAGCGGAGAAACTCATTGTGGAGCAAAAGCTGACAACGGTTCCTGTTTTAGATGAGGCTCGATGCATTGTCGAATTGATTCATTGGCATGAGTTCTTGGAAAAACATCCTGATGAACCGGTTGAATTAATTGCCATGACGAATCCCGTAGTCATTATGGCTGGCGGAAAGGGTTCACGGTTAGACCCCTTCACCAAGATTCTTCCGAAACCCTTGATCCCTCTTGGTGAAAAGCCGGTTTTGGAAATCATTATGGATAATTTTCACAAACATGGATTCAACAATTTTATTTTTACCCTGAATTATAAAAAGGAATTGATCAAATTATATTTCAAAGAGAACTCCTTATCTTACAACATTCAATGGGTGGAAGAAGAGGAGTATTTAGGAACAGCGGGTAGTTTAGGCCTGCTTAAAGATAAAATCAAAGAGACGTTCTTTGTCTGCAATTGCGATATTCTCTTAGAAAATGATTACCGTAATATCCTTCTTTGGCATCGGGGCGAAAAGGCCGATATGACGATCATTGGTTGCCATAAAGAGGTGATCCTTCCTTATGGGACATTAGAGGTTCAAGGGGGGGTTCTTAAATCGATTTATGAAAAACCAAAATACGACATGATTATTAATACCGGCGTTTATGTTTTGGAACCATCTATGCTTGAGCTTTTATCAGGGAAAGAGCATCTGGATATGAATCATTTGGTGGATAAGGCGATTGCGCATAATCGCAAAGTAACAGTTTATCCGGTCTATGGGGGATGGTTTGATATCGGACAGTGGAAAGAATATCGTGAAAGTTTATATCTTTTAGAACACAATTAAAAAGGCAATCAACTCGATGAAGGTTAACACCAAACTTGAGAAAAAAACCATTTGGGTCGATTTCCTGTGTCCAGCCTCCTTAATAGCCATCTGGCGGCTTTCGAGAGAAATTCCTATTGAGAAGGTCTATTATATCAATGTTAACCTTTTTTTAAAGCCCTATATACGTTTGTTATCGAGGATTTGTCAAAAGTCTTTTATTCAAGTTACGGATATCATTGAAGGTGAAGAAAAAATTTATGGCATAAGCCTTCACGAATATATCCAACAAAGATTAATCGAAATTATCAATGACTGGATCGCCGATGAGGCCATTTTGAATCAGTGCCTTCTTTTTTGCAAAAGATATCAATTTAATCTTGTTAAATTCCAGGCTCATTTGAAGGAGGCTGCTTATCCCTTTTTGATGCGTCCCATCGAAATGGCGGTCCTGGCACAACATCAATCGGGATTGGCAAATACGTTGCTGCTCTATCGAAAGACGCCATTGGCGAAGCTGTTAAAAAGAAATCTTAAAACTCAGGATGTTTATTTTTATACCACTTTTGTATCACAGTATTTCCCTATAGAGCATCGTCCTCGCTATGTTTACGATGCGATGTTAAATAGACATTACTATACGAATCGATTGACGCTCTCTCTGAAAGTGATTCGGCTATGGCTTTTGGCCTGCCTGAATGCCTTATCCGTTCGTTTCCAAGGGATTAATGCGTCAGACCAACGGATGACAAAAAGCAAGTGTGACTTCAATATCGCTGTGGAGCTCACTCAAAGTCGTATTCGTTTGAAGGAAATCAACGATCTTTTTTGGATAAGGGATTCTAATATTGACTCAGCGACAATCTGTGGGATTGAATTCGAAAATTTTGATGAAGAGTCGGTTCGGATTTTGCAGAATTTAGGTATCAGGCGTTTTAATCCGAATCCGTTTAGACGCCTTAGAGTGACAGCTCAGCAACGTTCTTCTTCGTGGCCATCCATATTCGTGGCGGTTGATGCTGGCTATGGCTTGAGGACATTGTTGGCCATTGGTCAATTATGGCAGTCTTTATTTTTGTGGGATGAGAAAGGATGGTTGATTCTCCAACAAGTTAATTTTATTTGTCGTACGGAATTTTGGCTATCGATCTACAGGCAATTGGGTATAAAGATGCTATGGACAATGTATGACATGGACCCGGATAAATTAGCTAAAGGACAAGCTATAGAAAAGTTGGGAGGATTGTTTGTTGGGGGTCATTGGAGCAATAATCCTTTATATAAAGTCGATAACCAAAAGTGTTTTGATGTTGTTTTTTGTTGGGGACCGCATTTTGTCAAAAGCAATTTTTCTTTTTATCCTTATTTCGAAGTATTCCAAGTAGGACACCCTTCCGATCACTATTTTGCAGAGTATTATGCCTGGGCCATCGACTTAAAAGCGCAATATAAAGGGAAATTGATTTTGTCGTATCATGATAATGCGATGGCCAATGATATCCCATGGAGTTATGGGATGAATATCCGTGTCCACAAGTTATTGATTGTCCTATTAAAAAAATATAAGGAGTTAGCTGTCTTCCTAAAGCCTAAAAGAAAATATCATTTTGAAGAGGTCCTCAAAGAGGTGCCAGAATTGCAAGAATTTATTCATCAAGGACGAATTCGCGTCTTTTTCGGTGAAACACCACGGACAAAGGCGGTGCCAGCCGCCGTCGGTTTAGCCAGTGATTTAGCTTTGGGCTTAGGGGTCAGCACCGCCGCTACAGAATGTTTCTTTGCAGGGACAATTGCCTTTCATGCAGACTTAACAGGTTTTGTCAATAATGCTTTTGCGAATCAAGGGCTAGGCACGATTGTCTTCCGCGATTTAGAATCTTTACAACAAGCGATCGAAGATAGAATCGAAGGGCGCAATGTCTGGACCCACGCTGATTACCGTAAATATTATGAGCGGCTTGATCCTTTCCAAGATGGCCAGACTTATCGTCGGATGGGTTTTTTAATGAAGAAATTACAGGAAGGGTTACAGAGTGGCTTATCACGCGAAGAAACGGTTGCCTATGCCAGGAAGGAATACGAGGCATTCTTGGGAAGTCATCTTTTAATAACAGCCAATCATAGGTAATGATCAAAACCTTTAAAAGACATGTGAAATCATTTGTTATGAGAGGTGGGATTTGTTCTGTCCCTGGTGAGAGGACGTTTTTATTTCGACATCTGGAAACTTTTGCAAAGGAATTGAAGAATAAACGAATTCTGGATGTTGGAGCAGGATTGCGGCAATATAGGTATCTTTTTGATGAAAAGAATATCTATGAATCTTGTGATCTGAATGGCGGTTTTCATCAGAAGAAAGAACATAACATTGTTGCCAATATTTATGATATTACGGTCGAATCTCATAGCTATGATGTTATCCTCCTGTTGCAGGTCCTGGAGCATTTGGAATTTCCAGTTAAGGCATTAAAGGAAGTGAACCGTATCTTGAAAGACGATGGTATTTTATTTTTGTCAGCCCCACAGGCGGCGGGAGATCATTTTGAACCGCAGCATTACTTTAACTACACCCAGTATGGACTCAAGTCGGTTTTGGGCCAGGCGGGTTTTGAAATCCTTAAGCATCATCGTCTGGATGGGATGTTTGTCTATATAGGTAATCGTATTGGTAAATTAGGTACGATTCTTTATGATCAGTACAAATGGAATAGTCATCTTTTACAGAAGTTATTGGCAATGCCCTTTTTTGGTTTGTGTTGGATTCTCGGTGCCGTTATTCCTATTTTAGATCCGCTGGATAAATTAAGGAATTATTGTATTGGTCATATTGTTATTGCTCAAAAGCGGAAGGATGCCTATGCTTGCGGATAAGCGACGGACAAAATGTATTGTTTGTGGGGATCAATTGTTGGACGATCTGGTTCTTATTGGCAACCAATACCCAGCGATCGTTTGTCCTCAGCTAGGAACTGATTATCGCCGTTCCATGAAGACCTTAAGCCTTAACTTGACAAAATGTTCACGCCAAGAGTGTGGGCTGGTTCAATTGCGCTACGACTACAATCTTGATTTTGTTTATAAAAATTATCCTTACTTAAGCGGTGGTACAGCCACGATGAAAAAAATCCTTGGCGATGTGGTCCAAGAAGTTGAAGGCATTGTTCCTCTCAATCAAAATGACGTTGTTTTAGATATTGGTGGCAATGATAGGACGTTGTTAAGTTTGTTATCAAAACCTGTGAAGAAACGGATTAATATTGACGCTACCATTGGCATCAGTTCCGTGATTAGAGAAGATAACTATATTCGTTTCGAAAGTAAATTTTCAGCCAGAACGTATTTAAGTCTAAAACAGCCACTACCTCAGGCGATTTTTTGTGTGGCGGTGTTGTATCAGTTAGATGAGCCACTGGCCTTTTGCCAGCAGGTGCATAAAATTATGGCAGATGATACCGTTTTGTGCCTTCAAATGACCTATTTAGGATCGATGCTTGAATCCAACATATACGACAATGTTGTCCATGAACATGTAGCCCATTATTCACTTGGTTCCCTGGAATATTTGTTGAATAAATCTGGCTTAGAAGTGTGGGATGCCAAGATCGTGGCGTCCTACGGTGGATCGCTTCGAGTTATGGTACGAAAGGCTAAGAGGAAACCACGATTGTGCGCCACGAAGGGCGCAAGGGTTATTCGGGAATATGAGAGAAAGATGGAGTTTAACTCAGCAGATGGGTTAAAGCGATTTAATGAACGTATTCACCTTTTAAAAGATTTCACAAGACACTTGATCGACCACATTGTGGGGAAACATGGAAAAATTTTTGCGTTGGGCGCTAGCACTAAAGGCAATATGATTTGTCAATTTTTAGGCTTAACACAGGAACAGATTTCTTGTGTTTTAGACAATAGTGACAAGAAAATTGGTTTGGTAATGACAGGATCCGATATCCCGATTGTCGATGAGAAAGAATATTTGTTAAAATTAACCGATTATCTACTAGTGTTGCCTTATTATTATACGGACTTCTTTAAATCCTTGGTCCAAAAACATCTCCAACCCCGTCAAACGGTTTATTTGTTGGTGCCTTTGCCGAAACCGTATTTTCTTAAAGTCTCAAACGAACAAATCAATCTCGTAAAGGAGCATGAATATGCAAAAGTGTTACACGAATCAAATCATTAAATTCGGGGATATCGAGGTATTACCCAGCATGTGTAATCCATCGACGGTCTTGGACAGGCGAGGAGGAATTTTTTCTTGGGTTCCTCCGGATGCGATTAGGGAATTTAGCCTGTTGTATTTTCGTCCCAATAAGGTACGTGGAAATCACTATCATCCTGAATTTGTGGAATATTTTTTGGTAGTTGATGGTTGTGGCGCGATGATGACCAAAGATCCAAAGGATGGATCAGATTTGATTTTACAAATGAGTGAAGGAACCTGCGTGCGGATTCCCAAAAATATTCCTCATGCCTTTCAGGCCATAACGGCTGCAAAATGTATTTCCCTCTTAACAAAACCATGGGATGAATGTCAACCGCCGATGATTTTTGAGCCTCTCGTATTGACTGAGATAGAAGAGAAGAGCACGCCACGGTCAGCTTTGAGAGGTTGATCCACATGAGGGGGAAGAATGGAATATGCCAAAGGGTAAAGTTTTTAAAGAAATGCTAAACAAGTAGATTTATGAATCAAAAGACATTGGTTTTCATTCCAACTTATAACGAAGCCGAAAACATTGAAAGCATCTATCGGGAAATTAAGGGCTTAAATCTTGATGTGGATTTTCTTTTTGTTGACGATAATTCTCCTGATGGGACAGGCCAGATTATCGATCGCCTGGTCAGGGAAGACACAAAAGTTCATGTCATCCATCGTCCAGAACGGAATGGTATTGGAACGGCTCATTTAGAAGGGATACGGTGGGCGTATCAGCGTAGCTATCAGAATTTAATCACGATGGACGCGGATTTCTCGCACTCACCAAAATATTTGCCAGATTTTTTAAGACAGGCACACCAGTCGAATGTAGTGGTCGGTTCGCGTTATTTGCCACATAGTCGTTTTGAAGGTTGGCATTGGATACGTAAGATACTTACCTACCTGGGACATTTTTTAACACGTATCATCTTAAGGATGCCCTACGATGCCACCAATGCTTATCGATTATATCGCTTGGACAAGATCCCAGAAGGGATTTTTAAAATAGTGAATTCCAAGGGATATTCATTCTTCTTTGAGAGTCTCTATGTCATACAGTTGAATGGTCACACAATTCAGGAAATTCCGATTGCTTTGCTGAACCGCCGTTATGGACATTCCAAGATGCGTTTTAAGGATTTTTTTGATAGCATCACTCAACTGGCACGGAGTTATATTAGATTTTTAATCAATCGGGATGCCTTCTTATACTCACAATCTTCTGTCCACGATGCGGAGGCATTCGTGTCTAAGGATTGAGGATGAAACTATATGTTTGGAAGAAATCAAAGTCTTTATGGGTCCCAAAGGTGGAGAAAAAGGCCGTCTATTAATTTTTTTATGAGGTACTCACGGCTTGCGATAATCTTGGATAAAGTATGAGTCCACAAACCAAATCTCATCTTATTTCAATTCTATGTGTTATTTTAATTGTTCTTATTGGCTATCATAAAATTTTCTTCGGAGCCAACTTTTTTACGTATGAAGATACCGTGGTTTCGTCAAACTTTACTTACGGTAACAGCCTAGGCAATGGGTGGCGGTCGGATAAAGGGTTAGGAGTTTCGTTTTTCTTTGGGGATGTAGGGATATGGCATCCCTGGGGAATCTTTTCCTTATTAGAGAGGGTTGCCCCGTCTCGCGAATGGGCCTATGGTTTTTCGATTGTCCTTCTGGACATTTTAGCCGCGATGGCACAATATTTTTTCCTTTATACAATTTTGGGACGAGAACAACGGTGGGTAGCTGTACTTTTAGCCCCCTTGATTGTTTTTGGGTCCGATCAGGCGGGACAACATTTCACGCGGATGCATATCTCGCAGCTTGTAGCCATACCTCTTTACCTTTTACTTTTGGATAGGTATTATGCACAACCGACTTGGTGTCATCTGTTTTTGGCAACTTTGCTTTTTTTGTTCGTTCCTTTTATGGGCAATATGTGGAGCCTAACTCAACTCTTAAGTTTAGGATTTATTTTCTCGGTTCTTTATTTTCTTTATTATAAGCCATCAATTTTTAAGTTTTTGCAACGTTATCTCATGCTGCATGTCTTTGCATTGGTGATGGTTTTGAGTTTAGGGGCATGGTGTTTTTATTCGTTTTTTTGGGAAAAACATTTGTTGGATTATATACGGGTGAAACCATCGACTGTCCCAGAGGGTTTCAGTATTTGGCCCAATATTCAGAATGTTGTCAATTATTTAATCGGCTTGCTCCAAGCGGAATGGGTACCCTTTTATAGCAATCTGGCCGGTATTAATTCAAGACCATTTGTTTATACTTTTAATGTGGCGGTGGCGTTTCCTCTCATTTTTTTATTTTTTCTATTTCGTCGTTCAAAAAGCTTTTGGGAATTTGCATTGAAATGGTGTTCAATCATCTTTGTGATTCATCAAGGTTTAACACGAGGGACTCTTTGGCCATGGTACGGGCAATGGTTTTCTTATTTGAGCAGTCAAACCTCAAAAATCATAACCATGTATGAATTAGTTTTTCCGCTACAGATTGGATTAATGGCTATTTTTATCAGCTTACTTAAACAAGGCAGAGCTAATATTTTGAATATATGGGGTAGAGCTTTGCAAATTTTTATTTCTACACTTTTCACGATTTTGTATACAGGATTTTTTGTCTTAACCTTGTTTGTTTTGTTTTGGCCGAAAGCCTTGATAGCGATAGTGGCAACTCTTGTTCGTTGGTTTTCTTCAGTTCACATTGTTTCTTATCCTCGAGAACTTTTAGAGATGGTTTTAGTTTATAACATTGAACGTTTTAAGGATGTTGCAGGATGGCCTACCTTATTATTTTATTTATCTAGTTTGAGTGTTGTTTTTATTTTTCTTCGCAACAAATGGATAAATAAATTGGCTAAATGGCCGGTTGTTTGTATTGCGCTCTTATTTTGTGTCAATAATGTTTCATTGTCTTGGGCTATTTTTCCTTTAAGCGAGGAGAAACTGTTTTGGAAAAGGGAACCACAACATTCTTTTGTTTTTGAACCAACCGATAGGTTTTATTATGTGAATATTAATCAGGCCGAAAGAACTCTAGAAAGTTTTAAACGTGAATGGTCGGAGTTAGAAGGAGGAGGACCCAGGGAACGCGAGGCAGGGCTCATTGTTGAGCCCCCAGCCCTAAATTTATCAGGATTAGTTTCCTTTCATAGTCGTTTGAATGGCGAATTCCTTTATCATGTTTTTAATGGCCAAGGAAGTCATCGGATTAATGAATTAAGAAAACTAGCCAGAGGCGGACCGTTGTTCACATCACCTCTTTTGGATATGTGTGCGGTTAACTATTATTTCTCAAATTATCCCTTAGTCGAGGTGCCGGCTAATTTGGTCCTCTATAGAAAGGCGAAGCAATTGTATATTTACAAAAATTTGACAGCTTGGCCATATTTTTATTTAGCTAAACGAGTCAGGGGCCTTAAAAATGGAGAGCATCTTCGCGATGTGCAACGCGATACCGCCTATGTATTAGAGAAGGATAATGTTGCGTTATCACAGAAAGCGGGGAAGGGAAGAGTGAAGTTAAAGTCGTTTTCGTACGGATATATGATTTTTGATTATGATTCTTTACAGGAAGAATTTCTTGTTGTGGCCGATGCGTGGCATCCCTTTTGGAAGGCCAAAGTGGAAGGATGGGAATTGCCTGTGTTGCGGGTTAATGAAGTTTTTAAAGGGGTGCGGTTACCACCGGGACAACATGAATTTCGTCTGTTTTTTGATCCATCTCCTTATAAAGTCGGAATACATATCTCGATAGTGAGTTGGATTTTATTTGTGGTTGGTTTTATTTGGGCATTTCGCACAAAGACCGAATGGCGATTTTAAAGGGGAATACGGCTGGGAGGTTGATAGAGAGATATAAGTTTTCAACGGGTGGGGATCAACGAAGCGGTTATTCGAGAATATGTAAAGTAATCAGCCTATGAAGGCGGGTAAATCTTTTAGCGATGGATATAAAGAAGGGAAAAAAAGTTGTAGTTATCGGAGCGGGCCCGGCTGGGTTAGCCGCGGCGTATTATGCCCAAAAAAATGGTTATCAGGTGACATTGATTGAAAAAAGCGACATCCCTGGAGGTAAGGGAGGCAGCCGCAAATATAAAAATTTCATCGTGGATTTCGGGCCGCATGCCTACCACGCGATGACTAAAGAAATTACGGATTTTGTGCTCGAGCACAGCGGGGGACAGATGATCGACATTCCCGTTTTACAAAAGCTTTATATCACAGAAAAGCCGATGGGGTATCCATTAAACTTTAAGGAAGCGATCAGCAAATTCAGTCTGTGGCTTAATGCACGGATTGCGCTTGATTATGTTTATGTAAAATTCAAGTCGCTCTTTCTTAAATTGCCCCAGAATTCTTTTAAACAATATGGTATCGCGAATTTTGGCCGGACCCTCTACGATATTTGTTTTGGATTGTATTCGGAGAGGGTGTGGGGATGTTCTGCGGATGAACTCTCAGCGGAATTTGCCAAAAGAAAACTTCCGAATCTTTCTCTGGGAGGGATTTTTTTAGAATTACTCACTCAAAGAAAAAAGAAGCGTAAAAATGATAAATCTTATTTAAATATTAAGCGGTATTTATACCATAAGTGGGGGATTGGCAACGTGTATCAGAATATAGCCGCGGATATTACAGCCAAGGGTGGAAAAGTCTTTTATAATAGTGAAATACAAGGTATTTACTTTAAAGAAGGCGAAAAGATTGCCGCTATTACGCTTAAGCAGCCGCAGGATTTTTCGATTGAATGTGATTATCTTATTTCCACAGCACCGCTGGTTGATCTTGTGGGATATTTTAGTCCTGGGGTTGAACTATTGAATCGATTGAAAGAGGGTTTGCCATTTCGCCATGGGCTTATTGTTAATGCCATCTTGAATAGAGAGAAGCTTTCTGACGCACATTGGATCTATTTAGTGAATAAGCGGTTTCATTTTAACCGGTTGAGTGAGCCAAAGAATTTCTCAGCCCATCTTGCCCCTAAAAATAAAACATTGATTATGTTAGAAAAAATCTGTGATGAGTCTGATCCGCAATGGCATTGGAGTCCACACACTTGGCGTGACGTCGTTCAGCGCGAGCTGGTTTTTTTCGGCGTTAAAGCCGATGAAATCGAGGATATCTTTTTGACCTCCATGGACAAAGCCTTCCCGTTTTATTTAGTAGGGTATGAAAAAATTAAAAAGGAATTTCTCGCGGAACTTTCGAAGATCGAAAATTTGATTTCGACTGGACGATATGGACTATATTTGGATATTGATATGCATGATGCGATGATTTTGGGAAAAGAGGCGTTCAATTATTTAGTATCCCAGCGCGTTCAAGAATTTTACGATAATCACGAAACGATATATCTTAATAAACGAGAGTAAAGATAAGGGAGAAAAACGGTATGGAGACACCAATTTTATTCACAGGCGATTTGGTCTTAGATGACCGAGGGACAGTAGGGTTTGTTAATGACTTCAATTTCAAAGATGTAAAGCGATTTTATACGGTAACGAACCATCGTGTAGGGTTTGCGAGGGATTGGCATGGGCATAAGACTGAATTTAAATGTGCTACGGTGGTCAGCGGGGCTGCTATTGTGGCAGCAGTTAAGATTGATGATTGGGAAAACCCATCTAAAGATCTTAAAATTTATCGATATCATATGTCGGCGCACAAACCGTCTGTTTTATTTATTCCAAAAGGATATGCAAATAGTTTTATGGCTTTGACAGAAGGCACGAAATTAATGTTTTTTTCAAATTTGACCTTGGAGGAAAGTAAAAGGGATGATTTTTGTTACAATACGATGTATTGGAATCCTTGGACGATTCAAGGGGGAAAATTTGTCGGAGGAAAGGTAGAATGAATATCCTTGTTGTTGGCGGAGCAGGATATGTTGGAGGTTCTATTGTCGATTCCCTATCCGAGGCTGGTCATAATATTCTTGTTTATGATATATTGCTTTACGAAGAGTCTTATCGCAAGAATGTTCCCTTTGTTTTGGGAGATATTCGCGATCATAGTAAGTTAAAGAAGCATTTGGATTGGGCTGATGTCGTTATTTGGTTGGCAGCTCTCGTGGGGGACCCTGCTTGTTCTCTCAATGAAGATTTAACCATAGAGGTCAATCAAAAAAGTGTTTCATTTTTGCGTGATTATTATAAAAAACGAATTTTTTTTATGTCGACCTGTTCTGTTTATGGCGATACCGATGGCATATTAACCGAGGAATCTGACCTCAACCCACTTTCTCTATACGCAAAAACAAAATTATTTTCAGAGAAAATATTAGAGGGCAGTAATGCCCTTATATTTCGATTAGGGACTCTCTATGGACTAAGCGACCAATTTTCTAGGGTTCGCTTCGATTTGGTGGTTAATACGCTGGTGATGAGGGCTGTTTTGCATGGGAAATTTAGCGTTTTTGGCGGGGCTCAGTATCGCCCATTGCTTCATGTGCGTGATGTTGCCGAGACTGTCAACCGCTGTTTGTCTCTTTCTCATCGAGGAATTTATAATTTGCATTCCGAAAACACAACGATTGTCGCGATCGCTGAACGGATTAAGAATTATTTTCCAAATTTAAACATAGAATTTATGGATGTGAAATATCAAGATCAACGCAATTACCGTATTTCCAGTGACCGGGCTAAAAAAGATTTGAATTTTAGTCCGAGGCTAACAATCGACGATGGGATCCAAGAATTAAAGCAGTTGTTGGAACAGGGGAGAATTAAGAATTCCTTCCTTCAGCGATACTCAAATTACAATTACCTCAAACCTTTATTAGATGAATATAATTCACCTTTGGGCCAATCGATCGAAGTGGGATTTTAGTCCATGAATGAACTTTCTGTGGTTATTCCCTATTTGTCCAAAACGGAAGCATTGCCGACTTTCCTTGATGAGTTGGCTACTTATTTAATGGAGAATCCGGCCGATGTGGATGTCATCATTGTGGCTAATGAAGATACGGATTTAGATCAGTATAGCGTCAAGCAATTGCGTAGTAAATACTCTTGGCTCAAATTAACGATTTTAAAACGAAAAAGATACCGCGGCTATGGCTCCCTGATGCGCTTCGGGATAGCTTATTCCACCAGCCGCTATGTTGTCCTTTTGTCTGCTTACGGCGATGATGATGTCGGAATGATTAGTAGGATGTTAAAAGAGATTCGAAAAGGGGCTCAGCTGGTACAAGCAACACGGCTTCCTAATGAGGCGGATCGACGGATCGTTTCTTTAAAGTTTCGTATTTATCAAAACATATACCGTTTTTTAATTAGAATTCTGTTATGCGCTGACATTAAAGATTCAAGCTATAGTTTTAAGATGTTTGACCGAATTTTTATTCAAGGATTAGGATTAACCCAAAACGGCTATAGTGTAAGCCCCGAAATTACTTTGAAAACCTTGTTGGCGGAAGGGAAGATTGTTTATATTTCCTCAAAAATGAAGGTAGCGCCAATCAACAAAAATTTTAAGTTGTATAGGGAAGGTCTCGGCTTTGTGTGGTTATTGGTGAGAGGGATGTTTCATCGTTTTGGCATTCTTTGGTTTTAAACTAGAAAAGGAAAATTTATGAAGGGGTCGACAGAACAACAAAGTAAACCGATTGGATATTATATACAACGTCAGACGTGTCGTTTTTGTGAAGAGAAGCGGTTGAAACAGGTGTTGGATTTCGGTCTTATGCCCTTGGCAGGAGGGTTTTTAAAGAAGCATGAGTTTAGCGAAGAAAAATTTTATCCCTTAGATCTCAATTTTTGTGAGGATTGTTTTTTAGTCCAAGTGAGCAATGTTGTGCCGGCCGACACCTTATTTAGAAATTATTTTTATTTTTCATCGTCTATAAAAACCCTGGTTACCCATTGTGCCGATTTTGCCAAGGAGGTCAAAGATCGATTTTTACGAGATACGGATCATGCGGCGATATTGGAGATTGGTTGCAATGATGGTGTGATGCTCAAGTCGTTTGCGACAATGGGGGTGAAAGCCATAGGAGTGGACCCCGCAACGAATGTCGTCAATTCCGTTGAAGATAAAACAATCACAATTATTAATGATTTTTTTACCGAAGGATTAGCCATTAAGTTAAAACAGCAGTATGGACCATTTGACGCAATCGTCTCCAGTTATTCTTTCGCGCATATCGATAATATAATCAGCGTTATCAAGGGCGTGAAGACTTTGTTGAAGCCCAAAGGTGCCTTTATTTTTGAAGTTTATTATTTGGGAACGCTTTTGGATGAGATGCAATACGATATGATTTATCATGAGCATTTAAGTTACTATTCATTGAAGGCACTGAGCATATTTTTAGAGAAATATGACATGGAAATATTTGACGTAAAATATACTCCTGGTGTTCGTTCAGGAGCGGTACGGTTTTATGCGCAATTCAAGGGGAAAGGAACGAACCCCATCGCGGTAGCGGTGTTAGAGATGCAGCAACGAGAGGAATTAAAAGGTTATAATGAAGCGGCGACTTTTGTGGGTTTTGGCCGAAAGGTCAATGCCACACGCGTTCAGCTCATGGAACTGCTCAATCGATTAAAGAAAGAAGGGAAAATGATGATCGGTTATGGCGCCTCTGGACGAGGGACCACTATGATGAATTATTGCGGTATTGATGGACAATACCTTGATTATGTCGTGGATGATGCTCCCGCTAAGCATGGCTTTTATACGCCGGGCACGCATGTTGCGATTAAACCATGGGATTATACAAAGGGAACAATGTTCCCAGAATATGCTTTATTATTTGCTTGGAGTTTCGTTGATGAAGTAAAAAAGAAAAGAGCGGATTATCTTAAGCAGGGAGGGCATTTTATCATTCCATTGCCCGAGGTTCAGGTCGTTTCGTATGAATAAACGAGTGTTAGTGCTTGGCCGCAGAGGTTTGTTGGGTTCCATGGTGATGAGGGTCTTATCGTTCCATTCATCCTTTAAGATTTTCGGGATGACACGAGATTCAACAGATCCATTCCATTTTGATGTTGAAAATGGGTTAGGGCGGGTAGACACCACCAACAATGTTATTTATTAGGTAATAAAAGATTACAAGACGATCATTTTTATTCAATAAGTTCTTTAGTATAAGTAATTACCTACAGCTTCGAAGATATTAGTTGAAGTCTCTTGGAACAGACTGTTTATCTCGATAGGGAGGAGGATGCTCATGGGATTGTTTCATCGCTGCCTGGTGTGCCAGTCAGAAAAATACGAAAAATACTACGACGATGCCACGCTCATTGTCTATCGTTGCTTGAATTGCACGGCGGTCTTTTTGGATGAGAGCGTGCCTGAGGTGGTTTACGAGGACGATTATTTTGATGCCACGTATTATAAAAATTATCGGCCCGACTATAATCCACAAAAACATCCGGTGCCCCTTTTCACGACCATCCTCCAGGCCGTGAAACGCTGGGCCCCGCCCCCGGCCAAGATGCTTGAGATCGGCAGCGGCATGGGTATGTTTCTTCACCTGGCAGGCCAGGATGGATATCAAGCTATCGGTGTCGAGACATCCAAATTCGCCCACGCCTTCGCCTGCCAAAAGATGAAGGTCGACACGCGGTTCGGACCGATCCAGGATTTGGGTTTTCAAGAGGACAGTTTTGATGTCGTCATCCTAAACGATGTAATCGAGCATATCGGCACCCCCTATCCTTTGATGACCCATTTGATACGCTTGGTGAAGCCCGGAGGATTCTTGGTCCTTGAGACCCCTAATGAAGACGGATTCATTAATGCTATTTCGACGCTTATTTGGAAGGCATCTTTGGGGTGGCTTAAGGCGCCATTCCTGGCTAACCACAATCCCGAACACCGTATCTATTACAACGCCCAATCCATATCGACTTTATTTAAAACTTGCGGATTGGAGATGAAAGCGATAAGTCAAACCTCAATTGATCCGGGAGCCCGGGGGTGTGGTGGGCTTTTGACTTGGGGGGCTCGGGTGATTTTTCCCCTGGCGCGTTTCTTTAAAAGTGAGCATAAAATGATTGCGGTGGCGCAGAAACCCAATAAGGCCGTCATACCTCGAAAAAACGATTATTTGCCAAGCAAAGGAATAATGTCATGAAAGCATCGGGGGGGACAGCTATGACCGAACCCTATCGAAATAAGGTTGCGGTGTGTGGCCCCAGCATTCCGGCATTCGATGGCCTCTGCATTCTGAATCTTTCTAAAATCGGGCCTGACCATTCCGTATGTTTCAGATGTTTCTCACGAACAGCAAGGACGTTTGATTCCGGGAGTCCATACTCCGATCGTCCCATCCGAAACATTTTTATAGAAGACCATGCAGATTATGCCATGCTCTTTGCTTACAATTATTTTGACGAAGTTATGAAAAAAGAACAGGACTTTATCAAGCGAGGTGGACGGTTTATTCTGCCTTTGCCGGAGCCGCGTATTGTTGAACCTTAAGCCAGGAGATGGAATGAATATTGTGGTGCTAGGGACGACGGGAATGTTGGGACATGTGGCGGCATTTTATTTTAAGGAGAGGTATGGACGCAAAGTTATTCTATGTGCAAGGAAGAAAACGGGTGTCCCCTTTCTGGATCAAAAATTGAATCAATTTGATTTATCCGATCTCTCTTATGTGCAAAAGTTTATTGAACAGCATCGGCCTTGCTGCGTTGTGAATTGTGCTGGAGCCGTTGGCCAAGATTCTCCAGAACAAATTATGCAATTTATGAATGCCCACCTCCCTAAGAGAATCGCAGAATATTTGCACACGAAGGAAGATAAGAGTCGATTGATTCATATCAGTAGCGATGGGGTTTTTTCCGGGGAAAAAGGCGATTATACCGAGTCGGATATTCCTGATGACTGGACGTTCTATGGAAAGACTAAATTCGCTGGCGAGGTCGTCGACAAGAACCATTTGACCATTCGGACATCGATCATCGGCCCGGGATTGCATTCGAAAAACGGTCTTTTCGATTGGTTGATGGCGCAGCAAAAAGAGGTGCCGGGTTACCGCAAAGTCATCTGGACGGGCGTCACGACTTTGGAGCTGGTTAAATTTATTGATTATACGATCAAAAATGAAATTAAAGGATTATTCCACCTCGCGTCAGAAAAAATTTCTAAATATGACCTGTTAATACTAATCAATCAGGTATTTCGAAAAGGGATTTTCATCGTGCCAGATGATACGGTGGTATGCAACAGAAGTTTAAAGACGATTCGTAAAGATATTGAGTATAAAGTTCCCCACCATCGCAAAATGATAGAGGACTTAAAAACATGGATGGCGCAACATCCAAATAAGTAAGAGGTTTCAAGATAAAAATGAGGAAGGCTAATCGAACACGAAATTTTGGATTCTTATTTCTGCCTTTAAAGCAGGAATTGTTTTCTATTGGGATGATTGTACTCATCGTGCTAGCTGGTTATTATAAAATTTTTCTAGGTGCTGATTTTTTTATACATGAAAATTATTTAGCTGAATCTCAATACACGTACGGAAATACGTTAGGCAATGGTTGGCGGCCGGATAAGGGCCTGGGGCTTTCCTTCTTTTTTGCGGATTTAGGGATGTGGCATCCGTGGGGTGTTCTGACTTGGCTAGAGCGAATTTCTCCATCCAGAGTTTTTGCTTATAATTTTTCTATCATATTCTTGGGAATTCTGTCCGCAGTTGCATTATACTTTTTTATCCTTAAAATTTTACCAGACGTCGATAAAAGAGTGGCAGTTCTTTTGGCACCATTAATCGTTTTCTGCGCCGATCAGGGCGGATATCATTTTTTGCGGCTTAGCATTTCACTGCTGGTGGTTATGCCATTATTTTTGATGGTTCTTTTTGATTACTATGAAAGCCCACGGGCTGTTCATTTTTTTACTGTCGCGTTCTTGTTTTGGTTTGTGGCTTTTTTAGGAAATTTGTGGAGTTTATCTCAGCTCTGGTCGCTAGGGTTTGTCTTTACCATTTTTTACGTTATCTATTTTAAAAGTTCCTGGGGAAAAATATTCGGCCGTCTGTTCTTACTGTATGGGTTGGCTGTGATCGTTTTTATCGCGTTAGGATTTTGGGAGATTTATTCGCTATTGTGGGAGAAGAACATGGTTGGTTATGTCCGGGAAAAGGCGTTTGAATTAACTGGAATTACTTACGGTTTGAATTGGAAGATGCTACCGCATTATTTAGGTGGCTTGATTCAAGCGGAGTTGCTTCCAGCTAACGGTAGCCTAGCTGGTTTGGGCAATAGAATTTTTATTTATGTATTTAATGTGGCGGTTATTTTTCCTTTAGTATTTCTGTTCTTTCTATTTCGCCGAGCTGTTAATTTTTGGGAGTTTGCTTTAAAAGGGATTCTAGTTGTTTTCGTTGTTCATTATGGGCTTTTGTTAACTAATATTATCCCGGGATATGGGCCGATTTTTGCCTATATCAACCATATCACATTAAAAGTGTTTACGATGTATGATTCCATTTTTCCTTTGCAGGTTGCTTTGATGGCGATGTTTATTGTAATGATGAAAGAAGATAATGTGTCGATTAGGAATCCGTGGGGTAGAGGACTTCAATGGGTTGTTGCCTTTGGGCTTTTGGTTTTATATTTGGCGATGACGGTATTTGTACTAATTGCGGTGTTGGCACCGGCCTTGTGGCCCTACGCATTAATAGAAAAGATGTTGGGAAAAGTTTTACCTTCCCATTGGGGAGGTTATTCTCGAGAGTTATTGATTGCCATAATCCTTCATAATATGGAACGTTTGCAGGATATGATGCGTTGGTCTTCTATATTGTTTTATGCGACGAGCGTTGGGCTGGTTGTGCCGTTTTTGAAAAATCAATGGCTACAAGCGGTCAGCCAGAAATCGAAGGTTTGGATTGCCGCTTTAGTGCTTGCCAACGGTATTTTTTTGTCTTGGAGTATTTTTCCTCTGAATGAAAGAAAGTCGATCTGGGAACAGGGGGCTATGAAAAATGTCAGTTTTAATCCGACAGATCGTTTTTATTTTATCAAAGATCCTGCTCAGAAAATGAAAAGAACTTTGGAAGCCTTTAAGGAGCGCTGGGTCGAAGTGGAGGGAGGAGGACCTCGTGAGCATTTTATTGGATTATTAGAACCGCCAGGTCTAAGCATTTCTGGATTAAAATCCTTCGCAACTAAAGATGAGGGTGAATTCATCTATCATATTTTTAACGGTGATGGTGTCCAGAGATTGATTAATTTGCGGCTTACTTACGGCGGACCACTGAGATATTCGGAATTGTTAGATATGGCGGCCGTAAAATATTATTATTCCGACCGCCCGATTCCGAATATACCTGATTATTTTACCCTCTATGCCAAAGCCAAACAGCTGTATGTTTATAAAAATAATCTCGCCTGGCCATATTTTTATTTGGCAAAAAAGGTTGATTACTGGAAAGAAGGGGAACACCTTAAAAATGTTCAGCAGGATACGGCCTATGTCTTAGAGAAGGATAAATTTTCTTTATCCGCTGGCGCTGGTCTAGGCAGTGTGACACTCAAGTCTTTTCGCTATGGCCAGATGGTGTTTGATTTCAATAGCCGTTTAGATGAATTTTTAGTCGTCGCCGATGCTTGGCATCCTTTGTGGCGGGCGAAGACGGCTGACCAAGAACTAAAAGTTATTCGAGCCAATCAAATTTTTAAGGGCATACGCTTGCCAGCCGGACAATATGAACTTAGATTATTTTTTGATCCTTCAAGATATAAAATAGGTATTTACATTTCTGTGGTAAGCTGGCTTTTGTTTTTGATAGGGTTTGGCATGGCTAGACAGTCAAAAGTTAAGATTAAATTTTGAACTACATTATGGAAGAACGTTTAATCATCGTTGAATTTAAGGAAGAGGCTGAATTTCTGCATCGTCAGCGTGCGTTGCTGACGGAGGGCACAGTGGTTTTAGCCTTGTTGCCAGAAGGCTCGGCGAGCCTCAACGCGTACCATATTCCTTATGAAAATACTTTGAGTTATTTTTCTCGTCGCTCTCATGAGGAAGCTTTAAGAGCCGTTGACAGAATCATTCAGCAAATGAATCAAGTTTTATTCGTTGAAGATGATGAGGGGGTCTCCCAAACTTATCTTAATCTCTTCACATTTTATGCCAGGATATATTTGGGTTACCTTATTTTTAATATAGAGGTCATTAAAAATTTTATGGAAAGTCATCCTCTCCATAAGGTGGGCGTCTTTCGCTATAAAAAAATTCAGGGAGGACAATTGGAAATATCACCACAAGAACGAATCACGGCGAACATTGTTCGATTAATAACAAAGGAGTCCGATGTCGAAGTTGCTGAATTCCTATTGAAACAAAACATTCCCTTAATAAAGATACAAGATTATGTCAAGGGACTTTATAGTATGTTTTTTCATGTTATGGCCATGACAAGAATGCCAAGGGATTCTAAACCACCCCTCCTGTTTTACTCATTAAGTTTCAATTTTGATAAAATGCTATCGGCTTTTCCTGATTATACTATTTATAGTTTAGTGACGGGAAAAAGAAATTGGTTTCAATGGACAACTCAGAAGGGGAATATTCCTATTTACAATCTAAAATTAGATTGTTTCTGGCTGCGGCATGATGCCAAGTTAAATAAAACATTAACAGCGATGTTGAGGACTTTAAAAAATTTACACACGCAAGAGAATCTATTTGTTTACAGGGGAGTAGACTTTTCTTCGCTATTTTTACAAAAAGTTCAAGAAGATTTTGTTGCCGTATTTAAAGTATTGAATCGAGAGATCAAGTCTTTGAAGAAAGTGCTTCAGCGTGTAAAGCCTTCCGTTGTGGTGTCTCCGATGGCGCGAGGGTTATCCTTTGCCCTGGGGGAGTTAGCTCATCTTTTGAATATTCCATCGGTTTTAATTTCTCATGGCTCCCATGTTTCTCCCAAAGATGAATTTGACCGTATGGAATGGATCGACCATGGGAAGGGATTGATTGATACAGATTATCAATATCACCTTTTACAATCGCCATGGGCGGTGGAATATGCCGAGGCCATGCTGTTGAAGAAAGGTTATTACAAAGTTTTGCCTGTTGTTTTTACAAAAGTAGATCGAAACGACAAAGAAGAGAAGCAGTTAAAAATGTATCCCTTAAGCGCGGGTAAAAAAATTATTGTTCATGCCAGCACACCAAAACCGCGGGGATCCAATCGTTTTTATATTTACGAAACCCTGGATGAATATATCGAAAATATCAATGATTTGATTAAAAACACCGAGAATATGAAAGACGTTTTTCTCGTCATTCGTTTTCGACCATCTCTGTATCTAAAAACAGAGGATTTGAAGCGGTTATTACCGGTATTCGATCATTATATGATTGCAACGGAAGGAAATTTTAGTGACTATTTGCAAATTGCCGATTTGATGGTGAGCTTTTCTTCGACCACCATTGAGGAGGCTTTATTGAATAAAATTCCTGTCCTACAGTATGATCGAACAGGCCGCTATCAGCATATTAAAGGAGCGGTATGGTTGGGTGAACAGTTTTCGTCGAAAGATTCCGTTTATTACATTGGCCAAGTTGATTTTTTGGAGAAAGGAATTCGATGGATCATAGAAAATCATCTAAACTTCGCCATGGATGAGAAGCTTTTCGATCGTCATTATTTTGATCCAGAGGCGACCATCACAGCGGCTGAGTTTATTCGCCGACTGGGTACAGATCCGAAAAAACCAATAAACCAAGACGTCGAACGTGTTTTTGTGAATACGCAGAGAGGATAAAGGCGATGTTCGATAAATCCGGGATTGTGGCGATGGTGCCGGCTCGTCGGGGAAGCACTCGTTTAAAACAGAAAAATTTGGCCCTTCTCAACGGCAAGCCACTTATTACCTATGCCATCGAAGCGGCCAAACAGTCGGGTGCCTTCGAACGTGTGGTTTTGAATTCGGAAGACAAAATTTTTGAAAGAATCGCCCAACGATATGGGATTGAATTTTATAAACGACCGATTTCTCTAGCGACGTCAACGGCCAAATCAGATGGTGTCGTGTATGATTTTATGGAGCACAACCCCTCGGCTATCGTGGCTTGGGTAAATCCGATAGCCCCCTTACAGACAGCCACAGAAATCAAAGAGGTGGTTGATTATTTTATTAAGGAAGACTTGGATAGCTTGATTACGATAAAAAATGAACAGGTTCATTGTGTCTATCAGAACAAACCGCTTAATTTTAATCAAGATGAGATCTTTGCCCAAACCCAAGACCTGAATCCTGTGGGATTTTTTGTTTATTCCATGATGATGTGGCGGACCAAAACATTCAAGGAATTTTACAGAAAACGTGGTTATGCGGTTCTTTGCGGGAAAGTGGGGTATTATCCGGTTAATCGACTTTCCTCTTTTATTATTAAAAGGGAAGAGGACTTAAAAATAGCCGAATATCTCTTGGCAGGGATGGAAGTCAGAAAGAACTATGTTTTGACCTACGAGGGAGAAAACGTATGAAACTTAAAGTCCTTGTTGTCGGAGCGGGGTTGTATGTGTGTGGTCGTGGCACAGCAGGGTTTGGAACCGTTCTTCCCGCCCTTTATGAGACCTATCGAGAGGGCCTTTTGGAGAAGGTGTATGTGGCCGCAACGAATCCAAATACGATCAAGGAACTCTATGGAAAAGTAAAGGAACTAAATCGGGTGATGGGGATGGCCTTGCCGGTGGAAGGATTCCCCACTGAAAGGCCGGAATCTTACGCATATAAAAGAGTTTTGATTGAACACGAACCCCACTGTGCCATTGTGACAGTTCCTGATCATCTGCATTTTCGTATCACCTTAGAGATTATGCGTAAAAATGTTCATGCCTTGGTGGTTAAACCGCTTGTGCCCACTCTCCGCGAGGCACGTCTTTTGATACGCTATGCCCGCAAGCATAATGTTTATGGGGCTGTTGAGTTCCACAAACGATATGATGAGGCCAATTTGAAATTACGTAATTTGATTTTAGGAAAGAAGTTAGGGGATATTTTATCCGTCGATGTTAATTTTAGTCAACGCAAAAGTATTCCCGAAAAATTTTTTAAAGATTGGGCATTGAAGACGAATATTTTTCAGTATCTGGGGGTTCATTATGCGGATATCATTTACTTCTGTACGGGGGCGAGCCCTCTCCGTGTGATGGCCACGGGCCAAAAGAAATGGTTAGTGAAAAGAGGCATCAATACCTATGATGCGATTCAGGTTGTGGTGGAATGGGGTAACCGCATTACAGGGGAGAAGTTTGTATCAACCATTTTAACCAATTGGATTGATCCCAATACAACCTCCGCGATGTCGGATCAGAGAATCGCGGTTGTCGGCACCGAAGGGCGCTATGACAGCGACCAAAAAAATCGAGGTGTCCAAATTGTCACGGATCACGATGGGATTGAAGATTTTAATCCTTACTTTAGTCAATTCTATACCGATGGTGGCGGGAAAATCGTCTTTCGTGGTTATGGGCAAAGAAGTATTCATCAATTCTTAAGTGATGTTGCGGATATTGTCAATGGCGACAAGCAACCCTTAGATTTTTATGGGGTGAGACCCACCTTTGAGGAAGCGCTTGTATCAACGGCGATCATTGAGGCCGCCCATCGTAGTCTGCGTAAGAACAATAATTGGGTGACGATAAATCGTTTACGAAAAGTACGGAGAGACTGATGATTTCGATTATTATTAGAACTAAAGATGAAGAGCGGTGGATTACACCGTGTCTGCAAGCGGTCTTTGAGCAGGACTATAAAGATTTCGAGGTCATTATCGTTGATAATCACAGTCAAGATAAGACGGTCGAAAAGGCCAAGAATTTTAAAGTTAAAGTTTTAACGGTTGATGAATATCGTCCTGGAAAAGCGCTAAATGTGGGAATTCAATCCTCGAAAGGCGATTACGTTGTCTCCTTATCGGCTCATTGTATTCCGGTGAACCACAAGTGGCTTTCTACGTTGGAGTCTAATTTTGAGGATAAAACCGTTGGGGGCGTTTATGGACGACAAGAACCCATGTCTTTTAGTTCCAATTTCGATAAACGAGATCTTCTCATTACTTTTGGGCTGGACAAGCGCGTGCAGATTAAGGACAGTTTTTTTCATAATGCGAATAGTATGATCCGTCGGGATGTTTGGAAAAAGATTCCTTTTGATGAGAAAGTAACGAATATTGAAGACCGCGTTTGGGCCGAGGAGGTTTTAAAACACGGATACAAAATTATTTACGAACCCGAGGCGAGTGTTTATCACTATCATGGGATCCATCAGGATCGTAACCCAGAACGCTGTGATAATGTGGTTAAGATTCTAGAGAAATTACAGGTCAATAATTTCGAGCCAAGAAAAAACGTGATCAATGTGCAAAAATTGAATATCATCGCTGTTATTCCTGTGAAAGGGGAACCACTCATGGTGGCGGGAAAATCTCTCTTGGCGTACACCATCGAACGTGCCAAGACTTCTCAGTATATCAAAAAAATTATTGTCTCAACGGATAATGAAAAGACAGCGAAACTAGCCCAAAAATTAGGAGCGGAGGTCCCTTTCATTCGTGATTCAACCTACTCGCAAGCCTATGTGGATTTGGAGAAAGTTTATCAATATACCCTGCATGAATTAGAGGCACGAAAAATATTGCCGGATATTTTGGTGTTATTGGAAATCACCTTTCCTTTTCGGGAAAAAACCTTGATTGATGATTTGATATTTCAATTAGTGGATCAGGGATTAGACACGGTTGTGCCAGCGAAACAAGAATTCAATTCCTGTTGGATTCATGAGGATGGCTCCTTTCGACGAGTGGACGAGGGCTTTATCCCTCGCGAATTTAAAAAGCCTGTTTACATGAGTTTCAAGGGATTAGGCTGTGCGACCTACGCCGTGTTTGTGCGCGAAGGAAAGATGTTTGGGAATAATGTAGGAATGTATAAGATCAGCGATGCGCATTCCTTTATCGAAGTGAGAGAAAAGAACAGTCTACCTTTGGCCGAGCATTTGATGAAGACGTGGAAGGATGCTTGAAGATGGAAGTTGTTTGGGTTAAGCATAAGCATCTGAAAGATATTTTTACTAAAATTTTAGTCTCGCTTAAAGTTGATGAGAGGGTTTGCTTTCATGTTGTAGAGGGATTAATCCAGACTTCTCTACGGGGTGTGGATTCACATGGTATTCGGTTGTTCCCACACTATGTGCGTGTTTTAGAAGCTGGTCGGATTAATGGAAGACCAAAATACAAATTTTATCGCCATGGCCCATCGGTGGGACGTTTGGATGCGGATCATACTTACGGTCATGCGGCTGGTGCCAAAGGGATGAAATATGCCATCTCCATGGCCACGAAAACCGGTGTTGGTGCGGTGTCCATTTTTAATTCGAGTCATTTTGGGGCAGCGGCTTACTGTGGTCTAATGGCGGCAGAGGCTGATATGATTGGGATAACGTTAACCCATGCGGATGCCCTGCTATTGACAGCGAATGGTAAGAAAGCATTTTTTGGTACGAATCCCATTTGTGTGACAGCTCCGGTGAAAGGCGAAGATCCGTTTTGCTTAGATATGGCCACAAGTAAGATCACCTGGAATAAGGTGAAAATACATCGCGAGCAAAATAAATTGCTTGAGCCAGATGTGGCCGCGGATAGTGAAGGCAATGTTACGCGTGATCCCTTTAAAGTCGTGAGTTTGCTCCCGATCGGTGATTATAAAGGTTTTGGTTTGAGTATGGTGATCGATATCCTCTGCGCCTTGTTAAGTGGAATGCCGTTTGGCAAAGAAATTTCCAGCATGTATCTTTCACCACTCCATGAGAAGCGTTTTTTAGGACAATTTGTGATGGCCCTCGATATCGCCAGATTCGTTAATGTGAATACCTTCAAGCGCCGGTTAAAGAAGGAAATGGATATGATCCGTCGTCAACCAGCGAAAAATCCACGAAAGCCGGTTATGGTTCCTGGGGATCCGGAAAAATTGGCATTTAAAGAACGTTTGAGGAAGGGTATTCCAGTAAGCAAACCCGAGTTGAAGGCCATTGAAGAAATTTGTAAAGAACAAGGAATCAAATTTAACATTTAGAATTTAGAGGTGAAAGAAAGGGTACTAATGATTTCGGCCTTATTGATAGGACGAAAAGGGAGTGTTGGTTTTCCGGGAAAGAACCTCTATCCTGTTCTCGGTAAGCCTCTGGCTTTTTATCCGATGCAGGCCGCAAAGAAGGCGAAGGCGGTTGATAAAGTTTTTATCTCGACGGATGATGAACGATTAATGGAATTGGCTCGAAAGCATGGGGTAGAAATTATTGAGCGACCCGATTATCTATGTACCAAACAAGCCTTGGGGGAAGATGTTTTTGTGCATGGTTTTCGAGAAATTGTGAAGAGAGAAGGCCCCCAAGAACTGATCGTTCTCTTGCATGGCAATTCCGCAACGGTCACAGGCAAAATGATCGATGAGGGAATACGGGTTTTAAGAGACAATCTTCATTATGATTCCGCTGTCTCGGTTTCAAAATACAACATGTGGAGTCCCATACGCGCACGTAAGATTGGAGTCGATGGTCTTTTGTACCCCTTTGTTCCCTTCGAAGTTTTCGGGGATCCTAACAAATTAAACTGTGATCGCGATTCCCAAGGGGATGTCTATTTTGCCGATATGGGAGTCTCGATTGTTCGTCCTCTTTGTCTCGAACACATTGAGCACGGCCTTTTACCGCAAAAATGGATGGGACAAAAAATCTATCCATTGATTCAAGAAGGCGGCTGTGATGTGGACTATGAATTTCAGATTGCGCAGACGGAATATTGGCTGAAGCATAATTTGAGACCAGAATAAAATGGGAGAAATGAAAAATATTATAAAAAAGTTGTTGAACTTTATTGGTGTTGAACCTGAGAAAGTTCGCATTATGTTGTCAAGGTGGTCGATCCATGCCTCACTACAGAATGCCAAACTTTATCATTTAGCCGAGAAACTCAGGAGGATCGTCCCAGATATTTCGCAACAGGAAAACACCGAGGGCAAGAATTTTGATGATTTTATTGAATTAAAAAGGCGAGCCTTGCAAGCTTTTCAGTGCCAGTTGATGCTATCGATGTTAAATTTCTTTCCGGGTCAAAAGGCAATTCGTGTTGTCGATATCGGTGATTCCGCGGGGACGCATATGTTATATCTGAAAGCGTTAGCAGGAGATAATTATGATATTGAAACCCTTAGTGTTAATCTCGATCCTAGGGCCATCTTGAAGATAGAATCTCGTGGATTAAAAGCTCTATTATCTCGTGCCGAGTACCTTGACTTAGATGACAAAAATGTTGATTTTTTTACTGCTTTTCAATTATTAGAACATCTCCACGATCCAGTCAAGTTCTTGCGGAATTTAGCGGAAAAATCCAATGGAAATAAACTCGTGGTGACAGTTCCCTACCTCAGACAAAGCCGAGTAGGTCTGCATGGGATCCGTCAAAAAATGACAGAGGAAAGATTTGCCGAAGATGAACATATTTTTGAATTATCTCCAAACGATTGGAAATTGTTGATGCTTCATTCAGGATGGAAAGTGATTCATAGCCGAATCTATTATCAGTACCCACGTTGGCCGATTGTAGATGATTTTCTAGCCTTCTTTTGGCGCGGATTTGATTTCGAAGGTTTTTGGGGAGCAATTTTGGAAAAAGATAACTCCTATTCGGATTTTTATCGAGACTGGGAAAAGACGAGTTAAGTTAAAGAAAAAGATAAAAGGTATGAAACATTTATTGATTTTCGATGCTTTTTGGGATGTGAAGAAACGGAAGGAAGAAAGTTTTCAGTCGGGCGATCAGATCCTGCTCTTTCCTCTCACATCTAATCTGGACTTATCAACTCGCCTGAAAGAAAGACTAGAGGTATTAGGCTGCCATGTTCAAGTTTTAGCAACAGCCGCTTTGATTAATTCCGCAGCTCAGAGAATTCGTGATAGATATATTGAATTTATTGCGACCTTACCGCAGAAGATTAAAGTTGGGAATAAAAATCTAAAAGAATTTTTTGCTATCGATGAGGTGGCGTCTTCTTGGTGGTTTAGTCTGGTGGCAGAGAAAAACACCTTTAAAACAGATTTTTTTACAAGACTTTCGCAATTTGATGCCATCGTCCGTATTGTTGAAAGCGAAAATATAAATCAGATTTTCCTCGGATGTCAAAGCGGAAAATTGAAATCGGCTCTGCAATTGTATTGTCGAGATAAGGGTCGAGAAATTTTATTAAAGTGTCTAAAAATCCATCGCTTTTCAAGTCTACGGAAACAAATCAAGGAATCGAGTTGGCTCTCATGGTCTAAGCACATTTTTCACTTATGTTTTTGTGCCATTGTCTTTTTCATAAAGTGTCTTAAAATCCGTCGATTGGTAAGAAGACATCCTATAAAGCAAGTCGTTGATAACCATTTGATTTTTATTACAGCCTTTCCTTACTTTGATGTGTCATTAGCTAAACAAGGGGTATATCAAGATAAACTGTTTCCGTATTTACAAAAAGAATTGGATAACAATCAAAAATCAGCGCTGTGGGCGGTTTTTTACGTTCAGAACGAAACGGTTTCTTTTGATGAAGCGTTGAGGTACGCCTCAAGTTTTATACAGAATGGATATCAGATATTTTTATTAGAACAAACGCTCACGTTTTCTAAGCAAATATGGTGTCTCTGGCAATTATTCAGACATGGCTGGCGATTTTTACGTGTACGTTCTGCATTGCGGCAGCAGCACGTATGGGGCAATTACAATTTTTTTCCTATCCTTGAGGACGACTGGTACAAGTCGTTTTTAGGACCGGAAGGATATCAAGCATTGTTGTTTTATGTTATGTTTCAAGAATTTTTTAAGCGATTTAGTGGACAGAAAATTCTTTATTGCTGTGAGATGCATGCTTGGGAAAAGGCTCTAATTTTTGCCAAACAGAAATTAAAGAAAAACGCCCCCCTGTTCGCTTATCAACACGCGACTGTTTCAAGAATGCTATTAAATTATTTTAATACTTTTGATGAGATAAGAGAGAAGAAGAGATACGATTTACCCCAACCTAATAAAATTATATGTAATGGCCCAATACCTTATGATTATCTGTTGGCGTGTGGGTGGCCAAAGACATGTTTAGTTATGGGAGAAGCGATACGCTATCAAGGTTTGAGAGTGAGGAATCCAATTTTCAATAGACAAAAGAGAACCATTTTGGTTGTTTTTTCTATTAGCGATGAAGAAAGTGCGGCAATTTTACGTGCTAGCTATGAGGCTTTTAAGGAGCAATCATCGGTGGAGGTATGGCTCAAACCACATCCTTTTTTGGAAATGGATAAAGTCTTTGATATCGTTGGATTGGATAAGAATGATTGTCCTTTTTTCATAAAGGAGGACCCTATCGAAGAGTTGCTTAAATTGGTATTGGTTGTGATTGTTGGCGAATCGAGTGTATCGGTTGAGGCCCTATCTTTCGGCTGTGAAGTAGTGGTTGTGAATGTGCCAGAATGGATTAATATGTCACCGTTAGCAGGCATCAACGGGTATATGATTAAAAATGTCTATTCAGCTTTGGAGCTCCGTCAAACAGTTAACGACATTTTAGCGAAGCCCATTGGAGAGGAAGAAATTTTGGAAGAGGCGCAAAAAATTATTAACCGATTTTTTTATTTTAGTAAGGATTTGCAGGGGCCCAAAGCATTTCTAAATTTACTAGACAATAAATATGAAACCATGGAATAAATATTTTGTCACCTCTGAATATCAAAAATGGCCAGAGGCTACTAGTCTCTGTTCGCAAGACTGTCAGAAGATGGTTGAGTTCAGAATGCGGAGCGACAAAGATTTCAATAAGTCCAGTTTTTTTTCTTTAACCTTTGAGCAGGGACCGCGTCGTTACAAATATTATCATCAGTATCTTCGGCAACATTTGAAACCACACGAGCATGGACTATCTATTGGAAGTGGCCTCTGCATTAATGAATTAAAGCTTCAAGAGGAAGGATACGACATTCTTTGTACGGACATAAAAAATAACTGGGACGGTTTGCTTTCTCCTTTCTTTCCCGATTTTCGTTTTCAAGAGCTGGATATTGTACATTCTGTTTATCCTAAACCACAGGATTATGTTATCGCTTTAAGTGTATTATTCTTTTTTGATAAAATGGACGCAATAAAAATTTTTAATAACGTTGCGAAAAGTCTTAATCCTAGAGGAAGATTTATCCTTGATTTAGGGGGCGGCGAAGATAATTTATGGACGACGGTGTTAGATAATTTTTTCTGTCCATGGGATAGTTATTTACAATTTTTAATTAAAAAGAATTTGTTACGAAAAAAAGTTGTATTTTATAAAAAACATCAGGGTTATCGTTATACCAATCGAGATGTCATCGATCTGGCAAGACAGTCTGGTTTTCGATTAGATCATTTTTATGCGACAGATTATGTTACCGAATTAAAGGACAGACTCTTACTTTTTAGCCGTCTTCCCGAAAAGGTGATAGCTCTTTTGGGGCGTTCTATGCCGTATGTTCGGTTGTTTAATTTTGTCAAAGAGGAATAGTGACATGGTCGAAAGTACAAAAACATATCAAAAATACCATAGCTTTGAAACATTTTATACAAAGATAAACGCGAATCCTGAGGTCGAACGGCATCGTGCCTGTAAAGTTTTAGAAAGAGAATCTCTGTACCTCAGGGAACCGTACTGGCAAAAAATTACGAATAAAGTATTGAAAGACTTATCTACCCCCGAAGTAGAGACCACGTTTAAAATCACCCAAAACATCGCCGATGAAACATCAAAATTAAGTGACGAACAGTTGCCACGATATTTTTTTCACCGCTACCGCTATGATATCTTTCCACAAGAAAAATTGATTGATGAATACCCCCCCTACTTACAAATTGAACCGACGTCGCTATGTAATTATCGCTGTGTTTTTTGCTATCAAACCGATGCAACATTTACAATTAGGGATAGCGGCCATATGGGGACCATGGGCTTCGATTTATTTAAAGAGATCATTGATCAGATTGAAGGTAAAATCGACTTCCTTTCCTTGGCCTCGCGTGGTGAACCGCTTCTTTGTAAAGAAATCGACAGAATGATGGAATACTGCGCAGGAAAATTTTTAGGATTAAAAGTGAACACCAATGCTTCGATGCTCAATGAAAAGCATTGTCATGCCATTTTGGCTGGCGGGGTTAATACGATTGTCTTTTCCGCTGATGCTGCCGAAGAACCTCTCTATAGTCAACTTCGTGTTAAGGGGAATCTGGATAAAGTTGTATCCAATATTAAATTGTTTGAGAGAATCAAGGAGAAACATTATCCAAAATCGAAAATTATTTCACGTGTTTCGGGTGTCAGTTTTATTGAAAAGCAAGATATGGAATCGATGATTGGTTTATGGGGTGAATTGGTCGATCAAGTCACCTTTGTGGCTTACAATCCATGGGAGAATGTGTATCAATCGCCACTGAATACCTTGACAACACCTTGTTCGGACCTTTGGCGTCGGATGTTTGTGTGGTTTGATGGAAAAGTTAACCCTTGCGATACCGATTATAAATCAACCCTTGCGGTTGGGAATATTAAAGAAAAGTCGATTTCTGACCTTTGGCGTTCGGAAGCTTATATGAAACTACGTCAACGTCATCTGGAACATTTACGAGCGAGGATTAGTCCATGCCAACGTTGTGTCGTGATTTAGAGAAACCAGACATGAAGATGCTGCCCTTGAAAGAGAATTTAAAGAATTTAATACGGGTGCAAAATTCGATAGAGTCTCGGCTTGGATATTTGCGCCTGGACAAAAATGAAAATATTCTGCCTCTACCGTCTAGTTTACTTAAAAAGTTCCAAAAACAAATTACTTCGGATTTTGTATCGGCGTATCCTGAGGCAGGAAACTTGTATGAAAAAATAGCCAAGCACGAAAAATGCTCTCCCCATAATATTTATCTTAGCGCTGGTTCTGATGGTGCCATTAAATCGGTCTTTGAGGCTTTTATTGAGCCAGGCGATAAGGTTTTAATATTGAGTCCTACCTATGCGATGTTTTATGTGTATGCCAAAATGTTTGGTGCGGAGCTTAAGGAAATTTTTTATGAGAAGGACCTTAAGCTTTCTCTTGAGAATATTTTTTCCGTCATTCAATCCTTTAGGCCTAAACTCATCTGTCTCGCTAACCCTAATAGCCCCACAGGAACAGTCATTGAGTCTTCGGATCTGGCTCGTATTATTGCGATAGCCTCTCGTATCCAAGCGGTGATATTAGTGGATGAGGCCTACTATCTTTTTTATCCTCAAACGTGTTCCTCCCTCATCTATCAATATCCACAGTTGGTTGTGACGAGGACTTTTTCGAAAGCATTTGGTTTGGCCTCCGCCCGTTTAGGATATGCCTTAGGTCAGGCACCGCTGATAGCGTGTTTACAGAAGACGCGACCAATGTATGAGACGAATGCGTATGCTCTGCGATTCGCTGAAATTATTTTGGATCATTCAAACTTTTTCATGGCAATGATCAAGGAATGCGTAAAAGGTAAGAAATTTATAGAGAAAGAATTAAAACAATTGGGGCTAAAATATTTTAAAAGTTATGCAAATTTTATTTTAATTGATTTTGGCACCAAGGATAAAGCACTTGCCATGACCCAAGCCCTCAAGAAGAATAAGATTCTCGTGAAGGCTGGTTTTGAACCGCCCCTTGAGGGGTGTTTGCGGTTTAATATAGGTAGTGTAAAGCAAATGGACATATTTTTAAAAGCTTTAAAAAAGAGCATTTGACAAACAATTTAAGGAGGCGGATATGAACGTTACTATCTTTGGGGGTTCTGGATTTTTAGGAAGCCATGTGGCCGATGTTTTAACAGAATGGGGTTACACTGTGACCATTTATGATAAAGTTGTTTCTCCGTATTTAAGCAAGAAACAGGAAATGATTGTGGGGGATATCTTGGATGAAAAAGCTGTTCGAGAGGCTGTCAAGGGAGCGGATGTCGTCTATAATTTTGTCGCTCTGGCCGATATTGACGAGGCACATACGCAACCGGTAGAAACAGCTCGTGTTAATATTCTCGGCAATGTTAATATTTTAGAGGCGTGCAAAGAGGCGGATATAAAACGGTTTATCTTTTCGAGTTCAATTTATGTCTATAGTGACGCCGGATCTTTTTATCGGAGTAGTAAGCAGGCTTGTGAATTATTCATTGAAAACTATCAGAAGATCTATGGGCTGAACTATACCATTTTACGATACGGTTCCCTCTATGGCCCGCGAGCGGATGAACGTAATTGGATTTATCGAATGCTCAAACAGGCTCTCATCCAGAAAAAGATTAGCCGGGAGGGAGATGGGGAAGAGATTAGGGAATATATCCACGTTCAAGATGCCGCACGATTAAGTGTGGAGATTTTATCAAAAGAATATGAGAATCGACGGATCATTATCAGTGGCAATGAGCAGATTAAGATAAAAGATTTGCTGATGATGGTTCAAGAAATGTTAAAAGGGGATGTCATCATTGAGTATTTACCCGCTAAACCCCACGAGCACTATGAGATTACTCCTTATGTTTTTAATCCGCAGTTGGCGACCAAATTGCGTGGTAGCGAACATGTTGATATGGGGCAGGGCCTTTTAAACATCATGGCGGAAATTCATCAAAAGCATGTTTTGCCTAAACAGAAAACGTGGGGATCATAATTAAGGGATATTTTATGCTCAGTAAGGTTACCCCTCATCTTGAGAAAATCAATATTTGGCTTATTGTTCCCTATATTTTTCTCCAATCTTTTCTTTATTTTTCCGCTTATATTCACTCCATCGGTGGAACTTTTTATTACATCGTATGGGACCCCTCATTATTCGCACGCGATATTATAAAGACTTCGACCATAGGGACAGCTACCTTGTTCTATCCCTTTGTACACTGGCTGCTGGGTGAGAATGTTATTATTCCTCCTTATTTATTTCTTGTTTACTTAGTCAGTTGTACTCTCATCGCATGGGCTGTATTCCTTATGGGAAGGTCGGTTTCGGGTGGAATCAATTCTGTAGCTCTGATATTTCTTATCCTGCTTCTGGTGGAGAAGGTGCCTATTGAGGGCGCTTATCTTGGCATTATGCGCACCGACTATAATTATCAGCATTTTACGTTACCGTTTAGTCTTTTCGCTATTTATTTTGTTTTAAAAGAGCGATACCTGTATTTCGGTCTTTTAATGGCGATATCATTTTATTTTCATCTTAAGACTCCGGCGGCGATCACCATCGCGCTGATTCCTCTATTGATTCGAGAAGTTATGCGGAATCCGCGGATTCTTTTGAGTTTTATCCTGCCGTTTATTGCCGTTATCCCCAAGGTCTTTTTGATGAGCAGGAGCTTAAACGTTATGGCCGGTTTTACACCAACTGAAAAAGAAGAGTATATGAATTTCATGATCCATCGTGAGGAGATGGAGGGCAGTATGTATTTTAACGTAGAGGGGGTATTCTCTCTGGCCCTTTACACCTTGCTCGCTTTCTTAGGAGTCCGATCGGCCGGGTTTGTTAAGGATCAGGTCCTTCGATCAAAGATTTATTGGTGCCATGGGGGAGTGTATTTTGCATTTGTCATGGGAACTTTGGTCCGTGTCGTGGACTTTTTCTATGGTCCCTTGGGAGAAATTGTGGTGCTCGGCTATTCACGGGCCTCGGTATTGGGCCTACTATTAACGTTCTCAACTTTGTCATTATTTTTCTATCGAAAAATTGGAGAATTTCTGGAGAAACGAGATGGGAAAGGTTTATTTATTGGCATCCTTATTCTTTTCTTTTTCGCAATAAACAGTTTTTCTTATTTCACGCTTTTGCAGGAATTAACGAAGAAATTTATTATAAAATTCGGCTTTTTTATTATGTTTACAGTCTTATTACTTTTGGTCGTTAAAAGAAAGCGTTTTAAAGTAACCATAGACCTTTTGATTTCTGCATTGCTGGCAATCGCCTTAATGTATGTTGGTATTAAGGGCGCCATAATGGTGCGGGGATCGTATGCCAGTCATTACCCTTATGCACCCTTCGTTCCCGATTTCTCCTTGTTTGATTACGATCTTTATTTAGCCGGCCAATGGGCCCAGAAGAATACACCCAAAGATACATTGTTTTTAGTTTCTGTAGAAAAGGACTCCAAGGAAGAAAGTTTTTGTGATGAAGATTTCCGGAAACAATCTTTGCGCAGCGTCTGGTGTCAAGGTTTTCCTTCCACTTACGGCAGTGCCGTTGCTTTCCGTGAATGGAAGCGCCGGCGTGCCTTACTCCATGCCTACCTGGACAAACCCAGTTGGGAATGGGAACAATTGTTGAAAGAGGAAAAGATAAATTTTATCCTTGCCTCGAAAAATTTTGTTTGGTCGGAGCAGTACGAAAAGGTTTATCAAAATTCACAATACGTTATCTATAAGGTCAACTGACATAAAGACATAATTATGGCCAATGCTTCTCTTGTTAAAGGTAAAAAAATATTAGTAACCGGAGGATTGGGTTTTATTGGATTTAACGCCGTTTGCCATTTTGTCCAGAACAATCAGGTCTATGTGATCGATGATGGAAGCCGCATCGGGGTGGAGAGAAATATCAAAGTCCTTCAAAAACTAAATGTCGGTTTTTCCAAGATTGATATTAGCGATTTTAAGGCTTTGCGGGAGATATTCTATACTTTTAATCCCGACGTCGTCATTCATATGGCAGCACAGGTGGCGGTGACTCTGTCGATTACTAATCCTGTTCGTGATTTTAGATCTAATCTTTTGGGTTCTTTTAATCTGGCTGAGTTGGCCCGCCATAGTAAAACAAAACCCATTATCCTTTATGCCTCAACCAATAAGGTCTATGGTTGCACCGGTGATGAGGAGATTGTTTTGAAAAACGATCGTTATCTGATTAAAAATGCTTCTGGGTTTTCCGAAGAACGACCGGTGGCCTTCGAAACACCTTACGGATGTTCGAAAGGGGCTGCTGAACAATATTTTGTGGATTATTGGCAGACCTATAACGTGCCAACGGTTATCTTTCGTCAGTCCTGTATTTATGGACCACACCAGTATGGTATGGAGGATCAAGGATGGCTGGTGTGGTTTGTAATCTGTGCCCTCTTGGATCGTCCTTTGACGATTTTTGGCGATGGCAAACAAGTTCGAGATGTTTTATATATTGATGATTTGATTGATCTTTACGAATTGGCTTTGGCCAAAATCGATTTGGTGAAAGGTGAGATCTTTAATATTGGCGGAGGACCAGCGAATACACTTTCGCTTAATGAGCTCGTACGTTTGCTGGAAGAAAAGACGAAGAAGCATTTAAAAGTTTCCTATGAGGCGTGGCGTTTAGGTGATCAAAAAGTTTATATCTCTGATATCCGAAAAGCAGAGCGTTTACTGGGGTGGGTTCCTAAGGTTGGCTCCCAAGAAGGGGTTGAGAAGCTTATGGATTGGGTTATGGCCAACCGCACACATATTGCCGGTGTCAATGAGCAACAAGAACAGATCAAAAAACAAAAAGAAGTCTCGATTGTTATTCCTGCTAGAAACGAAGAAAAAAACATTGGGACTGTCTTGGATGAAGTAGAATTGTTTATGGCCAATTCTCCGTATAGTTATGAGGTCATTGTGGTAGATGATCGGTCAACGGATAAAACAGCTGAGGTCGCCCGTAAATATCCGTTTGTCCAGGTCATTGACAATAAATATAATTCTGGAAAAGGGTCGGCCTTGCGATTTGGTTTTGAGGTAGCTACGGGGAAATATTTGGTTATGATGGATGCGGATTATTCGCATGATGCCTCTGATTTGTCTGCCATGATCGAAGAGGTTAAACGACATCGGGGACTCGTTATCGCTTCACGTATAACTGGAGGGAGTGAGGAATATACGCGTGTCCGCGCCTTTGGCAATATCGTTTTGACATGGTTGTTTGGCTTGTTGCATGGCCGTTATCTATCCGACGCCCTGAACGGTTATAAAGCATTCCATCGTGACATTTATGATCAGTTTGAATACACCTCGAAGGCCTATGAGATTGAGATCGAACTTTTAGCCAACGCGTTACGTCTTAAGAGACCGATTACGGAAATACCTTCTCGGGAACGATCCCGCTTAAGCGGTAAGGCCAAATCTTCCATTATTCGTCACGGAACACGTTTTGCGTGGAGAATTATCTTAGAATCGTTTCGTCATCCCACAGAAAAACCATTCAAAAGAGGTTACTGATAAATTGATTGTTGCGTGCAAAGTTTCTATGTTATTATTAGCTCGAATTGTCATGAAGCAGAATACTTAAAAGGGCGTATGAGTAAGGTTACGATAGTTCGTATTCCAAGTCTATTTGCGACGAGAGCTTTGACATTGACGGCGGTGCCGCCAATTGGCATCGCTTATGTGGCTAGCAGTTTGCGTCTGGCTGGTCATGAGGTAAAGGTGGTTGATTCGATCGGTGACGCTCTTGAACAATATTATTATTTTGGGGTTAAAAATTTATATGTTAATGGTTTGACCACAGATCAGATTTTACAACGGATCCCAACCGATTCCGAGTTTATTGGTGTTTCTTTCCCATTTTCCAACGAATGGCCTTTGGCAAAAAGAGTGTGTCTTGCGATAAAAAAGCGGTTTCCTCAAGCGATCCTTTTTGCTGGGGGGGAACATGCCACCGCGATGCCTGAGCATTGTCTTTTGGATTGTCCTGATCTGCACTATATTATTTTAGGGGAAGGGGAAGAAACAGTGGTGGATCTCGTGAATACCCTTTCCGTTGATGGCGATGTGAGTAAGGTTGCAGGCATTGCCTTTCATCAGAAGGACGGAGAACTTTTTTATACCAACAAACGTAACCGAATGCTGGCTATTGATGAGATCCCCCATCCAGCTTGGGATCTCATTCCTTTGGAAAATTACTTGGCCGGCGGTTATAGTTATGGGGTTAACATCGGGCGCACGATTCCTCTTATTGCTACCCGAGGATGTCCCTATCAATGTACCTTTTGTTCCAATCCGCAGATGTGGACAACTCGGTGGTTAGCACGAGTGCCTTTGAAGGTCGTTGAGGAAATGGAGGAGTACATTCGCCAGTATCGTGTAGAGAACTTTGATTTTTATGACTTGACGGCGGTGGTACGCAAAGATTGGATTATCGAATTTTGCAAATTACTTATTGAGCGAAAACTTAATATCACTTGGCAATTGCCTAGTGGGACGCGTTCAGAGGCCCTAGATGAGGAAGTGACAGGACTTCTCTATAACTCTGGATGTCGCAATTTGACATATGCGCCAGAAAGTGGATCGCCGGAAATCTTGAAGAAAATAAAAAAGAAGATTAATCCTGACCGTATGATAGCCTCCATGAAATCTGCTATTACGAACAAAATCAATATTAAGGCGAATATCATTGTGGGCTTTCCTGGAGAGCGCTTGAGGAATATTTTGGAAACATATAAATTTATTGTCCGGATGGCCCTTATAGGTGTTGATGATGTTTCGGTATGGACGTTTACGGCCTATCCGGGTAGCGAGATATTCCATGATTTACAGAAGCAAGGTCGATTGCCTCCCTTTGATGATAAGTACTTTTATTCACTATTGAGTTATTCGGATTTGCGGCATGTTGTTTCCTGGAGTGAAAATTTCGGAAGTTGGCAGTTGAAGTATCTAAGATTGTTTGGACTCCTTTTATTTTATGCGGTGCGTTTTACGGTTCGACCATTGGCTCTTTTTCACACATTAGGGAATATCATAAGGCACAAACCCGAATCACGTATGGAGATGATTGTGGAGAAGGCCATTAATCGTCATAAGAATGGTGATATTGTTTCCAACGAAGAGGTTTTAGTTTCTAAATTTTGAAATCCGGATAAGAGATAAAGATGACAACCGATATTCAGGATAAAGAAATTCAGGAAAAAGTTGAGGGAGCGTTGAAGGAAAGGCTGAAGATGAAGGTCGCTCTTGTTGAGGTTAAACCATCAAGAAACGAATACATTGCCAAGGAAATGGCTGGGGGCTTGGGGAAACGCATTAAGTTAGGGGAGGGAGTTTTTGCGACGTTATTAAATAGGTATTTGACGTCTCTTTTCACAGCTCCACCGATCATTTTAGCAAGCTTGGCTGGTGTTTGCCGTCGATTTAATCATCAGGTTGAGGCCTATCATACGACTAATATTCATGATATTGATCCTAACAGCGACATCGCAATTGTTCTTTCCAGCATGGCTGATTATCACAACGAACTCAATTTCATGAAAGCCCTGAAGCAAATTTTACCGAAGACAAAATTAATTGTCGTCGGTTCGTTTGCCTCGGCCATGCCACAGATTTTCACGTCGGTGGCTGATTGTGTGGTGACAGGAGATCCCGAAGTAGCTGTTCAACGTATCTTGAGACAGGGTTTTTCTACTGAAAAGGTCTTTCATTCCGAACGGCCTGATAACCTTAATGAATTACCGATGCCGGATTGGACTCCCTTTATGAAAAATAACTATTATGCTCGGCGTCCGTTCACAAAAGAACGGGGGGTGAGCATTCAAAAATCTCGTGGTTGCAGCATGACGTGTAATTATTGTCCCTATGCGGCTTTTTATGGCAAGGCGCGTCAATTCGATAGCGATTATGTTTTGAAGATAATAAAAAATTATTACCTTAATCATAATATCCGCTATTTCATGTTTCGCGATCCGAATTTTGGCGAGAACAGAAAAGATTTTCACATTTTTATGGACAAGTTAATCAAGAGCAATTTTAAAATTCATTGGAGCTGTGAGGCACGGCTCGACACATTTAAAGATGAGGACTTAACGTTGATGGCGCAAGCTGGCTTACGTTATCTCATTACGGGTGTAGAAAGTAGCGACGAAGAACTCCTCAAGGCAAATTTACGACGGGCGTACAAAAAAGAGGATGCGTATCGTCGCATTGATATTTTAGAAAAGGCTGGAGTGGTTGTTCAAACGAATTATATTCTTGGTTTTCCCCATGAAACAGAAAAAAGTGTTCGCGATACTATAGAATATGCTAAAAAACTTAATTCTATGTTTGCTACCTTTCATGTCTTTACGCCACAACCAGGGACCAAGATTTTTGAGGATTATCGCGACAGATTGTTGGGCATGGATTGGGAAGATTTTACGTACTCTAATCTTGTTTGGAAACACGATGTCCTTTCCAAACAATTCCTCGATGAAACAGCCAGCAAGGCCTATGTGGAATATTATTTTCGGTCTCAATGGATGACCAAGCACACCCTGAGGCTGGCAAGGATTATTTTTTAAATGAATACTATTTTGGTGACGGGGCGTAATGGTTTTATTGCCAATGAACTAGTTCAAGTCCTCAAGAAAAATCATAAGATTATTTCCATTATCCGTTCTCGAAAACCCCACGTAGATTATTCCCAGGAAGAACTCGTTATCTCCGACTTACAATCTCTCATGCTTGAGCAACTGAGACACGTCTCAATTGATGTGATTATCCATGCTGCCGCCATGATTAATGGTGTACCAAAGATTTTGGAAAGGCATAATATTGAGACATCAAAGAGAATTTTTGATATCGCCCGCCAATTGAAGGCACCGGTAGTATTTTTTAGTTCAACCAACGCCGTTTTTAGCGAGGTGCTGGGGGCGTATGCCCGTTCCAAACGCGCTTGTGAAGAAAAATTGCAGAACAGTGGTTTGAAATATCTTATTTTGCGTATTCCGTTTGTGGTGGGAGCCAATGCCCCTACGATTAAGGCGATAAAGAATTTTTATAAAAAATTTTCTTTCCTTCCTTTGTTTGGACCGCAGCGTGGTGAAACACACATTGTTAACATTGCGGCGATCATCAATTTCGTTGTCGAGAAAATCAGGCAAGGTCACTTTGCCCAAGAGACTGTAAATCTTATCGGACGAAAGGCATACATTTATCCGGAAATTATTGAGCATGTCCTGAATCGGAAAGTACTCTTTTTCATATTACCTTATTCGCTTTCCTTGAAGGCATGTCAGTTCTTCGAGCTTTTAGGGTTGCCTTTTCCTATTTCCTCGGAACATGTGAAAAGTCTTAATCTTGATAAAATACTGGCTGGGGATAGGGAGGGAAAAACAATATTTGTTGGCGATGAGGTAGAGGTTTTTCGGCAATAAGATTATGCTTAAGGCGATCATATTCGATTTTGACGGTGTTATTTGTGAGTCATCCGAGATTAAAACCGAGGCCTTTCGGCGATTATTTAGTCAGTATCCACGCCATCGCAAGGAGATTATCGCTTATCATGAGCGTAATGGAGGCATCAGTCGTTTTGTTAAGTTTAAAGTTATTTATCGTGATATCTTGAAGAAAAAGTTAACTGCTGAACAAACGCGTTATTTAGGAAAAAAGTTTGCTCAGTATTCTTTACAAGCCGTCCTGAAGGCTGGTTATGTGAAAGGGGCCATACCTTTTTTCAAAAAATATCATAAAGAATTATTTTTGTTTATTGTGTCTGGTACACCGCAAGCGGAGATGCGTTTGATTGCGAAAAATCGCCAATTAACCAAATTTTTCAAAGGTGTTTTTGGGTCGCCGAGAACCAAAAAAGAACTTATCGCACAGATTTTAAGACAAAATAAGTTAAAAAAAGAAGAGGTCATTTTTGTGGGAGATTCGATTAATGATTACGAAGGGGCTAAAGAAATCGGAGTAGCCTTTATTGGACGCTTACACAAGAATATGGCGAATCCTTTTGTGGGAGAGAAGAATATCAAGGGATTCATTTCCGACTTTTCAGACCTGAATGCCATCTTACAGCAAGAATTTTCGCTGCATTATAAGTAATTTATTTATAATTAGTTATTAAAGTTTTATATGCAAAGAATGTAAGGATTTGTTATAATAATTTTACTCGCAAGAAAAATTAAAGGGAGAATATAATGGATTTACGCGTTTTGTTGGTTTACCCTAATCTCCGTGGCATGAACATGTTACCTCCCGCCATTGGTCTTTTATCAGCCGTCCTTAAACGTAGTGGTTTTACCGTAAAATTGTTTGATACGACCTACTATGAGAAGTTAGGTGACGAGCATGCAGAAGCGGATTCCGACCAAATGAAAGTCGAGAAATTAATGGCCCGTCCTTTTACAATGCCTAAGGAAGTGACGCTTAGGACCACCAATATTTTTGAAGATTTCAAAAAAGAAGTGGATTCTTTCCGACCCGATCTCATTGCTATGTCTTGCACCGAAGATATGTTTTTATTGGGCATAAAACTTCTGAAGACCTTAGGTCCTCGTCGTCCTTTGACAATTTTAGGTGGTGTTTTTGCCACCTTTGCACCGAATCTAGCCTTAAGTTATCCTGAGATCGACATTGTCTGTAAAGGTGAAGGTGAAGATGCCTTAAGGATTCTATGTGAGCGTTTAGAGGATGGACAAGATTATGACGACATTGATAATCTATGGGTTAAGAAAAAGGATGGCATCATCAAAATCAACAAAACCCATATGGTCGATATGAATGCCAACCCTTTGATTGATATGTCGATTTTTGAAGAGGCGCGGTTTTATCGGCCAATGGGGGGACGCGTGTGGCGGATGTTTCCGGTGGAGACATTTCGAGGATGTCCCTATAAATGTACGTTTTGTAATTCTCCTTCACAGATGCGCTTGTATCAGGAAGAAGAAGGAAAATCATATCTTCGTCGAAAGAGTTGGGAGAATCTACGTCGTGAGCTGCTGTATTACAAAGATGTGATGAAAGCGGAGTATCTTTATTTTTGGGCGGATACCTTTTTCTCTTGGAAAAAGGGAGAGTTTGAGGAATTTGCCGAGATGTATAAAGACATTGGCCTTCCGTTTTGGTGTCAAACCCGCATCGAGACCGTTAGCTACGAACGTTTTAAACTCTTAAAGGAGATTGGGTGTGCTCGTATTTCGTTCGGGATTGAACATGGAAACGAAGGATTCCGTCGAGAGATTTTGGACCGGCCTGTCTCTAATGAATTGATGATTAAAAATTTTAAAATTGTCCATGATGTCGGAATTCCATTTAGTGTGAATAATATCATGGGGTTTCCCTATGAAACTTATGAGATGGTTTTTGACACGATACGTGTGAATCGTCAGATTGAAGCGAATGATCGTAACGCCTACGCTTTTACCCCTTTTACAGGAACACCCTTACGAAAGATCTGCAATGACCTTGGTTATACAAAAGAAACGGACATTGTTCATTCGATTTTTGTCAACGGGTCTTTACTCAAGATGCCACAATTTCCCCAAGCGCGAATCAACGGTCTCTTGAGAACATTTAATCTGTATGTGAAATTCCCTCTCTCGCGTTGGCCTGAAATTAAACAAGCCGAGCAAAGTACTCTCGAAGGGAATCGCATTTTTAATGAACTCAAAGATGAATTTATGGACCGTTTTTGGAACAAAGACGATCAAGATTTTGAGGAGGCCGCCATGGAAAAGACAATGGGCGCCCCGATGAATCAATAATTGAGAATTTTTTGCCATCCCATTTAAAATAATAAAGCCTCTTTCGTTTTGTTTATCATAGGGATGTGATTGTGCAATACCAATCACATTTTTTTGTTTAGTTTATTCATTTTAGAAATTTTAAACTATGGGTATGTTACGAACAATCGCGATCACAACAACGTCGTTTGGCCAGTATGATGGTCGGCCTGTCAAACTTCTCAAGGAACAAGGATTTAACCTGAGGATCAATTCGTTGGGTCGAATGTTAAAGTCTCCTAACGAAGTTGTTGATTTGCTCAACGGTTGTGTTGGCGTGATCGCCGGGACGGAAAATTACGATCAGTCGACGTTAGAACAATTAGAGGGCTTGAAAATCATCTCACGTTGTGGTATTGGCACAGACAATATTGATATGAAATTTTGTGAAAAACGTGGCATTCATGTTTTTAATACACCGCAGGGAGTTGAACGCGCGGTTGCCGAATTAGTGGTCGGTTTAATATTGAATCTTTTAAGGCATATTAGTTTTGTGGACCGACAACTTCGGGAAGAACAATGGACCAAGATGATGGGGGAGTTACTTTTAAACAAAAAAATTGGACTAGTAGGGTTTGGCCAGGTTGGGCAGGAGGTGGGGCGATTGCTTTATGCCTTAAAAGCAAAAGTTTATTATTGTGACCCTGTGGTTCAACCTTCCGTAAAATATGCTTTTGCTCGAAAATTAGATTTTGAAAACTTGTTAAGCGAATGTGATATTATTAGTCTTCATGTGCCATTAACTCCTCAAACAAAATATTTAATGAACAAGCAGTCGATGGGCTTAATGAAAGCCCAGGCGGTTCTTATCAATACCTCCCGCGGAGGGGTGGTTGAGGAAGATGCTTTATATCAAGCCTTAAAAGAAAGAAGATTAGAGGGGGCTGCCTTGGATGTGTTTGAAGAGGAACCTTATAAGGGGCCTTTATCATCTCTGGATAATGTGATCCTAACACCTCATATTGGCTCCTATGCGCGCGAGGTGCGTATCCAAATGGAATTACAAGCAGCACAAAATCTGTTAACGGGATTTAAGAAATAAATTGACGACGGCTCCTAAAGGAGGCTCTTATGAAAACTCTTCTCACAGGGGCATCGGGTATGTTGGCGGCTGAAGTTGTCCCCACTCTTTTGCAGAACGGTCATGAGGTGATTCAAACAGATTTACGTCCGCGCTTGCCGGATATCCAATCCTTGGATATTTTGAACTATCAAAATATCCAAGCGATGATAAAAAATGTTTGTCCCGATTATGTTTTTCATCTGGCCGCCGAGACCAACGTGGATTTGTGTCAACAGCAGCCAGACCATGCCTTTCGTACCAATACCTTCGGTACCGAAAATCTTGCGCTGTGTTGCCAAGAAAAAGATATTCCCATGCTTTACATTAGTACCGGCGGAGTCTTTTATGGAGATAAACTTCATCCCTATACTGAATTTGATGTGCCACGGCCTATTAACGTATATGGAGAAAGCAAATGGCAGGGAGAAATTGTGGTACGCCGTCTTCTGCGACGATATTTTATCGTTCGAGCGGGTTGGATGGTTGGCGGATGGGAAATCGATAAAAAATTTGTGTATAAAATCGTCCAACAATTAAAAGAAGGAAGGAGCGAATTGAGCGTGGTGGCGGATAAATTCGGCAGCCCAACCTTTACCAAGGATTTTGCGAAAAATTTATTACCACTTCTTAAAACGGGTCGTTACGGTCTCTATCATATGGCCAATAAAGGAACATGCTCGCGTTATGATATGGCCGTCAAGATCGTTGAATTTATGGGACTTAAAAACAAAGTAAAAGTCATCCCCATCAATTCGGCTCAATTTCCTCTTCCTGCAGCCAGGGCCGATTCCGAGATGATCCAGAACTATAAGTTAGAATTATTGGGTCTTAATAACATGCCTCGTTGGGAAGATTCATTGAAAGAATACATCATGACCAATAAAGGTAGTCATACCATAGCTTCTTCCAAAATTTAGAATAGTGGACTTCGGATATGAAAAAAGTGAGTGTGATCATTCCCGCCTACAATAAGGCGGCTTTGACCGTCCAGACGGTGGAGAGCGTTTTAAACCAAACCTACCCCAATATTGAGGTCATTGTAGTGGATGATGGCTCAACGGATAATACGCGGGAACAATTGAGCATTTATGGAAGGCGTATTCGGTATGTTTATAAAGAAAACGGAGGGGCTTGTAGTGCACGTAATCTGGGCATACAGCTTGCCCAAGGTGAATTTATTGGCTTTTTGGATTGTGACGATCTTTATGTTGAAAATAAAATTGCGTTGAGCGTGGCCTATTTAAAAGAGAATCCACGATTTGGATTTATTCATACAGCTGTCCATTTTATCGATGATAAAAATAACATCATAGGTCACCGTTCTCACCCTGAGAGCCGTCGTGAAGGATGGATTGCTCCGCGACTTATTTTCGGAAATTATATTTGTAACTCAACCATTGTGGTCAGACGTCCTTGTCTTGATAAGGTTGGATTCTTTGATGAATCCTTTTTTATGCCAGCGGATTGGGACTTGTGGTTAAGATTGGCGGAAAGCTATCAAGTTGGCTTTCTTGATAAACCCCTGACACAATACAGGGTGAGTGCTCACTATATATTAAGCAATTTGGAAAAATCACAAGAGGAAGAAGAGACGGTGATTGAAAAATATTTTTTGCGTCATTCCAACCTTCCTGTCACTTTCAAAAAAAGAGTTGTCTCTAATTTACATTTACGTTATGCCTTATCTCATTTTTTAAAACAAAATGTGTCACGCTCGAAGAGCGAATTTTCTTCATCTTTAAACATAGATCCTTTCAATACAAAGGCCTTATTGTTGTCTGCCTATTCTGTGGTGGCCCCTAATCACCTGCGTTCACGTTTAGCAAAAAAGAATGGACTCAAGACGAAGTAACATCAAAACAGTGGCTCTGGTCTGCACGGCCCTCAATATTTTAGGTGGCTTAAGCCGGCATATCCTTCAACTCTATCGTCATCTTGATCGTAAAAAATTTCGAATTATCATTGTTTACTTTTCAATGCAAAAGGAACTCATCGAAGCTTTTTTCTTGAATGGGGGGGTCGTTTCGCAAGATCTCTTTTTCGTCCCTTTTTCTAAAAAAAAATTATTTTTGGTAGAATGTCTAAAAATGGCTCACCTATTGAGACGAGAACGGGTAGCTATTATGCATACCTTTTTGCTACATAGCGATATTCTTGGTTTCTTTGCAGCGAAATTAGCTGGCGTGAAAACTTTTATTTCTTCCGTTGAAGGACAACTCCTTTGGGATGAGGTCAACCGTGTTGGCAAGTTTAAGCAATGGTGTTATCGATATCTCAATAGGTTTTTGAGACAATTTTTTGATCTGACGATTACCGTCTCGGAGGATCTTAAAGAAGAGGTGCTTAGAGCCAGCCCTAGTCTCAAAAACATAAGAGTGATCCCTGTAGGGGTGGCCTGCTACATTCCTTATGAAAGATTGTCCTCTTTATCTTTAACACGCCATGATTCTTCGGTTGTGATTGGCTGTCTTTCTCAATTGAATAAAGATAAAGGCGTGGAATATCTGATTCGTGCCATTCCTTTTATAAAAGGCAGATTTTCTCATGCAAGATTTTTAATCGGTGGGACGGGTGAGGCGGAATTCTTCCTAAAACGTTTAGCAGAGCAATTGCATGTGGAAGAATCCATATCTTTTTTAGGTTGGGTGAAAGATACACAAAGTTTTCTACTTGGTCTAGATGCTTTTGTCATGCCTTCGGTGCGCGAGGGATGTCCCATGGCCTTGTTAGAGGCCTTGAGTTTAGGTCGACCGGTGGTCGCCTTTCGTGTCCCTGGGATTAAAGAAATTATTCAGCATGGGGAGAACGGTCTTTTGGCTTCTCCCTTTGACGTTGAGGATTTGGCGAGGCAAACGGTGGATCTCTGCCAAGATAAGGCCTATGCCAAGCGCATGGGCGCTCATGGTTATGAGATGGTTAAAAGTAAATACAGTGTTGAGAGTGAGATGAAGCATATGGAAACGGAATATTTACGTGTCTTAGGAGAGGTATAATGAACGCTTGTCTCGTTAAAAATATCCATCCCCTTATATTTTTAACTTTTTTTCTTATTGTCTTGGGTGCGACGTTTTTTTATGCACCAGGGTGGGGATTGATGGATGATTATGTAATAGAATCTGGTCTCGAAGATTTTTGGAAGAAGGGTGTTAGTTTCGAGTCCTGGTCAAAGTTAATGAAAAGTGATCAAGGACATGGACGATTTCGTCCTCTGTATCTTCTGTGGGCAGTGAGCGTTTATGACTTTTTTTCGAATAATCCAACACTGATCTACGTTTTAATCATTGTGATAGGCTTTTTTTTCTTGTGGGTATGGGGGAAGGTAATCGAAAACGTATTTTGGTGGAAAGAAAGGGATTTTTTTACTGTTTTTGTTTTTCCTTTATGTTTTTTTATCTTTACGCCTTTTTGGAATAACTTTATGTATATTTCAGTGCAGGAAAAATTTATTTTTTGGTTTACGGCCCCGGCTTTATGGTATTTTGTAAAAAGTTATGAAAACGAAAGTATCACTGCATTTTTTTTCTCACTATTTTGGGCCGTGCTGGCGATATTAGGAAAAGAAAGCGGGATTGCATTAATTCTTGTCTTCATCCTTTATAGTCTCATGGATCTATGTCTTTTTGGAGAAAATCGTAAATTGTCGAAGATTATTTTGGTAAATACTTTTTTGTTGCTTGTAGGATATTATGTATATTGTGTATTTTTTCTTGATTTATTCAAGGGGAGATATGCCAGTCTGTATGTGATCAATTTTAACCCATCGGGAATTGTTTTTAATGTTCTCAATGCCTCTTTGGCTATAAGAATAATCTTGGGCTTGGCCATCCTATGGATTGTCATATACGGTATTGCTTATTTTTTTAAAAAAACAGGCAGGATTAAAAGTCAAAGTGTTTTGTTTCCATTGTTTGTTATAGCGTATTTACTGGTCTTGTCGCCGTTTAAATTTGTTAATTATCTTTTAGCGCCATTAGGACCTAGTGTGATGACAATGTTTTACCCTCTCTATTATTTCTTGAGTCAGAAGAAGCTCAGTTGGCGATGGCTAAGTCAAGGAGCTGTCCTCGGTTTGTCATTTCTATTTCTTTTTGGTATTATTATTCCCCGCATTTCTAAAATGGCAGATAAAAGAAAGGTCGTCGAATTTCTAAGCGAATATAAAAATAGGGAGCCACAAGCGGTTTTTTTCTATCCCCAACCTTTTGCCGAAACAGCCACCCTTTTGGGTCTTTTTAGTGGTGTTCACGTCAATTATTTGGAAGACGGTATTTTAAGTCGAGAGAAAATTGTCAATAATCCAGTGAGTTATTTAATTATGAACGATGAATGCATGCCGGTTGTTTTACAAGGTGTAGTCGTTGAAAGACCTATCTACCAAAGCAAGACCTGGACGATTATGTCGGTCAACAAGAAAACGAATGAGGAGACCAAGCGTTTTGCCGCTGATTTTCCACGGACGTTTCTTGAGCGATGGAAAGATGTCATAAAAAAATTATAAGAAAGCGATTCGATGGATCAGCACAGCAAGAAAATCATCATTATTGTTCCCGTCTATAATGAGGAAGGGAATTTAGAGCCTTTGCATAAGCGACTGACCGATGTCATGCAACAATTTTCGTATCATTATGAATTTCTCTTTGTGGATGATGGTAGTTGTGACAATTCTTGGGTGGTTTTACAACGTCTTAGTCGAATGGATCCTCATGTCAAAGCCCTTGCGCTTTCACGCAATTTTGGACATCAGGCAGCTCTGAGTGCCGGTTTAGACCATGCTCAGGCGGATGCCATTATTATGATGGATGCCGACCTCCAACATCCTCCAGAACTTATTCCTGAGATAGTTAAAAAATGGGAAGAGGGTTTTGACGTTGTTTATACCATTCGTGAAGATTCCAAAGATTCTCCGTGGTTTAAAAGAATGATGTCCAGTGGCTTCTACTACTTATTTAATAAACTTTCGAAAAGTAACCTTCCCCAAGGTGTGGCGGATTTTCGATTAATATCGAAACATGTAGCGGAAAGTTTATCGCATTTGAAAGAGCGAACCAGATTCTTACGAGGTCTAATCGGTTGGGTTGGTTATCGCTCAATAGGCATTCCCTATCAGGCCGATACACGTTTCAGTGGCCATTCGAAATATTCTCTCTTTAAAAGGATTCGACTTGCCCTTGGAGGAATCTCCTCTTTTTCAACCTTACCGTTGTATTTTGCCGTGATATTTGGGGCTAGCATTTCTCTTTTGAGTTTTATTTATGCCATGTATGCAGTTTATGTGCGTATCTTTACTCAGCAAGTCGTTCCGGGGTGGACATCTATTTTAGTTTCTGTTTTGTTTTTGGGAGGAATTCAATTATTGGCGATTGGGATTGTCGGTGAATATTTGGCTAAGGTTTACGAGGAAGTGAAGGCTCGGCCAATGTATATCATAAGGGATCGTCTCGGGGAATAAGATAAGCTCCGATAAAGAGTTATGCCAATAGCATTTCCACAAAAAAATAATGAATTTCACATTGATCGCACCTTAGATTATCTGGGGATGTATCTTTTACTTTTGTGCTCGTTAGGATATTTTTTGAACGCACGGCGATTTGCGGAATTGCATATCCAATTTTCATTTTTGGATTTTCCTATCTTTATAGGGGAAATAATTCTTTTCTTTTGTTTTTTTCTTTTAACCGCTAAATACTATGTGTCTAAGCCTCCCTGGAACCATTGGCATGCCATTTTGTTTTTGTATATCATCTTCGTGGTTATGAAAGCGCTGATAGGATATCAGAAATGGGGGCCATTGGCATTAAGAGATGCGGCCTTGATGTATTATCCGTTGTGTGCCTTATTAGGATATTCCTTTTATCGACAGGATTTTTTTGATAAGAAGACAATCTTGGTTGGGGTGGGCGCTCTTAGTATTATTTTTCAATTTTTTTGGTTTTATGAATACTTTTTATTCACAACCACCATATTAGCCGTCTTGTTGATTAGGGCTTATCCAGAAAAGAAGGTAAGATGGTTATTATGGCTTTTATTAATTCTTGTGATGCCGTATGAGAAGTTTTTCAAGGGATCCAGAACCATGTTAGTTGGAATGGTCATAAGCATTCTATTTTGTTTGCCGGTCATACTCTATTTTGCGGTTTGGAAGTTGAGATACAAGGTTTTGACTGTTTTGCTAGTTGGTTTAGTTGTTATGGTGGGAATTAGACGTTATTTTGATCGGGATAAACTCAGATTTTTTTTTGATGTTGATTCGCTAAATCAGCTGCTAATGATTCAACAACGGGAATTAGATTATCGTAAACAGACATTCGTCCCCATAGAAATTACAAACCTTCGTTTATATAACCCTGAGGGTGTCATGGAGCCGGTAAAATATAAAACTATGGAATATCCCGATGAGTTTTATAAAGATTTTAAGAATATCTTTTCCTCACCATCTTTAGATAGCGCTTATGGAAATATAGCGTTTCGTTTACATATCTGGCGGGATATGATTGACCAGTTCCTTCAATTTAAACCTTTTTGGGGATTTGATTTCGGTAAGCCACTACGTTCCCCTCGTATAGAGATGTTGGGCCTAGCTGTCAGCGAATGGTTGCGTGATGGATGGATTGGGGCCCATAACTCCTTTTTGTATATGATTTATAAAACCGGCGCTATTGGAGGCTTATTTATTTTGGTTTTATTGGGAATGATAACCGATCTTATTCGGAAATCGTTAAAAGCCAAATCGGTTACGGGGATATTGTTATGTGCCATTTTGATTTTTTGGATTGTTGTGGCAAACTTTCTTTTAATTTTTGAATTGCCGTATAATGCCATCCCCTTTTGGACCTTACTGGGCATGGCGTTGGCGTATTTGCAAAAATCCATCGTCCAAAACGTACCATCGTTGACACCCACCTAGTATCGAGGTGGTAAAATCTTCGCTATGAAAATTTTGGTTATTCATAATAGCTACCAAGAGCGAGGCGGTGAGGATGAGGCTGTCGCTTCCGAAATGAAGATGCTTGAAAGATTTGGGCAGAAGGTCATTTCCTATACGCATCGTTCCAATGTGGATATTCAACAATTCCCGATTCTCAAAAAATTATTATTTTTTTTCAAGGAGGTGTATTGGTCTCCGATCATCTATAAGGAGATTAAAACTATTATTCAGCGCGAACGACCGGATGTCGCTCACATTCATAATACTTTTCTTGCCTTAACGCCCTCGGTGTATGAAGCCTGCTTGAATGAAAAAGTTCCTATCGTTCTATCATTGCACAATTATCGTTTTTTGTGCCCTATAGGGACGTTTTTTCGTCAAGGTCACATTTGTCATGATTGTTTGAAATATGGCCGTTTTTCCGCTATAAAACATAGGTGTTGGAAAAATAGCTATTTCCTATCATGGGTGATAGTAGGCGTTGTCAACAGATTGCATAAGAAAGATTTTTTGCTTAATTCCGTCACGCGTTTTATCGCTCTTAGTTCATTTAGTTTAAAAATGTTTGTTAAGAATGGTTTTCCAAAAGAGAAATTTTCCCTAAAGACGAATTGCCTTCATGAAGATCCCGGTGTGGGACAGCAAGACGGGGAATATGCTTTATTTGTCGGTGGACTTTTTACTTATAAGGGCGTTGTGGTGCTTATTGAAGCTTGGAATCGATTAAGGCAAGTAATTCCTCTTAAAGTCATTGGGCAAGGTCCTCTCCTGGAAGATCTCAAAAGAATCAATAAGAAAGCAAATATTGAATTTTTGGGACGAAGACCGTGGGAGGAAACGATGGATTACATGAAACGCGCTTTATTTCTTGTTTTTCCTTCCCAATGTTACGAGATATGTCCACGTGTTATTATTGAGGCGTATGCCTGCGGCGTTCCTGTTATTGCTAGTGATATTGACAGTATTAAAGATTTTCTCGTGCAGGACGAGACAGGCCTGTTATTTCGATGTGGGGATGCTTTGGATTTAGCTAATAAGGTAGAAAATCTTTTGGAAAATAGACAAAAAATTCGTGAAATGAAGCAAAAGGCCAGAAAATTGTATGAAGAAAAATATAGTTTGGAAGAAAATTATTCTCAGTTGATCCATATTTATGAGGAAGCGATGAGTTCAAAATAATGGGACGAATATATGCAGCGATATTGTTTTGATATATTAGGGGTAAAAATTGATGCCATTAATCTTTCCTTGGCTTGTGAGGTCATCGATTATTGGATAAAGACTTCGCGAAATGCCTATATCTGTGTCGCCCCTGTATCAACGATTGTGTCTTGTCAGGAAGATGCAGCTTATAAAGAGGTGATTAATCAGGCCGATATGGTGACTCCCGATGGTATGCCCGTCGTCTGGCTGGGGCGGTTAAAAGGGCATCGCGAGGTCAAGAGGACATACGGCCCTGACCTCATGCTGGCGCTATGCACAAATGGTTTGAAGAAAGGTTATAGACACTTTTTGTATGGCGGGACTCCTGAGACGTGTATCAAACTTGAGGATTCTTTAAGAGAGCGACTTCCGAGTATACAAATAGTCGGGAAATATTCTCCCCCTTTTCATACAATGTTGCCTCAAGATCAACAAGAGGTTGTAGAAATGATTAATCAAGCGAAACCGGATATCGTTTGGGTGGGACTAGGCTCTCCCAAACAAGACTTTTGGATGAAACAGAATCGTGGTAAACTAAGCGTTCCTGTGATGATTGGGGTAGGTGCGGCTTTTGATTTTTTGTCGGGGATGAAACAACAGGCCCCTCGTTGGATGCAACGAAGCGGCCTGGAATGGCTTTTTCGCCTTGGGTGTGAGCCACGACGATTGTGGAAGCGGTATTTGATTGGCAATGTCAAGTTTGTGTATTTTCTTATCAAAGATTCTTTAAGGTAGAAGATGGTCTAGGCCATGACTAAATTCACGCGCAGATCTCTCATTAAATTCCTGTATATTTCCATTGATGTTTTTTTTATTGGATTCTCTCTTTTTGTAGCCTCGTGGGTGAATGAAGGTAAATTAGCATTTGACTTAAATATCCGAACCTTTTTTTTGAGTGAGGTTAATGCCTATCGGACAGTCTTTTTTTCTTGGTTTCTTATCTTAATCCTTTTTTGTAATTCTTATGGTCTTTATCAAACGCGCAGAGATGTGTTAGAGGGCATAGAACTATGGCTTGTCGTCAAGTCTGTCCTTCTATCCTCTTTGACGATGGCGGTTTTTATTTATATTACGAAAACCGAAGGATTTCCCCGCAGCATTTTTATCGTCGCAACATTATTTAATATAATTTTTCTTTTTGCCTGGAGATATCTTAAACGCCGTTTCGTTGAATCACTGGTCGCCAGTGGATACAATAATGATAACGTTCTCATTGTGGGGGCAGGGAAAATAGGATTATTGTTACAGGAGGAGATGCAGCGGCGGCCTGGTTTAGGATTAAAGGTGATTGGTTTTCTGGACGATTTTAAGACAAACGACCTCCCTCATTCTCAAGTGAAGATTTTAGGCAAATTATCGGATTTTGTGGATGTGGCGCGACGGGAATTTGTCCACAAAGTTTTTATTACGATTCATCCTGACAGTCAAGTCTTTTTAAAATTGTTAGAAGACGCCAAAGATATCAATATCGACGTCAGGGTTGTCCCACAAGGTTTTGGCTTAACTTCAGGAGAATTTCATAAATTTAATATTGGAATTGTTCCTGTCTTAGAGTATTGTGATACGGAAAGTACGCGAAGGCAGGTTGGCAAAAGGCTATTTGATTTTCTTGTGAGTTTTTTGACTATTCTGGTGTCTTGGCCATTATTTTTGTTCATTGCCATGACTATTAAATTGGATTCCCCTGGCCCAATTTTTTATGCCTCCCGACGCTATGGCCGTCATGGGAAGATTTTTCATATGTATAAATTCCGCAGTATGCACAAGGATGCGGAACAGGATTTAGCTAAACTGCGTGATAAGAATGAAGCCGATGGGCCAATATTTAAGATGAAGGACGATCCCCGTATTACACGTGTGGGAGTATTTTTAAGAAAATATAGTATGGACGAATTGCCACAAATTTTTAATGTCCTGAAAGGGGAAATGAGTATGGTCGGCCCGCGTCCATTTCCAATTGACCAAATCGAGAAGGAAGATCTCAAACAATTGAAGCGATTAGAAGTACGGCCAGGAATGACAGGACTCTGGCAAATACGTGGTCGCAGTGACTTAGCTTTCTCTCGTCTTATTAAATGGGACATTTGGTATATTAATAATTGGTCTTTTTGGTTAGATATCTATATTATGTTTCAGACCATTCCCATCGTCGTTGAAGGGAAAGGAGCCTATTAATGATGGTCTCTTATCATGTGGCTTGTCCGTAAGATTGAAATACTTGATCATATCATTCGTTATTCCT